>Ga0163179_10003231_pt1 | contig 11108 bp, 17 predicted proteins | sample AtlANTMetagenome_FD_109643 | JGI IMG/M metagenome (GOLD analysis project Ga0163179, IMG submission 109643) | Marine eukaryotic phytoplankton communities from the Atlantic Ocean - Atlantic ANT 2 Metagenome | ecosystem: Environmental > Aquatic > Marine > Oceanic | place: North Atlantic Ocean... | reverse complement strand
GTTATCTCCACTTCCTGCAACACTAGCTCTATTTAATTGCAAGTAAGTTATACCATCTTGTGTAAAATAAATATTTGTACTTGCACAAACTATAACTCCATCTGCATATGGAAATACACCTAAGATATTTGTAGTTCCACTTGTAGGTTGTGTAGAGCTTCCAGTACCAAACTTTTGATACCCATTAATTCTTCTGTATCCACCTTCTGTAGATACTTCAAAGTTTCTTAAATCCTTGGCAACTCCCGGAGTTTTTAACAAGTCTATAACATTAGAAGATTTTACTAATCCTCCATTGACTGCGACTGTATAAGGTTGAGATCGTGCCATATTTAGAAGTATGTCCTATCATCTCCAACATATTTTGGAGCAGGATTAATTAAATTAGACTTCATTTGCTTCATACCTTTTTTGTAATCATCCATAGCAAATGCAGCTTGTTGTGGGCTTTCTTTAAATTGCCACACATAGTAACGAGCTTTAGCAGTTATTACATTAGAGTACTGGTCTGGTAAGACTATAGTATCTCCGAAAGCAGATAAAGGTGTTGGTGCACTATATGCATAAAAATGTACCTTATAAGCTTTATCGGGTATAGGACTTAATCCAAACTTACGATGATCTGGACTACGAATAACATATTTAGGTTCTCCGTAGTTTTGAGTATCTGCATCATCGTCATTCTCTGCATCTCTTAAATATCTTGTCCAATCATCTAATGTAATAAATTTTAAACCTCTAGAAGTATAAGGGGTTGTTTCACCACTTACTCCTATAGTTGTTAAATAAAAATCATCCCAATCAATGGATGCGTAGTCGGTAGTAATACTAGAACTACCAGACTTTAACAAGTACCATCTAGTACCTGCTGTTGTTTCTACAGTTACATTACCATAGAAAGGGTCTGTACCTCCACTTGCTGCAACTGCAAAGAAAGGAAGTTGTGGTTCTTCATTAGCAATATCATTTAAAGATTTGTTAATAGAATTTTTAACAAAGTTTTGAATGCCTTTTGCAGTAGCAAAGTTTGCAGAAGTTAATTCAATCTCGTTAAGTTCTCGAAGAACATCGTTAGTTAATGTTAAAAAAGTTGTTGCCATTATTTTTTATGTTGCTTTTGAATTGCAAAATTTGCAGTAAGACTTGCACCTTTATGTTTTACAAACTTACCTGAATGTTTCATTAATTTATATTCTTTACCATGCTTCATCCAATGGTATCCTTTAGGTGCTGTAACTTTCATCTTAACAAGGTGTAGCTTTTTTCATGGCTTCTCCACCATGTCCATACATTGAACGACCACCCGTACCTTTAGGTTTACGTTGCATCATACCATTACCTTTACCATAACCACCACCGGCTTTTTTCATTCTTTTGTGCATTATATTCTCCAAATTAAAATTAAAAGGTGTAAGGGGGAAGCGAACACACGATTCCTTCCCCACTTACGGGTTTGCTTAGTCTACTACATAGAAAGCAGATGCCAGAGCTTCTGGTCTAAGTACTTCCGCACCATAGACATGAAGACCTCTAACTATATCACCAAATGAATCTGGATCACGAATGACCTCAGTTGATGTTATAGCTTGGGCAGTTGCTGTAGATGATATGTGACCTGCTAATACTTTACCAGTAGCGTTAGACGTACTAGCAACATTATTAGATTTGTACATATCAAATCCACGTAGTTTACCGCTTGCAACTAAACCATTTCTCAATGATCCTTGACCTGCGTTGAAGTCAACAGATAATAGTTTAGAACCAGATTGAGAAAGCTCTTCATAGAATGAAGGTGGTGCTAAGAACCATCTTCCTTCTTCAGGAATGCTTTGATCATCTAGTAATCTAGCTAGTCTAGCCATAAGGTCTAGAGCATCTACACCAGTTCCGTCAGAACCTAATAGGTCTACAGAATTAGTAGCGTGAGCTAGTGTTGCATCGGCAGTTGAACTGTCAGAACCGATAACGTGATCAGGTGAACTTGTAGATACACCTGCAAACATTTCAGCAATAACTCCTGCATCAAATGCATCTTTTAATGCATAAGCAGCAGATGAACTAGCAACTTCTTTGAAGTTTACGTGAGACATTGAAGTTTCAATATCATCAACGATGAATTTAAAAGCGTTTGCTACATCAACGACCATAGTAAGTTCTTGGTCTGTTAATGCTGTTTTAGTTACGTCAGCACCTCTTTCATATTGATAGACGGTGATTTCCGGTTCTTTAATGATTCTTACAGTATCTCCGAAAGCAGAAATTTCTCCTGAGTAATCAGTGTTAGTGATTGCTTCTGCGACCGAAGCTTTTCTGAAAAAGTTTAAAACCTTTTTAGAATAGACTTTCGGTAAGAAGAAGGAGTTAGTTTGACCACTTACGGAATTACCAAAGTTACCATTAGTATCAGTTGACTGCTCAAAAAATTGATCAGATTGATTAAATGCCATAATTATTCTCCTTGAATATTATTAACTTTGTTATTATATAATCCTACCTTCTTCTAAAGCTTTATCGATTTCTTTTTCAAGTCTATCGTATTCAGCCATAGGTAGGGCAGCGATTTCCTGTTGTGTCCAAATCTTCGGTTGTTTCTCATCTACTGTTGTTGTCTTGGTAGACACCATATCAGCAGCAGAACTTCTTTCCGATTTGTTCTGGCGAGGTTGTGTAGGAACAATTCCATTTTCCATTTTAAAAAGATCAATGGCTTTACTTGCAAGAGATGCATTATTAGGATTATTATAAACCCAATCTTTTATCTCTTCAGGTTGAACTTCTGCCCATGCATGAAACTCTTCACTATTACGAAGTTCTGCAAAGTCTGGATGTTTATTTAACAAATCTTTCTCCGCTTCTCGTTTTAGTATTTCTGTTTCACGACCTTGCATTGCATCGAGTCTTTCTTGCAATATTGCAACTTTATCTTCGCTTTGCAAATGAGCTACAGTTTCTACCACTTCATAAACATCAGGATACTCGGCTTTAAATTGTTCTAATTCTTCAGCAGTTTTTGGAGCTTGATACTCCGGTCTATTTGCTGTAGCTTCAGCTATCAATTCTTGTTCTCTTTGTTTAAACTCCGAGAGTCTTGTATCATAATGTTTTTTCAAATCATCATATCTTTTTTTGTAATTTGGTCTACTATAAGCTTTATCATTTTGTTCAGGTTCTGCTTGCACTTCTTCTGAACTTGATTGAGCTTGTGGCTTTTCAAAAAACAATCCTTCCGCACTATCTCCATGTTTAGGCATTACTTCATCAGTGTGCCAATCTTTCTTTTGATTATACGGGTTAGGAGTTGGTTCTACAGATTCTTCCTGTATATTTTCAACTTCTGCCATTTCGTTCTCCTTTTAGGGCTTGTGCTTACCTCAAGGTAGCCTATTCTAAAAACGTCTTTTTTAATTAGGGGCTTGATCTAACAAGGTAGCTAAAGGTTATAAATTTGATAGGGGTTACTGACGTAAGTAGCCTATCGTTTTTGTTAGCTTCTAACGTGCTTTTGATAAGGGTCGAGCATCATGTTTTCATTAATGGCTTTACGCACATTATCTTCTTCTTGACGAGGCATTGCTGCACTATTGTCAAGTGTAGATTTAGTAACATTTATGTTTTGTTGTATTGGTTCTTGTCGAGCAACCATTACTTCTCTTTCTTCCCTTGCCATTGGACTACCGCCATTAGCTAGTTGTTGTCTTTCATCTACAGCAGCTTCTGCATCTTTCATCATAGACATTAAATTGTCTGCTCCGATTTCTTCAGTTGCTTTTGTAGTAAAGACAAATTCCCCATCCGATAGCCTTGCAGGTATCGAATCGGACTTAGCTGTTCCCGGACCTTCTACAGTTCCAGAACCAGTAAATTCTGTTGCACTCTCGACTACTTGATCAAAGATCATACTAAGTCTATCATCTCTTTCGAGAGCATCTATTAAATAATTTCTATCTTCATTAGACAATGTTTCCTCAACAACATAATCTACATAATCTTCTTCCATTTCCTCATCAGGAAGCATTGTTTGTTCTTGTTCCATTCCCATCAACATGTCCATTTGTTGATCCATTTCTCCACCTTCTGCTTTAGATGATCTTAACATTTTAAAATCGTCAGCATCTATTGAGCCACTATTATTCTTATCAAGTTTAGCTTGTCCTCCAACTAACATTGCAGACCTTCCACCTCTATCACCTTTACGTTTTGTATCTTTTAATAAAGGATCAATATCTCCTTTTCTAGAAATTGCATCAAATCTTCTAACTACATAATCAAAAGGAACATTAGCTCTTTTCGAAATGTTTTTAAAATCTTCTTGATTTATTTTTTCAGGTTGATTTCTTTTGTACGTAGCAAATAAACTTTGATCAATACTGTCATATATGCTTTGTTCAATTTTACCTTCTGTTCGTGCCATTATATATCTTCCTTTCTATTTAGTGCTTCGTCTACACTACTCTCCAACTGCTCTAGGTGTGCCAGAGAATTCAGCTTCCCCTGACTGCGGAACATTTCCAATTCCGATGTTGCCACCGCCAGTACCTGTAACTCCAAGGTCTTGAGGTGGTTGAGGTACTCCAGTAACACCGCCCATTCCTTCTTGTTCTTGACCAGAGGTGCTAACTTCCGAGCCTGATTCTTGTCCAACATTATTTTGCATTCCTATTATTTGTGCCATTATAGCGGCCTCTTCTGGATCGTTGAGTATTTCATCTGGATCAAGATCGAGACTGTAGGCAAGTTCACTAATTAATTTAGACATTTTAACAAATGGTGCAATAGCAGGATTCTGTGCAGTTTGTAAGAATGTGGTTAGTCTTTGTGATCTAACTTCTTTCTGCATTAAACTATTTGTACCAGTTGCATTAACTTCTAAATCTCCCACGACTCCAAGCTTATCTTCTAAGAATTGCATGTTCCATTGAAAGTATGCTTCTCCTAAAGGTTTAAGTAAAAAATCGTCTAAGTTCTTAATAACAGTTTTGATATTAAGACTTGCTGCACCTAATAACATAGACATTCCTGATGCAGTTCTAGTCATACTTTGTACTCCTGTTTGACCATGAGAGTAACTAGGTATGCCTGTCTGTTCATCAGCAAGCTGTCTAAACTTGTCAAACATCATCATGTTTTCAGTTGATGTGTTTGGAAACTTAACTCCGTGTATCGCCTGACCGGGCATTCCGGCTTGTCTTCGGAATATTTTGCCCGGATACACTTCAAAGCTTTGTCCTCCGACTAAAGCAGATTCATCTATATCAAAGACTAGAGAACCTGACAAGGCTAAATTGTCAATAGCCATTCTTGCATGACCATTCATAATCTGTTGTGAGTCATGCATATTTTCTGCTACACCTACACCAAAAAAACTATATGGGTTCTTTTCATATGGGAAAGCATGATATGGTAATCTATATGGTGTAAATGGATTAACCACTGTTCTTAGTATTTTACCACCACTTGTCCATACATTTACTTGCAGTTCATCTAGATCATCTATTTCATCTGATAACTCTACACCTACATCACGTAAGTAAGCTGCATCCATTACACCCCAATATTCTAATACTTCATATTGTGGCAATGCATATTCATCTACATCTTCATCTCTAATTTGATCTTCGTAACTACGCTTCTCATAGTCACCACCCATCATTAAACATTCTCTAATTGCATCTTTGTCAAAGTAAGGCATCTTACTTAATGCTCTAAATTGACTTCTGTTTAGTCTATGTCTATGAATTATATATTCACATTCTTGAATAGATGTTGCTGAAGGATCAGGAAAGAAATCCCATAAACTTACAAATTCTATTCTTGGTACTCTAACTTCTAAAGGATTATAAGTTCTGTTACCCTCTTCATCCTCATCCCATTTATGTAAAGTTTTATTAAAATTAAATGGTCCTTTAATAATTCCTGTACCTAACATAGCAGCTTCAAACAATGCACTACGTAATTCAGAAGCACCATTTGATTCTTCTATTTGATCATGAATTAATTTTTCCATTCTCCTTGCAGCTTTTTGTGCAGGATTAATTTCTAAATCTTGTGGGTTTGCACTAGGTCCGGGAGTAAAATTACCTTCTTCTTTTGCTAACTCTTCTAAAAATCTTTCTTGAAACTTACCATCTGAAAAGGTAGCACCGGGTTTTAAAACCTTACCGTCACCTTCATATCCTACATCAAAAGGACTTTCGACTTCTTCTGGAGTTGTCTCAGGTTGGCTTGTCTCAATACCCGGTACTGGATTCTGTGTATCTAAATGAGCAACAGATACTTCACCTTCGGGCATTTTAGTTTCTGTAACTCCAATAGGAAACTTACCTGTTCCAAATATAACATCAATAAGTTGTCCGAATGCTGCAAGTACTTTAGTCTTTGTAACTTTGACAAATACTCTAGACTTTTCTGATTCTCTAAACTTAACTCGTTTTCCGTATAACCCTCTAAAATTTTGATAGCCTGTTATCCATCTATCTTCGTGTGAACTTCTTGCATCTTCTGCTGCTTGAAAACGATTCTTTATAAGCCCTGCTAAGTTTAGTTTTTGATTTTCTTCTAAAGATAATTCTAAACCATCTTCACCTTCTACTTCTTCTACATAGACTGCATCTGCATCTAGCAGCCCCATTGGTTGTAAAGGTTTATTTTCTTCGTCTGCCATACTTAGTATCCGAATGTTTCATCCACAGGTTTGTAAATTGATTCTCTATGATATTGACGAATATTATCCATAGGATTATTTATTCTAGGTCTACTCATAATAAGATACCGCAGAGCATCATAAGCATGATCCGCAGCATGTGTATCTACATCTTCAGGGTTACGTTTATCTAATGGTATACTTTGTAATTCCTTTATCAAGTTTGGGCAAGTATTAAATATCTGCAATTTAGGTCTGCCACTTGATTGTATTTTTAAATATTCGTGAATCTGAATTTTACCTTGTATTCTATTTTTATCTGCTCGTCTAAGCTTGTGTCCTTGCTTAACAAGCGACTCTCCTACTGTTGGTCCGGTTGTACCAGTTCTTGCCCATGCAGCAGTATCTAATACACCAGAAACAGAAAAAGGGTCTTCCATTTCCATGTCTGTTATTATAGAGCCTAAATCCTCACCTGTCAAGCCTTTTCTATATAATTCACGATAAATAATTAAAGTTCCATCTGTTCTATCTACTGCTCCCCATATACAAGCACTCTCTGATGCATACCCATAGTCAATACCTTTTATACGTTCCCATGTCAAAGGAATCTGAAAAGGAGTTACAATATGTACATCCGGATCAAATTCTACGAAAGCTGCACCTTCATTAATATCCCAATTACCTTCTAACAATTGTTTACGTTGAACAGGAGGTAACGACATAAGCATTTGCTCATATACTCCATCTTCTGCTAAGTAAGGATTATCTGTTAATCGTGCAGGAATAAACTTACGTGTTAGTCCATCTGTTCCAAAAAAAGATTCATTCGGTGCATACGCATCAACATATCTTTTCTTTACCCAAGAAGCACCAATACCTCCGGGGTTAGCAGTACAACGTAGATAAGTTTTAATTTCAGGGTCTGTTGTTCTAAGACGTGAGGCTAAATAGTTCCAACCAAATTCTGTAGGTAAGTGAGTTATCTCATCAAATCCTATCCAACTATATGCTTGTCCTTGGTAACGATATACATCTGCATCTCTTTCTAAGAAACCGAACTCTATCTTTGCTCCACTCGGAAAGTTCCATACCTTTTCAACTTCCCTGAACTTACATCCGGGAAATGCTTGTGGATAAAGTTCACGAGATTTATCTATAAGTTCTCGTAACTCTGGCATAGACCTTCTTAGTATTAAGGCTCTATGTGCTTTGCGATGTGCATACCTTAATGGATCAACTAACATAGCGTATGATTTACCACCACCTGCAGCACCGCCATAGAGAACATCTTTTTCATCTGCAGCTAAGAACTCTGTTTGAGGTCCTTCATTAGGATGAAAGACTACATGACTTCCTGCATCTATCTCAGCTTGAACAGCTTTAGGTAGAACATTAAGTTCTTCTTTAGTTACTACCTTCCCCGATTTTGTCGGCTTTGACGATTCATCTTCGAGTTTACCGAGGACATCATTCGTCTGTCTAAGAGCTTTTCTCTTTGACTCAAGTTGCTTTTCAATTTTTTTAATTGCTTTTTGTTTCGCTGAGACTGAACGTCTAGCTGCTTGTTTTGCTTTTTGACCATGTGAATAAAAATATTTTGATTTACTTCCTTTAGGTCTACCTCCCTTTTTACGAGGTGTACCATCATTCTTTAGTATAAAGCTTCCTTCAGAATCTGTCAAGTAAAGATGTGGATTCTGTTCCCAATCTTTCAAGTCGTTGTTCTCGTTTTCCATATTTTTTATCTATGTGTTTTTTTAATCCTGCTGCTGTAATACTACGTTTAGTTTTAAATTCTATCCAATCACATGCATCACGTAAGCTTATAGATTCACTAGCTACTAAATCTTCTGCAACTTCTAAGGCTTCTATTTGATCAGGAACTGGTTTGAAGTAGCCATCAACTTCACTAGGCTCATATCCAAAAGGAATAGTTGATGTTTTTCTTTTTATATATCCTTCTTTCATAACTGATTGTGTTGCCTACGTGCTAACTTGTTTTCCCAATCTTCAATTGCTTTAGATATACTTTCTTCTGCAAGAACAGAACAGTGTAACTTTATAGGTGGAAGCTCTAAAGCTTCAGCAATATCTTTGTCTTTAATTTGTTTTGCTTCTTGTATTGTTTTACCCTTGAGCATATCTACAAACAAAGTTGAAGAAGCTATAGCAGAACCACAACCATATGTTTTAAACTTAACGTCTTCTATAGTATTCCCATCAAGTTTAAGTTGTAGTCTCATTACATCTCCACATGCAGGTGCACCTGTCATGCCTGTAGCTACATTAGGATCAGTAGGATCAAACCTACCTACTGCATGTTTCTCAGGTTCATTTAATACACTGTCAAATCTGTCAAGTACTTTTTGTGAGTAAGGCATTACTTTTTAAATATCCTATCCCAGTTATCATTAAATTGTTCTTGAGATACTGACGTTTTTCTAGGTCTTGAACCTTTACCCATACGACCACCATTCTTCTTATTTGTCATAAGAACTGGTTTTTCATTGCTTCCTATTTGTGGCATCTTACTTAAATATAATTGAATTAATATACATGAATAATAACATTAGTCCTAACATGATAACTTGAATGACGGACATAATAGCTACAAGTGTTAATTGTTTTTTAGCTAACCAACTTAATTCTTTCTCTTGCCATTCTTCAGGTGTTACCATTTTACTTTATCAGCCCAATAAGCTGCTGACATTTTTCCTTTAGCAATATTCTTACCATGTCTAGCCTTAAAGCTTTTACGCTTTGCTTTCATTCTAGCTGATTCACCTGCTTTAGGTTTACCTGCAGTCTTTGCTCCTTTCTGTCCAAAACGAATTGTTTTAATTTTAGAACCTTCTTTTGCTACAACAATGTGTGATTTCTTAGGATGATTAGGAGTACGTTTAGGTTTATTATAACCAGATACTCCTGCTCTTTTTAAACGTGAGTCTTTAGCTTTCCCACCTTTTTTATATTCTTCTCTCATACTCATTGATTATGCTGTCTTAACTCTTGCTGCTTTCGTAGCCTTGCTAATTCTTTTTTAGTTTTAATCTTTTGGTTCTGTTGTTTCATAATATTAAAATGGGTCTTTGCCAATATTCTTAATATTATTTTTAATTCTGTCGTATACTTCAGGCTTATATTTCTTTAACCCTACACCTACGACAGCTAGTACTACAACTATAAAAATAAATATATCCATATCATTATCTCCTTTTACCTTTATGTAGCCCATGCTTTGCATGTTGCTTTCCTTTCTTAGTAGCTTCTCGCTTCTTCTTATTTGCTGCTGCAAGTTTCTTACGACCTTTAGCAGTTGATTTAAGTTTCTTTATTGTCTTTGCAGGAGCATATACCTCTCCAGTTTCTGAAGACTTCTTACCACTAGCAGTCCTCCACTTCTGTTTAGTCCAACGCTTGAGAGACTTCTGAGACTTTTTTAGTGCCATTACTTGTAGCCTCCACCTGCCTTTTTATATTCGCTTGCTAATAGTTGGGCTTTCCTAGCACTCCATTGTCCGGGTTTACCACCTTTACTTCCTGCTTTAATCTTATTAAATAATCTCTTACGCATTGTAGGCTTGGTATAATTACCTGCTTTGTTTACCGTAGATTTCTTTTTAGTCGTTGTTTTCTTTTTTGCCATTACTCTTCTTCTTCATATTCTACATCCTGTGCTTCTACTTCAATAGGTGCTTTCTCAGGAAGTATAAATATACCACCTCCACTAGAGTGAGTTACATCCAACTTATCACTTTTAGATACACCTACCCTATCCAAAATCGTTTGGGCAGCAGTCAGCTTATTGCTGACCTGTGGTATAGGTGCATCACTATTCATGATGTCTACAAGTTTAAAGGCTGCTTGAGGGGCAGAACGAGCTAGTACATCCGAGGCTAATTCGATCACTTCTTGTCTTAATGATTTTATAACTTGATGATAATTGCCTGAGTATCCTGCAAGCTCGGCTGCTTTCTTCGGATCACCTCCTGTCTGGATCAAATTGTCCAGAAAAGACTGTTGTTTCTCCGTAAGAACCTTATTCTTTTTATCTGTAGTTTGTGGGAGATAACTCATGCAATCTATTATAGGTCTAGTATACGATGTTGTCAAGAGATAAATAAACTAAAAAGGTCTTGACAAAATTGATATTTATCTGTACAATGATATAGTACCCCGGGGGAAGTTAATATATATAATATATAGTGAGGGCTATCAAAGATTCTCTAGTGTACCGCTAAGGACCTGTCTAGTAAACATCCATTTCTTCTAAAAATGTATATGATTGCTATATATATGGGTGGTGTACCCCCGTGCATCCTGTCCTCCCCCTCGAACTAAACTAGGGCATCACAAAAGACTAGCAAAGATTATCCTAGTTGATCAAAATTTATACAGCCCATTCTTAGTTGAGCCCAGATAAAACTAAACAGAACTAACCAGAACTAAACAAAGCTTTAGCTGT
>Ga0163179_10003230_pt1 | contig 11108 bp, 11 predicted proteins | sample AtlANTMetagenome_FD_109643 | JGI IMG/M metagenome (GOLD analysis project Ga0163179, IMG submission 109643) | Marine eukaryotic phytoplankton communities from the Atlantic Ocean - Atlantic ANT 2 Metagenome | ecosystem: Environmental > Aquatic > Marine > Oceanic | place: North Atlantic Ocean... | reverse complement strand
TCACCTATCTCGAAGCCGGGCAGCAGGCTCTGGTTCTCGTAGCGGGAGCCGTTATCCTTCTCGCGACGCTGGTGGCTGGCCAGCAGCTCTGGCTCAGGATCGTGCTTCCCAGGGACATCCACACCTCACCGGTCGAGCGGGACGATCCGGAATGGCGCCGGGTCGCCTGGCCGATCTGGATCATGGCGGTGGGTGTGGGGGCGATAACCAACCTCGATATCGTCGTCGTCGGCGCGCTGACCGACGAAGGGACCGCAGGACGCTATTTCGCGGTCCAGCGCACCGCAACGCTGGTCACCTTCATGCAAGCCTCGGCCAACATGATCGTCGGCCCCGAAATCGCGCGGTTATACCATGCCGGCGAGTACCGCTCGCTTCAGCGGATCCTGCAACTTGCGGCGATCATGGTGTTCCTGCCGTCAATGACGGCATTCGTCGCATTCGTATTCTTCGGTTCATGGATACTTGGCTTTTTCGGACCGGATTTCCCCGCCTATCATACCGAATTGATCCTGCTGTCCCTGGGTATGGCGATCAGTGCGGCGGTGGGGTGCGTGGGTCTCTTGCTGGCCCTGAGCGGTCACGAACGCTTCCTTTCAAAGGTTCAGCTTTCGACCACATTTGCCGCGCTGGGTATCGTGATTGCCGGGACGTGGTATGCTGGCACGCTGGGGGCCGCCGCCGGCACCATGATCGGAATGAGCGTGCGAAACCTCATCCTATGGGTTTATGCCCGGCGAAACCTGGAGGTCGAGGCCTCGGTCCTCTCCTTGTTCAAATTTGCGCGAAAGAAGCGATGACCACAAAGTTCGACCGGTTGAAACAGCGCACCAAGAAGATACGCCGCGAACGCTTCGGCTATGTGCGGCGGGATCTGAAGCTCCTGCGCGAGCGGTTGCGCGGGGGCGAACGGCCACTGCCCGATACGATTGTCATCGGCGCCCAGAAGGCGGGCACGACCACGCTTTATGACGCGTTGGTCCTGCACCCGCGTGTCACCGGCTCCTATTTCAAGGAAGTCCATTTCTTCGATACCGACCATGATCGCGGGCTCGACTGGTATGCGCTCAATTTCCCGCGCAAGGACGAGATGCCGGCCGGTGGCCGCGTGATCGAGGCCAGCCCCTATTACCTGTTCCACCCTGAAGTGCCGGCTCGGGTCGCGGCCGATCGGCCGGGCGTCAAGATCCTGGCGATCCTGCGCGATCCGGTGGACCGGGCCCTCTCGCATTTCCATCACGAGCGGCGCAACGGGTTCGAGACGCTTGATGATCCGATCGCCGCGTTCGCAGCGGAAGAGTCACGGCTCGCCGGCGCCAGTGCCGATGATCCGGTCGTGCGCAATTCCTCCTATGTATCGCGCGGCCTTTATCACGCCCAGCTCAAGCGGTGGTTCGCCCAGTTCGACCGCGACGACATTCATGTGGTTTTTCTCGAGGAGCTTTCCCGAGACCGGCAGGAAACGCTGGATGGCGTGTCGGAATTCCTCGGTATCGAACGGCACGAATACCCCGCGGTGCGCTCGAACAGCGGCGGCGAATATGCTCGGCTCGGTTCGGCCGAGATCGAGCAGATTAAATCGCATTTCGTGGCCGATGTTGCGCAGCTGGAGGAACTGCTCGGCCGGCCGGTTCCCTGGCCCCGGTTCAGTTCCTAGGCGCGCGGCTTTTTCCAGGCACCAAGATCGCGACCGATGAGCTTCTCGGTTGCGGCGATATCGCTGGCAAACCCTTCTGCGAGCTGCGCTTTCAGCTCGTCCGACAGGCGCGCCGGCGGCACGATCCGGGCATCGAGATCGCTGGTTATCTTGCCCTTGATCGACCGCAGGAGTTTCGCCGGGATAATCTTGCGGACAAAGGCGGCGATTGGGCCCTGCTCGGTACGCCGCCTGGTGACAATCGCGCGAAGCTTGCGCTTGAGCAGGCCGCGATCGACGCCTGAGGGGTTGGCCTTGAGGGATTCGACCGGGGCGTGAGGTAGTCCCAACCATGCGAAAACGTCTCGGCAAACCTGTGCCGGGTCGGCTATCAGGTCGTCGAACAGAACGAACCGGCAGTCGGGAAACCGTTTCTGTACTGCCACCAGTCGGTCTGCATAAAGCCCGTGACCGGCGTACCAAAAGCTGAACCAATAATCCTGCGCGCGGCGCGCGGGTTCGGCGGCCAGCGCCTCCTCGAAGCTCTCCAGCGGTTCCCAGCCCACCTTGCGGGCCCAGTTATAGGCCGAATAGGCCCGCGATACCGGTTCGCGCAAAACCACGATAACCCGCGGATCGGTGCAGCGCTGCGCGATGGCGTCAAGCGCCTCGTCATAGGGGAAATAGCCCGTGCTGCTGTCCAGGAAAAATCGCGTCTCGTCGCTTGTCGGAGCGAAGATCGCTGCGTAATCCTCGGTGCCGTAATAGGGCAGAGCCGACAGTTCGGTCGATCCATCCTGCAGGATCATCCGCTGCTTCGCGCTGGTCTTGATATAATGATTGGGCTCTTTGGGATCGGCGGCCGCAATAGCGGGGTGCTGGGCCAGCAGGTCGTGCAGCGACGTGGTTCCCGCTTTCTGGACCCCGAGAATGAACAGCGAATTGGCCCGGATGCGATCAATTGTCATTGGGGGTCTCGACCTTTTCCCAGCCGACATCGCGGAACGACAGAACGCGCGAGGCGGCAGTGGCGTGGCTCAGGTTCCTGGGCTGGTAATTCCCAAACTTGAAATAGGGGCCGATCACGTCGTTGAAACAGTTCGGGCCCTCGTCGCGGGCGATTCGCTCGCCATTGCGCCATATCGTGATCCGCCCGTCCGTTCCGGTCGACCAGTGAACGTCGAATGCCAACGATTCCCACACCCCCGGGGTTATTGAAAAGCGGGCAATTACCCGATGATTGGTCGCGGATTTGAACGGCGTCAGCAGCTGCGGGTCGGCATTGACCGAGACGACCCATTCCCGGTCAATCGCATGGATAACCAGCGGCGGCTTGCGCCCCTTTTCCAGGAACCACACATCCTTGGTCCCGTGCCATTGCATTGCGATCGTCGGATAAGGGGTAAATTCCCAGCCGTCCGCAGCCCTAATTTCGCCGTGGTAGCGGTAGCGCTGGCCGATCCGGCTGGCCAGCGATCGGACTTCGGCACGCAGGCTGCCATCGACCTTGGGTTGCCCGGCGGTGAGGCGGAAGGTCATGGTCTCCCCGTCGGAGTCGAGGGTCAGCGAATCTTCGCAGCAGAGCTGGATTTCTCCCGGGGTGCGCTCAATGGCCGCACCGATCAACGTCGTGGGCAGCATGCCGACTTCGCCCGGTGCATAGCCGCGCGCGTCGGACCAGTCATGGAGAACGACGAAGCATGCCAAGACACCCGCACCGGCCAGAGCCAGGAGGCCACCGAAGAGGAGGGTCGTGCGCTTCATGGACCAGCGAATCACCGCGACGGGGCGGGCCGTGGAGATGCTTGGTGCTTGAACGAGAATAGCTGCGGTCGATATGCACGGCCCCCGGATCGCGTCCGGGCGGCATCATACATCATCCGTGTATGCAGGATAGCGAGCGCCATGATCGGGGCGACGGTGGGCTTGAACAACATTCCGCCGCTGAAAAAGCCGGCAAGCATCACGAGCGTGGCAAACACGCGCAGGTAGGGCGGCAGAGCCAGCACCAGCGAGATCATCAGCAGTGAAAAGGCTGCAAGCCCGATCAGGCCGTATTCGAGCGTGACCGAAAGGAAGTCGTTATGCGAGTGGGTCGCTTTGTACGACCAGGTCAACGAACCGTGAAACGCATCACTACCGGGGCCGAGACCGAATAGCTGCTCGTCGAGGGGGCGCGCAATAATCCGAGCGATCCGGTCGAGCCAAGTTCCGATACGGCCACTCCCGATATAAATGTCCCAGCTCTGCTGCGTCGTCCACAGATAGATAAAGAAGCCGGCGAACGAGAGGATCAGAAGGATGGGCAGCAGGCGTGTGAGAATCTCGGTCATACGTCGGTTTGTGACCGAGAGGCCAGCGTAGGCGACCACCATGTAGAGCCACATGTATTGCGCTGCTTCGGCTTTGTAGGCGTATAGCAGGAACATGAGCCCGAGCATGAGGGCGCCGCATATGAGCGGCAAACGCTTGAAGTAGGCGATTGCTGCCAGCCAGAAGAACATCACGACGGTAAGGTATGCGCTGGGGTGAAGATCTTCCATCTGGCTGGTGATCGCGCCCATGCGGATGGTGCCGGCCCGGTAGATCGGGTCATTGATCACGGCTAGGGCCAGGCATGCAACGCCTGCGGCCAATGCCGAGATCGTCAAAAACCGGTCAAATTTCCTGAAGGAAAAGCGCTGGATCGCAGCCCACCCGAGAATGAACATGCCTGCAAGATTACGCACCAGTTCTGCCAGACCGCCGGGGGGCTGATACATCACCAGATTGGCCATCCCGGTCAGCGCCAGAATGGCTATGCACACGACCAGAAGGAGGCCGGCACCGGTTGGGCGCGCGGTTTGCAGTGCGATCACCAAGGATACCACGCAAACAAATCCGACAAGCGCAGCGAGCACATCGCGAATCTGCTCCAACATGAAGGTGAAGGAAAACACGTAGACCAAGATGATCGCAGCCGCGAAAAAGTAGAAATTCTGTACGCGTTGAAGATCGCCCGCGACCTCGCCTGCTGCTGCAATAGGCCGTTTTGGGGTATGCGCTACGACAGGACGAAATTCGGGCACGAAAGCAATTCCAATCAAGTTATTGACACTTTGGCCCCGAAGAACCGCGAACCTCGCGGGCAATATCTGTCCGGTAATGCTGGTAAATCCTCAAGCGGAAAATCTCAAGGACGACGATCGCCCTCGCAGCCGACCATGCGATTGAAAATTGACCCTATCAAACAACCTGCATTTCGCTATTTTTCACGCTACTCGGGACCTTACCCCCACAACCCAGATTTCTTCCGGAGCCGACCAGCACGATGCTCGATCACAAGCACAAGACTATCTTCGTCCATGTTCCGAAGGCCGCGGGCCAGAGCGTCGAGAAGGTGTTTATCGAGCGCAATGGCCTGACGTGGTCTGATCGGGCACCCCTGCTGCTGCGCGAAAACGACAATCCCGCAATTGGCCCCGAGCGTCTCGCCCATCTTACCGCTGCCGAGTATTACGAGCTCGGCCATGTGTCGCGCGAAGAGTTCGGCAGGCTGTACAAGTTCGCTTTCGTGCGGAATCCGTGGTCGCGTCTGGTCTCGGCCTATGTCTATCGCGACATCGAATATGACATGACATTTGCGCAATTCGCGGAGGAGTTCCTCTCGCTCAGCGATCCGATGGACATACATTATCGACACGCGATGCCCCAGATCGCCTATCTTGAGGATGCGAGCGGCAATATGCTCGTCGATTTCGTCGGGCGTTTCGAAAATATCGCTGAAGATTTCCGTAAGGTGACCGAAGAGCTTGGACTTGGGCCGTTGGAGTTGCCTCACAAAAACAAATCCACCCAGTTCGGGATTTTTCTCCGGGGGAAAAAGAGTTACTTGATTAGAAAAGGCAAGCAGTTGGTGAAGTCACGCAAAGAGCAGCGACATTCCCATTACAGTCTTTACTATGACGCCAAGACGCTGGATCTGGCTACGGATTACTACCGTCGGGACATCGAGGCTTTCGGCTACGAATTCGAGGACCGACGCTAACCGCTAGTCGGAACGGGGAACGGGCGTGTCCTCGTAACCGAATTCTTGCCAGCTGTTCGGACGGTACCGTCGGTGATCGACGTTTTCCTTGGCGATAACCATAGGCGAACCGACCGCCAGGCTGGCTGCTGGCACGTCCTTGGTTATCACGGCGTTTGCCCCGATCACCGCCCCGTCGCCGATATTGATCGGGCCGAGGATCTTTGCCCCGGCATGGATCACGCAATCATTTCCGATATGCGGAACACCGGGGCGATTGGGCTGTCCGCCAATCAGCACGCTGCTGCCAAAGAAACAGTTGCGGCCGATCGTCGACTTGCCATTGACGATGACCCCAAAACCATTGTGCCCGAAGACCACACCATCGCCTATTTGCGTGCTCACCGGAACTTGGCAGCAGAACACTATCCGCTGTAGCGAACCGTAAATCTTGCGAAGTACGCCAATTTTGGCAACGCCCAGCCTATTCGCCAAGCGATGTATCCTGACAACCTCATTCGCCATTGCGGCCTCCTTGCTTCAGGAAGTTGAGCGCGCGTTTGCGACGGTCGGGGTCGGTCAGCACCTGTCCGCCGATGAACAGACCGGACCGTGCCAAGATCCCGGCGAGTTGTACCATTCCCGAGGTGGGCTTGGCGGCAGCATCGCGGGTGAAGCCCAGTCTTTCCAGTTCGGGACCGACGACCTTTTGCATCGCCCATACTTCGGCGTCGGTCACCCGGTGACTGGTGGCATTTCCCGCGTGCGAGCTGTTCTTGCCGAACCGGGCCAGGTCGATGTCCGGGCAGGGCCGATCGATGAACGCCGATAGGCGCGCTGCGCACGCATCGGTGTTGGCGACGAGGTCCTCGTAGCTCATGAAGTCTACCTGGCCGGGCTTGCGTTCCTGCCAGCGATGAAAGTTCTGTGCGGCGACTTTCCACGCAAGGCCGATTGTTACCGGATTGTAGCGGCGGGCGTCGTGCCACGGGCCGGAGACGTTCTTGTAGGATCGCAGCACCGCCCTGGGTGCGCGGAGCACGAAAAGCGCCCTGGCTTCGGGCCACGCCGCAAAGATCCGCTCGAGATGGAGGTGATCCTGAGGGGTGTTCCAGCCCCAGGCGACACATTGCGCGGCTTGCGCGGCGTGCGAAAGAATCGCGCCGACCACCTCGTGCCAGGCGGTTCCATCCGGCCAGTCGCGCCGGGCTTGGGCAGCGACTTCGGCAAGTTTGTCGGCGGGCAGGTCGATCGATTGTTCGAGCGTCTTGCCGGTTTCTTGCGTTGCCCGGATGGTCAGTCGATCGAGGACGATTTCGGCAACGCGGCCCGCCGCCGCCGGATCGCGGCGCTGCCACAGGCCCTCCGCATCGATGGCTTGCAGTGCGTAGAAGTCGTTGAGCAGGAAGACGCCGTCACACTCGTTGAGCACCCGGGTGGTGATCGTCGAACCGCTGCGGGGTTGTCCGACAACGACGATCGGCGCCTGGCGGCAAGTCATGGAACGAAATTCCCGGCTGTTCTGGAATACGGGGTACAAGGATGCCTATTTAGCGGGAAGATCGAACACAAGGCAATTTTTCCCCCTCGGACAGGCACTGTTCATTGGCGGGGCAGTTTGATGCGTGTCATTGTTTCAATAACCGAACCAAATTCATATGATCCTCAACCAATCCCTCTCTCTCCTTGCCGGGCTGACATTTATGACATCCTGTATCGCGACACCGCTGCTCGACGGAGAAGTGCTTCGAATCGGGCAGAGCGAATTTCGCGTGCAAGCCCCCGAGGGCGAGGGGCCGGTGACGCTGGTGGACCCCACGACGATCCAGTTCACCGTCGAACCGGGGGATCAGTGGGAGTTCGATCAACGGATCGGCAAACCCAAGGAGCGCGCCGAGATCTCGGGTCAGGAGAGGATCGCGTTCGGCAGTGTCGCCGAAGCCAAGGTGGACCTGCGCATTACGGGGCAATCCGAGGGCAGCCAAGGCCGGTGGATGACAATTTCGCAGCTCCACGGGCCAAACCGCAAGACAATAGGCCAGGATAGTGCGCTGGGATCACCGCCGCTGGCGGTTCAATTGCGGGGCGAGCAGCTGATATTCGTCGCGCGCGGGGGAAATGGCCTGGACAACGAGATGTACAGGGAGCGTATCGGTTCCATTGCCGCCGATTTCGGAAACTGGCACCGCTATGACATCCGGGTGGCGATGGGCGTAGACGGCCGCGTGACGGTCGATCGCGATGGCGAAACTGTCATAGATTGGAGCGGGCCAGTCGGCTACGACGCCGGCGACGGCCTGCACTATTGGAAGTTCGGCATCTATCGGTCCGATGGGTGGGAAGAGCGTAGTCGGGTTGACCTGCGTATTGCCTGCGCCGGCTCTGACAAGGGATGTGAACTAGACACGCAATGAGAAAACAAAAAGGGGGCTCGATTGCCATTCTCGTGGCAGACGGACTCGAGGGGAAGGGCGGTATCGAGCGGATCATGCTCTATCTCACGCGCGAACTCGCCGTGCGTCACCCGCAACTCGATACCTTTATCCAGCAAACGCGCTTTGGCGATACGCAGCTCGTGCGCCACGCCACGACGCCGCTGGCGCTCGCACAGTTCGCCGCCCGCTGCTTTTCCGGCAGGGTTTCGCTGGCGCATATCAATGTCGCCCCGCGTGGTTCGACCTGGCGCAAGCTGCTGTTCGCCAGGATAGCGCGGGCGGCAGGCGTCCCGGTGATGCTTCACCTCCATGGTAGCGGATACGACGATTACTATGCATCGCGCTCGCCCGCGCAGCAGGAACAAATCCTGCAGTTCTTCCGCACCGCCGATGGCGTTGTAGTGCTGGGCGATCACTGGGAACGCTTCATGCGCGATACGCTGGGCGTGGACGCCGGCCGGATTACTGTTGTCGAGAACGGCGTGCCGGCACCAAGCGGCGAAGCCACGCCGGCGGGCGCGCCTCCGCTGATCGTGTTCATGGGCGCGGTAGGCGAACGCAAGGGCGTCGACGTCCTCATCCCCGCGCTCGGAAGGGTAGCCGCGAGCGGGGTCGATTTCCGCGCCCGGATCGGTGGGAATGGCGATCTTGATCATTTTCGCGCGCTGGCCGGCGAGATGGGGATCGCAGACCGGGTCGAGTTCCTCGGCTGGGTTGGCGAGGAGATTGTCGACCGCGAATTGCGCGCGGCCGATATTTTCGTGCTGCCCTCGCGCGCTGAAAACCAGCCGGTGGCGATCATCGAGGCCATGGCGCGCGGATTGCCGGTCGTGTCGACCGCGATTGGAGCTATTCCCGAGACGGTACAGGACGGCACCTGCGGCCTGATCGTGCCGCCCGCCGAGGTCGAACCGCTGGCCGCAGCGCTGACGACCCTTGCGCGCGATGCTGCAATGCGGCAGCGCATGGGGCAGGCGGGGCGGGCTCGCTGGCAGGAACGCTATTCGATCGCGGCAGTCGCCGACCGGATGGCCGCACGTTACCGCGAACTCATCAGATAAAACAAATTACCACAGGGATTTACCGATGAAAGTTGCAATCTTCGGCCTCGGCTATGTCGGCTTCACCGCTGCCTGCTGCATCGCGCAGGACGGGCATGAGGTGATCGGCGTCGATGTTTCCCGGGCCAAGGTCGATATGATCAATGCCGGCAAGGCCCCGATTTCGGAGCCCGGACTGGCCGAAATGCTGACCGAGGCGCTCGCCGCCGATCGCATTCGTGCTATCACGCAATGCGACCAGGAACTCGAGGGTGTCGATCTGATCCTCGTCTGCGTGGGTACGCCCAGCGCGGCCGATGGTGCGCATGACATGCGCTATATCGCCGAAGTCAGCCGCAATATCGGCCACGCCCTTTCGCGGCGTGAGGCGGTGCACCCGGTGGCGGTCGTCTATCGTTCCACCATGCGCCCAGGTTCGTGCGACGGACTGATCGCGCCGCTATTGTTCGGCGAATTGTCCGACCAGCACAGGGATAGCGTCCAGCTTGGCTACAATCCCGAGTTCCTGCGCGAAGGTTCGGCAGTGAAGGATTATTACGCGCCGCCCAAGATCGTGATCGGCACTCTTGGCGGCGAGCCTTGCGAGCAATTGGAAGAGCTCAACAAGGATCTCGACGCGCCGCGCTTTACCGTGGGTTTGCGCGAAGCCGAGATCACCAAATTCGTCGACAACAGCTTCCATGCGCTCAAGGTCGCCTTCGCCAACGAGATCGGCCGGGTTTGCCGCGAGGAGGGTATCGACGTGTCGGCGGTGCACGAAATCTTCGTGTCGGACACCAAGCTCAATATCTCGCCCTATTATCTTCGTCCGGGCGGGGCCTTCGGCGGGTCGTGCCTGCCCAAGGATGTGCGCGCGCTCAACTTCATCGCCGAGGACATCGGGGCGCAGACGCATATCATCAACACGATCGTCCGGTCGAACGAGGCGCACAAGTTGTTCCTGTTCAACCTTGCGATCAAGGACCTTCAGCCGGGTGCCAGGGTGCTGCTGAACGGTCTGGCATTCAAGCAGGCCACCGACGATTTGCGCGAGAGCCCGAACCTCGACCTTGCGCGGCGGCTGATCGCGTCGGGCTTCGACCTGGTCGTCTACGACGAAAACCTCGACCCCGAAGCGCTGATGGGCGCGAATCTGGGTTATTCCTACAGCCACCTGCCGCGGCTGGGCGAAATCATTCGCACCGATGTGACGGGCGAGCGGTTCGACCGGGTGATCGACGCACGCGGCGATGCGGCCAAGCTCTCGGTCGATTGCGCCGACGTGGTGGCGATCGATCGGCTCTGACCCTGACGAACCTTCGCAGAGGCGACAAAAAAGCACGCCGTTTCCGGCGGGCTTTTTCATGCCTCGAAGGCTTCGATGGTGGGCGTAGCAAGGATTGAACTTGCGACCCCTACGATGTCAACATAGTGCTCTACCACTGAGCTATACGCCCGCACCATCGGGTGCCCCTTTCGTGGGGCAGGCGCGCCCTTTAGCGGGGCGCTGAAAGCCATGCAAGACCCTATTTGGGAGCTATTGCAAACGCGCGCTGATACGGTCTTCGAGGACCCGTTCGACTTCCAGCACGAGGTCGCGCAGGTGGAAAGGTTTCGACAGGACCTTGGCGTGCGGCTGTTCGCGGCTGGCTTTCAGAGTAACCGCGGCAAAGCCGGTGATAAACATGACCTTCGTATGCGGGCTCACCTCGTTGCAGCGCTGAGCCAGTTCGATCCCGTCCATCTCGGGCATTACGATATCCGAGAGCAGCAGATCGTATTCGCATTCCTCGAGCAGCGGGATGGCCGCAGTGCCCCGATCGACCGAGTCGACTGTATAGCCTGCATTGACGAGCGCGCGTTCGAGATAGACGCGCATGGCATCGTCGTCCTCGGCGAGCAGGATTCGCTGGGTCGTTGTTTCGGTCATGCCAACTGCTTAGCGCGCGTGCTTTAAAAAAGCATGTATCCAAAACAAGCATTGTTAATGG
>Ga0163179_10003229_pt1 | contig 11108 bp, 10 predicted proteins | sample AtlANTMetagenome_FD_109643 | JGI IMG/M metagenome (GOLD analysis project Ga0163179, IMG submission 109643) | Marine eukaryotic phytoplankton communities from the Atlantic Ocean - Atlantic ANT 2 Metagenome | ecosystem: Environmental > Aquatic > Marine > Oceanic | place: North Atlantic Ocean... | reverse complement strand
GCCGACATTGGAGAGATGGCTGACATGACGCCTGTGGAGGCGGAAGCGTTTGCTGCGTTGGGTCAGGATCTGTTTTCGATGATGGAGGCGTTGCCTGTACCGGTGATCGCGGCGGTAAATGGCTACGCTTTGGGGGGCGGTTGCGAGCTTGCGATGGCGTGCGACATCATCCTTTGTGGTCCTCGGGCGCGCTTCGGACAGCCTGAGACCAGTCTTGGTTTGATTCCTGGCTTTGGTGCTACCCAACGTCTCTCGCGACTGATCGGACCGATGCGTGCTCGCGAACTGATTTACACCGGCCGCACGATTCATGCGGACGAGGCGGTTGCCTTGGGGTTGGCGCTCCGTTGTGTACCGGATGACGAGGGGGGCGTTCTCGCCGCCGCAGAGGCGTTGGTGGGGCATATCGCTTCGCGTGGACCGATAGCTGTGCGCCTTTCCAAGCGAGCCATCAACGAGAACCTTGATGCAAACCTTGCGGTTGGTCTTGCGGCTGAGCGCTCCATGTTTGGGATGTGCTTTGGCACAGAGGATCAAACAGAGGGCTGCGCCGCGTTTGTAGGCAAGCGAGGCCCCAACTTTACGGGCCGTTAGCGGTCGTTATTTTTTGCACTTTTTACGGGCGGAGGGTCTATGTCTAGTTTTGAACTGAACGAGCTCCAGACAGAGGTACAGCAGGCGGCACGAGAGTACGCACGCGATGCAATTTTACCGAGCGCTGCAGAGCGAGATCGTACCCATGAGTTTCCAACCTCGATCATTAAAGAGATCGCTGGTTTAGGGTTTATGGGCATGTATATGCCCGAGTCCTACGGCGGTGCCGGGATGGACTTCCTTTCTTACGCTGTCGCGCTGGAAGAGATTTCGTACGCAGACGCCTCGGTTGGCGTGGCGATGTCCGTCAACAACTCGCTTGTTTGCGCACCGTTGCTGAACTACGGCACAGAAGAGCAGAAGCAGAAGTACCTTCCCCGGTTGACTTCCGGTGAAAGCCTGGGTTGCTATGCGCTGACCGAGCCGCACTGCGGTAGTGACGCGGCCGCGCTTCGTGCACGCGCTACGCCACAGGAAGACGGCGGCTACGTTCTCGACGGTCGGAAGATGTGGATTACCAATGGGCCGCAGGCCGACCTTTGTGTCGCCTACGCGACCACGACCCCCGAGCTTGCCGGTGATCGTCGGCAGCGTACAGCTGGAATCGTCGCGTTTCTTCTTGAGAGCGATTGGTCGGGCTACAATGTCGGCAAGATTGAAGAGAAGATGGGATTGTGCGGCAGCGGTACAAGCGCGCTCGTGTTCGAAGGATTGAAGGTCCCCGCCTCCGCCGTCTTGGGCGAGGTCGGTGGTGGCTTCCAGATCGCGATGGCGACACTGGACGGCGGCCGTATCGGGATCGCCGCCCAGGCCCTGGGGATCGCACAGCGAGCCTTTGATCTCTCGCTGGCCTATGCCAAAGACCGGGAGAGCATGGGTAAGTCTATTTCTCGTCACCAGGCGATTCAGTGGATGTTGGCTGATATGGCGTGTCGTATTGAATCCGCTCGAATGTTGACTTGGCGTGCCGCTTCGATGCGTGAAGAGGCGGAAGAAGCTGGGCTGGAGACGCTCACGCCCGCGCAGCGTAGTCGCATCGGGCGGGCCTGCTCGATGGCGAAACTCACCGCTTCCGAGGCTGCGAACTTCTGCGCTGACCGTGGCGTACAGATTCATGGAGGCTACGGCTTCAGCAAGGAGTACGAGATCGAGCGGTTGTACCGAGATGCGCGCATTACGACGTTGTACGAAGGCACTAGCGAAATTCAACGTATGGTGATCGCTGGGAGTTACCTCAAGTGACCGACCGTCGCATTCGGGTTCTGGTCGGCAAGCCTGGTCTCGACGGGCACGATCGAGGGGCTAAGGTCATCGCCCGAGGATTACGAGACGCTGGGATGGAGGTCATCTATACGGGCCTGCATCGCACACCGGCGCAGATAGTGGAAGCCGCACGGGACGAGGACGTTGATGTGATCGGCCTTTCGGTATTGTCCGGCGCGCACGAACGTCTCTTCAGCGAAGTGGTTGAACGACTAAAGGTTGAAGAAATGTCGGACGTGTTGGTTGTCGGAGGCGGTATCATTCCCGATGCAGATGTTCCGCGTTTGCTTGAACTGGGCGTAGCGGCGGTTTTTGCCCCAGGCTCTCCTCTCACTGACATTATCTCTTTCATCCAAGAACACGCGCCTGCGCGCTGGTCTTGACGCATCCCTGAACATGGAGACGCCTGACGGTGTCTAGACGATCTGTGCTTTCCCCTGCGTTTTTGTCTGGTACTTCGAGTGAGTATCTCGGAAGGAAGCCGTTGCCTCGGCTCCTGAAGCGTCGGCTTGTGGTCGTAATCACTGGCCCGGAAGGGGTGGGGAAGACATCGGTTGCGTGTCGGATAGCAGGGGAAGAAGCCCTCCGACTCGATGACTCCGCTGTACATCGCGCGACTGTCAATTGGTTGAAGCAGCAGCGCTGGCACGAAGATCTCACCGCTCATTCCGACCTCATCATCGACGGTCCGGTTTTCTTGCCACAACGCATCGGGGCGGCAAGAGCTCTCGCTGATTTGATCCGTCATCGAACCGACGTTGGCCTCCGGACTTACATTTGTGAAGGCGGCTTAGCTGACGGATCTGTCGCGTTGCTGATGGACGCGGTCGAGCCAGGAGACCGTGTCACGCTCACGCTGCGTTTCCCGAAAGGGGGCGGGCGTAGGCGCTTTGCACAGCGTTTCTGTGAGGCGCACGGGATTGATCGTTCGTTTGCCCGCTCTACGTTGCAGTTGGAGCCTTGGACTTACGCTGGCGTGATCCGACAGCTGGATCTACTTCGCTGTCGCGAAGATTGACGGCTTAGCTGCGGGGTTTACTCGTCAGCATTTTTGGAAGCTTTCGGCTTCTTTTTACGTTTCCCAGCGTAGTCCAGCCTGATCGACAAGCCGGGTTCTACGGAAAAGCTCTCTCCCATCACGACGTATTCGCCGTGTGGCAGTAGCCCGATAAACGTCCCAGTGTCTTCCAAGGTGGTTTTGGCAAACTGGATCGCTTGGCGCTTGTCCGGAGCGAACATCGCGACGACTTCGTAGAGTTCCCGGTGCTTGTTGGGTACGCCAAGAATCTCTACGTGTCCGTAGTTTTGATCGATGTCCCAGATCCAATCTGAGATTTCTTCCGTACGTTGAAATTTTGCAGCTGAACGCAGACGTTCATGTGTCGATTTGACGTCACCTACACCGCGCGCTGCTTGGGCTGCTACAAGAAGATCATCAAAATTTGGCTCGATTTTCAACTCGAGCATCGCTCTGAACTTGCGTTCTACACCCACCCAAATCTGGCGGTTGGCCAGGTTTTTCATTTCGGCCGTGATGCGAATGTGCTCAGCACGGAGTTGTTCTGGCGATGCCGTTTCCTCATTGGATTTTTTGTCACCGGCGTACGTCGGTACGGCGAATGAAAACATCAATACGGGGACAAGCCAGCGCAAGATCAGAGCACTCCGACGGGGTGGGGTTGTGAAATCAATGGTTTTAGAACGTTCGGCAATGCTATCGCGTGTGAATGCGTCCGTGTACACAACCGGTCGGTTATGTCGCGGATCTCGCAAACAGTTGGAATCGTTAGGATGTTCCCAAGATGCAAGAAACGAGTACTGCACGCTGCTATTGGGTCGCTGACATCGGAGGAACTTCCCTTCGGTGGGCGATAGTTTCAGAGGAAGGAGAGGTCCTAGAAACCCGGCGTTCGGCCACGAGCGTGGCGCATTGGGAGGCCGCGTGGAATTCTCCGGTGCGTAGCACATGCGCAGGGGCTGTCGTGGCGGTTGCTGGGCCGGTGGTCGATGGGGTGGTGTCTCTCACCAATGGAAATTTACTCCTTGATGAGAGAAGGCTCACGGCACAAATGGGACGACCCGTACGGGTTGTGAATGATTTGGTGGCAGCTGCGGCTGGCGTTGCTGTCAACGCTGCTGGGCGCCAGTTTTTTCGCGGAGGCGGCGCGGATGGCCCGTTCTGGGTCGTCGGGTTGGGCACGGGCGTCGGCGCTTCTTTGGTGGTGCCGGGTAAATCGCACACGACCGTGCTCCCTGGCGAGTTTGGCCACTCTGCGGTGAGCCCTTGGGATTTTGGGCTTGGCGATGCTGATCTGCTCACACCTATCGAGGATCTTCTGTCGGGTTCTGGGTTCATAGATTGGGCACGCCGTTGGCAGTCGGAAGGACGTATCGCCTTGACCGCTGACGCTTTGGGCTTGGATGTTGACGCAGGGGTCGTGTTGGCGGCGCCTTACGCTGAATGGTCTGCACTAAGAAAGGCCTATTCGCGACTGCTCGGCGCCGTGCTTGGTGATTTGGCCATGGCTGTCACTGTGCCAGGTGGCATGCATTTGATCGGTGGCTTTGCACAGGCGATGCTGCCCCACGTGGACATGGCAGAATTCGAACGCGGGTTCTGTGGCTCACGCCGCCTGCGGCTCAGCGTAGAGAACGTGGGTGTGTCTGTAGTCGATGGCAACCCTGCGCTCGTTGGCGCTGCGGCCATTGGACAGGGCCGAGTGGTGGTCGGAGCCTAATCTCGAAAGATAAGTTCGACCGTCAGATCACCGGCGTCGAAGCCTTCGACGTCGACGTTTTCTTCGGTTGTGATGGTATAGGCACCGTCCGGAGCCAGGGTCGCGCGACCGACCTCCGCCCAGCCGGGGCCGTCTGTCTCTGCGCCATAGTAAACGCGCTCGGTCTCCGACAAAAAGATGAGCCCGTAGGTCACCGAACCGGGACGGTCATCCTCGATCATGTCGCAGTCGTCAGATGAGTAAGTCAGCGCACCAGAGTAGCTTCGATCGCAGATGGTACACGCGCTGATATCGTCGCTTTTTAGCACGGCGTCCGCGACAATCTCGCAGTCGTCATAGCCCAGCAACTCTGCTGCGCTGCTGGCGTCAAAGTACACGCCAGCCGTGTGCTGAAACTCATCTGGCCAGGTGCACTCAAAGGCGGACGCGCAGTCGGAGTCTTCACAGTCCGTTTGTCCGTCTTGATCGTTGTCTATCTGATCATTACATATGGCCTCGGCGCTCACGGGATCAAGGCCGCTGTCCTCTTCGGGGGCCACGGAACCTCCACAGGACAGCAGGTTCAACATTACTGCGGAAGCGGCGAACGACTTGCATAGGGCGCGCAAAATTCCCTCCATTGTGATTTCATGGAGCGTAATCGACTCACCCCAGGAGACGCATGTCAGCGTTTGGGATTTGCTTTGAGCGCGCGGTACCCCATGGTGTTTTGGTGGGCGTGGCGCTGCCTGGAACGGGAGAATCTGTTCCGGACGACATCGTTGGCACATTGATGGGGGCGGAGCAGCGGGCTTTGGCCTCACTGCGCGGCTTTCGTCGTGAAGAGTGGGTCGGAGGTCGGCTCGCGCTTCATCAGGCTTTGGATGTCATTGGGGGGCCTCGACAACCTTTATTGAGTGGAGAGGGCGGAGAGGTCGTAGCGCCACGTGGCTGGTCGGTTTCCGTGAGCCACAAGCGAGAGCTTGCCGTCGGGATAGCGTCGCGAGCCCATGGCGGGTCCGTGGGCATCGATCTCGAAACGGCTGAACCACAACGCCTCTCGATCGCGCCGAAGGTCCTCCGACCGGAAGAACTGGAATTGGTAGAGGGGCTGCCAGAATCTCGCCGCTGGGTCGCTGTTCTTGAGCGCTTCACGCTTAAGGAGGCTTTTTATAAAGCGGTCTACCCTTTTGTTCGGCGTTTTGTTGGTTTCCAAGAAGTCGCCGTGCATCCGGATTTGGATGGCGCCGCCACCTTTGAGAGTCACATGGAGGATGGCCCGTTCGACGCTGTGGGTCGGACAGAGTGGTTTAATGGGTATGTGGTCGCGACGGTCCGGGTGGAGCGCGGTTAAGTTCTCCGTATGAGTGAAACGGAAAATCCCTCGAGACCCATTTGGCGGATGGAGCCCTCCATGCTTCACGCCATGCGCCTAGAGCGCTCGCGTATGGCCTATAAGCAGCGTGATTTGGTAACTGCGATTTTGGAGGCAGAGGAGCTTCTCGAAGAGGATCCGAACAATGTCGGCGCCCTAGAGATTGTAGCGGACTCGGAGATTGGGCTTGGTCATGGTCGAGAGGCGCTTCTCGCGCTTACAGCCCTCGAAAAGATCCAGCCAGATTCCGTGCGCGTGTATTCGGGGCTCGCTGTCGCGCGTTTTCTGGACTTGGATTTCGAGGGGGCCATCACCGCAACGGACACTGCGCTAGAACTTTCGCCGGATCTACCGGAAGCCTTGGCCTATCGCAGTCTTGCGCTTGAGCGCCTTGGAGATTGGGAAGGCAGCCGGGCGGCGGAGTTGCGCGCGTCGGAGCTTTCACCCACAGCTTTTCCGTTACCTCCGGAGCATGATGAGGTGCCCTGGGATCAGGTGCTCGATGAGGTGATGAGCGAGTTGCCGGAGCTCTTTCAGCGCTTTTACAGTCGGGTACTCCTCGTTTGGCATCATTTGCCCGATATCGCCATTTTGTCCTCGGTAGAGCCACCGCTCTCCCCGATGATGTTGGCCCTTTACGAAGGTGCACCGCCGCCTAATGGAGATCCTATGGAGATTCTCCCGCGGTCTGTACGCTTGTTTTGGGGCAATGCACGGCGTTTGGCGGGTAACCGGCAGTATCTCATCGAGGAGTTGGCTGAAGCGCTAATGATCGAAGCTGCAGATTGGATGGCGTTACGGCCCGAAGAATTGGAGGCGCAGTTTGGCGTGGGCGCCACCGCCGAGGAGCCGGAGGCTGCTCAATGAAGTTTACAATCATCGGAAGCGGAACACTCATGGCCGGAGGGGAGCGCGGTGCCGCTGGTTTTTTGCTTCAGACGGAATCCGCGAGCATTCTGATTGATGGCGGATCTGGCACGCTCGACAGGCTGGGCCGTTTCGGGCTCGATCCGTTCTCACTAGATGCAGGTGTTTATAGCCACCGGCATCTGGACCACTGCGGAGATTTAGGCCCGTTGCTCTTTCATTTCTTTGTGCTCGGTTCGCATCACGAGAGGACGCGAGATTATCCGATCTTCGCTGGCGAGGGGTTCGAGGACTTCATGTCCGGCTTGATGGGCCTTTATGGTCGATGGGTTGTGCCGGAAAAATTCGGGGTGCCAGTGACTGAGCTCCCACTTGATGGACCAGGAGAGGCTGATCTCCCCGGGGGCATCCGATTGACGACACGCCCTGCAAATCATGATGCGGGCGCGCTGCATTTACGGTTTGACGCACCGGACGGCGGAAGTGTTGTGTTCTCTGGAGATACTGGACCCTCCGATGCTTTGGCAGAGCTGGCGTCTGGCGTGGACCTTCTGGTGTGTGAGTGTGCGCTCCCGGAGGGGGATGGCTACCCGAAACATCTGAGCCCCTCGCAGGTCGCGGCGATCGTGGACCAAGCGCGTCCAGCACAGGTCGCGCTCACACATTTTTATCCCGATGTAGACGAAGCCTATGCATTGGGTGTGGTCCGTGCGACGGGCGTTCCGACGGTCCGAGGCTACGACCTTCAGACTTTTGATTTGAGTCGTTAGCAACCGTAGCCCAAGTCGTTCCGTTGTAATAAAGGAAGTTTCGCTGATTGGGCGATTGGTGAGCAGCGAAAGAAGAGACGTCGATGGACGTCGGATGGGTGGTCATGCCGGACAATTCACAGAGCACGACCCGGCCGGCTGCGCTTGTGGCTGTCGTCGGGAGCCGGCAGGCCAAAGTCGCCGTGTCTCGAGGGCTCGAGGCGGTCTCTCATCGCGGGGTCGTCGCGGGGGTAAGCGCGATTGAGGCGGAAAAAAGCGCTGCTTTGGGGACGGTCAGTTTGCGCGGTGGAGCGTCAGCCGCTCCCGTAACGGCTTGGGTCCGAGGAAAGCGGCTCATTGCCGCGACTTTGGGCGCCATCGTTAACCGCCAGGATCTCGTCGAGCTTTTGTCGGTCGATGGGGGGGTGTTTCGCGACGGAAGCGAGACCGAGGTGTTGATGCATCTGGTGGCGAGAAGTTCACTCACTACAGATGTCAATCGGCTGGTTGATGCGGTGACGCAACTGTCAGGTGCGTTTTCGATCTTGGTGCTTACAGAGGAGCGAGGTATCGCTATCTGTGATCCGCGAGGCTTCCGACCGCTATGGTTAGGACGGAAAGACGGGGCGCACTACCTGGCCTCGGAATCGGGCGCTATCGTGGCCATGGGCGCCCAGGTTGTTCGTGCGCTTCGGCCAGGTGAGATGTTGATGCTCGAGCCGGACGTTGAGCCGCAGTCGCTTTTCCCTTGGGGACAGCGAGAGGAAGCGCGCTGCGTCATGGATGCTGTGGCTTTGATGCGGTCGGAAGCTCGGGTCAATGAGGAGCCGGCATATGGACTTCGTCGCCGACTCGGCGCCTGTTTGGCTATGGAGGCTCCCGCGCATGCGGACGTTGTCGTTCCGTTTGGTGGGAACAACATTCCGGCTGCACAGGGCTACGCCGCGGGGCTGGGGCTACCGCTCGACTTCGCCATTACGGAAGGTGGGGCCGTCGTCGAGAGCCTTGTGGCTGGTCGACGCGTTGTATTGGTACTTTCGTCCGACTGTACGGCACGATCCGCTCGAGAGGCGGTGCGCGCGCTCAGAGATGCCTTCGCTCGCGAGGTTCATGTGCGTGTGGCTGGGCCTTTATGCCGTCACCAATGTCCTTACGGTACGGAAGCTTTCTCTGGAGAGGGGAGTACGAACCCCCCAGTCTCTGCTGTGAGCGCTAGGCGAGGTGCGCCAGAGAGTGTTGCAGCGCTTTCGCTTCCGGCGTTGCGCGAGGCTTTGCAAACTGTCTTGCCTAGCTTCTGTCACGCCTGCGTATCTGGCAGTTTTCCAGTTGCAATGCCTGTTTCTGCCGGGGTTGAACAGTTGGAATTGTTTGTCGATTCTCGTGAAGATTCGGTGTCTGCGGACTACCACTGATAAACTTCGGCAACTGTGCGAAACCTTTAAGGTCAGGCCGAGGCGAGAATGGGAAAGAGTATTGGGATCGATCTTGGGACAACCAACACGGTAGTCGCAATCGTGGAGTCCGGACGTCCCAAAGTATTGGCGGATGACAAAGGCTATAGAGTGCTTCCGTCGTGCGTTTCGACGAAGGGCGCTGGGAAGTATGTCGTGGGTCAGGCGGCTCGGAATATGGTGCTCACCCAGCCCGAGGCGACCGTTCATACCGTAAAGCGTTTGATGGGGCGTCGATTCGAAACCCGTGAAGTACAAGCTGTGATGGCCCGTGTTGGCTACCGTGTGTCACCTGATCAGGACGGCGGCGTGCTCGTTGGTTTGGGTGAAGAGACCGTCACCCCCCAACACATCAGCGCCATAATCCTTCAGGTTGCACGGCGGATCGCCGCACAAGCGACGGGTGATGACATTGAGCAGGTCGTCATTACGGTTCCGGCTTACTTCAACAACGCACAGCGAGAGGCGACGTTAGAGGCCGCCAAGATCGCTGGCTTACCGTGTGATCGGCTGCTCAATGAGCCGACCTCTGCAGCGCTCGCGTATGGCGCGAAGCACAAGGAGCTTGAACAGACCGTCGTCGTTTTTGATCTCGGTGGCGGAACGTTCGACTGTTGTGTCTTGCAGCTGTCTAGCGGCGTGTATGAAGTCTTGGCGACACGAGGCGACAGTCATCTCGGAGGCGAAGACTTCGATGTCCGGCTGCTGGATTACGTCGCAGATGCATTTCAGGAATCCTCAGGGGTAGATCCTCGAGATGATGTTTCAGCGCTTCAGCGGTTGAAGGACGCTGCCGAACGCGCCAAGTGCGAGCTTTCACAGGTGGAGCAGACCTCTTTGAATATTCCGCAGCTCGCTGGCGGACATGATTGCAATCTGGTGCTGACGCGTGCAGCGCTTGAGCAATTGGTCATAGACCTGATTGAGCGTACCCTCGATGTTGCCAAGCGAACGGTTTCTGATGCTGGTTTACAAATCACAGAGATCGATGAGGTGCTACTCGTCGGCGGTCAGACGCGGATGCCTAAGTTGCGCCAGGCGATCGCTGATCTGTTTGGGAAGCGACCGAATCAATCGGTGCATCCAGAGGAAGTGGTCGCGCTAGGCGCTGCGCTGCACGCAGAGTCTTTGTCTGCAGACTCCACCGTGGACACGCCCATTCTCCTCGACGTGACGCCCTTCGATTTAGGGATTGACACCGCAGGACGTATGTTTTCGCCCATGATCACTCGGAATACGAAGATCCCGGCGAGCAGGAGCCGTACTTTCGCGACATTTCGGGACAATCAGAAACGAGTGCGTGTCGTGGTTCGGCAGGGCAACAGCCCACATGCTGACGAGAACGAGCTGCTCGGTGACTTTGTCTTGGAAGGCTTTCCCGAGAAGCCGGCGATGGAAGCCAAGATCGACGTGAGCTTTCAGATTGATAGCAACGGCATCTTGCAGGTCTCTGCGGTCGAGCAAGACTCACAAGCCGGTCGAGAGATCACGATTCGAAACTATGCGGAAACCGCCGTTGAACGGCGATCTGGTGTGGCCGCACCGGACGATAGAGCACTGGAACCGCTACCTGATGAGTTGTTGGCGTCGTCTCGGGCGCTTGTCGAGGAAGGCGGTGAAACGTCTGCGCCCAAAAAGAAAGGCGGTATTTTTGCGAGCCTGTTTGGACGTAAGAAGTCTGGCCAATCCGTCGAAACACCACCAGCTGATCCTACGCCTCCCGAGGCAACCACCACGGAAGAGGCAAGCACGTCCGACGGCGAAACTACAGCGCCGGCCACAGCGCCGCCTGCGTCACCTACGCCACCTACAGCGCCTGTAGAGGCGGTCGAGGTCGAGGAGCAGACTGACCCAGCAGTGGCCGATCTCGAGCCTATCGACGCATCAGATCTACTTGATGACGCCGAGCCTTTGGATGACGAAGAGCTTGAAGAGCTTGACGACCTGTCCGACCTGGGTATCGGCGATCTGTTTGCGGACCCGGAACCGGAACCGGAACCCGAGCTAGCGCCGGAGCCGGAACCCGAGCCGGAGCCGGAACCCGAGCCGGAGCCGGAGCCCGAGCCGGAACCCGAGCCCGAGCCCGAGCCGG
>Ga0163179_10003228_pt1 | contig 11112 bp, 10 predicted proteins | sample AtlANTMetagenome_FD_109643 | JGI IMG/M metagenome (GOLD analysis project Ga0163179, IMG submission 109643) | Marine eukaryotic phytoplankton communities from the Atlantic Ocean - Atlantic ANT 2 Metagenome | ecosystem: Environmental > Aquatic > Marine > Oceanic | place: North Atlantic Ocean... | reverse complement strand
TGATAATTCAAATTATTATACAAATATGTATCATTCTTTTCCTATTCCATGGGCTTCTAGTTATATGCATACTGGTGGTTCTACAAGTGCTCAATTTGATGTTACAAATACAACAAATTGTAAGATTAAATTTTTAGTAAATTTTGAAAGCCCATCTAATGTTTGGATACAAGGTAGCACGACTGCAAATAATACATATGTACAATTTTTTAAATTAGGTGAAACATAATGGCATATATAGGAGTATCACCAAACGCAGGAACAGTAGCAACTCAAATTATAACAAGTGCAAATGGTTCAGCTACAAGTTTTACATTAGACCAAACAGTTCCTGATGGTCAGAGTATAATTGTATTAGTTGGTAATGTTGTTCAACAACCTACTCATAATGGTATTACTGGAGCTTACTCAGCTTCTGGTAATACAATTACTTTTACTGGAGCTCCTGCAAATGGCGATAATATTATTATACGTTATTTAGGTAGATCTGTTGATGTTGCTACTAACTATAAAAAAGTAATTCGTTATAGATATGTAGCTACTAATGCTCAAACAACTTTTACTGGAGCAGACTCTAATGGTTTAACACTTTCTTATACTGCTGAAGATATTGATGTGTTTTTAAATGGAGTGCGTTTAGATCAAACAGATTATACAGCTACGAATGGCACTTCTGTTGTATTAGGATCAGGAGCTACAACAAGTGATGAGTTAGTCATATTAGCATATAATACAGTACAATTAGCTGATACAGTCCCTGCTAGTACTGGGGGAACTTTTACTGGAGCGACAACTCATAATGGTGGTATAGCTACAACAACTTTGACAGCTAGTGGCAACATCACTGGTTCAAGTGCTATTACGACTACTGGTGTTGGAACATTTGGTTCACTAGATATATCTGGTAACATAGATGTTGATGGAACAACTAATTTAGATGCTGTGGATATAGATGGTGCAGTTGATATGGCTAGTACGTTAGCTGTTGGAAGTGATGTAACTGTTAGAAATTCAAGTTCATCTGGAACAAGTTTAAGTCTTGGCACAACAAGTAATAGTGTTGCTAATGGTGGTTATATTGGTGGTATAATGTTTACTGGAGGAAGTGCAAATTCTGGTACTGCAAGAATACAAGCACTATCAAATGGACAGACAGATGCTGGAAATACTGGATCTGGAGCAGATTTTTCCTTTGAATGTAGAGATAATAACCAATCGTTTACTGAAAAAGTTAGGTTTACTGGTGATGGTAAAGTTGGAATAGGAACAACTAATCCAAATTCTATCGCAGGTTGGACACCTTTACTTCATTTAAATCATGCAAGTTCACCTTCAATAATATTAGAAGACACAACACATAGTAATTCTCAAAGTGCTATAGGATATACTGGAACTGCACTTTATATTGATAGTGCGGGACACTCTACTTCTTCAATACAATTTAGAACTTCTACTAATCCAGCAAGTATGGGTAATGCTAGAGTTTCTATAGATATAAATGGTACAACACAATTTGGTTATAATGGAACAGTACCAACTTCTTATTGTGCAAATTTTATTAACAATTCTGGCTCTGCTACTATTACAAGTAGAAATCAAAATGGTGGTAATGCTATATTTCAAGGTTTAAATCTTAATGGCTCTCAAAGTTCTTATATAACTGAAAGTGGTGTTGGTTACTTTGCTAATGGAGTTTCTTCAGACCAAACTTTGAAAAATGTTATTGATGTAATGAATGATGGTTGGAGCAAACTTAAAGATATACAACCTAAATCATTTAAATGGAAAAAGAATAAAGTTGTAGAGATTAATGCAAAAACTGGAAAAACAACTGAAACTAAATCAGATGAAGATTTAGATGGCAATATACACTATGGAGTAATGGCACAAGACCTTAAAAAAGTTATTCCAGACCTAGCCTATGGTGAAGAGGGTGGTATGTCAGTTGATTACAATGGTCTACTCATGGTTGCCATTAATACCATCAAAGAATTAGAAGCACGAATAAAAGTATTAGAGGAAGCATTGGAGAAAACCTAAATGTCTAACGCACGAAATCTAGCAAATTTACTAGGGACTAGCACTAAAGCAAATCAAACTATAAGTACAAGTGGTGCAATAACTACAACTGGTGCATTTACTTCTGTTGGTATTGATGATAATTCTAATGACACAGCAATAACTATTGATGCTAATGAAGATGTAGAACTTAACAATGGTGGTTTATATGTTGTTAATGCACTTAATAGCTTAACAGTAGATAAAGGTGGAATAGATAGAACTGGTAATACTACAAGAATTATAAGTGGTAGGTCTGGTGGTAACTACGCAGATTTTTCTATTAATATTGCAGGAACTGGTAATGCAGTAAACAGACAAGTCTACATTGATTATCAAGGTAATACTACTTTAGATAATGGTAATTTAAAATTTGGAACAGCAGGAAAAGGAATAGATTTTAGTGCAACTGCTAATGGTTCTGGTGCAAATCAATCAGAATTATTAGATGATTATGAAGAAGGAACTTGGACAGCAACTATGCCTGTAGGTGGTAGTGTTACAGTAAGTTCAAGTTATTATGTTAAAGTAGGAGCAATGGTATATGCTGGTGCTTATATAGGTTGTAGTGGTCAACCTAGTAATGGATCATTGTGGAGAATTGGTGGATTGCCTTATGCAGTAAAAACTGGTTCACATTATCATGGGGCAGGTTCTATAACTTATAGTCATAATACTAATACAAATCATTGGATGTCTCCAACTCCTTATAGTGGAGGAGGTGCTGAAATATACTTCCATAGAAACGATGGTACAGCTACAGCGATTGCAGGTAGTCAAGCACAAGGTATTGATTATTTAATTTTTGCATTAGTATATATAACAGATAGCTAAGGAGAAATAATATGGCAAAGGACGATTTAACTAAAGAAATAGAATATGATAAAATAGAAGTTGTATCAACTTGGAATATTAATGTTCGTAAAGCAACAAAGGTAATGGAAGAACAAGCAGATGGTTCTAAAAAAGAATTAAGTCGTTCATTTCATCGTCATGTGTTGTATCCATTTAGTTCTGATAAAGATGAAAATGGTAAGTGGAAGCATACTGCTACAGATTTAAGTAACGAAGATGCAAAGGTAAAAGCTATTGCAGAAATTGTTTGGACAGATGATGTAAAGACTGCATACAAAACATTTAGAGAAAGTCAGAGTATCTAATATATGTTTGGAGAACTAGCTTTAGGTGAACGTGCAATAGGAGCACAAGGCACTTTATTTTTTGGCTCTTCTAGTATGATCGGCACATTTACGAAAGTAAATGTAGGCAACAGAGTATATGATGGTGTTGCTTCTTTATCAACTAATTTTTTAGCCACAACGAATGCTATAATAAAAAGTGCAGGACTAAGTCAACTTGATTTTAGTTTTACTAAAAATGCTGATGGAATGTATATTGCATCAGGTATTTCTTCACAAATATCTAGTTTTACTTTAAATGCAGATGCTATTTATATAGCTTCGGGAGAAAGTGATTTACTGTTTAGCTTTACTTCTACTGCGATTGGTAATAGAGTAAGGACAGCAATAGCGTCATTAGATTTTACGTTTACGCAAACAACTTCTGGAATAGTTAAATTTGATGGAGTTGCAGGACTTAGTTTCCAATTTACATTAACAGCAGACGGTAGATTATTATGGACACCTATTACACCAACTGGGGGAACTTGGACAGAAGTAATACCAACTGGGGGAACTTGGACAGAAGTGACACCATCCAATACAAACACTTGGACAAAATTAGACGTTTAGGAGAATAGAATGGCAAGCACATATACGAGCAATGGTGGTATAGAAAAAATAGGAACAGGTGACCAAGCAGGAACTTGGGGTACGACTACAAATTTAAATATGGATATAATTGACCGTTTAACTAACGGTGTCGCTACTATAAGTATTTCTGGAACAACTCATACTTTAACAACGACAGATGGTACATTGTCTGATGGTATGTATAAAGTTTTAAATTTTAATGGCAGTCCTAGTGGAACTAATACTATTACGATTGCTCCTAATGATCAACAAAAACTATTTTTTGTAAAAAACTCTACTTCAGGTGGTCATAGCATTATTATAAAACAAGGAAGTGGAACAACAGTAACTATCCTTAATACTAAAACAGCTATTGTATATGCAGATGGAGGAGGTTCAGGGGCTAACGTTGCACAAATAGAAACTGGCTCTGATGAGTTTACAGAAAATGTAAATATTACAACTAGCTCAGGTGCTGTATTGACGTTGCGTTCTAGTGATACAGATATAACAGCAAATGATGTATTAGGTAAATTACAATATAGGTCTTCAGCCGATGCACAAGGTGGTGATGCTGTTGAAGTTTCTGCTTCTATAGAAGCTGTAGCTGAAGGTACTTTTACTGCGACAGCTAATCCAACTACTCTTGAATTTAAAACTGGTTTAGATGCTCCTGCAACAACAAAATTAAAATTGACTAGTGGAGGTGTTTTATCTACTCCGGCTGATGCTAGCGACGCAACTGGTGTAACTAACGCTATTCATCTTGGTGCAAGTGCTGATATGAAAATATTTCATAATGGTGGTAATAATTATATTTTAACAGATCAAGCAAGTCAGTCTTTTACTGTATTATCAGATGTTGTTAGATTTAATACTAGAGATAATGGAGAAAGTCTGTTTGGTGCAGATTTAAATGGTGCTTTTTTTGCCAAGTATGATAATTCAACAAAAATAGTAACTAAATCAGACGGTATAGATGTTACTGGTGAGGTTCAGTGTGACAGTTTAGATGTAGATGGCAATGCCGATATAAGTGGAACATTAGCTTCAGGAACTCAAACTGTTACTGGAACAATTACTGCAAGTGGCGATATTACTGCAAACTCTGATGAGCGTTTGAAAACAGAAGTTAAAACTATCGAAAATGCTTTGTACAAAGTTATGAGTATGCGAGGAGTAAGTTACACTAAAGATGATAAAAAAAGTATTGGTGTTATAGCTCAAGAAGTAGAAAAAATTATACCTGAAGTTGTACACGAGGGTGAATATAAATCAGTTGCCTATGGTAATATTGTAGGTGTTCTAATAGAAGCAGTGAAAGATTTAAAAAAAGAATTAGATGATTTAAAGCAGGAGTGTAATTGTAATGGCTCTTCCGACTAGTGGCACGATTAGTTTAAGTCAAGTACAAACTTTTTTTGGTGGGAGTAATCCCATAAGTATGAGTGAGTATTATAAAGGGGGCAGTAATGTTCCTAATCCTTCAAGTTTTAATAGTGGAACTCAAACAAGTTTAGCTAGTGGTGCTAATTCTAATATACCCACGAGTGGTGCAATTGATATGAGCAACTTTCATGGTGGTATGAAAGTATACAATCCAGTTTCTTCTAATTTTACAGTAAACTCACAAAGTGGAGATAATGGTGCAAGAAATTGGGTTGGTGTAAAAAACGATAGTCATTTTTGGTATCAGTCAGGATATAATTACAATTACGCAAGTGTGTCAGGAGTAGCTAACTCAGGGCAAATTTTATATGCTCTTCGTTGGGGTTTAGCAGGAGGTACTGCATCATGGTCAATTACTTTTCGTGTAAATGTAACAGGACAATATTATTGCTCTTTTATAACTCAAGGTAATGGAGGAGGTGCAAGTGTTGTCACTATAAGTGGTAGTGGAGTTGCTTCAGGTGGTGTTTCTAATAATGTTGGAACTTTTAACACTATACAAGCTCATACTCCTACTTTTACTGCTAACACAGATATTACTATAACTGCTTCTAGCCAAACAGCAGGAGGGGGTGGAGATGTTATAGCAGGATATGTAAGAACAAATTGTAATGCCGATGGTCTTACTCTCGGAACTAATGCAGGAAATAACTTTATGTTTGCGACGTGATATGCCTTTAAGTAAATTAAAATTTAGACCAGGAATCAATAGAGAAATAACTGCTTACAGTAATGAAGGTGGTTGGACAGATGGAGACAAAATACGATTTCGTTTTGGTTTTCCAGAAAAAATAGGTGGTTGGTCAAAGTACTCTGGAAACACTTATTTAGGAACAGCTAGAAGATTGCATGATTGGGTAAGTTTAGATGGTAGCCAATATGTAGGAATAGGAACTAATTTAAAATATTACATTGAAGAAGGTGGTACATATAACGATATTACTCCTACACGAGGTGGAGCTCAAGCATTAGGTAGTAATCCTATTACTACAGCTACTTCAACTAACACTAACGTTGCGAGTGGCGTTACCTATGCTGTTACTGTTGTAGGAGGTGTTTACTATATTGATGGTGCTAGCAAACCTTCTCTTACTCTTACTAGAGGTGTTACTTATACTTTTGATTTAAGTAATGCTTCTAATAGTGGTCACCCTTTAGCTTTTCAAGATAGTGGTGGTAGCTCTTACACAACAGGAGTAACTAATAACTATGCTTCTAATGCTCCTGGAACTTCAGGTTCGCAAGTTGTTATTGTTGTTTCAACATCTGCACCTTATCCAGCGAATTATTATTGTACAGTACACGGAACTGGAATGGGAAATACCATAACAACCGTTGCTTCAGGTGGAGGTACACCTCAAACTACTTTAACAATTAGTGATACTAATCATGGAGCAGTAGAAAATGACTTTGTAATTTTAGCAGGAGCTACAACCACAAATGGTGTTTCTGCTTCTACTATAAATGCTGAGCACCAAATAACAGAAATTGTTGATGGAAGTTCTTATAAAATAATTGTAGATGCAACAGCTTCTGGTAGTGGAGCAGGAGGGGGTGGCTCAGTTACAGCTACTTACCAAATAAATACTGGATTAGACTCAGGTGTTGGTGGAACTGGTTTTGGTGGTGGTGTTTGGGGTGGACAACTAACCTCTGCTCAAACAAACACTATTAATATGGGTAGTGGATTAAGTGCAACAGCTACAACTATTACTCTTACAAGCTCTACAGGGTTTCCTACTTCTGGTATTGTACTTATTGATACTGAGTTAATTACTTATACTGGTATTAGCACAAATGACTTAACTGGTTGTGTACGAGGAATGTATTTAACCACAGCTAGTACTCACGCTAATGGAGCAACAGTAACAGATGCTACGACTGGTTGGGGTATGCCTTCTAATACAACTACAACAGCCGAACTAAGAACTTGGTCACATGATAATTTTGGCGAAGATTTAATTATAAACCCAAGAGATAGTGGTATTTATTATTGGGATAGATCGTTAGGATTAAGTGCAAGAGCTGTTGAACTAAGCTCTTTAGGAGGAGCTTCACAAACACCTACTGTTGCTAAACAAGTTATGATTAGTGATAATGACCGTCATGTGATTTGTTTTGGTACAAATACTTATGGCACAAGTGTACAAGATCCTTTAATGATACGTTGGTCACAACAAGCAGATCCTGCTAATTGGACAATAAGTTCTACTACAACAGCAGGAAGTTTGAGATTAGGCTCAGGCTCTGAGTTTGTACAAGCTGTTGAAACTAAAAGAGAAATACTTGTATGGACAGATACTTCTTTGTTTTCTATGCGATTTATAGGTGCTCCTTTAATATTTGGATTACAGTCATTAGCTTCTAATATAACTATAGTAGGACCAAAGTCTGCTGTAGCAACAGAAGATGTTGTGTTTTGGATGGGTATAGATAATTTTTACATATACTCAGGACAAACTCAACAATTACCTTGTGCTGTAAAAGATAAAGTATTTAATGATTTTAATAGTTTACAAAAAGAAAAAGTAGTAGCAGGAGTAAACAGTGAGTTTGGTGAAATTATTTGGTTTTACCCATCAGAAACAAATTCTATAGCCAATGGTGGTACTGGTGATAATGACAAATATGTAATTTATAATTACTTAGAAAAAGTATGGTACTATGGTGATTTAGCTCGTACAGCTTGGTTAGATAGAGGTATAAAAAGTTTTCCTATAGGAGCAGGAACTAATAATTATTTATATAATCATGAGTTTGGGTATGATGATGATGGCTCTCCAATTAATTCTTTTATTGAATCAGCTCCAATGGATATAGGTGATGGAGATAAATTTAGTTTAATCAGTAAAATAATACCTGACCTAACTTTCAACGGTTCTACTAATTTAAGTAATCCTTCAGCTACTTTTAGTATTAAAACACGAAACTTTCCTGGAATAAACTTTCACGAAACAAGTAGTGGGGTAGCAACAAGAACTTCAGTTAACCCAATAGAGCAATTTACAAAAGAGTTGTTTGTTAGGGCTAGAGGTCGATCTTTTGCTATGCGTATAGATTCAAGTGCTTTAGGGATGAAATGGAAACTTGGTTCACCTCGAGTAGAAATAAAACCTGATGGGAGACGTTAGTGGCAACTCGTGATGTTCCACCACCAAGACTACCTAACCCACCAGAAGATTTACCTTTTGGTGTACAAATGTATTTACAAGATTTAACTCGTGCGTTAGAAGTATTTATAGAGCAGACAAATAATCCTGGAGTAATGCGTGGATCGCAACTAACTTTAACCGATCTACCTACAAGTACATCAGGATTAGAAACAGGAGCATTGTATAATGATTCAGGAACTGTTAAGATAGTGACATGATGCAAGGGATTCAAACATTACCTAATTATAAACCAACAGCAGATTACCTTGCCTCCTTTGGTCGTGAAGGTGATACATATATAGTACACGCTGAACAAGGTGAAACAGTCGTACCTTTACAAGTTTTAGATGCTAATCCTAAAATGAAAAAGATGCTGTTTAAACAAATGGAAGAAATGGGTTTAGACCCACAGCAATATATTGTAGGTAATGAATTAAACAGTATTAATCCAGTTACTGGTCAACCTGAGTTTTTTCTTAAAAAGTTATTTGGTAAATTAAAAGATGTAGCTAAAAAAATTGCTCCTATTGTTTTACCTATTGCGATGCCTTATTTACTACCCACTATGCCTCTCGCTTTTTCTAGTGGTATTGGTAGTTTTGCAGGAAGTATGATAGGTGGTGCAAAACCTAAAGATGCTTTAAAAAATGCTGTGATTTCAGGAGGAGTAGCAGGACTTGGAAGTATGGCAAGAGGAAAAGGGTTTTTAGGTTCAAAAGAAGCTGTGCTAGGTGGTGGTGGAATTACTGGTGAAGGTGGTATGACTGATAAAGCTAAAGGTTTCTACAGTGAAAATATTAGCCCTAATCGTTTTGGTACTGACATAGATAGAGTTCAAGATGTACAATCAAAATATATGCAAGCTTATGAACTTAATCCCGACCTACCGATATCAGGTCAACTTGATGAAATACAAAAAATAAAATACAATAAAGATATAGCAACAGCGTTAAAAGATCCTAGTCTTATGAAACAGTATGGACCATTATTAGGTATTGGAGCAGGAGGAGCATTGTTAGCTGATGCACTTACAAAAGAAGAAGAGGAAGAATACGTTCCTATAACTGGTGCAGACTTGTTAGAAATGGAACCAGAAAAGTATGGGTTTGGTGAAAATTTTTATGGAGACAACCCTTATTACAATAGCCCTATATATCAAGTAGCTAGAGGAGGTGCTATAAATGGACCAGGAACAGGAACAAGCGATTCAATTCCTGCTATGCTTAGTGATGGTGAATTTGTTCTTACAGCAAACGCTGTAAAAGGAGCAGGAGGTGGCGATCGTAAAAAAGGAGCCGCGAAGATGTACCAAATGATGAAACAATTAGAAAGTAAGGTAGCGTAATGGCATACGAAACACAGGAAGTCATAACTAGAGAATCACCAGATATTGAAGCCTATAAGCTAGGGTTAATGGAACAAGCTAAAGCTTTGGCAGGAACTGCTCCTATAGGAGGTCTTCCTGACTTTGAAGTAGCAGGAATGGATCCTGCTCAAATACAAGCTTACAATCAAATTTTAGCAGGTTCAGGTTATGAGGATACTTTACAAAAAGGTATTGGTAGTTTAAATGAAGCTGAAAAAGCTTTTAAAGCAAGTCAAGGAGAGTTTGACCCTGAATCTATTAGCCAATATTTTAATCCTTTTGAAAGAGATGTAGTACAAACATTAGAAAAAGATGCTTTAAACCAAAATGCTATGTTATTAAATCAAGCTAATTTAGGATCTGCAGGAGCAGGAGCTTTTGGTGGAGGTAGAAATGCTATAATGCAAGCCCAAACTTCAGCAGACACAGCTGATAGATTAGCAGGACAAACAGCAAACTTACGTTATAAAGGTTATGGTGATGCAAGTAGAATGGCTCTCGGTGCGTTCGAAGGTGCAAGAGGTAGAGATCTCGCGGCAGGACAAGCCTTTGCAGGATTAGGTGGTCAGTATGGTGGCATTGCAGGACTTGAACAAGACTTGTTCTTTAAAGATGCAGGATCAAAGTATGATATGGGTGCTAAGAAACAAGGTCAAACTCAACTTGAACTTGATGCAAAAAGAAAAACAGCAATGCAAAATATTATGGAGCCTTACCAAAGATTATCTTACTTAGGTGATATATATCAAGGTATGCCCTCTAGTCAAAATGTTTATAGTACAAGTTATGGTAGTGATCCTGGATTGTTTAATCAACTTATAGGTGGAGCTACTGCAGGAGCAGGAATTTATGGTGCATTAGGTGGTTTTGGAAGAGTATGATGAATAGAGCTGATGGAACTGGTATAACTTCTGGGTTAACTGAAATAGCTAACCAAATGCAAGAGTTAAATACTGAAATAGATACAGCAGAAAACCCATTAGAGGTAATGAATGCTTTAAGAGGTAAACAAGGTTCTGTAGAAGAATACCGAATGGAACTAGCTGAAATGGTTGGCAGTAAAGATGCAGAAAAAACACCTGAGTCTGTGCTTACACTTGTACAACCGTTAATGACAGCAATGGAAGCTACTCAACAATCTGTACCTCAAAGTGGTATTGCTGAAACTTCTTTTTCAGAATCTAGAACTCCAGAAGAAATATATTCAGACTATTATAAACAATTTAATTACACTCCAGAAGAGTTAGCTTTAAGTCAACAGTATGCTCCACAAGGAGGTATAACTAATGCCCTTACTCCAGAAAAAATAGCTAATAATCCTGTTGCTTTAGGAATG
>Ga0163179_10003227_pt1 | contig 11113 bp, 17 predicted proteins | sample AtlANTMetagenome_FD_109643 | JGI IMG/M metagenome (GOLD analysis project Ga0163179, IMG submission 109643) | Marine eukaryotic phytoplankton communities from the Atlantic Ocean - Atlantic ANT 2 Metagenome | ecosystem: Environmental > Aquatic > Marine > Oceanic | place: North Atlantic Ocean... | reverse complement strand
GGTAGATGACATTAAGAAGATACAAGAACTTCTAAAAAATACTACCGCAATAACTAAAAGACAATACGTAGATTGTGACGAAGACGGTTCTTACTATATCAAAGCATATATGGAACAAAATGACTTAGAGTTTAATGTTGATACGATTGAATACATGGAAGACCAGTGCAGTCCCGTTATCAAACATTACAAGAACTTCTTTAACCGACCAAGACCATACCAATTAGCAGAAGCATTAAATATGGAATTTAAACCATATGTAACACCAACTGCAAAAAGTCCTGCATATCCAAGTGGACACGCAGTGCAGTCTAGAGTTGTTGCTAATTACTATGCAAGTAAATATCCTGACCATAGAGAAGGATTATTCAAAGGTGCATATATATGTGGTTGGGGACGAGTAGAAGCAGGTCTACATTATCCTTCCGATTATTCCGCAGGTATTCAACTTGCAGATGATTTAATGGGATACATGAGAGAAGATAAATTAAATGAAGATGCACCAGTGAACGCAACAGGGCCAGGCATTGCAATGCCACCCACAATGAGAAAGAAAAGGAAACAAGACAAAAGATTTTTTGAGCTTTGGACTAGAAAACCAAAATAAATTATGAAATTTCTAAACTATTTGGCATTAGCCACAAGTCTAATGATAGCAGGTATCGCCGCCTATTTTTCAGTAATAGGTATGGGGATTATATTTGCTGGTGCGTATATGTCCACGATAGTCATGATGAGTGCACTAGAATTTGGTAAGATAGTCACAGCGGCTTATGTTCATTTGTTTTGGAATCAATTGAACTATATGAAATATTATCTTGCATTTTCAGTATTTGTTCTCATGTTGATTACCTCACTGGGTATATTTGGTTTCCTATCTAAAGCAAACATAGAACAAACACTACAGGGTGATTCATACTCACTAGAAATGTCTATCATAGAGAAAAGACTTGACGCAAAAAACAACGAATTACAGAGACTGGAAGATAGGATTGCAAACCTAGATAACATTATTGCAACTGCTAGACCTCAAGATAGAAACTATATTGATAGACGACAGAAAGAAGAACGACAAGAAATCGGAAATGATATTGACATAGTCGTAGATGATATAGTACAATTGAATGAAGAGAAATTACCTTTTCAAAGATTGCAGTTAGAACAAGAAGGGGAGATTGGGCCAATTAAGTACGTTGCAGAAATGTTATACGGACAAGACGAGGCACAAAACTATTTGGACAATGCGGTAAGGTGGGTAATCATTGCATTGATATTTGTATTTGACCCTCTCGCACTATTGTTATTGATAACCGCTACAAGTTTGATAGCAAATTATAAAGCGCCAGAACAACCAAGAATTGTTGTTAGAGTGCCGAAAAAAAACCTAAATAAGACTACATTCTTAGGAGAAAAAAATGAGTGATAGAAAAACAGAAGACTTCCCATTAGAAAAACCAAGTTTGGGTGACAATCCTAAAACTGATAAAGAAAGTCATGGATATAAAATGATGATGGCGTCATACGAAGAGTCCATGAAAGAGTGGAATGCTAAGTTGGAAGCATGGTTAGCAGGCGATGAAGTCGCAGGTGTTGACTATGTGATTGTGCCTGACGGTGAAGGCGGAACTAAACAAGAATCTGTAGAAGATTCTGAATAAAACACCTTGTTCAAACTATGTCTATCTAGTATAATGGCTAGACATGATATGGTTAGAACGAAAATATTTGTCTATGGTGGCATCGAGACTCGATGTCTGCAAGTGGAAGAACGATAAAACACTAAATCACAGGTGTCCCTATTGTGGTGATTCGCAAAAGAATAAACACAAGGCAAGGGGATATCACTTTCAGATAGACCAAAACTTTATATACAAATGTCACAATTGTGGCAAGTCTACTTCGTCAATTCACTTCTTAAAAGACCACTTTCCTGATATCCACAGAGAATATCTGAAAGAATATCTACAGGAGAAAGGTGGTAAAATTAAAGTCAAGAAACAGAAAATGCCAAGTGCAAACGACTTTAAGTTTAAAAGTAAGAACATTCTAAATACGACTAGGGACGATTTGTCAGCAGTCGCTGTTCGGGCATGGGAGAAGAGAGAGTCTAGAGAATACCTTCAAGACCGACAGATTGGCGAAGAACTCATTAGGAAATTATGGTATGTATACGATTCTAATGTATTATCATACCTGAGTTCTAAGTATAAAGATAGAAACCTTGGCAAAGACCCTAGAATAGTTTTCCCATTTTATTCAGAGAATGGTGAATTGATTGGTGTAAGTGGCAGGGCAATCAACGACACGCCCCTAAGATACTTAACCATGAGATTCGTAGATGACGTACCACTCATCTACAACATCAACAATGTGGACAAGTCAAAGACAATCTATGTCACAGAAGGGCCGATAGATAGTCTATTCCTACCTAACTCTATAGCAGTTGGTGGTAGTGATTTTAAAAAGATACAAAATCTAAAAGAGAATGCAATAATAATTTATGATAACGAACCACGAAATACTGAAATAATTAAAAAGATTGACGAGGTCATTGACCTCGGATTTACCGTATGTATTTGGGGTGATAAAAGAGTCGAAGGACTCAAAGATATTAATGATATGATAATGAATGGTATGACACAAAATGAAATCGTGGAAGTTATAAACTCTTGCACTTATTCAGGCCTTTCTGCTAAACTTAAGTTACAGGAGTATAAAAAAACATGACACATGACAATGGAGATATTAAGGTAGTAAAGAGCGATGGTTCACGTGTAGAAATTAATCTAGAAAAAATTCATGTTATGGTTACAGCCGCTTGTAAAAACGTTACAGGTGTTTCTGAATCATTAGTTGAAATGAATAGTGGTCTTCAATTCTATGACGGAATCACAACCAAGGACATTCAGAGTATCCTTATTAGGTCAGCCTCAGATTTGATTTCATTACAAAGTCCTAACTATCAGTTTGTAGCGTCTAGACTTTTATTGTTTGCACTACAGAAACAAGTTTTTGGAACTAAATGGAAAGACGGTAAAGACATATATCCTAGACTGTATGATATGATTATAAAGAATATAGACATAGGTGTTTATACCAAAGAGATTCTAAAACATTATACAGAAGAAGAAATCGATACGTGCAATAGTTATATAAGACACCAAAGAGATTTTGATTTTACTTATGCAGGTCTACAGCAGATAGTAGACAAGTATCTTGTACAGGATAGAAGTACAGGTGAACTGTATGAGACACCACAGTTTATGTATATGATGATTGCTATGACATTGTTTCAAAAATACAATGGTCATGGTGAGAAGAACAGGTTATGGTATGTAAAAAATTACTATGATGCAATTTCTACATTTAAGATTAATATTCCTACACCTATTATGGCAGGTGTAAGAACACCACTCAAACAATTTGCAAGTTGTGTATTGGTTGACAGTGACGATTCCCTTGATTCTATTTTTTCAAGTGATATGGCGATTGGAAAATATGTAGCACAACGTGCTGGTATTGGAATTAATGCAGGACGTATCAGAGGATTAGGTGCAAAGATTCGTGGTGGTGAAGTACAACACACAGGAGTTATACCATTCCTCAAGAAGTTTGAATCTACAGTTCGTTGTTGTACACAAAACGGTGTAAGAGGTGGGAGTGCAACAGTACACTTTCCTATCTGGCACCAAGAGATTAACGATATTATTGTTCTCAAGAATAACAAGGGAACAGAAGACAATAGAGTTAGGAAACTAGACTACTCTATTCAAATGAGTGAACTCTTTTATCAGAGATTCCTCAAAAACGAGGACATTACATTGTTCTCACCACACGTTGTAGAAGGTCTATATGACGCATTTGGAACGCCTGAGTTTGACGAATTGTACGAGAAGTATGAACGTGCAACTAGTATTCCAAAGACTAAGGTAAATGCTAGAGAATTGATAACAGATTTACTAAAAGAAAGAGCAGAGACTGGCAGAATCTATATCATGAATATAGACCACTGCAACACACATAGTGCTTTCCTTGACAAAGTGAACATGAGTAATCTTTGTCAGGAAATCACTCTACCTACAAAACCTATACAATCTATTGACGATTATAAAGGTGAGATTGCATTGTGTATTTTAAGTGCAGTCAACGTAGGTATTGTTAAGTTGGACGAGATAGAACACTTATGTGACCTATCAGTCAGAGCACTTGACGAATTGATTGACTATCAAGAATACCCTGTGAAAGCCGCTGAGATATCAACAATCAAGAGAAGAAGTCTTGGTATAGGATATATTGGTCTCGCACATTATCTTGCAAAGAACAAAGCACAATATGGAAGTGAAGAATCTTTACAGTTAATCCATGAACTAACAGAAGAGTTTCAATATTCACTTATCAAAGCGTCTATTAACGTTGCAAAAGAGAAGGGTAAGAATGATTGGCACCATAAAACTAAGTATGCGAAGGGCATATTACCCATAGATACGTACAAAAAGGACGTGGACGACCTAGTAACTATAAAGTATAAGAAAGACTGGGAGGCGCTACGTGGCGAAGTCCTAGAACATGGTATGAGACATTCTACACTTAGTGCACAAATGCCTAGTGAATCGTCTAGTGTTGTATCAAATGCGACAAATGGTATTGAACCACCTAGAGACCACTTGTCAGTTAAAAAGAGTAAGAAGGGAACACTTAAACAGGTTGTACCTCAGTATACGCAACTCAAGAACTTCTATACATTGCTATGGGATATGAAAGATAATCTTGGATATATCAAAGTAGTTGCAGTTATGCAGAAGTTCTTTGACCAAGGTATTAGTGGTAACTGGTCATACAACCCTGAGAACTATGAAAATGGTGAAGTTCCTGTGTCTGTTATGGCAAATGACTTACTCAATACATATAAATATGGGTGGAAAACTTCTTACTACCATAATACTATGGACGGTAAGGAAGAAGACGTTGTTAAAGAAGAATTACCTTCCGCAGTAGATGACGCAGCTAATGTAATGAGTGGGCATGACCCATTCGATGAAGAGGATTGTGACGCTTGTGCCATATAAAGTAACTTGGAAAGACGGCCCGAACTACGGGAAAGACGCAGTCGGAGTTATGAATGACGATACAGTCAATTTCATAAGAAACCGATATGTAGTCTTGCGTAATGTCATACCAAAAGAGATGATAGATTTTGCATTAGATACATGGAAAACATTAGAAGCATTTCCTGAAGCAAAGTCAATCTTCTTAGAGGAAGAGTTAGAACCGATACCCGATAGTCCTAAATCTTCACATAATACTTCTAAAGGTGGACATACAACACCTATGGGAGTTGCAATGCATAGGTGGTTATATAAAGAACTGGGAAAAAGAATTAATATAGACTTGCAAGAGACCTATTCTTTTGTTAGGAAATATGAAAGAGGTGCGTATTTAAAGGCACATTCGGATAGACCTTCGTGTGAAGTGAGTGCTACTATCTGTTTGGGATATCAATCAGATGATGGTAAACCATGGAAAATATGGTTAGATAATACTAAGAATTGGGTAGACACACCATCAGGTGATAATGTTTTTAAGGTAACTCAAGGTATTCCAATCAGAAGAAGAAAGAATGCCATTTGTGTAGACTTAGAAGTTGGAGATATCCTCTTGTATCAGGGCCCGAATGTGGTACACTGGCGAGATACTTTTATAGGTGATTATTCATATCATATGTTTTTGCATTACTATACTGATAATACAAGTTACTTGACCAGTTATCGTGAGTTTAGAGAACAACCAAGTGAGTACACACAGTTTAATAACCAAGTGTTAAAATATGACGGAAGAAATAATCCATACGAACCGAAAACAAATGAAGCAACGAGAGAAAATTTTGACGAGTGGATGAATGAATGGCATCATGAACCCAACAAAGCAAGATACGTAAACAATTACGACCATTTAGAATTTGAGAAGATAAAAGAATGACGGTATTTAACAGGAACAAAGTAGACTACACCAAGGAAAAGATATTCTTTGGTGAAGCCTTAAACACACAACGATTTGACGACTTCAAGTATCCTATATTTGATAAACTGACACAGAAACAATTAGGATTCTTTTGGAGACCCGAAGAGGTATCTTTACAGAAAGATAGGAATGACTATGCCTCTTTGAATAAATCACAGAAACATATATTTACCTCTAATCTGAGGTATCAGACTTTGTTAGACTCAGTTCAGGGTAGGGCACCAGCATTATCGTTCTTGCCATTCGTGACTCTTCCTGAACTTGAGTCTTGCATTATTACGTGGGATTTCTTTGAGACTATCCATAGTAGAAGTTATACACATATCATAAAGAATGTATATTCAGACCCAAGTGACGTATTTGATACCATATTAGACGAAGAAGCAATCATTAAGAGGGCAGATATGGTCACGGAAAAATACGACCATTTCATTGAACTAGGACGTAGGAAGTTATTAGGTCAAAAAGTTGACGATTATGAACTATACAAAGCATTATATCTTGCACTTATCAGTGTGAATATATTAGAGGGAATACGTTTCTTTGTATCCTTTGCGTGTTCCTTTGCTTTCGGTGAACTGAAAGTTATGGAAGGCAGTGCAAAAATACTATCTCTTATTGCAAGAGACGAAGCACAACACCTTGCTGTATCACAACACATACTAAAATGTTATGCAAACCATGAGAAAGATAAAATCATGCATAAGGTTATGAAAGATTGTGAGAAAGAAGTTTACTCAATGTATGAGGACGCAGTGAATCAAGAGAAAGAATGGGCAGAGTTCTTGTTTAAAGAAGGTTCTATGATAGGATTATCTGTACCACTTCTTGGACAATATGTAGAGTACATAGCAAACAAAAGACTTAGAGCAATAGGTCTGAATGCAATGTATGATATCTCTAGTGCAAATAACCCACTACCATGGACTAAACATTGGTTCAACAGTAGAGGACTACAGAACGCACCACAGGAGACAGAGATTGAATCTTATGTCATAGGTGGTATCAAACAAGATATCCAAGAAGATACATTTGCAGGATTCAAACTATAAGATATATTATAAATTATGAAACTGGAAAGCGATTTATACAAACTAATACCAAATGCCTTACCTATGAATCTAAGGATTCCTATATGGCAGGAATTACTTACGAAAGATTATAATATCGGTTGGGGAGATATACAAGGTTCTGAAGCTCCATATTCAAAATCAGTATACCTTGCTCATGTAGCAAGAAGAGAAGAACCTAGAGATAGATTTGGTAAAAATAAATTTGAACCTTTTGAAGAATTAGGTATCCCTAGTGAGTTCTGTCAAGAATATCATGATATCATGGGAGATAAACAGATTGACCACCTTGCAGTAAACTTAGTGTTTCAAGGTCAACAGTTTTGGCCTCATACACATAGAAGACAAACCTCTCTAGTTTACTATGCAAATCTTGAGTGGCATAATAAATGGGGTGGTGAAACTATAATCTATGAAGATGACGGAGAGACTTTCCACGCCGCTGTACCATATATGCCAGGAGCTTTGTTATGGCTTGCGCCTGGAGCTACTCATGCAATAAGGTCACCAAGTGTGGAAGCACCAATGTATAGGTTTACAATAGGAATGTTTTATGATTAGAATAATTTTTACGACACTGATTACAGTATACCTTGCAGGTTGTGTAAGCACAATAGAAACTCTTGACGGACTGTGTTTCAATGAGAAAGACGGTACATACATGTGCGATAAGCCAGAGAGAAAAAGAAAACAACCCGAAGAAGAAATAAAAGAATGGATTGATAAGATTGAAGACGATGTCTGCGATGACGATATGAAAACTTGGCATGGACATTGTGTCGATTCAAAATACAGAAATGTAGCATGAGATTGATACTTAAATTATTACTGGGTGCAGGGAGTAAAGAAGAATTTAACCCAACACCTTTAAACTTATTTACAACCGCTGTCATATTATTGATGGCATTTTTAGGAGTTATTATTGGATTGATATCCTTAATATTACAAATCATATGAGAGAGTTAGGAATGGTATTATTTGGGTGCATTTGCTTTGCACTGTTTTTCACTACGGTTATCTATCCCGACTTAGAATATAAAGGATATAGCAGTAATCAGTCTTGCACTGGTATGTGTTATGCAAATTACGTAGAAGAAAATGGAACAGTAGTAGAACAATTGAGAGCAAAACAAGAACTTGCAAACTTAGACGAGTTCTCTTCTATCAGAAGTCTATGGAGTGGTTGTGCCGCTTGTCATGGTGCAGAAGGTCAAGGTATGGCAGTCTTCCCAGCACTTGCTGGTCGGTCACAGTCTTACATTGTGGATAGACTTAACACCTACAAGAATAGAGGTGAAGTTGGTGCAATGAGTTCTACAATGTGGGGTCAAGCAGGTATGTTATCTGATGCAGATATAAATATGTTAGGCAAATTTATTGAAGTTGAACTAGGTAATTAATGAGAGATATATTTGCAAAATCTATGACCAAGTTTTTCCGTTTCATTGCGGATACATTTTTTGCAAACAGATACGGACACAGAGCAGTTGTATTAGAAACAGTTGCAGGAGTGCCAGGCATGGTTGCTGGTATGTGGTTACACCTTAAAAGTCTCAGGAAAATGAAGACTGGTTGGGGGCCTCAGATACGAGAAATGTTAGCGGAAGCAGAGAATGAAAGAATGCACCTAATGTTTTTCATAGAAATTGCAAATCCAAACTGGTTTGAAAGATATCTAGTTTTGTTTGCACAAATGATTTTTATGCTGTTTTACTTTTTAGTTTACATAGTGGACTTTAGAACTGCACATAGAATGATTGCATACTTTGAACAAGAAGCAGTCAAATCATACACTGAGTATTTAAGACTGGTAGAGAGTGGAGAAGTAGAGAATATACCTGCACCACAACTCGCTATCGATTATTATAAAATGAAGAAGAGTGCTAAACTATCTGACTTGATTAAGAAAGTTAGAGCAGACGAAGAACACCATTCTAAAATAAACATGGAGTACAGTAACAAATGATAGAGATATGGGGAAAAACACAGTGTCCATACTGTGACATGGCAAAGAGACTATGTGAAACTAATGGATATGATTTTATATATAAACAGTTAGGAGAAGACTTTCAGAGAGAAGACGTACTGGAACAATTTCCTGGCGCTCGAACCTTTCCACAAATTATAATTAATGATGAAAATATCGGTGGATACACTGAACTTGAGGGACTACATAAGGGTGGACAGTTATAAATTATATCTTCCTACTGAAAGGGAACAAGACGTATACTGTGACAGATACAGACATATGCTTGATACCGTAGATAGGGTAGAAAACGAAGTAAGGATTTACATATGCGGTTTAGATTTTACATACAAAGATATTGGGGAAACGCCTTTACCATTCGTGACATTGAATGGGAAGGTTAAGTCTTACGAGAATATATGCAAACATTTAGAATTGCCACATTTAATCAACAAACCTAATTACCTAGTAAAAGAAGAGGGAACATACAACAGTGAGTTTAATTAAACTTTTTTGTACAGATTGTCAATCAGAATGTGAGATATATTCTGAAATGGACGAACACCATTACCCAATCCAGCATTGTCCTTATTGTGGTGCTGAGATTGACGAAGGTCAACTCGAAGAGATAGATGAAGAAGACTGAGCATATAGGATTCCCGTTACCGTCAGAAATGTTCCATGACATACCAGTCATAAATATAGATGAGGAATGGGATAAACATTATGCGGCCACAAAACTGCTTGATATCCCATTGAAGTGTCCAAAATGTGGAGAGAAGTTAAGAAATGCGTAAAAGAATCAATCTATTTAAAGGACTGAAAGCACTTTACAAACTATCAAAAAACAAAAGTGATAATGATTCATATATCAAAGTGAATGTTTATCTTAATGGTAATTGTGTTGAACCAACAGTTAAAGAATGGAGTAAGACACCTCACGGTAAAAGATATCTAAAAGGCGAGAGACTGCCATTAGATAAAAAATTCAAGAAAAACACAGTCGGTTGGGTAAGACAAAAGTTCGTAGGAAAATATAATAAGTCAATCGACATAGTAAATGCACCTGTGCCAAAAACTCCATACATGGCATACGTCAATTTCTTACAAGATACGCATGATATCTCACACATAATGTCTCAATATGGACAAGAAGGACTAGGTGAACTTTGTAGAATAGAATTTGAGATAAATCAATCATATCAGAGAGGATTCCAATTAGTTTCATGGCTGTATCAACTAAAGGTACTTAAGATAACTAAGAGTTGGAAACAATTTCAAGTAGTCAGGTCAATGATTAAAGAAGCACAACAACGTGCAAAAGACTCAGTCAATTTAGACATGATAGACTGGTTCAAATATCTAGACGAACCATATGAGTACGTTAGAGAATCAGTAGCATGTGTTCCACCCTATAAACTATACTTTACCAATCAAAAGTGGAACGATTGGGAAAATAAACATTTTTCAAAATGAGATTATTAATACTACAAAAAGAAAAAGCACGCCTTATGCGTGACAGAAGTCCATTTGGAACTCCTAGGTGGGTCATAGAAGAAATGATAGACGGTAAGTGGAGAAGTACAAAAGTTTACAGTAAAATATGGTATAAGAAAGAAAGAGTGATTGAGTTAAATGAGGGTCTACAGTAGATATAAAGCACTGAAAGAAAGTGCTTGTTACTACGCAAGAGAGTTAGGTATTCAGGATTCTCGGAAGATTCGTGTCCATATCTATCGTCTACCACACCCACACCCAAAACAAGGTTATATTGAGTATCCAATACACGGAAAACTAAAAGATATATCAATATATGTCAAATTAGACGATGAAAGGGAGATAACCCTTGCACATGAAATGGTGCATGTCCGTCAAGTCCTTGCCAGGCAAGGGATAGACGAGATTGAAGCAGAGAAAATAGGTCAAAAAATAGCGAAAAAGCGCTTGACAATGACCCTATTTTAATGTTAGCCTATACACATGATGGAAAAAGAAGTGAAATTAGAAACAATCTTTATTGACATGGACGGAGTCCTAGTTGACTTCATTAAGGGTGTAT
>Ga0163179_10003225_pt1 | contig 11120 bp, 9 predicted proteins | sample AtlANTMetagenome_FD_109643 | JGI IMG/M metagenome (GOLD analysis project Ga0163179, IMG submission 109643) | Marine eukaryotic phytoplankton communities from the Atlantic Ocean - Atlantic ANT 2 Metagenome | ecosystem: Environmental > Aquatic > Marine > Oceanic | place: North Atlantic Ocean... | reverse complement strand
GCTGGAGGAACACACGGATCCCTGGGTAGTAACTACCAGACGATTCCGCTGCTTATAGCGGCTCCTGGTCTCTCAGCAGTTCAGATCCCAGTCGGCCTGGGCTCGCATCTGGACGTGCACGCCACCGTGATCGACTTCTTGGGTCTGAATCCCGATGGTTACGGGCTGGATGGTGCCTCGTGGTGGCAGCGTGAGTGGGAGCAGGACTGCGCCGATGGACTCGATGACGACGGAGATGGCTACATTGACTGCGCCGATCCCGACTGCGGCATTGTGTCGCTGTGCGTAGAGGAGCAGTGCTCCGACGGACTCGACGACGACGGTGATGGGCTCTTTGATTGCGATGATCCTGACTGCGCGACGGACAACGCGTGCATGCAATGTCCCGTGACGGATCTGGGCGAGGCCATGGGCACCGAACTGATAGCTAGCGTACCGTTCCTGGAGAGTCGCCTCGCGGGCAGCTGCGGTGGGCAAGGAGCCGAGAGCAGCTATGCCTGGACCGCTCCCCAGTCAGGGCGCTACAGCTTCGATACCGTAGGCGGGGGGCGCGACACGGTGCTGTACGCCCTTGCTGGCGACTGCCAGGGCGAAGAACTCGCCTGCAATGAGGATATTCCAGGGTTAGGTGGCGGCCGCTCCGCGCTGTCCCTCGAACTCTTTGGTGGAGACAGCATCGTTGTGGTGGTCGACTCCCTCTCCGACTCAGAGGACGGAGCCGGTGTCTTATCTATTTACCCTTTCACCAGCAGTTGCCCTGATGGTGATCTGGGAGATGCCACGGGTACGTCGAGCGGAAGCCATACCCGGTTTGACCAGGCCCATCAGGGCGCTTGTCCCCCTGCGGTCGGCAACCTTGAGTTTACCTGGACGGCACCCCAGGCAGGTACGTACACCTATTCCACTGCGGGTTCTGATTTCGACACCGTCATCTACGTGCTCGATGGCTGCGGAGGTGTTGAGTTGGCGTGCAACGATGACGCCACGGGGCTCCAGTCCGAGTTGAGCTTTACCGCCCTCGCGGGCGAGCAGTTCATACTTGGCCTGGGAGGCTTTAACTCGGCTCAGGGTACGTACCAGATGACTATCGAGTAAGCGCGGCAAAGATGCTGGGCACCTCTAGGGTGCGCCCTGTTCCGCGGTGGCCTCTTGTGCCTTCTTGTCGGTCTTTTTAGGGACCGTCTGCGCCGCCTCTTGAGCGGCTCCCCGCGCCTCATCGACCGCCTGGCCGGCCGCCTGTTTCGCTCCTTCTGCCTTCGCAGCGGCTTTGTCGACCGCCTGCCCGACGACCTGCTTCGCCTCGCCTGCTTTCGCTGTGGCCTCATCGACCACTTGTCCCATGGCCTCTTTTGCCACGTCTGCTTTCACCGCCGCGGTCTCGACTGCTTTATCTAGTGCGCTTTTGGCGTCAACGGATGCAGCCTTGACCTCTTCCAGAGCCTTGTCAGCCGCCCCAGTGGCCTTTTGAGTGGTCTCTTGTACCTTGCTGGCTCCGCGCTCAGTCGCTTGCTCTGCCATGTCTCGGGCCTGATCCACGGCATTGTGCTTGCGGTCCTCGCCGATAAACACAAACCACAGCACTGCCGCCGTGATCGCCAGGGCAATAGCCGTGTAGAAGGCCAGCTTCAGGAGTTTCCTGGCGAGAGCGACCAAGACGATCAGGCCTACAATGGCCAATCCAAACAACAAGATGCTTTGCATGTTCCTCCTGGAGGCGTTGCCTACAGACTATTTTGTGGGTGTCTTGGGCTTAGCCCATGCTGACTGAGGGTGCGGGACCGATAGCGGGGCTGTAGTCCCCAGTGATGTCGAGTGGACTCAAGGACAGTCGGTGGACGGATCGCCGTCACAGCTGCGGATAAGGAAGCAGTTCGCGATGGGCGTGTTGAGGTCGCCGCTGGCCTGCACCAATAGCGCTTCGGGATCTTGGCAGTCGGCTCCCCCATCGGCATCTCCGTCGATGCCGTCATAGCAAGAGGGGCACAAGGCGGCGGAATAGTTGGAACAGTGGTCTGGTCCGTCGCCCCCGGTTTCCCCCCCAGTCCAGGGGAACTGTCCAAGGCAGGGGTCGTTTGGGGCGGTTCCGCAGTCTGCCACCATGTCCAGACAACTCTGGGTGTCACAGCAAGGAGGAAGTGCCAGATCGTCATCGTCGTCACCGGCGCCGCAAAAAGCATTGCCGTGGCAGGCCTGCCCCGGCGATGAGTAGATGCAGCAGTCGTTGATGTCTTCGCAATCAATGAGGCCGTCACAGTCGCCATCGAGCCCATCACCACAGCCGATGTCGTTGATGTCTACCTCGAGGCCAGGTGGTTGCCCAGGACCAGCGGAGTCGTCGTCGTCACCGCAACCCGGGCTCACATGGTCATCATCGTCACCGCCGGCGGTCGCGTCATCGTCATCGCCGGCGGTCGCGTCATCGTCATCGCCGGCGGTCGCGTCATCGTCATCGCCGACGCTTGTGTCATCGTCATCGTCATCGCTGATGGCTGAGTCATCGTCATCGCTGATGGCTGAGTCATCGTCATCATCGCCAGCCCCCAGACAGTCTGGGGCGGCCAGGCAGCCGTCGTCATTGCAGTCCAGCAGGCCGTCGCCATCGTTGTCGCTGCCATCAGAGCAGTCTCCAGGGAGCTGCCCCTCGGGAGGACGGTTTGGCCTAGTGTCAGCGCAGGCAGGATCGCTGAAGCAGTCTTGATCAAGGCAGTCTTGAAAACCATCTCCATCGTTGTCGCGAGCATCAGTGCAGATCTCAGCAGAACTGTGACAGCTGAGTATTGCCCCCAGTGCAGCACAGCCAATGGCCAGCAAGACGATTCTCGTAAAGCGATGAGTCACCCAATGAGTGTAGCCCAGCCAGGTTGACACGCCTACGCCTCGGTTCTCGTCGGGCATTGTTGTTGTGTGTGGGCTCAACAGCCGTCGTCGTTGCCAGTGATATTGATTGGGTCGCCACACGAGGTGCATGCTGTGATGAAGGCGTTCACGAGGCTCTGGCAGAGGAGAGGCTGGTTATGGATGTGGAGGTCACCACCGATTGAGGTGACTTCAAGGCCGTTCAGACTGGTGACGCTTTGGTTGCCGGCCAGCCAGAGGTAGCCATCGATAGAACTGACAGCCTCGAGTCCAACGAAATCTGTCAGGCCTTGATTATTGGTGATCCCCACGTTGTCACCGACCGACACGAGTGAAGAGAGGCCCGTGAGTTGGACGACAGCAGGGTTGTTCGAGATGTAGAGCTCGCCAACAATCACAGAGACATTAGACAGTCCGTTGAGGTCGGTCAGAAGCAGATTGTCGTGAATGGCTACTGCATGGCCGATAGAGGTGAGATTTGAGAGTCCGTCGATGTTCGTCAGGGATGGGTTGTTCGAGACCGTCAGGCCTCCTCCGAGAGAAGCGAGATTTGAGAGCCCGTCAAGATCGGTCAAGGCATCGCTCGAGTAGATCTTGAAGCCGGCACCGATGGACGTCAGGTTCGCAAGCCCCTGTACATTGCTGAGGAAGGGGTTGTCATTGATGTAGACGGACCCCGCAACCTCAGTGAGACTTGTCATACCGCTGAGGTCGGTCAAAGACTCGTTGTGAGTGATGGTGAGTCCATCCCCCAACGAAGTGATGCTTGAGAGGCCCGCTAGTTGGGTCAGACTGACATTGTGGGAGATGTCGATTGTTCCCCCTACCGACTGCACGCTAGAAAAGCCTTCGAGGCTCTCTAGACTGGCGTTATAGGTGATGTTCACCTGCCCCCCCACGGAGCTCAGACTTGCCAGACCGCTTAGTTGGCTGAGTGCATCGTTGCCGGTAATAGACAGGTTGCCGCCGATCAAAAAGAGATTCGACAGGCCCTGGATTTGCGACATGGCGGGGTTCCAGCCAATGACGAGATCTTCCTCAATGGTGCTGAGGTTCGACAAAGCATCGATTCGTTCCAGCAGAATGTTCTCGATGATAGAGAGGCTTCCAGATACCGACATGAGGCTGGAGAGTCCATCGATGTCGGTGAGGGCAACGTTGCCGTGCGGGGGGCCGTTCGGATTACGGCCGATGCTCAGGTCGCCTCGCACTTCGATGAGCGATGAGAGCGCATCGAGGTTGTCCAACTCCGTGCCGTACACCCAAAGTCCCCCGTCGATGATTTCGCATGGGCGCAGCGAGGCGAGGTCACCGGCCGTGTCATCGCCGTCGACCACGTAGTCTCCTTCGCAAGTGAACGGAGGCGCAGAATCATCGTCATCACCATCCTCAGCACACTCGGCCAAGCTTGCACAGCCTTCGTCGTTGCAGTCGAACAGCCCGTCGCCATCGTTGTCCGCGCCATCGGTGCAGTCGCTAGGAAGCTCGCCCTCGGGGGGGCGGTCAAAGCTGGATACATCTCCAGGACATGCCTCAAGGCTCCAGCACCCCTGATCATCGCAGTCGATAAACCCATCGCCGTCGTTATCAATGAGGTCGCCGCAGAGTTCGCCATCCCCCTGCTCGCACGCTGCCAGCAGGCCACAGAGCATCAGAGCCAGAGCGCTGAAATAGATGGATAGTTGTCTGTGCCGCGTCGTTATCACGCCCCAAGACTAGCTGATAGGCCGGTGCTGTGGGCAGGAAATGAAGCTGTGCCGTTTGCTGAGAAGTACGGGCTACAAGAGCGCTGACTTAGGGGCAGGAGTGGGTCGCATGACTGCACCCCTCGGCCATTGAACAGTCACTGTCATCGCAGTCGATCATGCCGTCATTATCGTTGTCGATGCAGTCGAGACAGTTCGGACAGCCGAATTCGTCACAGATAGCTCCGTCTGCAGCTTCTTCGCTCCAGTCATCTCCGTTTCCGCCACCACCCCCGCCGGGGTCTTCAGCGCCGCCGCAGGCCGGATCGGCGGCACAATCGGTCAAATCATCGCAATCGGTCATGCCATCACCGTCTTCGTCGATGCCATCGGTACAGTCGAATTCCTGGCTGGGTGCGTTTCCGCCACCATCGTTTCCGCCACCACCGTTTCCGTTGCCATCGTTTCCGTTGCCATCGTTTCCGTTGCCATCGTTTCCGTTGCCACCGTTGTCGTCATCGTCGCCACCGTGGCTGTCATCGTCGCCGTGGCTGTCGTCGTCGTCGCCGGCGACGTCATCGTCGTCGCCCCCAGCGACGTCATCGTCATCACCGGAGTCGTCGTCATTACCGTTGTCATCATCATCGCCAGCGTCATCATCATTGCCGCTGTTACCGCCGTCGTTGCCCCGGTAGAAGCCGGCGTTGTTGCCACCGCTATCGCAGGAGGCTAAGGGCACAAGAATCAGCAATGCGACCAAACAGAGAAGGCGTGCAAGAGAGAAGTTATTCATGCTGTTAGTACCTCGGCAAAGGAACGATGACCTCTCGCCCCATCACAGTGTGGTGACGATAGATCGGCTGACATCTACTAGATTAGCCGATTTTTCGTTCTCTGCCGGCCCAGATGCTCGCTAGCACGGGTCTTCGATGTGGTTCTAGTCAGGGCGTGCCTTGTGGTGTCGACGGCGAAAGACTGCCAACGCGAGTAGGCCCAGCCACCAGCTTTTGTGGCTACCTGTAACTAAAGAACAGGAAGAGGCAGGCTCTTCTTTGTGCTCCTCTTTGGGCTCTTGCGGCACCGTCGGTGGGTCGAGACGGAGCAGGAAGGCCGCCTGTACCGCTTTCCATTCCTCGTCGCATGCTTCGGCCGAGCCGTCGGTAGGAACAGGGCAGTCCATAGGCCCGGCAACGTCTGCGAACTGTAGCGTCGTCTGCCAGTGGTCTCCTGACCACTGGCCAACGGCTCCGACATCTGCCAGAGCATCTACGCAGCCGAACCAGCTGCCATCGTGGTTCACTACGCAGTTTAGGCCCACGTCATCGATGGCAGTCCAGATGCCGCCATCCTGGGAACGGAAGAGCCCGTCTCGTGTTGCGAGCAGGTGCTCGCCATCGATCACCATCATTCCCGCGACATCGCCGATGGATTCGGCCATCAGCTCGATGGTGCCGACTGCGGAGATCCGCAGGACCGTGCCAATACTCTGCATCGGATAGTTGAACCACGCCTGCCCGTCGGCACCCAGGCCCAGGGGTTCCATTAACTGACCAACAGCAAAGGGGACGTCCGTCGTTGTCCAGGGTCCCCCTGGACTGCCAATCCAGACAACAGCCGCGTTGCTGAGCCATCCGGCGATAGCCCAGTGGTCTGCCGTTCGCACAAAGGCGCGAAGAGACGCTCCCTCTGCTACAGCGTCCACGCTCTCCCACAGCACTCCGTCGTCATAGGAGCGAAGCACTTCGCTTTGGGTGATTGCCCACAGGGTCCCGTCGATGTCTCGCTCGATCTGTATGACGTAGGATTCGATGCCCTCGGACCACATCCAGGTGCAGCCATCGTCGCTCCACCGCACCCCTTGTGTTGTAGCTACCAGTACGCGACCACCAGGTAGTTGGACTGGGTCGCCGGCATAGGCTGGTGCGAAGACGTGCGGGCACACCCACCGCCAGTCCACACCCTTCCAAAGAAGGCCGTGCGTGGTGCGAACAACCCCCAGAGGATCGCCGCTAAGCGCTGTGGCTTCGGGCAGAGGTCCGTGGGCGAGGGCTATGGCCGGCATCAATACGGCAAGGCACAGTGCTGGCAGGGCTCTCATAGGGCGGCTACAGAGGGGTAGGTGGCTCAGCTAGGGACCGCCCGGCGCTGGGCCACCTCCAGTCGAACCACAGCCCGTGGTCTCGTAGTAGGCGATCTCGGGGAACAGCTCAAAGAGACCCAATTCCTGGCACACATGGGTGTGATAACGATCGCTGAAGTAGTCGCTGGAGCCATCACTCAGGTCATGAACATGACCGTTCTGGGCGTCAAAGTCAGAGGTGTCGGGCGCGACGCCGTCTAGCTCGGTGCAACCTAGGACTACCGTGCCATCACACATCATTCCATAGACCTCGACATCGCCTTCGCCAGGGGTGGACGAGGTAGTCAGCCCCTTTGCCTCCAGGACCTCAAGGGGACCCTTACTGTGCCAGTGGTAGTGATACTGACTGCCTGCCGGATGCCCTTCATACAGGTCAAAAGTAAATACCTCCTCGTAGATGTCAGCACCAGCAGCTGCCATCGCGGCGAACATCGATACCCCATTGAGAGCAACGCCCACGGGGCCACCCGAGTACTCGTAGTCACTGGTGCCCATGGTCGTATCTACCAACGAGGAGTCGATCACCAGGTTGGCATCCTGGGGAGTCGGATCGGTAGGAATGGTGAAGGAAATGGTACCGGTGTCGAGAGTATTCATGTTCTGGGTGTAGTCGCCGCCGCGGTCATCCCAGGCCACCCACAGGTCATTGCTCTCATCCCAGTAGGGAGACTCATGAGGAGGCAAGCTGTCGCTTTGCACCGTGTTGTCCGAGCCTGCGTCAATGCATAGGAAATACGCTTGAATAAAGCCTGAGGCGCCGTCGTCGATGTCGGTGCTGCAGTCCATGACGCTTGTGGCAGTGTCGTCATCTACAGCGGTGGTGCCGCAGCCCATCAGCAAGGAAGAGAGAAGAAGTGCTGGGGTGGTTCGCATGGGCTCGTCCAAGAGCGAGGAAGTAGGACATTCTTGCGTCTAGAAACTACACATCCTCTGCTTTTGTGTCGCTCTTCCTCTGGTGGAAAAGTCAGTCTTCGGCAGAGTCGTCGTTGTCGCCTTCCGCCATGTTGGTGAAGGGTGCCGAATCAAGAACCTCAGGCTCCCACGCCTCATCAGTCCCATCATTCTTGTGGAGCCGAAGCACAAAGGTGTGCTCTCCGGGCGCGCCCATAAGGATGTCAAAACCCGTCGAGTCATACCAGGCAACCTCACGCTCTTCTGTGCCGGGGTTTGTATAGCTTTCTGTGTCCAGATAGCGATGTAGGTGACAGCTGTCGGAGTTCTCGCTGGGTCGCGACATATCGCAGCCGGTCACATCAAAGGTGACGCTGACCGTGCGGCCGTCCACATTCGCGTCGGCCTCTGGTTCGGTGATCCATAGAAGATCATCGTAATACCGAATCGGGACTCGGTGGCGCAGCATGTTGCCTGAACTGGTTGCGCTGTCTCGAGCGCTCATCAGATCCACTTCATCCAAGGACGCCGCTGGGGCCCGTGCTTTGCCTTGTCATAGCGTTGGCAGGGCCACCACAAGAGGCCGAGTAGCACGAGCCAGGCGAAGTAGATGAGCGCTAACGACAGCGGTTCTTCGTTGGGAATGCGGGACGCACCCCAGCGCAGTTGGGCGTGCGCCATGCCCAGTGCGTGCACAAGGGGTAGATGCAGTAGGTAGAAGAACAGAGCCACCCGCCCAAATCGCTGAACGATCTCAGAGGTCGTGCCGCTCCAGCGTCCCAGCAGGGGGACGAGCGCAAGGGCTGGCCCGAGGGTCATGAGCAAGAAGTCGATCGATGGTGGGTACTTAGAAACGTGTAAGAAGCTGAGCGTAGTGATGAGAGGCCCACGGGAGTGGCTTGCCCAGGGTGTTGGGTCGCCGTAGCCATTACCGTAGCGGAGCACCACGAAGGCGATACACAGAAAAAGACCGAACAACCCGACCTGTTTGTGCCGGCTGGGTTCAGAGAGGCTGTCAGCCAGGCCATAGCCGCAGGCCATTACAGCGAACCAGGGGACGACCACGTAGACCGAGTGCACGGCCCAGGACCCCAATGAGTATCCGCCCGGCAGCAGCAAGAAGCGCAGGATCCCTGTGTCTGGACCAGGCCAGATGCCCAGTGCAAGGGTCAGGAGCAGGCCGCCTAGCCCGACGACCATAGGGGGTAAGCGCACCGCAAAAGACAGCAAGACCATCGCTCCGCCGATAGCCCAGAGTACGCCCAGATGCAGTGTCCCCAGTGAGAAGAACCAGCTGAAGTTCACCCAGGTGCATTCCAGCAGCATCAGCCAGAGACCGCGGCTGACGAGGAAGCTTCTGGTGTCCCTCAGGTCTCCTCGTTTGCGGTGATAGAGGGCTGCACTGGCTCCTGCCAGCAGCACAAAGACCGGCGCGCAGAAGTGCGTCATCCAGCGAGTCAGGAAGAAGGGGAGGGTGGTCTTGTCGAGGTCGCCAGGGTTCAGGCCGGCTGGTTGAAAGAAGTCGCGCGTGTGGTCGACGGCCATGAGGACGATGACCAGACCGCGAAGCAGGTCGATGACCGCGGCTCGTTGAGGCGCAGTCGTATGCGCTGGGTGATGAGAAGAAGTCAGAAGAGAGGCCTGGTGGCTCAGGGGGGCATCTCGCCGCCACCGAGGGTCTTAAACCAGTCGGCGCAGCCATCATCGAGTGCGTCTATGAGACCGTCTCCGTCGTTATCGATCCCGTCTTCGCATTCTTCACATGCTGGGGGCGTACCAAAACCACAACAGACCGTGCTGCCTTCTTCGAGGTGGTGGCCGTCGGGTTTCCATCCTTTGGGGTCTCCGCCACAACCCAGCGGGGGGGGCGCCATGTGCTCTAGGCAGGTGGCGCAGGTGGGTTCTCCGGTGATGACATCGGGCTCGCAGCAACAGGGCATGTCGACGCAGGGTCCGCCTTGAGGCCCGTCATCGTCGTCGCCTGGATGGACTCCATCACAGGCCGGATCGGCCAGGCAGGCCTCTATGTCGTCGCAATCGGTGAGTCCGTTGTTGTCGTTGTCGCAGCCATCGTCGCAGATCATCTCGAGTTCCTGCTCGTCGTCGCAGGGTGCAGTTGAGTCGTCGTCGTCGGCAGCGCTGTCATCGTCATTGCCGGTCGCTGCACACACAGCGGACTCGGCGCAGTCAGAGTCCAGACAGTCCATCAGACCGTCCTTGTCGTTGTCTATTTCATCCGAGCACTCGCCGCGATTTGCGCCCTCAACGCTGCCTTGCCCGACCACGCCGCAAGCGAGTGGTATCACCAGAAGCGTCAGGAATAGGATCGTAGGCAGGCTCGGTCTCATAGTCGCTCTGTCATCAATAATAGCTTGCTTCTATGCGCATCTGCTCTCTTAATTTGCGAGCGCATACCCGAGTTGGTCATTGGTTTCGGCTGCGCCGCTCAGGGATCGTAGATTGCCGTGCCACAGCTGCGCGCCGCTGGTTAGCGGCCCGTTGCTAGAGCCCTTCATGAGCAGCACACCACCCGCTGAGTTGATACCGTTGACGTCGAGCCCTGGGATGCCAACGAGCACATCGATCCAGCCATCAGCGTCGAAGTCGCCGCTGGACAGTGCGCTGCCGAAGGCCTGAGAAGTCGAGTTGAGGCTGTAGCTGGGAATCGAGGCCGGCTCAATCCACTGCATGGCTGTCGCGTCGGCGATGTTGGGACTGTTGCTTCCTGTGACGAGCATCACACCGCCAGTCGATGAATTTCGTGCCGGTGCGCCTACCAGCAGGTCGTCGAGGCCATCGTCATCGAGGTCGACGGCATGTAGCGCCTCTCCAAAGCCATCCAGGGAGCTCGCCATGCTCAGGCCATTCATTGTCAGCAGGGGCAGGCTCGTGCTGGGCTGAATCAAGCCCGAGCCAGCGACCCCCTCAACAATTGCTACCGCGCCACTCGCCAGGGTGTTGCTGACGATCTCCTCGCCGGGTATGCCGATGGCGAGATCGTCTGTCCCGTCGCCATTAAAGTCCCCCGCGGCCAGTGAGTGGCCAAAAGTGTCGTTTTCCTCGGCATTGCCTGCCATTGCAGTTAGCCCCTGGTGAATGCCCTGATTGCCTGTGTTGCTGAGTCCAGCTGCTGAGCCAAACAACACGCCCACATATCCAGCACCTGCCGTGGAGCCGATGGCTTCATTGGGACAGCCCAGCGCTACGTCAGCGAAGCCATCATTGTCGTAGTCGCCGACCGCTAGCGAAGCTCCGCAGTAGTCACCGGCCTCTGGTTCGGGTCCTGTGAGGTGGTCTTGTGAGAAGAACTGGGAGCCGGGGCCAGCGGTGGCGCTGAGTCCGCTTGCTGTGCCGTAGAGCGTGATGATGGCACCCGCTTCAAGCAAAGAGCCGATAGCTTCTCCGGGGCAACCCAGCACGAGGTCGTCGAAGCCGTCATTGTCGAAGTCACCGGACGCCAGGGCATATCCGCAGATGTCGTCGTCCTCGCCTGTGCCGGCGACATCCTGGCTGTCCTGATGCCAGTTCTCTGCATTGCTACCGTCGAG
>Ga0163179_10003224_pt1 | contig 11121 bp, 3 predicted proteins | sample AtlANTMetagenome_FD_109643 | JGI IMG/M metagenome (GOLD analysis project Ga0163179, IMG submission 109643) | Marine eukaryotic phytoplankton communities from the Atlantic Ocean - Atlantic ANT 2 Metagenome | ecosystem: Environmental > Aquatic > Marine > Oceanic | place: North Atlantic Ocean... | reverse complement strand
TATAATGCCTTTTTTGACGTCAGTATCTTGTTTAAGTTTAACAATAGGTGGCGTTCTTTATTTTCATGGACATATTTTTGGTATGCAAACTTTAATTTTTGGTTTATTTTCTGTTATCGCATGTATGTTTTTATGATGACGTGACGTTGTTTGTGAAGCTTCATTCGAAGGAGCGCATACTGGTATAGTACAATTAGGTTTAAGATACGGAATGATCTTGTTCATTGTTTCAGAAGTAATGTTTTTTTTTGCATTTTTTTGAGCTTTTTTTGCCGCGAGTATTACACCAACAATTGAGATTGGTAATATTTGACCGCCGAAAAATATTGTTACTTTTAACCCTTTTGATATACCTTTATTGAATACATTAATATTGTTATGCTCGGGTGTTACAATAACGTTTTCTCACCATGCAATAACAGCAGGTTTAAAAATGAGCGCAGTTTGATCTTTAATATTAACTATTGTTCTTGCTATTATTTTTACCTTATTTCAAGTTTATGAATATGTTAGTGCGAGTTTTACAATAACTGATGGTATTTATGGTTCTACTTTCTTTATGGCAACCGGTTTTCATGGCTTTCATGTTTTTATCGGTACATGTTTTCTTACTGTTTGTCTTTTTAGACTGTCTTTAAATCATTTTACAACTTCACACCATTTTGGTTTTGAAGCAGCAGCATTTTATTGACATTTCGTCGATGTGGTGTGATTGTTTCTTTATGTTGCAGTTTATTTTTGAGGTGGTTAATTTAAACTTAATTAAGCAAGTGATATAAATACATAATAAAATTATTATTTATAAAACACACTTATATAGATAAAATTTAAAAATATAATAATAAAATCAAAGTATAGTGTAATAGGCATCATATTTTTTTGTAAATGTTTATTATAATTTTGAATATTATCATAACTAATATGCTTTTTTGATAAATTATCTACTTTAAATTATAATATTATTTTCATAAAAAGAAGGTAACCTTTTTTGTGGTTATTTGTTTAGGGACTAAATATTATAAAAATAATTTTTTTTGTCCCTTTTGGAAACATTATATTGTTTATCAGTAATTTTGGGAATTAAAGAGTGCAAGTTCGAATCTTGCTACTTTGATCTAGATGTGACTGAGTTGGTTTAAAGTGAAAGTTTGCTAAATTTTTATATGTTTTTGAACATATCACGAGTTCAAATCTCGTCATCTACTAAATTTAATTACACTTTGCATATTTGATATTTACTAATTTCTAATTTATTAGATGTTTATTTTTGAAAATTCATGAGTAAATCGTTGAATTTATTCAACAAACCATAAAAATATCGGAACATTGTATTTTATTTTTGGTGCTTTTTCTGGTGTTTTAGGTTTAATTGTATCTATGGCAATGCGTTTAGAATTGTCTCAAGCCGGTGAAGTTTTTTTAGCAGGAAACTATCAACTTTATAATGTTTTAGTTACGTCACACGCGTTCTTGATGATTTTCTTTTTTGTTATGCCAACTGCTATTGGTGGTTTTGTTTGTTATTATATTTTTTTAAAAATATTTTTCTAAACTGAAATTTTTTTTAATTGAACTCTATTAACGTGTAGTTGAAACTATTTAAGCGGAGCAGTTTATATTTTTTAAAATGAAATATATAAATAAATATAATTTGGTGTAAGTTATTTATATTAACGAAAAAATAGATGTGATGTTTCACATTTTTATAAAAACAATGTTTTGTGTATCTATTTTTATTAACAGCCGTGTATCCACAAGGACTGTGTATATTATAATATGCAACATTATTTAATGGATTTAATTTTTTTTTATTGAGTTTTATTCTGGCTCAGAAAGAACGTTTTTGTAATATTTTAACATGCAAATCAACAACAATATTTTGTTGTGGTAAATTGGAGAAAAAAATAAAAGAAACTATATAATTTTTAGTAGTCAAAATACTTTTATAAAGATAAAAAAAAAGATTTATTTCGAAGTTATTCGTTCTTTTACGATATTAGATTTTTGGTATTTACTTTCATATCAAGTCGAAGATTTCTTGCAGGGTTAAACGACCTTTTGCCTCATTAACTTTGAAAAATAGTTAAATTTTTAAAAATCGCAGTTAAGAATATTGAACAATGAAATAAATTTTGATTCAGTAATTTCAAGTGATTGATTTTGTAATTATACAATAAAAATCTTATATTAAAAAAAATAAATGATTTTTTAATATTTAATTCCCACTAAAATATGTGCCAGAAGTGTCGGTAAAACATAAGGAATGAACGTTTTTCGGAAATACTAGGTGTAAATTGTAATAAGAAGGCCTATAAATAATACTTTAAATTTTAGAATTAAAACTCTATAATAGGTTAATTTAGGATCGAGTCAATTTTAAGAAAGTGGAATTAATTAATTAATGATAAAATATATTAAAAAAATTAGGAACACTACTTTTTGAAAAATACTTTCTAAAATTTCTGACTGACTTTTATTGTTACTAAAGCTTGAATACCAAAAAGAATTAGAAACTCTTGTAGCTCACGCCATCAACTATGATATTTAAAAGTTAACGCAAAAATATCAACCTAAAAAGTAAATTTGCAAAAATGAAATTTAAAGAATTAGATGAGAAGAAAAAATATTTGTGGATTATGTTAATTAATTCGATAGTACGCGCGAAACTTACCTTTTTTTGTATGATATCATTGTTTTGAAATAATGTTTTTCAATTTTTCGATATTACAGGTGCTGCATGGTTGTCGTCAGTTCTTGTTGCAAAATATTTGATTAAGTTCAAGAAAGAACGTAACTTTTTTCTTTATTTGTTTATTTAAATATAAAGAGATTATTTATTATAGGTAAATTGAAAAAAAATGATGTCTAAATCTTTATGGCCTAAATAAAAAGGGCTTTAAACATAATACAATAGAAGTTATAAAAAATAGTTTTTTTTGTAAGAAAAAACAAATTATTAAAAACTTTTTAAGTCCGGATTATTTTTTGTAACTCAAAAATATGAAGTTGGAATAAATAGTAATGATTAAAAAGATTGTAATCGTGAAAAACAATAAATTTCTTTTTTACTTATCGCCCATCCCTTCGTGGAAATTTGTATTATTTTTATTTGCTGAACATAAAACAGAAAGTTAATAAAACAGGTAACTACGAAAAAGTTGTAACAAAGTAGCTGTAAAAGAATTTGCTGCTGGAAAAATTTATTTATATATGTCTATTTTATTTCTTGTATGGTTTTATTTATAATGAATTTTATTTTAAGTTAACACACTCTTTTTTAGTGATTTTTAAATATATTTTATATATTTTTACTGTTATTTTAATATTTTTTAAGATACTATTAAAAAGGGAAAAAAAATTAATAAATAATTGTATTATGTTAGATATAATGCAAAGAGATATTAACTTTGTAATATTTATGAATTATTTTTTGTTTGAAAAAAAAAATTATCTTAAGCGAGTAACTAGAGTTAAAAAAGAGACGTTTTTATCGAAAAGTATTTATAAATTATATATAATTAGAAATACTCTCTCAAGGAAACAAATTTTATAAATTTAAGTAAAAAAGTGAATTGAAACATCTAAGTAGCTTGTTTATAGGAAATCAAAAGAGATTTATATTAGTAATGGTGAGTGAAATTATATTTTTTTGTATATCATTAAAATTAAAATAAGGTTTTAATCCTGTAGATGATAATACAAAAAGCATATTATATTTAGTTTAAGTTTTTAAACTTTTAAAAAGAAGACCAACTTCTATTTTTAAAATATTTTTAACATCGATAGCGAAAAAGTATTGTAAAAGAAAGTATTTTTTATGGATTTATAAATTTAAGATATTTAACAATTTTTTTTAATGTGTTCCTTTTGCATTATGATTCAACTAGTTATTTTTAATAGCAAGCTAAAAAAATAAAAAGCATAATGAAATTGTTTATAGTTATTAAAAATAGACACGAAACCAAGTGAGCTATTTAAATTCAAACTGAATTTTTATTAAACGTAAAAAGAAGGGTTGAACTAGTGTTTGTTGCAAAAAACTTAGATGAAATTTAAATAGGAGTGAAAGGCTAATCAAACTTGGCGATAGCTTGTTTTCCACGAAATTACTTTTAGGTAAGCACTCTTTTTTTTTATTGTAAAGCTCTGGTTTTTTTGCGGTTGTTAAAAAACATTACAAAAAAAAATTAAACTAAGAATATTTTTAGATTTAAAGTAGAGTAGTTAGACTATAAGCTAAAAAGTTTATTGTCAAGAAAGAAACAACTTATTGATTGTTTTTTAAGGTTTTAAAGTAAAACAATTATTAAAGGTTTTATAAAGAAAACTTCTTTTTTGTAGGCTTAGAAACAGCCATCTTTTTTTAAAAACGTAACAGTTTAATTGTTTATTTAATTATATCCAAAAATATAGTTGAAATTAAATTACACCGAAAAAACAAAACAAATATATATTTGTTAGTAGTGGAATATATTGTTTAGCATTTTTGTTTTACTGTAAATTTAAACAAAAAATTTATCAATAGAAATAATGTTGAAATTAGTAACAATAAAAAATTACAAAATTTTTCATATATTGGCGATTTTTTCGCGTGATATTTTTTCGCGCAAATTTATTCAAATTCTTATTTTTAAGGCGATAGCTAAAAAAAATGGAGCATTTATCATGAAAAAATTAAATTACAAAATTAAAAAAATATAAAATAAAAAGAATTAAGGTTAAAAATTATGTTTTTTTAATTTTCAGGAAAAATTTAATATATTAATAAAACATGATAAAAATTTGTATTAAATTCGAAACAGATAAATAAGTATTTTAAAATATAATTATGTAAAAAATAATAAAAGATATGGAATTCGGCAAATTTTTTTCGTAACTTCGGGATAAGAAAAAGCTAAAAACTTTAATTTTTTAGCTGTTAAAATAGAGACTTGCGACATTTTCTTAAAAAATTAAAACTATGCAAATTTGCAATAAAATGTATATAGTTTGATAAGTTCTCCATGCTTGAAAAGCAGAAAAAAGGAAATATTTTGTTTCTTCATAACGACAAGTAAATAGAGGTTTTATCTTGAGAATCATAATGTAGCGAAATTCCTTGGCCGATAAATACGGTCCTGCATGAATCTTAAAACGACACGTCTGCTGTCATGTCTTTTATTTTTGTGAAATTGAATTAAACGTGCAGATTCGTTTTTTTATTACTAGGACGAAAAGACCCTTTCGACCTTTACTATAAACAAATAATGTAAAAATATGATAATAATGTTTAGTTAAATTAAACAAGAATCTTTGATTCATAAAAATATGATAGATTTTTTTTTGAAAGTATTGTTCTTTTATTATTTTTTACTAACTTTGGTAGGAAAATATTTGTTAGGTAGTTTTTTTGGGACGAAATTCTTTTAAAAAGTAACAAAGAAGCACAAAGGCAAGTTCAAGTGAAACTTTTCATTTTAAGCGTGAAAAAATAATAACTTGCTTAATTGTAAAATTGACAAATTGAACAAAAATAAACGTGGTTGGTTTTATTGAACCAATTTTGCTATTTGGTTGGCAAATTGAACGACGAATAAAAGGTACCGAAGGGATAACAGAATAATCAAATTTTAACAATCGAAGTAACAATTTGGTTTGTGACCTCGATGTCGACTAAAAATAACCTTCTAGTGAAAAAGCTAGAAAGGGTATAGCTGTTCGCTAAATAATATTTTACTCGAGTTGGGTTTAAAACGATGTAAATCAGTTTGGTTTCTATCCAGTAATAGTTATATTAAAAATGAGAAGATTTTGAGGTTAGTATGAAAAGAATGCTTCAAAAAAGCCTATTATTATTAATTTTAAAAAGTTGAAAAGTAACGCTTTAATATATAAAAAATGAAAGCATATAATTTTTTGAAAATAACTTCAAAACATTTTTTAAATTTTTTTAAATATTGATTATTAACAAATATTATAGTTTTATATAAAAACTTAAAAATCGGTGATTTAGATTTTTTATTTTGTAAAAATTATAATCTTCTCATACGAAACAAAATTTATTTTTCAATTTTTTATAGTTCTCGGCTAGATAACATAATTTAGGTAATGTATAGAATTGCAAATTCTTTTTAAAATGGTTCAAATCCGTTTCTAGCTTTACTAAAAGTTTGTAGTTTAATGGTTAAAACAAGATACTCATAATATTTCGATAAAGGTTCAATTCCTTTCAAACTTATAAAAGTTTTATAACAAAATAAATTTTTATTTTCGTGTGATGGCAGAGTCTAGTTTTATTTTAGAATACATATTTTCAATTTATGCTTTTTGTTTAGTTATTTATATTTCTTTTCTTAGCAAAAAAGAATATTCTTTGCCTGTTTTTAGTTCATCAACGAATAATTATTCGCAAATCATTTTAATTTTTACACCCATTTCTTTAATTTTTTTAGACAATGTAGCATATGTATCCCTTTCTTGTTGTTTTTTAAAAGATTATTTTAGTACCTTTTTTCAAGTATTGGTTTTATTTTGCTCATTACTTACAATAATCGCTTCCAAAAAATATTTATCATTACGTTATTGCTTTCAAAGTGAATATGATTTTTTAATAATGTTAGCTATTTTAGGGCTGCTTTTACTTTGTACTACGTCTAACTTATTGATTGTTTATTTAGCAATTGAGCTTCAAAGTTTAGTTTTTTATACACTAACATCTTTTCAAAATAATTCGGAATTTTCTGGAGAAGCCGGTTTGAAATATTTTATTTTAGGCTCTTTTTCTTCAGGATTCTTATTATTTGGTTTTTCCCAAATATATTTATTCACTTCTTCATGATCGTTTGAAAATATACAAAGACTAACGTATATTTTCAATGATGTTCCACCCTTTTTTTGAGGTATATTGTTGTTATCAGTTGCTTTGTTTTTTAAACAGGGGGCCGCTCCTTTTCATTTATGATTATGTGATGTTTATGAGGGCTCAATGCTTTCTGTTACAATGTTTTTTGTATTAGTACCAAAATCAGCAATATTTTGTTTAATTACCAAGCTTTTTTTTATAACATTAAGTTTTTATTATAATTTTTGATCAAATCTATGTTTTTTTTGTGGTTTCTCTTCTATTTTAATTGGTAACATTAGCGCTTTGTATCAAAAAAAATTAAAAAGATTAATTGCTTTTTCGGCTATAACTCATACTGGATTTATACTTTTAGCCTTTTGTTGCTTCTCAATTATTTCAATAAAATCCTTTAGTTTTTATTTTATAATGTATATAATGATGAACGCAGCACTTTTTTGTGTAATTATTACATCATTTTATAAACAAGATTTTTTAAAATACCTAATAAATTGATCTAATTTATCAAAAAGAAATATAATAATTACTTTGATTTTTTCAATTATTTTGTTTTCAACAGCGGGAATACCTCCTTTGTCTGGATTTTATAGTAAATTTCTTGTTTTTATTTCATTATTACAACAAAATTGAATAATTGTAACGGCCTTATTGACTTTAATAAGTTGTGTTGGTTGTTATTTTTACATTCGTTTAATCAAAACTTTTTTCTTTATGAATAAAAATAATAATATATGGATGTCTTTGAAAAAAGAACCTACAGAAATAATTCTTTCATCCTCTTTTTTATTCATAAGTTTTTATTTAGTTTTTCCAAATACTGTTATTTTATTAACAGAATTTTTAAGTTTATCTATATTATAAAAATACATTTTAAATTATGTTTTAAGTATATAACTTAATGGTGAGAGTGTCAACTTGATAAGTTGAAAGTTATAGGTTCAAGTCCTTTTATACTAACTTTTTATATAAATTTTTGATGTTACTTTCTTTAAAAAAACAACCCTTTGTACAAGTAATTAATGATCATTTAATCGATTATCCAACCCCCTCAAATTTATCATATTTTTGAAACTTTGGTTTTTTGGCGGGAATGTGTCTATCTATACAGATAGTTACAGGAATCGGTTTGGCCATGCACTACACACCGCATGTTGATTTAGCTTTTTTAAGTGTTGAACATATAATGCGTGACGTTAATAATGGTTGATTATTGCGTTATATGCACGCAAATGGTGCATCAATGTTCTTTATTGTTGTTTATATTCATCTAGGGCGTGGATTATATTATGGATCATATATTGAACCAAGAAGTTTTGTATGAATTTTAGGTGTTATAATCCTTTTACTTATGATGGCAACAGCTTTTATGGGTTATGTGCTTCCTTGAGGTCAAATGTGCGAGAAAAGTAATTTAATAAGTCTCGATAACAAACGCGCAAAATCGGTAAATAGTATACCTGATGATATTAATTTTTTAATACACAGAAAGCAGTATAATATTTATAGTGTTGATAAGGCGAAGATAATAAACTCCGATAATGGTTCCACACTCAGGCGTATTAAATTATTAATATGGTGTCTGGAACAAATAAGGTCTATTATGCTTTCATTTGGGCGGAACGGCAGCGTTTTTAAAATCTGGATACAAGTTTTAACCAAAAACTTAAAACCTAGGAGCGCACTTACAACATTTTGGACTTATATGTTAACTTTTTCAAGAAGGATCCTTTTTGGGGCTTCGGAGAGGGAGAGGAAGCCCGTCGAAAGGCACAATACGAAGTCGTTACAATTAACGTGACTCAATAAGGGCTCGTTATACAAAAAAGAAACGTCTTTTAAAAGCCCTTTTAGAATTTCGAATCGGGTGATATCGACCAATGCTCAGAAAACTTGCGAAGATAGTTTCATTAGTTCCAGCAACATTGAATCGAAAATAGCGAATATAAAATTTACAAATTTTAGCAAAAAAAAATGGTTTAATCTCACAAAAGATTTTTTGTGTGACCCTAATTTTCTTAAATACGCTTATTATCAATTGTCTAAAAATAAAGGTGCTACTACGCCTGGTGTTGATCAGGAAACTCTTGATGGTATTGATGATAATTGATTTAACAACTATTCACTTCTTTTAAAAGATGCCCAGAATATTTATAAACCCGGCAAACGTATCTTTATACCCAAAACAAGTGGTAATGACGGCGCTGTTAGACCTCTTACTATAGTTTCGCCTAGAGATAAAATAATACAAAAAGCTATTAGTATTATTCTTCATAAAATATATGAGTATTCTGATGATGGTTTTTTAAACTGTTCTCACGGATTTAGACCCCAGAAATCAACCCATACTGCTTTATGAGATATCAAACATAAGTGAATGGGAGTGAATTGGTATATTGAAGCTGACATTAAAAAAGCTTTTGATACAATAAATCGTAAAGTACTTATTAATCTTTTACGTAAGAAAATATCAGATAAACGTTTTGTAGATAATATAATTAAAATGTTTAATGTCGACATATTGATACCTGAAGTTTTTTTATAAGAAACTACTGAAGGTATTCCACAGGGAAGTCCTTTATCACCGATATTGTGTAATATTTACCTGCACGAGCTCGATTTGTATATTATGAATACTTTAATACCTAAATACAATAAGGGTACTGTACCTACGTTAAATAAAGTTTATCGTAATCGCTTAACTTTAAACGCTGTTGAGCGAACATTTGATATAGAAAAACAAAGACAGATATATAAGTCCAAGGCAAAACAACTAGCTAACGAAGGTATTAGACGTACAATTTATGATGATAACTATATCAGAATTAAATATGTCAGATATGCTGACGACTTTATAGTAGGTGTGCGTGGATCTAAAGAAATTGTCCTAAAGATATTAAAAGAAATAAACACTTTTTTAAAGTCTAGTCTACATCTATCAATAGAAAGTGAAAAAACTAAATTAACGTATACAATTGGTAATAAAGCAAAATTTTTAGGGATGACAATTCATAATATACCGAGTAATCAATTACCTTTTAGAAACAGTCGATCTATAGAAAACGAAAAACGCACGAAGAGAAAAATAATCGCTCTGCGAGACGCCCAAGTTCGTAAAATTTCGAAAAATATTCGCAATAGTATACTTGACAAATTTTCAGAAGATATCAATATGTCTATTAATCAGGGTAATTTAAAATCAACGAAATCGTTGTATAAACATTTTTTACGATATGTTTTAGATAATACCAACAAAAACCAGTCTAATAGAGAAATTCTTAGAGAACTCACGGATAAAATAACAATATCTTTAACTGATGGTAATTTTGATGGTATTATAAAAGAATACAATGATAAGTTAATGGAGATTTCGCGTAAAATGTATGTTAAATCGCCTGAAAATAAGGCTAAATTTACAGATAATAAAAAAGTAACCGTCAAGTCAACAAAAAATTTGCCTTTATCAGAAAGAGAAAAAATGATTAGAGTAAATATTTTCTTAAATAATGTGGGCGCAGACAGTGGATCAACATCACGGGGTTTAATAAAATGACCTAGAAGCACAGCTGCTTTTTTAAATGATAAAGAACTTCTGTTTGTTCCTTTGGATATTACTATACCTAAAGAAATTGAAGCGAATTTAATTAAAAACGGCAAACGTGGGAGTATTTCATTCAATACTTTAACTATTGTTAAATGATTATATGATCTTCAACAATTACAAGAAAATCCTGTTACTATAAGTCAATCAAACCACTCAAAAGCAAGATTAAATATTTTGGAAAGTGCTCCAGGAGTTAGAACAGCAGTACGTCCTATAATTAATATTGATTGAGATTCACTTTCAAAAAAATTGAAAATAAAAGGCTTAATTAATGAAAAAGGTAACCCTGGTTCTTTAAGTAATTTAAAAGCCGCATCTAATTTTCAGATAATACAATATTTTAATAGTTTAGCTCACGGCTTACTTTCAAGCTATCGATGTGCTGATGATTTTAATAAACTTAAGAGTTGAATTAACTGATTTATAAAATACTCCTTAGTGTCAACCCTTAAAGACAAATTAAAATTGTCTAGTCGCAGTGCTGTGTTTGATCGTTTTGGTACTAATATTTCGACAGTTAATTCTAAAGGTAAAAATATTAACTTTCTAACTAAAAATTATGTGTTTAGTCTAAAAAAAGAATTTTTACGAAATCTTAACAAAGACGATCACATAGACACATTATTAAAAAAGTCTTTTGTATCTTTAACAAAAGAAAACATTCTATTTAAAAATTGTG
>Ga0163179_10003223_pt1 | contig 11122 bp, 10 predicted proteins | sample AtlANTMetagenome_FD_109643 | JGI IMG/M metagenome (GOLD analysis project Ga0163179, IMG submission 109643) | Marine eukaryotic phytoplankton communities from the Atlantic Ocean - Atlantic ANT 2 Metagenome | ecosystem: Environmental > Aquatic > Marine > Oceanic | place: North Atlantic Ocean... | reverse complement strand
CTCGACACATATAGTCCTGGACTGCGAGACACGCTCCCGGAGGCGGTTGTTCGGCAAGCCAACCTACTAGAGCTCAAGGATGCGCTACGGGAATTGCATGTTCCGAGCGGCGGCATTCGTCACGGACGCAAGCGATTTGTCTTTGAAGAACTTTTCCGCCACCAGATGGATCTAGCGGCCAAAGAGCGGACGCATCGCCGCGGTATCGCCCATCCTATCAAGCATGAACTGATCACTCAGATCCAAGTGCAGCATGGCATTATTTTAGACGATGCACAGGAGCAGGCCTTCGATGAAATCCGGCGCGACCTCGCCAAGCCGTTGGCGATGAGCCGTTTGCTGCAGGGCGATGTGGGGAGCGGGAAAGCCGCAGTTTCCCTTTTGGCCGCAGTGCTGGTGGCAAGTTCACGAAGCCAGGTTCTGTTTATCGCTCCGAATCGTCTTGCTGCAGAACATCGATTCCTCTTCGCTGAGCCACTGTTTCGTTCGGTAGGTCTCCTTCCACAATTGGTCAGCGGGAAGCCCAGTGCCGGCCAATTGGACGCGATCAAGAGAGGCCAGGCCAGCGTGATCTTTGCCACACCGGACTTTATCGATCCGGTTGTCCCCGAGTTCAAACGCTTGGGCCTCGTGGTGCGAGAAGAACGCTCAACGTTCGGCACTACGCCTGCGGACCTGTTCAAAGAAGGGAAGGGTTATGCGGATTACCTGATCGTGACATCGGTCCCGGTCCCTCCGAGCCTCGCCTTCACAGTCTTTTCGGGTGTGGATATTACTGTCATTGCCTCCGCAGGGAGCGCCGCGGACAGTATTGTAGCGCAGCCTCACGAACGAGACTCCGTTTACGATGCGTTGCGTGAAATCCTAAAGTCGGGCAAACAGGCCTACGTCGTCTTCCCGATGCGCAACGGCGAAGATATCATCGACAGAGAGCGGGGGCAGGTCTTGGCGAACGCTATGGCTCAGGAGGCATTCCCGGGGCACACAGTGGCGCTTTTCCATGGCACGATGAATCGCGATGAGCGCGCAAAAATCTACGACGATTTTCTGCATCGCCGTATCGACGTGCTGATCGCCACGACGGCTATCGAGGACGCCCCAGAGGTAAACAATGCCTCCGGTGTGATGGTTGAGAACGCGGACCATTTCGACCTGGTGCGACTCTATCGTCTTCGTGGGCATGTGGATGGGCGTGATCCAGACGCAAAATGTTTCTTTGTTCTCTCCAAAGACCCCTCAGAAAACGGCACGAAGCTTGTGGAACTCGTCGCCAAAGAGACGGACGCTTTCGCTCTAGCGGAGCGCGACAGAGAGCAGCGGGGAGATGACGCCTTGCTCGGCGATCTTGCTGCAACGATGCCTGGTTTCCTCTGGGCAGATCTAAGCAAGGACCGCGATATCCTTGTCAAGGCACGCCGGACGGTGTTCTCAATCCTTTCTGAGGATCCAACCTTAGAGCGACGAGCCTATCGGGGTCTGGTGGAAGGGCCTACGAAGGCCGGTAAAAACCGAGACACTGGCCACAGTCCGAATGCCAACAAACGCCGGAGGCGCCCGCGACGGAGGCGCCGGAAGGGCGGAGGGGCACCCAAGGAAGCTTAAGTCAACGGATTGAGTTGCTTTCTGAACGTGATAAGCCAATTTACAGCCAGGAGAAATGGAGCATGCCCAGCGCAAGCCGTACAATCGAGATTGATGTTTCGCCAGATGATTTGATGGCTGTAATCACGGATTTTCAGTGCTATCCGGATTTTATACCAGAAATGGTATCCGCTAAGATTGTGCGGCAAACCGGGGATATCTGGGAGGTCGCGTTCGGCATCCATGTCGTGCGACGCCTTGACTACACCCTAAAACTCAAGAAAATGAGCCCAACGCGGGTGGAGTGGTCCTTAGTGAAAGGGGTCTTCAAGGCGAACAATGGGAGCTGGCAACTCACCCCGCTCGATGGCGGCAGTCGCACGAAGGCCGAGTATACGGTGGACATTAAAGTTGGGATGTTCCTACCAGGCAGCCTAGTCCGCTCATTGGTTGGGAAAAGCCTTCCAAATATGTTGGATAAGTTCAAGGAGCGAGCTGAGTCGCGCTAAGCGTCCCAGGTGACTTTGCCGAGAAAGCGACCCACACGATGGTTGATGGTGTCGGGCTGCTCAATGATCGCAGCATGCGTCGCATCCGCGAGCACGAGTATCTCTGCATTCGGCATCTCTCTAGCGATGCGCTGCGAGAGCCACATTGGCGTAAAAGTGTCTTTTTCTGCAGCAACCACCAGTGTCGGCTGGTGGATGTCGGGAAGGGCAGGGAACGCGTCGTGCTGATGCGCCTCCTCCACCATATGGAGGAACAAGCGGGTATCTAGGCGGCCCATATGCTCCAAATAGGGCATGAAATCCTCTTTGCGGGTGTAGTAAGGGTCGACTAACCCACAACGCCAAGTAAACTCCCAGGTGAGGTTGGTGTTTAGTAGCGGGCTGGTTAGGCGGTCGAATCTTGGCCCTACAAGGTCTGCTCCCTTCATCAGAAAGGTATGAAGGACGCGTGCCGATGGATTATCAAAAAAAGTATCGAGAACCCGCCCGGCACTGCCCTGCATCAGCACGAGCCCGCGGATTCGCTCCGGCGCCTGAATAGCGGCCTCAAGCGCGACTTGACAGCCCATGGAATGTCCAAGCGCCACGGCAGGCCCAGCATCCACGGCATCCAAAACCTTCAGCAAATCACGCGATGAGGCGGGTATCGAAAGATCGCAATTTACCGGGTTTTCGGGCCCCTCGGATTGGCCGTGGCCACGATAGTCCCAAAGCACCACTGTGTAACGGTCAGAAAACTCTGCCACGAGGTACTTCCAAAAAAACGTTGAGACCCCCACGCCGTTGCAGCAAATGAGTGCTGGTCCCGCTCCATGGGCTTCCCAATAGAGCCGTAGCCCCACATCCGATGTCACGAAACCCTGTCTTTGCTCCGGGGGCGTCATTCAAATTCCCTTGGTGATTCAACTGACTTATCAACCGCAGGCTAACCCAAACATTCCTTCCTGCCGATCCCCTGTTAGAATGTCACGGAATGGCTGGGCAATGCCAGAAGGGAGACGACAATGTCGGACAAATGGACAAAACCCTCGGAGAATGAGGCTGACGAGATGCGTTCGGCGCTCAAAGAGGAAAAAGAGCGACTCAACAGAATCGCTGAGGAACGTCGACGGGCTCAGCGCGTGGAGCTCAAAGCCAAGGTCACCATCAGCAGCGAGTCCAACTTTTTCACGGGTTGGTCCCAGAATATTTCGGAGGGTGGGGTTTTCATTTCCTGCCTCGCACCCCCTAAGGTGGGCACCGTGGTTGACGTAAATCTTGGATCTGAGGATTCGGGAGAAACCATCACTCTTTCCTGTGAAGTGGTGTGGATCCGCACGGAAAATGGGCAACCGGTGGGTTGTGGATGCCGTTTTCAAGGTATCAACGACATTCAGAGCGCACAGATTCGGCGACTCATGGATGACGCCAAGCGCGAACCTCTCTTCTACGACGTGTAGGTATTTCCCGAGCACAGAGAATGACTCTAGTGATAGCCGTGCTTGCGCTCGGCTATCGCCTGTTTTTGTATCAGCACTATTACGGCTGGGAGGAGTCCGACTACGGGAATCTCGCCATGATCAATGGCGTGCTGGAGAGTGGCTTCCAGCAATACGACATGAACCATCTGCCGATGTACTACTTCCTCTCCGCAGTGTTGATGAAGTTTGTCGGTTCGGCCTTAATCGCGGGCACCATGGTGTCGATGAGTGCTGGTGTGCTGACGGTCGTGTTGGGAGTTTTGCTGGCCAAACGTATTGGAGGAGTGAGAGCGGGTGTTTTGAGCGCGGTTCTTCTGACGATACAGCCAGAGTTAGCGCTGTATTCCGCGTCCACCCTGCGCGAGCCGGTGTATGCAGTGTTCGTTATTGGGGCCCTATTGGCCCTATCCTACGAGCGTTTGTTTTTAGCGTCGGCCTTGGCAGGAGGGGCATTCCTGACACGGATGGACGCACTGCTCATCTTTGCTCCGGTACTACTAATGCACAGCTTAGGGAGGCACAGTCGCGGCAGGAGCTTGGCGGCCGCAATGTTGCCCCTGATGGTTAGCGTGTGCGCTTGGAGCCTTTACTGTCAAAGCGAATACCAGAACTACGCCTTCTGGGAGCACAGTGTTGCCGTGAATATCGAAACAGGTGGCGCCCAAGAAGAGGCGAGCTTTTTCGCGTGGGCCACCGACGGCGCAAGAATCTCGGCGGCATTGTTGTTTGAGACCCTAAGTAGTCGTATCGGGATCGTTTTCTGGCTCATGCTCTTCGTGGGCTTGGCGATTACGCCTTGGCGCCGTCATGGAATCCGGCGCACCTTATCGGTTGCCTGTATTCTGCTCGTCGGGTTTTGGTTGGCAGTCGGATTCTTTGGACAGCACGAGGTGGGGCACAATTTGTATTGGAAGTGGCTGCATGGTGTCATGCCGCCCTTGATTGTTCTCGCCAGCTGTGCGCTCTGGACCGTAGTGGACGGCCTAAAGAAGAGCCTTGGTCCTTTAGCGGCACGATTCGTACTCGTGATTGCCGTTGCGCAGGCAGGGGCTGTGATGGCCGGTGAGACACAGGCACAACTGCGCCAATCCGCCAAAGTCAACAAACCCCAGCTGGAGTTAGCACAGTGGATTGAGCAAAATGCTGCATCATCTGAAGTGATGATTTTGGACAATATTCCCGAACGCTGGCTGAGCCGAAAGGCCCATGCGTACCAGCTTCTCTCATGGACAGATATTGCGGATTGCGCTTTGCCAGATTGGAACGCAGCCGCCCTGCGTTCTCAAAAGAACCGAGTTGCCTACTTTGGTCACGGTTGTGCGCCCAAGCCACAGAGTGAGTCAGCAGACCCATCGCCAATGAATCGGGTTGAGTTTTCGGAGTTTCTTGCACAAGTCGGCATTCGTTATGTCCTCTTTTTCAGGGAAGATTGGACCAAGGGGCCTCTCGTAGCGCCATTTTTAGAAGGTTCGGAGGAGGTTGCCGTCGGAGATTTCACGCTCAACCCCCTGTTTCATGATCGCATGGATCAGATTGACGGGTGGGTCTTCTACGAGGTTGCCCCTAGCGCACCTTGATGCGGATACCGAGGGCTTTACTTGCTTCTCTGGTAAATTGACCGATAAGGACAAACATGAAGCGTGGACAGATACATTTCTTCGGCGGTATCACTTTTGCTTTGATGGGGATGTTGGCTGTTTCCTTCCAAGGTAGTGTTCGGCCAGACGCTCAAAAGCTCTCGCCACTCACCGATCCAGAGCAGAGCGGCTTTGTGGTGGAGGTCGTTGGCTGGGTTGGCGTATTTGGATGGGGACTCATTCTCATCGGTTTGTTTTTCGCCATAAAAAGCTTCTATCTTGGCTTCGTCAACGGCGACATTGAAGCCTTCATCGAAGCACGGCTACCTAAACCCAAGCCGGAAGAAGGGGCAGAGGGACCAGCGGGGGAGGAGGATTAAGCGCGTTTAGCTGCCGTCCAACAAGGAGAGGCAGAGCTCATCAAGCTTCTTAGCGAAGAGCTTCGCCCTGTCCGGCCCTGCATTTGAGCTGGGAAATCGGTCCACCTGGTCCGCATAATTCAAAATCAGCGACTCCAGTTCCGCAATGTCAAAAACGACAAGCACGCGCTCGGACATCTTCTCGGCAAACCGGCACTGATGGTTGTCAACGTGTTCCCCGAAATCGGCCTGACGCGGGACGACAATTGGAATCTTTCCGTGCGCCAAGGCCTGCATGATGGATGCGGGCCCACCATGGGTAATGATCACACGTGCGCTGGCCATCAGGGCCTGCAATTCATCGAAAGGCAGCTGGGTGTGGCACGTGACGTTGGGGGCGTCAATATCGCAGTATCCACTCTGGCAGACAATGTCTTCATCGCCGAGTTTTCCGGATGCAGCCAGATTGTCCAAGGCCTTTAGCAGGCGATTAAAAGGGTCCTCGTGGGTGCCCACTGTAGCGAAAATCACAGTACAGCCCCCAGGTTTTCAGCTTCTGGGTAAAAGGTGCGCTGGTCCTCCCACTGAATGACCATCTTGTCGAGCACGGGGCGAACCAAGCGGGCCGAGAGGGTGGGGGAATCAATACGGTCATAGACCTCGATGTACACCGTTTTGCAGCCAAAGAAGATCTTGCCGACCCAAAAGTACGGCACGGACAAACCTGCGCCGTTGCTCACCAGAACGTCCGGGCGTTCTTTTCTTAAAACGCGGAGCGCCTGGAAGCCATTTCGGACAAGATTGCGAATATTGCGATTGGTGGGGAAATGGCCCCAGTACACGTGCTCTTCTTTTAGAAGTGATTCGGCATCGGGCTTTTTAAAAGTCACCCAAAATCGTTCCTTCGTGGTCCACCAATCCGGCAAGCAGTGCAACTGCGCGAGATGGCCGCCCGAACTGCAAACGATGCCAACCTTGTAGGCCTTAGCTGCCATTTTTGCCCTCCAAAACGTCGCGATACAATTCCTCAAAGCGTGACACTGTGGCGGTCCAGTCATACTCCAGTGCTTTGTTCCGGGCATCGCGGGTCATGGTTTTACGCTTTGCCTTACTGATGGACAAGGCAGTCGAAAGAACCTCTGCAGCACGCTCGGGTTCAGAGAAGGGGGCCACAAATCCACACCCTTTCTCCTCCACGAAGTCTCGAAATGGCTCGATGTCGTTGAGTACAGTCAGAGCGCCTGCACCCATCGCCTCAACGACGGATATTCCGAACGCCTCGTATTCGGAAGGAAAAATCGCCAACTCCGCACTAGCAACCGCCTGGTGAAGCGCCTCGAACTCAATCCGGCCATCAAAGAACACCAGTCCATTCAACCCGAGTCGGTCACGCTCGGAGCGCAGTTTATCGAGGAGACCACCCACGACCTCAGGACCGATGATGCGCATCTCGAAAGGGCGGTCATCGCGTTTCCGGAACTCAGCCAAGGTGTGGAGTAAAGCCCCGATTCCCTTGTGCACATCCACACGACCAACGCATACCCATCGGCCTGGTGTGGGTGTGTTTTTAAGATTTTTATACACCGATAAGTCAACGGCATTTCGGGCCAAGGCCACGCGGTCGCTGACTTCCTCGAACAGCCCCTGGTCATGTTCCGAACTCGCAAGAACGCGGTCGACGCCTCGCAGGGTCAGTCGCGTCATGGTTTGAAACCAGGCCTTTTTGAAATTTTGCGCGAACTCCGTGTGAAAGAAGCCACCATGGGTCGATAAAACGATTGGTTTTTGGTGACGGGCTTTGTTCAGCACCAGCCAATCCACCAGGAAGTCCACACCATGGACATGAATGAGGTCGTAGTTGGCGGCGAAACGCGCCACTTTGGGTGCAATGGGGTACCGCGTGCTGCCCCGAAAAGGAATCCGGTAGACGTTGACCCCATTGTGCAGATCGTAAGGCGTGTAGGCGCTGCCGTCTTCAAACGAACGGTTCAGGGTCACAACATCACAGCGATGCCCCCGTGCAACCAAATGTTCAGCGAGCCCCTGTACAATCTTTTCCATACCGCCGAGATTCGGCCAGTAGACCCGTGAGACCTGTAGGATTTTTAGGGGGCGTTGTGTCACACCTTTCGGGATATCTGAAGGACACCATGAGGGCAAAGACTTGAGCGAAAAGGAATCAAAGAAGGGGAACAGTATCGACAAGGTCGCAACGGGGGCTGGGGTCCTTCTTCCCGCGACGATTGTGGGCACTGTACTGCTCTTGGTGCACGATATGCTGGTGAATGGGGTCCTCACCAATCACGACTATGGCGCCTATACAACGTGCAAGCGTATCCTCCAGATAGGCTTCCTCATTTCGTTTTTAGGGCTTGAGAATGCAGTGATTCGCTTTGTCGCGAGCGCCAAAGAGAGGGGCAACAGCGAAGAGGCGATCGGGGCATGGCAGAAGGCCCAGATCTGGTCCTTAGGCGTTGGGGGCGTTCTTGCAGCGCTACTCGCAGTCTTCTCCAATCCGTTGGCAGGCCTATTTCCGGATACCGGCTCTCAAGACACCATCGCTTACGCCTTAAGGGGCCTTGCGGTTTGTCTGCCGCTTGCCGCAGTCCGAATGATGTCCACCTCGGCAAGCCAGGGCCTTCTTGTCATGTGGCCCAAAGCCATCGCGCTTCAGGTGGCTTGGCCGTTGGTGAATATTGTTTTGGTGGGAGCACTTTGCATCGTGGGCGACATGCGCCTGGGTGGCGTCATTCTGGCATATGACGTATCGATGCTGGTTGGCGCGCTGATCGGCTTGTGGAGCCTGAAGAGGATCGAGCCGGCCATGCTCCGACAGCGCCAAATGCCGGCCATTGATAGTCGTGCCCTGTGGTCTTTTGCAGCACCGCTTTGGGTGTACGGCATTGTCAATGCCGCCTATGCCTGGGTGGACCACCTATTGCTCGCGAAGATGGAAGGCCTTGAGGCGGCCGGTATTTATGGTCCAGTAGCGACGATAGCGCCATTGTTTGCCATTGGGCTCATGGCTCTAAATGGAATTTTTGCTCCCGTCATTTCAGGCTTGCATGCATCGAATCAACGGGGCGAGATGGTCCGCGTGTACCGAGTGGTGGCCCGCTGGTCGCTGACCTTGGCGCTTCCTGTATGCCTCGGAGCAATGCTTGTCCCAGGTGCGGTCATTGGGATTTGGCCGAATGGACACCCCGACGCCGAGCTACCTCTCCAGATCATCGCATTGAGCTACATCTTTCCGGTGGCTGTCGGTTCGGTAAACTACGTGCTGATCATGACGGGCCATCAGCGCCAAGTACTGTGGGCCGGGATTCCAGGCATTTTCGTCAACGTTGGCTTAGCGCTCTGGTTGATACCGGACCATGGGGTCGTTGGAGCGGCCATCGCCAATGGTGCAGCACTTATTTTTATCAGTGCCGTCGCCTGTGTGCAGCTTTGGGTGCTTTTACGCATCCACCCATTTTCCGTGGGGATGTTTCGCCCCATCGCCGCCGCCGTGCCCGCCTTTTTATCCGGCGGGACCGCGGCCTCCATACTGCCGAGTTCCGCCTCGGTGTTTCTCGTGATCGCGATCACTGGTCTATCGTTCGCGCTCGTATATGCTTTCGTGCTGTGGATGCTTGGGGTCCCGGCAGAGGACCGAGAGATGTGGCGACGGTTCCGCGAGCGTTAGGCCGAAGCTTTCTCCAACACCCAGGTTGCACTACCGCCAACACCAAGACGACGCCCGAGTCGGTCGACCTGCGCCAGGGTGGATACGATTGGCAGAACAACGCGACCGTAGCCTCTCTGGAAACGGGAAGGCCCACTGGTTGTTGCCCCTTGTGTCTCGTGAGTGTTTGAGCCGGCGTCGCCCTGACCGGGGAGCCCCCGACGGAGCCGCCCGAGGAGGCTCAGCCACTTGTGGTCATGGAGTGGTTGGAGCCAGACATTGAAGCGCTCATGCCGCACGATATCGAAGCCATACTCTTGGAACATCAACGATGCGGCTTCTGCCGTCAGCATGTGCTCGTGGAAATGCCCTACACTCGCCTGAGCAGACCGCCAGACGTCGCCCCGGAACTGGCGCTGAAGGCCATCCAAGCTGCCGCCAACATCCTGGATAGGCATGTGGACGAGAAGGGTGCCCCCGGGACGCAATACACGATGGCATTCCCGCGCTGCTGCGCGTATATCGCTCAAATGCTCAAAGACATCGAAACTCACAATGGCGTCAAACATTGCATCAGAGAATGGAAGTCTCTCTGCGTCCCCCAAATGCCAAACGGTATCGCTCTCGCGAGCCTGGGCCAACCGATTCTGAGCTTGCACCCAGGCTAAAGAAATATCGATACCGTGGGCTGATAACTGTGGTGTCTTTTCGAGGTAGGGAAGTACGCCGGAGCGGTGCCCTCCGATCTCCAGAACGGTTGAAGAATGGGCCAAGTGTAGACCGTCGAGCAACTTCCGTTGGTAGCGCAGGGTAAGATTGTGCGGATGGTCGAAATTCGACAATTCACCCAGCATGCCGTCGTAGATCTCCGCTTGTTGGCCCTTGTTGTCGTCTGTGTCGGGCTGCAGAAAATTGAAACCCGGCCCAATCGCGCCGTAGGTCGTTTGACAGGAGGGGCAAGTCAAGCCACTGCCGCTTCTCTGAAGCGGATTGGCACAGTCCGGGCAAACGTATGTGGGTTTAGTCACGCTGGACTGCCTTCATCTGCATCGGGCGCTCCCGCAATTTGGACGAGCCGATCGCTGGCAACCAAGGCAGGCTCGTCGTCCGGGTATTCATCAAATATTCCCTCTTCTTCTCCAACTTTATTCGTGTACTCCACAAGGGAGAGAATGGCCCAGTTGTAGATGGCGACCTCATAGTATTCCAAAATATTGTCGGTCAAATTGAGGATGAGGTAGGCGATGGTCATGGTCACATAAATGTGAGCCACGAGCTTCACGTCTTGATTGAGATTTTGGCGCAACAGACGAACAGCCTGCGCGAGCATTGTCCAAATGACCCACATAAACGCCATAAACCCGACAAAGCCGGTTTCATAAAGGACGCGAAGGTATCCGTTGTGTGGCGAGGTCCAGACGCCCATCAGTTCTTTCCCAAAGACGACCGAGGAACCCGTGCCGTATCCAAACCAAGGCTGGGCCTTCCACTCTTCGATCAAATTGGTCCAGAAGTAGAAGCGCCACCCCATGGAGTTGTTCCGGTCCATCAACTCGCCGGACGCAAAAAACACTTCGATGTCTTTCATTCGAGAAAGGAGATCTTGGCCTAAAACTGGGACCGTCATAGCGCCGAAAATAAATGCGGCGATGGCATAACGTTTTCGACCATACACCCATGAGAGGTACACGAAACAAACGATCGTGCCGATCCAGGAGATCCGCGTGTAGGTGGCCCCCAAGAGGAGCAGGATCACCCCGATATAGGCGAACTGGAGATAGGGGTATTTGGCCTTGTTATCCAACAGAGTGGCGTAGGAGAGGCAGAACATAAACATCAGGTACATTGAGAAATGCGCGGGATGATTAAAGCAGCTCTGCACCCGGACGTAGCCCTCGGTCACAAGGTTTCCCTGCCCAGTGGTGAGCTCAAAAAGCCCATAAGTAATCGGGATGATGCTTGAGATGTACAT
>Ga0163179_10003222_pt1 | contig 11128 bp, 26 predicted proteins | sample AtlANTMetagenome_FD_109643 | JGI IMG/M metagenome (GOLD analysis project Ga0163179, IMG submission 109643) | Marine eukaryotic phytoplankton communities from the Atlantic Ocean - Atlantic ANT 2 Metagenome | ecosystem: Environmental > Aquatic > Marine > Oceanic | place: North Atlantic Ocean... | reverse complement strand
TTTACCGCCTTCATCTTTAAGGTACTTAACACTCGCTAATGCTCCAGCACAGATAACTGGCGGAATGCTTGTTGTGAATATAAAGCCGGGCGATATACTTCTAATGGCATCTACCACTTCTTTATCTCCTGCTATGTAACCACCATGCAATCCAACTGCTTTACTGAAACTGCCACTTACGATATCAACTCTATCCTGTAAGCCAATTTTTTCTAACCAGCCTGCACCTGTTTCTCCGTACAAGCCAACTGCGTGTACTTCATCAATGTAAGTAATTGCTTTGTATTTGTCTGCTAGATCTAATATTTCTTTTATTGTTGCGACATCACCTTCCATGCTGTACACGGATTCAAAAATTAAACAAGGAGTACCTTTGACTGCTTTTAGTTTGTCTTCAAGGTCTTGCATATCATTATGTTTGAATAAATGTTTTTTTGCTTTGCTTTTCAATATACCCTGTATGAGTGATGCGTGATTGTTATCGTCACTCACAAATTCTATGTCGTTAATTATTTTTGTTAATGATATTAAAGTCCATTCATTTGCCACGAATGCTGAAGTGTGAATCAATGCTGATTCCATTTTGTGCCATCTAGCAATCTCAGATTCTAGTGCAACGTGATAATGTGTTGTGCCAGATATATTTCTTGTGCCACCACTACCAGCACCAGTTGTATCTATTGCTGTCTTCATTGCATCTATAACGACTTTGTGTTGACCCATGCCTAGATAGTCATTGCTACACCAATTAGTTACATTTTTAATTCCGTATGGACTGTACCATATAGTTCTTGGATAGTTTCCTGCTTCACGTAATACATCATTGAATACTCTGTAATTGCCTGCTTCTTTCAAGGCATCAGTAATTCTGATAAAAGGTTCTTTCGCTATCATACTTGTATTTATTATGTGAGTAGTTAATTTAGATGTACTTGTCTATGATTTGTTTGCTACAAATTTGAACTGCCTTCTCGTAAATTAGGTTAGGAGGTGTGCTTAACGCCAATTCATCTGATGGTTGTGCTGTCATCCAACACTTGCTATTAATCTCTCCTTCTAATTGTCCTGGAGACCAAAGACTCAAACCACTGTACACTCGCCATTGCTTTGGTTGGTCCTGTTCATGTATCTTTTTCAACATCTGTGCATCACTTGTCAAACTGATTCCATATTCAAGTGGCAAAGTATTTTTACAACTCCATTCATTGGTGTGAAGCATTAATATATTGCCTTGATTAACTGGGCCTCCTGAATATACTAAATCAGCAATGTTAATAGTCTTGAAACCTTTTACTTGAAATATTTTTTGTAATTTTGTTCTGGTAGGTTTATTAAGTATGATTCCCGCCACGTGTTGTGCAGATTCTTCATACAGATAGACAACACTCCTATCAAAAGCACTGTCGGCTCTCATTTTAGGAGTACTCACAAGAATTTTATTTGTCCATTTGTTTTCTATCATTACTTGTACAAAGGTAAAGGACCACCATAAGGTTTTCCTTTAATCCTTTTTCCTGCAACGTAAACTCTTTTTTTGCCTACTTTGTATGATTTTTTGCCTGATCTTTTTCTTAAGCCTTGTGATTTACATGAAGCCAGTTGACTGGCACCTAAAGCAGAGTCTGGCTTTTTACTTCTACAAAGAGCCTTACTTGCTGGACCTTCTTCCTTAGATATGAATTCAACTATCTTCATACAAATATTTACCTATATTGATCCGCTGGATCACCCATAACTGTAACTGGACACAGTTTAAAAGTAAGCACCTTCCTGGTACCTCTTGTAGTATTAATCACAATGTCACCAGACTTTTCAAAGTGTTCTATTTTTGTTATTTTTGCTTTCTCTTGTTTTTTGCCAACAAGTATTTCTTGACCAAGTTGTAGATTGATCTGAATGGAATTTAAGTTCATAACTGCCTCCATTAGATTAGTTTGAATTGCAGTTGTATTTATATGGGTAGTTCTGTGAAACCTTTTTCTCTATCTAGGTACTTGTATTCTACTTTGCTAGGCTTTAGTTCTTGAATAATATCTAAAACACTCTGTGGCTCAAATGGTCCACAAGTGTACACATCTAATTGTACAAGGGCAGGATTAACTTCATCCCATATGTGCATGGCTATATGACTGGTTTCAATAATTGCAAATGCTGTGACTCCTCTGTTGCCGTTCATTTTGCAGTAAGACGCAGTAGGTCCATACATTGCTTTCATACCAATTGCTTTTATTATTCGGTTTAGAAATTTAATTGCTTTATTCCTACGTGTGATAGGCTCAGAAACTTCTGCTCTTATAATAATGTGTTTGTGTTCTAGTACTTTTGTCATCGCTCTATTTACAAAAAACCAGTAAAATCAACATTTTTACGCAGTTGACATTTTGGTGTTGTGATGTTAATATAAAGTATGATGAGAATAATGTCAACAATTATTTTGTTTATTGCTTTGACTGGATGTTCAGCCACAGTTGGTGAATGGAATCACGGTACGAAAGCCAAAGGGTATCGATCCCATGATGTTTGTACAATTTGTGGTGAGCAGATCAAATGGTTTCAACATGATCCTAATGGAGTTGAAAAGCAATTACAAGATTTGGATTATTATAATAACCCAGATGTCATTATCAATTACTAAAAACCAATGTTTATGCGGTTTCTAGTAGGTTGACTGTTAATGCCAAAATGTGTTATAATAGTTTAACTAAGGAGATAAAATGCAGACTGAATACAATAAAGAGCAAGTTGCCAATTTAGAAAGGCAAAAAATTACAATTAAAGACGAACTAGAGTTTACATCTAACATCAAAAGAATTATTGAGTTAGAAGAAAAGTTATTTGAAGTTGAAGACACAATATCTAAATTAACAAACCCTGTGAGGAATGATGTCGAAAAAATCAACTAAACTTACAAAGAGAGAAAAGCAAATACTAATAAGGGAATTATTACATTTTTGGCCCTTAAGTATTGTTATTCCTGGTTGTTTGATAGCAATCCTAGTAGGCGTGTGGATGGGAGTTTAATGGAGATACTTTTATTTTTTACAGGAATCAGTGCAATAATTTATATGAGTTACAAGTTAGGCAAAGATCATGGCACAATGTTAGCCAGCGAAAGAGCAGTAGATATAATGATTGCTATGGGTTATCTTAAAGAAAAAGCAAATGGTGAAATAGAAAAGGTAAGTGATGAACAGTCTAAGTAAACTTTTTGAACCTAGCAAAGATAGATTAATAAAAAATGCAAGATCAATGATGCTGACAGCACAAGACCCTTGGTTCAAGTCATATTGGGAAAAGGTGTACAAGCATTTATTAAAAGTATATGGGAGATTAAACTGATGTCAAAAGATGATGTATTAGGTTATAGTTCACATGATTGGAGAAAGCACACAGATGACGCTATTGTAAGGGACGATACAAATAAAACCTTTGCAAAAGTGAATGACTGTGTTGTAAGTTTTAAAAATCCAAGAACATTACAGATACAAGAAGCAGATCTTTCTAGATTGATAAGAGTGTTTGTGAATAATTTTGAAAGTCAAAAAAGGAGTGTGAAGTAGTGTCAGACGACATCAAAAAGAAACTAGGCATTGAAGAAACACATCAAGAGATGTATGATGAACTTTTTGCAGATATGATAGCAAGAGCAGTTGATAATGAACCACAAATGGTAGCCAGTACCTATGTTGCATTAGGTTTAAGATTATATAGATCAGCATTACCAAAAAATGAATACGAAAGACTTTTAAAAACTTTCTTTGAAATGGCAAAAGATATACAGCCATTTCAAGAAGGTTTAATTAAGGAGACATTACACTAATGCCAAAAAGAAAAATGTCAAATAAGCAGTTAATAAAAGTAATTAAAGATGACTATCAAGAGCCATACAAACATGAATGGGAGCAGATTGCAGAATGCATTGTGACAGAACAAGTGCCTGCTTCAGATGTTGCAAAATTTTTTCAGAACAAATCATTTTATAGATTTTATAAAAAAAACTACATGAGAGACAGATGAAAACATATCAATTTACAATGAAGAGAGATAATGTCACTATTGAAACGTTTGTGTACAGTGAACACGGTAAGGACATTGAAAATAGATTTCCTGAATGGAAAGTTACAGACATAAAAGAGATACCTGATCCTGTGTCACAAAATAACGCAGGTAAGGAAAAGGAAAAAGTTGACAATGACAGCAATTAATGTTAATATAAGAAAAGGCAACAGAAAGGCAATATGATAAAAGGCATAATAATCGGTGCTATTGCGATGTACATTTACTTGGTACAGCCAGAATGGGCAGATCAAATTATTGTTTCTGCTAAACTATTATGGCAATCGATAATAGACGCTATCCAGAACAGAGCATAGACTTTTATTTTCTTTCTGGACCTAATAGTAAAGGAAAGAATGAGAAGTTATAAGTTTCATAAAGAAGACGAAAGACCTACAGAAGATAAGAAGTCTGAGAACGAACGTTTGATGAAAGAGTTTCTTAAAAAAGGTGGCAAAGTCGAAAAAATTCCTTACGGCATTACAAGTCAAGATTTAGGTGTTGGCAATAGAAATGCTTTTTGGGATCCACCAAAGACAAGCACACCCAAGGCTTGGAGACGTAGAGAAACTATGAAAAAGAAAAAGAAATAGTTTTTTTATAAATAGTTTTATAATGAAATCAATCCTATTAGGAGCCTTCATGCTCCTATTTTTTTATGTGCCTACCCAGGCCGACCATGCCCGATTACCGGAATTATCGGAACCATTTAAATGGCAAGAAGTTCCAGTCATATGCGGCCCACATCAAGCAATACTAGATAAAGTTACCAAACAACATGGCATGACTATGGTTGAGGTATCTTTTGGTAAACGTGGTGCACAACCAGACGGTGATGTGGTATTTGCAATTATGCAGTTTGTTGGTAATAACAATGAAAGAGCAGTGGTTATGTCATTACCAAACGATCCTATGGCGTGTGTGTTATATATAAGTTTTGATGCACAAGGAACCCAACAAAACTTCTAAAGGTATAGGTTATCCAATTTCTATATTTTATCTGTACACGAGTCCTGATGAAGCATATGAAGTATATGCAATGGATGTGGAAGATGCCTATGAATGTTTGTTTGAGAACGAACCAAAATTAACAATTGATAGCATCATCATGGTCAAGGAACATAAATGTCCTACCAAAAAAGAAATTGTAAATTAATTTACCAAAAGCACTTGACATTTAGGAATTAATGCTTATATTATAGTATTATTGAACTTGCTTAAACAGGAGGACAAGAGAATGAGTAAAATAATAGGAATAGACTTAGGTACTACCAATAGTTGTGTAGCACTTATGGAAGGCTCAAAAGCCACAGTAATAGAAAATACAGAAGGTGCAAGGACCACTCCGAGTGTGGTTGCTTATAGTGATTCAGAAATACTTGTAGGTGCACCTGCAAAACGTCAAGCAGTCAGCAACGCAAAGAATACAATTTTTGCGGCAAAGAGATTGATTGGTAGAACGTTTGAAGGAGACTCTGTACAAAAAGATATAAAAACATTACCTTACGAAATTGTTAAATCAGATAAAGGAGATGCTTGGGTAAAAGCCAACGGCAAAGATTATTCACCATCTGAAATATCTGCGAACGTTTTACGTAAGATGAAAGAGACAGCAGAGAAGTATTTGGGTCAAGAGGTTAAGAAGGCAGTGATCACTGTTCCGGCTTACTTCAATGATAGCCAACGTAAGGCTACAAAAGACGCAGGTAAAATTGCTGGACTTGAAGTTGAAAGAATTATAAATGAACCAACAGCGGCGGCATTAGCATACGGACTTGATAAGAAAAAGGCAGGTTTGGTTGCTGTGTATGACTTAGGTGGTGGTACATTTGATGTTTCAATTTTAGAATTAGGTGACGGTGTGTTTGAAGTTAAATCCACAAATGGTGATACATCACTGGGTGGTGAAGACTTTGATGCACAATTAACAGATTACATTGTTAAAGAATTTAAGAAAGACAATGGAATAGATTTGGCAAATGATAATTTGGCAGTACAACGTGTTAGAGAGGCGGCTGAAAAAGCCAAGATAGAATTGTCTAGCACAATGGAGACTGATATCAATTTACCATTTATAACAGCAGACAAGACAGGACCTAAACATATCAACATGAAGTTAACAAGAAGTAAATTAGAAATGCTGGTCGGTGACTTCATAGCAAAAACATTATCTCCTTGCAAACAAGCATTGAAAGATGCTGGAGTAAGTGCAAGTGATATAGGTGAAGTTGTGTTGGTAGGTGGTATGACACGTATGCCAAAAGTACAGGCAACTGTAAAAGAGTTCTTTGGTAAAGAACCACACAAAGGAGTAAACCCAGATGAAGTGGTTGCTCTTGGTGCCGCAATACAAGGCGGAGTATTGCAAGGTGATGTCAAAGATGTGTTGCTGTTAGATGTAACACCATTATCACTAGGTATTGAAACACTAGGTGGAGTAACAACCAAATTGATTGAGAAGAACACAACAATTCCTACAAAGAAAAGTCAGGTGTTCTCAACAGCAGAAGACAATCAAGCGGCTGTGACTATAAGAGTAACGCAGGGTGAAAGGGAAATGGCGGCTGACAACAAGATGTTAGGCACATTTAACCTAGAAGGAATAGCACCTGCTCCTAGAGGAGTACCACAAGTAGAAGTAACTTTTGATATAGATGCAAATGGTATTGTAAGTGTAAGTGCGAAAGACAAAGGCACTGGCAAAGAACAAAAGATCACAATCCAAGCAGACGGCGGATTATCAGAAGACGATATCAACAAGATGGTTAAAGAAGCAGAAGCCAACAAAGAAGCAGACAAGAAGAAAAGAGAGTTGGTAGATGCTAAAAACCAAGCAGAAACTTTAACACATCAAATAGAAAAGCAGTTAAAAGAACACGGCGATAAGATATCTGCAGAAGAAAAGAAGGCAATTGAAGATGCCAGAACTGATGTAACAGAAGCAGTGAAGTCAGATGATGCAGAGAAAATTAAAACAGCAGTGGCTAAATTGACTGAAGTGTCTATGAAACTTGGTGAAGCAGTTTACAAACAGGCTCAGCAAGAACAAAAACCTGCTGAAGAGTCAAGCGACAGCAAGGACGAGAATGTTGTAGACGCAGAGTTCGAAGAAGTTAAAAAAGATAAACCAGAAGACAAAAAAGAATAACTTGACTTTGTTGACCTTTTGTTGTAATATTAATTATGTTAGGCAAAAGGTCAACCTCAAAATTTAAAACAGAGATAGAAGCAGTAGTTCGTATCACTGTTGATCACAACACAACTTTCACAGAAAATCAAATATTAGATGAGTTCGATCAGAATGTTTCGGAAGATTTCAGTGCAGTAATGAGCAGTGATTCTAATATACTTCAGCCAACATCAGTCACAGTGATGAGTGAAAAGGTAGTCAAAAGTAATGGCATGGTACCATCAGTCAGTATATCTGCTGACGCAACCATTGATTCAATTAAAAATAATTTAAAAGATTAAACTTTTAGTTGTCCACTAAATTCTAGATTTTGCAGTTCGTCTGGTTTGCCTTTAGGATAGGTAGGTTCAATTTGGAATTCCTCACCTGTTTCATCATTCTTACAACCAGCCATTAACCAATCGTATTTGAAATTCATATCATTTACGAATTCCCATAATACATCATAGGTCTTTCTTTCAGGATCCGTTTTAAGAAGTTCTGCTTTGCATTCTTCCATGGTGCTGAAAGTTTGTTCCATTTGAAAAGTTCGTTGGGTGTCTATTGGTGATTGACCTATTAGGTAAGCCAGTATTAATATTTTGTACATATAGTATTAGTTATTCTCTTTGGAAATATCTTCGTCCATTTCCATCATTTCTTCAGTGATTTCGTCTTGTAAATCTTCTTGTGGCTCTTCTTTTTTGAATTTTTGGCACTCACTTGGTGCAAATATACAACCTAGCATTTGAGATAACGTGCCATTATATACACTTATATTTGGTTGTTCTGCTGTTTTGGTACTTGCTTTTGGTTTAGCCATACAGCCAGATAGTCCTAAAAACACTAGGTACAATACCATTATTAATATAATTTTTCTTTCCATATCTTTTGACATTACCCTATATTTATTTCGGTTGACTTTTGGTTACAAATATCATATAATGTTTAAATACATTGTATGAAGATGTATGTCTTATTAATATTAATGACTATTATAGTAGGTTGTGCGCCTAAAGTCAACAAATCATTTGTGTTGGATGTGCCAATTACTTACGAAGAAGAGAGAACAGTTGCGGACAAGTATCCTGTTGAACCTGTTGAAATAAAAGAATTATATGAAAAAAATTAAAATTAGAAAACCAAAAAACAAAAAAGAAAAAATTGAATGGAGTTGTGGTTCAGCCATTCTGTTTGCATTTGTTTTGTTTATAATCACAGCGACGATATTTGTATGGTAAAATTTTTTAGTGATGCCATGTACTATATTATTATTGCTTTGATATTAATGGGTTTTATGTTCTTCCTTATAGGAATGTTAAGTGTAACCTTAGTTCTAGAAATCTTAAATTGGTTTTATGTACGCCTGGGATTTCGAAGTTTAGTACATTATTGTTTAAACAAAAGATAGAGCCGAACTAGGCCTTGCATTTAAAATTTCCTCATAGAGGGCCGGCAACGCACCGACAGGAAGGTGTATGGGAGTAGACCCAGTTGCTTAAGAGTCCGGAGTTGGTGGCGTTAGCGCCAACTCCTCTTAGGTAGCACTGCCGGTAGATGATATATATTGTGTATGAAAGACACTTTTTCCGCAAACTTTCCCTCGCAAGGTTTTATTCAAGGCACACTTGAAGCAGAAGACCTAGAACCAATCCAAAAAGAAATAGACAGCATTCAAAAAGATTTCAACTCTGCCGAAATAAATGACCTAGGCAATGCTAGTAATTTAAAAAATGAATTCTATTTGAAAGATTGTTTGGAACACATTGAACACTTGGTAAATCCGTTATGTAAAAAGTATTGTGAAATGTTTGCTTTCGGAGATAGGTCGCAAAAAGAATTCAAATTAAACAATGCATGGGTAAACTATCAAAGCAAACATGAATATTTTGGCACTCATACCCACAATGGTTTGTTTAGTTTTGCTCTTTGGATCAAAGTACCTTACACAATGGAACAGGAACGTCAGCACGTCAACTATGCAAATAGAAACATTCAAAGATTGCCAGCATTTCATTTCCATTATACAGATGCAATGGGCACCATCAGACAACAAATTATTCCGGTTGACAAAACCTATGAAAACAAGTTAATATTATTTCCTGGCAACATGAATCATTCTGTTTCACCTTTTTACACATCAGATGAATACAGAATCACAGTGTCGGGTAATATTGAATAAGCCGCTTTAGCTCAGTTGGTAGAGCAACTGATTTGTAATCAGTAGGTCCGCGGTTCGAGTCCGTGAAGCGGCACCACACACTATGAAGACATATTATTTTTGGGTAACACTTCCACACAAAGCACCTATGAAAGTAGCAGAAGAAGGTAGAACTGCCTCAGAAGCCATGAACATTGTTAAGGCACGTTTTCCAGATGCCAAGGTTATGTTTGCTGAAGGATTCTAATGGACAATAACATTATCAATTTAAAGTCACATCCTTTGTATATTAAAAAGAAGATTAAAGGTAAAACATTAAATTTATTTGGAGCACCTATACCTGAAGAAACAATAATTTTACACTTTGATTATTTTGAGAAATACTTAAATTGCTAATATAACAATTAAAAGATAAGTCAAGAAGTGTAGTTGTTGATCAATAGTAGTTGCAACCCAATACATTCTGCCAGACTGCGTCCAATTATATTTCTTTACAAGACTACTTTTCACATGATCCACATTGAAATGGACAGCATAATCCATAACTGATAAGACAAAAGCCATTAATGGTGTTGTAAAAAATAAGGTTGCAATAAAAGTACCTAAGCCGTGATGTAGTGCGTGTAGATGTGCTCTTGGAGAAAAGTAAATGTGTTTATTGGAAGGTCGACAATAGATTGCCTGTAGTGCCAAATCACAGACGCCGTGCTTGATTGCTAACCAGAAGAGTAGTAACAGTTGTTCTGTCATTTTTTATTATTTCAAAATACCTTTACGGATTAATTTATTTTTATTCTTCATGTGTGCTGATTCAACTAAACTTTTATTCTGTCCATAATATTGAACAGCATAGCCTTCATTACACATTTTTAAATTAAGATTAATGCCATCAGCAAATATTTCGCCTAGTATTCTGCCAAACTTACCTGTTTCAGAACCTTTGTGTGTTTTGATTGTAAGTTTCTTTGCTTTCTTGATTGCATCTTTTAGATAAACTTTTGAAAGTAAGCCTCTGACTTTTTCTTCTTTGTTTCGTGTTCTAGACTCTGGAGTGTCTATGCCAAACAGTCTTACTCTGCTTTTGTATTTGATATCGAATCCCATGTCCAGTAATACATCTACTGTATCACCGTCCACTACTTTGGTTACTTTGTTTATTCTATAACTAAAATCTGTTGGGTCGCCCAGTGCTGGACCTTTTCTTGGCATTAAACTATTCCATTCCAAGGTTCACTATACGGATCTTTTTTTCTTTTCTTAGCCTTTTTCTTTTTCTTTTTAGGCTTAGACTTTTTTACTTCCCATTCAGGTTTTAGTAACAAAGTTGTATTCATTTGCACTAATTTTTTTAACCAATTAAACATATACTTTTATTTACCTTATCTTATTGGCGGTCCCTAGGGGAGTCGAACCCCTCTTTCGAGGATGAAAACCACGTGTCCTAACCGATAGACGAAGGGACCTAATCTTCTTTTTTAACAGGAAGTTTGTTTGCAGTGTGTATAGAATCTGGAATCGCAAGAGGTTTTTCAGTCCAACCCACAACAGGTGCAATGACTAAGAAAAATAAGAACCAATATGCTGTACCAATCCTACCTAACAAAATGAATAAACCTTCTGCTGGCATGGCTCCTACATACATCAATAAGAAAAAGTCTGCAACAAGTATCCAAACAAATTGTTTCCAAATAGGTCTGAACACAGATGATCTTATCTTAGAAGTATCTAACCAAGGCAGTAAG
>Ga0163179_10003219_pt1 | contig 11136 bp, 7 predicted proteins | sample AtlANTMetagenome_FD_109643 | JGI IMG/M metagenome (GOLD analysis project Ga0163179, IMG submission 109643) | Marine eukaryotic phytoplankton communities from the Atlantic Ocean - Atlantic ANT 2 Metagenome | ecosystem: Environmental > Aquatic > Marine > Oceanic | place: North Atlantic Ocean... | reverse complement strand
GGCAACCGGCACCTGCAACGACTGTGGCAAACCATGGGCAGAGTATATGGCAAAAGACATAACTGTAAAAGTTTTGGAAATGCCACCAATGGGATCAGACTCAGGCGACTAGACTACAAGATTTAACTCTTGCGTAAAATATGAATGATATAGACGATATATTGGAAGTCATAGACTTATACAAAGATGATTATCCAGTATGGAACGGAGCAAAAGTCAAAGAAATATTTTACCACATATATCCATCTATAGTATTAGGACAGTGCAAAGCGCACAGAGACGAAGATGGTGTATATGGTTTTAGGAACTGGGCATTCTTGAGTAAAGAAGCCGAGCAAAAATTTTTAGAAACTAGAGAGATTGGTTTTGATGATTGGAAAAGCGGAGAAAATTTGTGGGTCATCGATTCTATCTTTAAAAGGAAACATAACGAGGCTATGCTATACTACAGAACTTTCTTCACACATCTAATAGGCGTTGGTAAATCAGTACAATGGTTGCGTCTTGCAGCAAATGGTTTAATTCGTAGCCACGTAAAACTTACAACTAGAGAGTATCATCTATAATGGGTTCATTATCAAAAGCAGTAAAAAAAATAGCTAAGCCAAAGGTATTATTACCTCTAGCAGCTATAGCTTTAGGTGGTCCTGCTCTTGCAGGAGCAATGAAAGCAGGGTCAGCAGGAGCCGCTTTAACAGGAACAGCAGGAAAAGCTGCTTTAGGAGCATCAGCCGCAGCAGCGCCAGGTAGTTTAATGGGAAGTGCTATGGTAGCACCATCTTTAGCTGCAGGATCTGCGGCAGCAGTTCCAGCTACAGCAGGTTTATTTGGAACAGCAGGAGCATTTGCACCGTTAAAAGGTACACTAGCAAAAGGTATTATGTATGGTTTAAAAAACCCTTTTACTACAAAAGGTTTAATGACTTATGGTGGTGCTGGTCTTGGATTGGCAGGATTAATGGGTAAAGAAAAAACAGAAGCACAAAAGAATTTAGGTGTTGATGCACAAGCACAATACGATTTAGCAAGAGAAATGAACAGAATGATGGGCGGTGCATACACCGATGAACAACTAAATACTATTACTGCACCAATGTTATCGCAATACGGTGGTGAGTATGAAACAATTACAAATCCAATGAGAAAAAGAAGACCTATGTTCCCAGGTTTAAATTACTCTGGACTCACTAGATATGCACCAGAATACGCTGATGGCGGAACAATAGTTGGTGATGATGAATTATCACAAAAATTATTTAGCGAAATGATGGGAGCACAAATGTCTGACAATGTACCAGAAGACATGTTCAATCCTATAAACCCTATGAACCCTATGGGTGGTCCTCACAAAGAAGAGGACATAGGTATTTACGATGTACTAGAAGCTTTTGATCAAAAGAATAAAGAAATAATGGATTTTAAAAGAAGACAAAAAACAGAAGGACAAGAACTTAGAGAACGAGTTTATAACTCTTATATTGATCGATATAAACAAATGTTAGAAGGACCTGCAGGTCCAAGCATGCCTCCGATGAAATCTTTTGAGGAAATGTTTCCCGTAGAAGAAAAAGCCATGGGTGGTCGTATAGGTATGAACATGGGCGGTGGTCTTGGTAGTATTCCACAAACACCTATGATGCCACAGGGCATGCAGTTAGATGGTCGCGGCGGTGGATTTATACCAATGGGTGCACAAGAAAAGAAAGATGATGTGCCAGCTATGCTAGCTAAAAACGAATTTGTAATGACCTCTGATGCAGTTAGAGCAGCAGGAGGCGGTGACATCAATAAAGGTGCACAAAAAATGTATGATTTAATGAACAACTTGGAGTCTAAAGTATAATGGGATCTAAATCACCACCACCGCAGCAACAGACCGGTTCACAAACCACACAACAATTATCGTCGCCATCGATAGAAGCGGCTTTATCATTATATACACCACAACTTATGGGCATGCTGTCTGGCAATGTACAGACAGATACATTCGCACCAAAAGTAGCAGCACAAAATCAATTACAACAAGCAGCAATTACAGCTGGTTTAGCTGGACAAGGTTTTAATTACAACCCAGCAACAGGCGCGGTCACCGGATCGGGGATCGGGGCTTATCAACCATTTTTAGATGCAGCAGGAACAGCTGCAGGACAAATTCAAGGTGCTGGAGCAGGCGCACTTGGTCAAGCACAAAGTGCATTGAACCAACAACAGGCGCTAGCGCAAGGTTTAAGTGCTAGTGGAGCGGCTTCACCATTTATGCAGAAGGCCAGCGGTGCTGCAGACGCTGCACAATTAGCAGCATTAGCTGGTCAAGGAGCGGGGACCGCGGACTTCCAAGCGGCAAGAGATCTAACAGGACCACAAGCTTACCAGCAGTTTATGTCACCTTATCAACAAGAAGTTATTGACGCTACAAGGGCAGAGTTTGAAAATGAAATGTCAAGACAACAAGCACAACTAGGATCATCTGCAGGTTCTGCATTTGGTGGTGGACGGTTTGGTGTCGCACAAGGAGAACTTGCTGCATCAGGAGCAAGAGGACTAGCATCAACTATGGCCGGACTTAGACAGCAAGGTTTTGCTGGCGCACAAGCAGCAGCGGCACAAGCTCAACAACAAAGAATGGGACTTGGTCAAGCATCAATGGGTCAAGCAGCACAGAACCAACAAATGTTACAGTCTGCAGGACAACAACAAGCAGGACTTGGATCACAAGCAGCAGCACTTGCGAGTGGTGATATGCAAGCATTAGGTCAAGTGGCACAATCACAAGGTGCTCTAGCACAATCACAGATGTCACCTTACCAACAAGCGCTAGCAGCTAACATGCAAGTGGCAAGTGCCATACCACAATTTGGTGCACAACAATTTGGAATACTAAGTAGCTTCGGTGATCAACAACAGAAATACCAACAAGCAGGCTTGGATGCAATTTCACAAAGAAACAAACTTGCACAGTATGCACCGTACGAACAAATGGGATTTGTCGGTTCACAACTTGCAGGGCTTATGGGCGGATACCCAGGTGGTACAACTATTGGAACAACAACGGCGCCTGGACCAACAGGCACACAATCATTCTTAGGAACAGCAGCTGTAGGTAGTGGTATTGCAGCAAACCTTGGAAGTTTATTTGGATATGGATTACCAGGAACAGGATAATTATGGGATCATCAAAAACAGGAAGTTTAGATAAATTTGCAAGTTTTAGTCCAGCGGCAGCATTTGCGTCTGGTAAAGTTAAATTACCAGAAACTGGTTTGATTGGTATGATGCAACAAAACCAAGAAGATAAGATGGCAATGAACGCTGCAAACATAGCTGCTCAACAACCAAGTCAACAACAAAACCAATACAATCAAATGTTACAACAGATGATGATGGGTCAACAACAAAAACCATCACCATACTCACCAGCACCTTATGCTAATGGTGGTAACGTAACTCTCAGAAGAAAGATGTTTAAACTAGGTGGCTCAGCTAGTGCACACGGCACCGGTCTAACGTCTGGTCTAGAGTTTAATCAGGGTGGTTCTGTAAGACAGAATTTTGGTAAAGGTAAAATAGTTAAACCATTTTTAGAGTTTATTTTTGGAAAAAGAGGTCCAAAACCTTCGGGCCGTGAAATAGATAAATACATAGATACAGCCAGTCCTGGTATTTTACAAAGACAATTAGATAAACTAAGGAACCCTATTAGATATACAATGGGCGATCCTAGTAAAATTGCTACTAACCCATTTGCTAGATTTGGTGGAAGAGCTCTTAGAGCTGCGGATGTAGCAACTTTAGGAGCTGGAGCAGTAGGAATACCTGGAGCAGCTTTAATGCTTGCTGGTGATTATGGTGATCCTTCAGAAGAGGCAAAAGGTTCAGGGGCTGAAAGAGCTCTTAGAGCTTTAAGAATGGGAACAGAAAAAGCACTAGATTTTTCTGCGCCTGGTTTTGCTTTTGAGGCAATTGATTATTTAACTAGAGATCCAAGCACAGAAGGTCCAACTGATTTAAGTGATTTTCTTCAAGGCAGACCAAGAGACCCTGTAACAGGTAGTGGTTTACTAGACGATGGCAAGGACATAGAAGATGATATTTCACCTAGTGAACTTGCTGAAAGAATTGCTACTCAAGATGCAGATAGAATGAGAGAAGCTATGGAAATGTATCAAGAACTTATAAGAGGAGAAGACAACACTAACAAACTAGCAACACTAGGCGATGCATTGATCGCGGGTGGTTCTTCATTATTAGAGGGTGAAGGATACGGCGCCGCAGCATCAGCATTTAACCAACCATTATCTCAAGCTCGAGTAGGTCAAGAAGCAGCTGACGCAGAGGCAAGAGCTGCAGCAGCACAACTAGCAATAGGTGAGGACATAAGCAGACGACAAGCTGATCAACAACTATCAATGAACTTACTAGCTGCAGGTGATTTAACTACAGAAGAAGAAATACAGGCTGTATTGACAGCTCGTAGTGTAGGAATAAGTCAAAGACTACCTGAAGACGACAAAGGTGAAATTGACGAAGCTGCATTAAGAGATAGAGGAGTCGGTGTATATGTTGACCCTAGACAAAGATATGGCAAATTATTTGTAGCAATTAACTCATCGGGTATACCTGATGGAGTAGTATACACTAACGATCCGGAAAAAGCGAAACAACACGCTAAGAGTTAGGAGCTGGTATGGCTGTATCAATTATACCTCAATTAATAAAAGGTGTTAAAGGTTCAAGTAAGCTTAAAAACATTTTACTTAAAGCTGAAAAAGAATCTCTAGTTACAAACCCAATGACAGGTTTAAAACAACTTACTGCTTCGCAAAATGTTATAAATAAAAAATTAAAAATTATTGCTCACAGATTTAAAAACCCTGGAGATTCAGACGCTGTTACGGCCAAAAAATTTGGGGTTTCTCGCACTACTGTAACTAGACATACAAAAAATGCTGGTTTAAGTAATCCATCAAACCCCTCTGGATTTACCAAAGAAACAAAAAATGAAATACAAAAAATAAAAAAAGGTTTTAAAAAATACAAAAAAGAAAAAGGTGTTAATCCTTCTAAAGCTGAACTTTCTCGTTATCTTGGTTATAAACAGGGGATAGGTGAAAAAACAAGCAGAATTAGTAAAATAAGCGGTAATGCTCAAAGAATTGGTGTAGAGGATCCTTTTAAAAATTTAAATTTTAAACTTGGAACAAGAAGAGGTGAAGGAGTTCCTCCAAGATCAGGGCAAATAAGAAGAGATCAAGCACTAAAAGAATTTTATAGTAATCCAGAAATACCAAAAGAAGTAAAACAAATAAGAAGAGACATAGATAAAACTATTTCAGAATGGAACAAAGAATTTCCTTTCGATAGAAAAGTTATAGATCACATAGATAGTTATTGGAATGCTGCATCAAAAGAAGTGCCTTACGAAGATGTGGCAAATTGGCAAATTATCGGAAAAAAAATAAATGGCGTAAAAGCAGCTTTGTATGAAAACCCATTGACTGGTTTAAAACGACTTACTAATAAATTTAAAAATGCAAAAAATTTTGAAGAGAAAAAAACAGTACAAAAATTATTTAATGAACAGTTTATTAAACATAAAAAATTAGTTGATGATTCTGAAGTAATATTAAAGTTAGAAGGTATAGATGGTATACCTAATAAATTTACTCGTTATGCTGATAAAAATTATAAAGACTTTACCGGACCAATGAACCATGAAAAAATAATTAAACAACTAGATGAAATGCAAGAAATAATTGATGCAAGAAAATCTTTTGAACCAGGAAGTGAAACTGCAAGCGAGATGGCAGTGGGTATGATGGGCATGGGCATGAAAAACGGTGGCCGTGTTGAATTATCAATTGGTGGTTTAGCAAACAGTAGGGGTGGCATAGGTGTAGATGATCGTCTAAGTAAAGTTGGCACGCTAGAATCTATGTTAGCTGGTGTAGGAGCTGGTTTAATCGACATACCAAAAGGTGCATTCACTCTTGGTGCTGCATTATTGGATCTTGGATTTGGAACGAGCAACGCGGCTAAGGTAGAAAAATATTTTGACGAACTTACAAACCTTGACGAAAAAGCTGAAGCAACATTTGCAGGTGACTTAACACGTATCATGGTCAACCTTGGAGTGCCTGGTGGTTTTGCATTTAAAAAAGGAACAGAGCTTGCAACCAAAGCTTTACTGCATAAAAGAAACGGCAACTATTTCAAACTAACAGATCCAAAATTACAAGAAAGATTTAAAACATCTTTAAATAATAAAGGTAGATTGTTTGCAACACTTGGTGGAGCAGGAGCAGCTGGTGTATCTGACATGATATTTGTAGGTGACCCTGAGCATGTAGGCACAATAGGTGATATGTTTGGTGGACCAACACAGCTAAAACCAAACGATGAAAAAAACGCAGCTAGAGAAGTGGCAAACAGAATAAAATTTGGTTTAGACTCATCACTTTTAATTGGTGCTATTGGTGGTACAGGATCGTCAATTAAATCTTTGATAAGAAGAAGTAACGATCTACAAACTAATAACGATTCTATAGATAAATTTTTATCTTACTTAAGACCACGAGGTAAAAAGACACAAGAATTTTTTGATATAGAAAGAGAAAATCTAGGACTAAGACGTAGTGATATTAACAGAGCAGAAGAAGTATCTAGAAAACTAGACAAACATATTGATGCCATATTTCCATTTGTAAAAAACCCTTTTAACAAATTAGGTAATGACGGTCGTCGTGAGTTTATGCAAAAATTAAACGACACACTATTGTCGGGTGACTACAAAATAAGTCCTGAAACAGGTAAAACAGAATTTGGTCTTATGGATAAAGACAAGGTCAAAGAAATTACAGAGATGATGGTTAAAAAAGGCGGCAGTGAAAAAGATGTTAAAGGTGTCATGGAACAGTTTTACAATATTAGATCTGGTTGGCAGTTGATGTTTGATGATCTGGGCACAGCTATGGGTAAAGATGCGCTGACAGAATTTGCACCGTTGTTTGGTAAAAAATTTAAAGACTACCTTGGATCAACGTATGAAATATTTAGAAACAAATCTGTCATACCTATGCTTAATTATAAACCAACAGAACAAGCTGTGAAAAAAATGATTAAGTTGTTTAAAGAATCTGCATCAGACAAAGGTGTTAATCTTGGAGATGAGCAAGCAGAGTATTACGTAAACGAGTTACTTGCATCAGCTAGGCCACCAAAAGCTATCGCAACAACTTCAGAAAAAACATCAGGTGTTTATTTTAACGCACCAGATTTTTTTATAAACAAAACAACTTTAGCAGATATGGAGATGCCTCCAAAAACATTGCCGCTTGAGTCGTTAACTGACGATGCAAAAAAAGTGGTCGATGAATTGTTGGGTAAAGTAGAAGACCCTTTACAAACTATTCTTACCGGCACAAACAAATTGTCTTTGGTCACAAGACGTAATCAATTGTTTCAAACATTAAATAAAAGCAATCAAGAAATACTAGAAAAGAGAGCCGCTTTTATAAAAGAAAACCCAGGTAAAGAAATACCTGCTGCATTACGTGGTATGTTTAGAGAAACAGAATTAGAAGCTATCAACGACCTTGGTAAAAACATAAAAAAAATAGAACTAGATCCAAGCAGGACGGAAGAAGCTGGCATAGTCAATCCTCTTGATGGAATGTACGCGGAACGCGGAGTTGCAGAAGCCATAGAAGAAACAGCCATGATAGCAAAAGATAAATCAAGTTTGTTTCAACTGTATCAAAGCACATTACTATATCCAAAGGCCACGTCACAGATGGCAAAAACAATTTTAAGTCCTATTACACATGCACGTAACTTTATATCTGCAGGTGCTTTTGCTGCAGCCAATGGTTTGATACCAGGACTAACTGTAAGTTTTGATGACACAGGTAGAGCGTTTAAAGAAGCTTATGGTGCATTACAAATACCAGGAGCAAGAATAGATAACACAAGATACCGTGAACTTTTAAGACTAGGTGTGGTTAACAACAACGTGCGTCTTGGTGATCTACAAAAATTATTAAAAGATGTAAACTTTGGTGAGTCTTTTGATAGCAACGTGGCACTTAGAAACATGATGCGACCACTATCCAAAGCTAAAAAATGGACTGAGGATATGTACACAGCAGAGGATGACTTCTGGAAGATTACAACTTTTGCATTGGAAAGATCAAGGCTTAAAGATACTTATGACAAGTACGGTGTTAAATATACAAACGAACTATTAGACGATGAAGCTGCAAAGATTGTTAAAAACAATGTACCTAACTATGACTATGTAAATGATTTTGTAAAAGATTTAAGACAACTACCGTTTGGTAACTTCGTATCTTTCCCTGCAGAAATATACAGAACAAGTTTTAATATTATGAATCAATCGTGGAAAGAAATATTTACACCACACACATTAGATGATGGAAGAATAGTTTATCCTTTGAGAAACATAGGACTAAAAAGAATGTTTGGCTTTTCATCAACAGTAGTTGGTATTCCTTATGGAACAGTAGAGGCATTCAAAGCTATACATGACGTGACAGATGAAGAGATGTCAGCTCTTAGAAGGTTTGTTCCAGACTGGTCAAAAAACTCCACACTTGTACCAATACGTGACGAAGATGGTAGCTTAAAATACATAGATTTCTCACACGCTAACGCTTATGACACAATGATTAGACCTATTACAACTATGATAAATGGTGTGCAAAAAGGATTAGAAGAAGACCAAGTATTTAAAAATGTATTTTTAAGTATGATAGATGCAACTAAAGAAACTGCTTCACCTTTTGTAAGTGAATCAATATGGACAGAAGCTTTGTTTGACGTGTCTCCAATATTTGGTAGAGGTGGTCGTACTTCTGAAGGTCGTAGATTATGGACAGATGAAACACCTTGGGGTGATGCATTCTATGCAGGAATAAAACATTTAGGAGCAACAGTTGTGCCTGGTTCTTTACCTGCAATGGGTAGAATGAGAGATGCTTTAACAGAAACTGTTGATGAATATGGTAGAAGCTATGAGTTTTTAGATGAAGCTCTTGGTGTAGCTGGTATGCGTGTAGTTGATGTTGATCCTGCTAGATCAATGAAATTTAAAATTGCAGATTTTAGAACAGGTATAAACAACTCACGTCGTGAGTTTACCGGACCACTTTTAAAAGGTGGACCAATCACACCAGAACAAGTTGTAGATCAATATCAAAAAGCAAACGAGTCTTTGTTTAGAGTGCAACAAAAAATGTTTAAAGATTACTATGCGGCTAGAACACTTGGTGTAACAGACAGAGCCCTACAAAATACATTCCAAGATCGTGTATCAGACAAACAAGTTCAAGCAATACGAACAGGAAGGTTTACACCTTTCATACCATCAGCAAATATAGCTCAAGCATTTGCTGACAACGCTAGAGAAATAGGTGAACCTGATGCGTTTAAATCTGCGCTAAGTCAAATAAGAAGATTGATTAGAAATTATCAAAAACTTACTTTAGGTAATACTTTCCCAATTATTGACAATCCTTTTAGAATGCCTGTAACTCAAAACATAACAGGACCTCTATCTCAAATTACAGGAACACCTTTAGATAACACAAGCTTATCGCAACCACTAACCGGCAACCAACAAGTAGCCACAGCACAAAGAGGACAACAAGTTTTTGGTTCAAATGATCCAATATTTGGTGTAGGTTAATTTTTATGAACGATACAGTACAAGGCATAACTCCGGAAGATGAAAGAGAACATATCATATCTTTATATGGTCATGTAAAAGGCGTTGAGCGTGAAATAGAATTAATAAAAACTAATCACCTAAAACACTTGGACGATAAAATCACGCATGTGCATCAAGATGTAGAGGCTTTGGGCGGTAAGATAGATAAGATCTATTGGGTTGTTTTGACTACGGTGGGGGCTGTAGCGTTAATGGTTATAGAAACTTTATTGGGGATGTTATAATGACGTTTGGAGAAGCATTTGCAAAAGCTAGAAAAGAACAGGGTGCCGGGGGAACTTTTACCTACAAGGGTAAAAAGTATTCTACTAATCGAGCTGATGATAAAGCAAAGACAGCCAAGAATAATGTAGAAAAAAAACCAGACGTTAAACCTGTAAAAAAACCTAAAGTTAAAAAAGAAATTACACCGGTAACAAAACCTAAAACAAAAACAACAAAAAAGAAACGTGACTTAATCCCTGATAACGTAGAATTTTTTTTAAAAGATTTAATTGGAATTGAAGATGACTACACCGAAGAAGATTTTGGTGACACAACTTTAGATTCTTTAAGAACAGCCGCACAAAATGCTATTGATGCTGATAGAGATTATATAGGATATGGCGACTATGATGATATACAAGGAAGTTCTTACACAGATTCAATATTTAAAACAATATCGGATCCTAATAAAATTGCTAAAACAACCATTGGCGCTGCGAATCTTGGTGTAGAAGATGGAAATTTATATTTAACAGATATGTATGATTTTAATGATGCAGCTGATGTTTCAGGAATGGGCGTTATCGACAAACTTAGAGGAGTTTATGATGAAACAACTAATCCATACACAGGGCTAAGAGCTTTAGGAAAATATTTTGGATCAGGAGAAGGCGGAGGTTCTTCTGTAAAACTCAACCTTGGCCCAGCATCTGATTTTTATGATGAAGATAGATTAGCCGGTATCATGTCAACAGATGCAGCAAAGGATATAATATAATGAAACTATCGGCAAACTTTTCACTAGCAGAGATGACTAAATCTCAAACTGCAACGCGCAAAGGTATCAAGAATGAACCTTCAACGGAGCATGTAGAAAATCTTATTCACCTAGCGGAGACTGTCCTACAACCAGTGCGTGAGCATTTTGGTAAATCGGTCGTTATATCTTCAGGCTATCGTAGCCCAGAGTTGTGCGAGGCTATCGGGTCTTCGGCTAAGTCACAACATGCCAAGGGTGAGGCAGCAGACTTCGAGATACAAGGAGTTGACAACATGCAGCTTGCAACGTGGATTAGTAAAAATACAATATTTGATCAATTGATACTGGAGTTTTATGAACCAGGTGATCCGAATTCAGGATGGGTGCACTGTTCAGCGGTGAAGGAAGGACCGAGAGCACAAGTACT
>Ga0163179_10003218_pt1 | contig 11139 bp, 6 predicted proteins | sample AtlANTMetagenome_FD_109643 | JGI IMG/M metagenome (GOLD analysis project Ga0163179, IMG submission 109643) | Marine eukaryotic phytoplankton communities from the Atlantic Ocean - Atlantic ANT 2 Metagenome | ecosystem: Environmental > Aquatic > Marine > Oceanic | place: North Atlantic Ocean... | reverse complement strand
TGTATGAAACCCCTTCTTCAAAGCTGGGGCATTCTGATGCCTATGAAAAATTGGAGCATCTGCTGCAAGGCCCTATTCGTTTGGAAGGCCATGAGTGCTTTTGATATTTCTCATGCTCAGTCGGTTCGCCTTGCCGATCGAACTCAGGAGAGTGGGGTTGATTTTGTACACTCCGATGGAAGTTCCGGGAGACGCTACATTGTGGAGACGGTGGCCTCAGGCTTGGCCACCTTTGATTTTGACCAGGATGGCTGGATCGATATCCTATTTCTAAGTGGAACTCCTTTACCCCAGGCTAACAAAGCGTTTAAGCCTACCTACAATGCCCTGTACCGAAATCTCGGGAATGGACGCTTCATCGAGGTGACTCAGGAAGCAGGCTTGATAGATCAGGCCTATCACCTAGGTGTTTGCGTAGGAGATGTCGACAATGATGGAGATGAAGATCTTTATCTGAGCAACTTTGGTGAGAATGTCTTTTATATCAACGAAGGTAAGGGACTTTTCAAGGAGGCAACGCTTGAAGCGGGGTTGAGTGGATGTCATGGGTTCGGTGCTGGTGCCTGTTTTTTGGATGCGGACATGGATGGAGACTTGGACTTATTTGCAGCCAACTATGTTGGATTTGAATTTGAAAAGCACCAGATCACGCACATGAATGGGTATCCTGTTTATGTGGGGCCACTGAACTATCCCTCGACCCGCAACGTTTACTACGAGAATATTGGAGGTGGCCTATTTCGGGATCAATCGATTAAAGCAGGGCTTGCTGGTTTGAGTGGGGCGGGTATGGGGGTCATTGCCAGCGATCTGGACAATGATGGGGATATGGATTTGGTCGTTGCCAATGACCTGAGGCCAGACCATTTGTTGATCAACGATGGAAAGGGGCACTTCACTGAAAAGGGGCTCTTAATGGGGATTGCCTACGATGGTTTTGGTAAGGTGCAGGGTTCCATGGGGGTTGAATGCGGAGACTGGAATCGAGATGGGTGGATGGACTTGCTGGTAACACCCTACCATCGACAGATTCCGATTCTGTTCGAAAACCAGAAGGGCCTCTATTTTGAGGATGTCTCCCGTAAGACTGGGCTTTCTGAGGGCACCTATGCGGACGTTAAGTGGGGGGTGGGGCTGCCTGATCTCAATAACGATGGTCACCTGGACGTATTCATTGCATGTGGCCACCTGATAGACAATGTGGATCTGTTTGATGATTCCACTCGTTACAAGGCCCTCAACATTCTTATGGAAAATAGCGGTCATGGGCGTTTCATCAAACGGCAGGGAGGCGCCGGCACGGGGATGAATATCAGGGAAAGCAGTCGTGGAGCGGCTTTTGATGACCTGGACAATGACGGGGATATTGATGTGGTGGTTCTGAACGCGCGCGAACAGCCTTCAGTGCTCATGAATGAAACTTCATCGCAAAACCATTGGCTTCAGGTCTCCCTTGAAGGCCAAACCAGCAATCGAGACGGAGTAGGTGCCAGAGTCAAGGTCGTTGCCAAGGGTGTTTCCCAGATCCAGGAAAAACACAGTGGACGAGGCTATCAGAGTGATTACGGCAAACGTCTTCACTTTGGACTGGGAATGGCTCAGCAAATTGAATCCTTGACCGTGCAATGGCCCAGTGGTCAGCGGGATCAGTTTTTGACACTTTCTGTGGATCAACACATCCTGGTTCAGGAAGGCAGTCAGACAGTCAAAGTGATCCAAGTGGAGTTCCAACCATGAAGGCCTGGATCTCCTGCATCATGACTGTCTTGACCTCAATGGATGGAAGCAACCACCTGAATGGTGAAGGGATTCCCATTCGGCTCGTGGAGGTCACCGAAGAATCGGGTATCGATTTTAGACATTCCGATGGCGGTGAATCGGGCCAGCGCCATATTTCTGAAAGCGTCGCCTCGGGGCTGGCTACCTTCGATTACAATGGAGATGGTCTCGTCGATCTGCTCTTCCTCAACGGGTGGAATTCGAAGGCATCTGTTTCTAAGGATGGATCATCGTTGCTGGGGCGTAACGCACTCTATCGTAATGAGGGCGGATGGCGTTTCACCGACGTAAGCGCGAGTTCCGGGCTCATGAGTCGTAGACACCATCTGGGAGTCTGCGTAGGGGATGTCAACGAGGATGGCTTGCCTGATCTTTATTTCAGTAACTTTGGTTCCGACATACTTTACCGCAATCTGGGAGATGGGACTTTTCTCGATGTGACCGCCCAGTCAGGGCTTGCTTCACCGCCGGCCTTTGGCGCAGGGGCTCTGTTTCTGGATATGGACGCTGATGGAGATCTGGATTTGTTTGTAGCCCAATATTGTGATTACACGGACGATAAACACCAGCTGAGGTATATCAATGGTTTCCCTGCTTACACTGGGCCCATGACCTATGGGCCTGTTGCTGATCGACTTTATGAAAACCAGGGGGATGGCATCTTCAAGGATGTGAGTGCTTCCTCGGGCATTTCGTCACGAAAAGGGACTGGAATGGGGGTCGTGGCGACTGATTTTGATAACGATGGAGATCAGGACATTGTCGTGGGCAACGATGCCATGGCTAATTTTGTCTGGCGCAATGATGGAAAGGGGCATTTTACCGAGGTCGGGCTACTAAGTGGACTGGCATTCGACGCCAATGGTGTGGGTTTAGGGACAATGGGAGTGGAATGTGCTGACTTCAATCACGATGGTGTTATGGACTTTTTCATGACTTCCTACGAAAAGCAGTGGGTGAGCCTTTATCAGGGAGAGCCGGGTGGTCTTTTTACCGATGTCACGCACTTGAGGCAAGCGGGGCAGGGATCCTACAAGGAGGTCAATTGGGGGTGTGGGATGATTGATTTTGACAATGACGGGTACAGGGACCTTTTTGTAGCCTGTGGCCATCTACAGGATAACGTGCATCTTTGGGATGAACAATCTGCCTATGCATCGCGAAATCTTCTTTTTAGAAACAACCGCAAGGGGAAATTTGATTTGATGTCTCCGACCGATGTGCCGGGTTTGTCCGCACTCCATAGCAGTCGAGGATCTGCTTTTGATGATCTCGACAACGACGGAGACATGGATGTAGTGATACTCAACGCCAGAGCTCAACCAACGCTTCTTCGCAATGATTCTCCCAATCAACATGACTGGATAGCCTTTGATCTGCGCACCAGCAAGGGGCGTCATGCTGTTGGGGCGCGAGTCAGCTTCCAAAGTGGATCGCTCCTTCATGTCGATGAGGTTCGCACTGGCAGGGGCTACCAAAGCCACTATGGATCGCGCCTTCATTTTGGATTGGGGAATGGTCCCTTGCCGAAATCGATTCGTATTCGTTGGCCATCGGGAGAGGTGGAAGAGCGTTCGGATTGCGGGATAAGACAATACAACCGGATCCAACAGGGCCGTTGAAGGATGTATAAGACCAGATCTCGTGGGTCTGATGCGGGAAATGCATTACTTGGTGCTTTTTTACTTGTGATGAATAAAGGCTCATCGCATAAGATTAAAGGATCGTGTTTGCAAAGATGGATCATGTTTTTTCAATTGGGCTTGCGTTGGTTGCCCTGTTTGCCCTGATGGGGTGTGGTAGTGTGAACAGTTCTGGAGGGGTTTCTCCGGGCACTTTTCTTCTGCCAGGTGCTTATTGGACTCCAAACCAGTCGGTAGATCCCACACGCGTTTCTCCCGTTTATCCGGAAGTTTTCGATACCATGGCTTCTGACATAATCCAACAAAGTGATTTCTCATGAATACCGCGAGGGATTTTGCGAACACTTTTACCTGCCGATGCAGCATTTTCCGGATGCGTTCCTGCAGATTGGAACCTTGGGAGATGCACTTTGATGGGATGGTTTTCCAAGACAAAAGGGGTGCTCAATACTAAACAACCAAGCTTCATTGCAGCAAGCGATGAGGGTCTCTCCAATTTGAGCGCGGTGACTTCATTCAATATCTAAATTTTATTTTCAACAATGCCCAGGGGACGCAAAGCAACCAAAAAGAAAACGTCGACACTCAACACAAAATACGATGCAAACAACATTGTTTTGGATAAGACCTACGGGGCGTGGGCAGATCTGAGGCGCGAGCTCTCTGATTCCAAGACGGATCTCGCGGATCGTCGAGAATTGTTGGAGCAATTTGCCCAGTGTCAGGATTCACAGAGGGCCTACCTTGTCCTGGATGATTATTTTGAGCGCCTTTCATTGTCTCGACGGGATTTTGTCGGGCCCGACTGGTGGGATCGCATGCTCGAAGTCAAGGGAGACAGGCGACTGGAAGAAATAGCACTGCTGTTTCTAAGAGCTAAAAGGCCTTTGCCCACTGAGCTGATGGCACATGCCAATTTTGATCGTCTGGCAGAGGTGGAAGAGGCTGAGAAAGATCAAGAATTGGTTGAGCATCTTGAGCAGTGGTTGCTCCCTCCCATGGTCCAGCATCTGGATGCTCCAAGAGCCAGCATACGCTCGCTATGTCGATTGGTGCCTACTGATGACCAGGGGGTGGGCATGCATCTGGAAGTTCGAATGGCTGTGTCCAGGCCGCGCAGTGGAGAGAAATTCCGATCATTGGGAGAGATCAAGGATCTGACCCAGCGATCATCCCATGAGCGAGAACTTTTTTCCCCGGAAGACTGGGATTTCATTGAGTGGATCCATCGGAATTATCGGGATGAAGACGATGCTCTCGAAGCTCTGGTATTGAAGGGTGCTGACTTACTTCGCTGGCTGGCTCGCTGGGGGAAAACCAACCGCCTCCTATTGGACAGCACTCAGCAGTCGCTGAGCTTTGAAGGGCAGGTTGCAGATATTTTTCCATCTATCACCAAAGTGGGTGATACCTTTGGGCTCACTCCGAACATCTGTCTTCCGGATGGAACACGATGGGCCTTTCATCAATTACGCTATCTGATGGGAGAACCGGTGGTGGTCTTGGTGGAAGCTCGATGTTTTCTGCTAGCAAGGCCTCCTCACCAGTCGCTTCTCTCCAAATGGGGGGATCAACAAAGTATTCCGGTTCAAAAACTCAGCCATCGGCTCCTGACCCATTTGCGCAAGCATTCGCAAGTCGAAGAAAACGATTTTTGGAATGAATTGTGTATCTCCCATCAGGCTGTTCCCCAATTTACCTTTCAGTTGGAAAACGACACTGTACGTTTGAGGCTCCAGGCGGTCAGCCATGTTGACCAAAGCCAATGGCAGTGGACGGGGCATGAGTGGCAACAGGAGGTTTCCTCCGAGACAGACGACCATCGTGCGGCTGTCCTTGATGACCCCAGAGTGGATGCCGCTACCCAATGGCTGAGGCGCTTGGATTGGTTTACTCCTGAACCCGGTTTGTGGGTGGGGGATGCCAACGAAAACTTTCTGATTGGGTTGTCGCAAGTCTGGCCTGATCGCCCTCAGGAAGCAGATTATTTGGGCAACGGTGCTTTCCAGCGCCTTTTCCTCAACAACAAGAGGCTCAAACCCAAGCTCGTCATGCATGGCAGCGGCATTGACTGGTTATCGGTTTCTGCCGACTGGGAGCAGGAAGGAATGATGCTCAGTGAGGCAGATTTGAAGCGCTTGCAGACAGCGACTGGTCGGTTTGTCAAACTTCCGGATGGGGGGTGGGTGGAATTGGACACTCAGGCCGTTGAACAGGCGCAAGAGACCATGGCGGAGCTTGGAGTGGACGGTCTTGCCAATGACCCACAAAAGGTCTCGCTAATTCACGCCTCTCAGCTTGATGAAGCTTCCCTCAAGGACTTTGGGAACAATGCCAAGGTAAGGGCTCTCAAGGAAAAGCTGGCAGATTTCAAGGGTATACCGGATTTCGAGTTGCCTGAATTGGTTTCCGCCGACTTGCGCCCTTATCAAAAGGATGGGTTCAATTTTCTTTGCCATCTGACCAAACTGAAACTGGGTGGAATTCTGGCCGATGACATGGGACTTGGTAAAACCCTGCAAACCCTTTCATGGCTTGCATGGCAGCGGGCTCAGGCAGGTAAGAGACACAAGCCCTGTCTGGTGATCTGTCCGGCATCGGTGCTGCACAACTGGCGTAGAGAGGCTGAAAAATTCACGCCTCATCTGAGTACACTCGTTCTGGAAAGTGGGTCTGCGCGCCACAACCTGAGAAAGCAGATTCCTTCCTTCGACATCATCATCACCAATTATTCCATTCTGAGACGGGATCTGGAGCAGCTGAACAAATTTGATTTCAGAGCCATCGTTCTGGATGAAGCCCAATACATCAAAAACCCTTCGGCTCAGGTAACGCAGTCTGTTAAACAGCTCAAGGCTCGGCGGCGACTGGCCTTGACGGGCACTCCGTTGGAAAACCGGTTGCTGGACTTGTGGAGCATTGTGGATTTTGTGCAACCCAAGTACCTGGGAAACCAAAATCATTTCAACGAAGTGTATGAGCCCAAGGGCGACAATGTCGAAGTGGCTCAGCGAATTGCCCGTAAAAGGCTTTCTGCTAAACTACGACCCTTGTTGCTGCGTCGCATGAAACAGCAGGTGGCCAAGGATCTCCCCGATCGTATTGATGAGCGAAGAGATTGTGATTTGCTGGATGAGCAGCGCAAATTGTATCTTGCCGAGTTGAGGCGTAGCCGGGATCAGGTCTTCAAAGCGATGAAGCAAAAGGGGCTGGCCAAGAGCAAAATGCATGTGCTGGCAGCCCTCACGCGCTTGAGGCAAATATGCTGCCACCCAAGCTTGGTGGGCAATGATGCCATCTCGGGAAAGACTGAAACCCTTTTCGAACTGCTCGAGCCCCTTATGGCCGAGGGCCAGAAGGTCTTGGTTTTCAGTCAATTCGTCCAGATGCTCCAGATTCTCGACAAGGAATGCAAGGCCCGTGATATCCCAACGTATCTGCTGACAGGCGAAACCAAAAACCGAATGGATGTGGTGAGTGCCTTCCAGGAGGACACCAATCCTTCCGTGTTCCTACTCAGTCTTCGGGCTGCTGGGACGGGGCTAAACCTCACCACTGCCAGCTATGTGGTGCTCTACGATCCCTGGTGGAATCCAGCGGTGGAGGCGCAGGCGATCGACCGTTCCCATCGCATTGGTCAAACACAGACGGTCAATGCCTATCGACTGATTTCACCTGGTACGGTCGAAGAGAAGATATGGGAACTGCAGCAGTCCAAGGCCAAAACCATCAGTGATGTCCTGGGTGAGGAAGGGTTCGCCAGTAACCTTTCCAGCGCAGATCTTGAATATCTCTTCTCCGAGGACTAATGTAAATGATCTGCCTTTATACGAGCCGATTTCGGTCCTTGATCCATTAGAAACTAAAGCAGCAACCCGATCAATGGAGGGCTGTCATGGGGGGGGGCAACGACGACCCGAGATCCCATACGCTTAAGATTGCCAGAGGGAAAGGTCGAACGGATTTTCTGGATGCGCGGCCCTTGGAAGGAGGTCCTGACCGGCCGCATACATGGTCGATGCGCCAGTGCCAAAAGCAGGTCGCTTGGACGCACTTTTATCAAAAGGAAGGTACACAATCTCGGCTGGATTATGTTTTGGTGTCTCCTTGTTTCGTTTTTACCAGTATCCCAAAATTTATGTCCTAGATGTGGCAAATTTGGCTCAGGCTTCTGACCATCGTCCCGTCGTTATGCATTTTCTGCTTCCCTGAATGGGCCGGCGAGTGCTGCGCGGAGTGTCCAGGCAGCACCCAACCAAGGGAATGCTTGAAAAAATGTTCAAAAACATCATTCTCTTTTCACACCTAAGCGATCTCCCTCACATTGGTATCCTTCCCGTGTTTCATGAAACTCATTGCCGCACCCTTCACTCCCTTCACTCATCAGTCTGACCTCAATCCCTCGATGGTCGCCCCTATGGCGGGCTGGCTCAAAAGCCAGGGAGTCGATGGTGTCTTTGTCAATGGGACCACAGGTGAAACCGCCTCCCTAACGATGAGCGAGCGTTTGCAAATGAGCCAGGAATGGGTCCGAGCGGGGAGGGAGTCTGGTCTGGAGATCATGGTTCATGTGGGAGACAATGCACTTGGCAATGCTTGTGAATTGGCGTCTCAGGCGGCTGCTCAGGGAGCAGATGCATTGGGTGTGATGGCTCCGTATTTTTTCAAGCCTTCTAATATCGGGTCTTTGGTGGATTGGGTTGAAATCATTGCCCAGCAAGCGCCGCAGTGCCCCATGTATTATTATCACATTCCAGGTATGACGGGTGTTGATGTGTCCATGGAATCATTCCTGGAAGCGGCCTTGCCCCGTATCCCAAGCCTGAGGGGAGTGAAGTATTCCCAGGTCAATCCCATGGACATGCTTCTATGTCTGCAAAGATGGGGTGAGCAAATTGAAATATACTATGGCTCCGATGAAACTATGATCCACGCTTTGCTCCTGGGAGCTCATGGAGCGATCGGTAGTAGCTATAATTTTGCCGCCCCGCTTTACCGTCGATTGATCCAGGCCTTCCAGGAGGGCGACCTATCCTTGGCCAGGCGATTGCAGTACACTTCATCCCGCATGGTTTCCCATCTCTCCGAAAAGGGTTACTTGTCGGCGACCAAGCAATTGATGCGCATTCACGGATGGGATCTGGGACCCACTCGTCCGCCTCTGACACCTCTCGAGCCATCGACTGGCGAAGCCGTCAACCAAACGATCGAGAAGATGCTTTCAGAGGAAATGATCTGACCCGTTCGGCAGCCATTTGAGCAGCAAAATAAAAAACGAGGAAGGATCCCAAAGCGAATCCTCCCCCGCCTTCTGAAATGATCAAGATGTTGGAGCCATGAGTGCGTCTACTGAACCTGGTAGCAATAAACCAAGTCCTGATCCCTCAGATAAAGTTTTCCGTTGATCACCACTGGGTGCGTCCAGATCTTGCCACGAGAGGCACGGATCTCGGATTGTGGATCAAGAGTGAAGCTTCCATGCTCCTTGAAGCCTTCGGTGGAAGCATCGATGAGCATGACCATTCCGTTGCCTTCATCGACGCAGATGAATTTTCCATCAGCCATTCCGATGGCTCCCTTTCCAAGGGCTTCTTTTTCGGACCACACTTCCTCCCCACTTTCCAGGTCCTGACATAGCCAGCCCACTCCATCGGAGTAACCATAGACGTGTCCACCCACCTGAATGGCGCCGCCATGATGGTTTTTCATCAGGCGGTTGGAGTAGAGTTCCTTAACCTCCATCTTTTCGTTAATCTCGATGGCCTTGCACCCAGTACCATACCCGGCGGTTACGTAGACCCGATTTCCAAACACAATGGGTGTTGGGATAACGGCTGTTCGACCGGGAAAATCTGTTTTCCAGAGTAACGAACCATTTTCAGCATGAATACCGAAAATGGACTTTTCGGTGCGTTGTACATATTGCCATTGTCCTTGGATGCTCGCAGGCACCACGGAGGAATAGTGGGCATTGTCAGTGATGTCGCTGCTCTGCCAGATCAACACACCCGTCTCCTTGTTAAGCGCGATGATAGTGCCTTTTTCACCACCAGGTGTGGCCAGCACTTTTTCTCCATCGACCACGACCGATTCGGTATAGCCCCAATTGGGAGTTTTACCGCCAAAATCACTCATGCTCCTGTGCCATAAAATGGATCCATCCTTGGTGCTAGCGCAGACCAGATAGCCTCCGCCATTCATCGCATACACTCGATCTCCATCGACGCAGGGAGTGCCGCGAGGGCCATCGCCCCAAGCATTTCCCAAAACATCGCCGATTTCGGTGGTCCAGCGCTCTTTGCCGGTGTTGGCATCCAGGCTGATCAAGGTCGATTTTTCACCTCGAGTACCCATGGTATAAAGGACTCCCTGGGAGATGGCAGGGCCGGCGTATCCTTTTCCGGCATTTTTGTAAATCCAGAGTTGTTTGGGGCCTTCATCCGGCCAAGACGCCATCAGGCCTGTATCGGGAGAATGTCCATTGCGCGATGGTCCGCGCCATTGAGGCCAATCGGCATCGGCCATGGTGCCACACAATGATTGGACCACCACAAAGCTGAAGACTGCCGCTACAAGGGCTCGATTTTGCATGATGTAATGAAATGATTTCATGGGGTTGCGTTTTGCCGTTACAAGTTGACTGCCGTATTCATGGCGTCAAGTCATAACTTGGCTAGCATCAAAGCGCTTGGCTTGGGCATGCATGAAATCTGATTGGTTCTAAATCGACTTTTCGAACAAAGCTTTTGACCGCATGAGGGATGTTTCCTAAATTGCTCTTCTTCAATTACAAACTACCAAAAAACTCATGAGTTCTATTGTTCCAACCATCAGTTCAAGTGTGGCAGGTCCACTCGGCGTGAAACACCTTCCTCGCTTTTGGCAAAAAGTCTCTTTGGAATGTGCAGGTAAGCTGGCCGAGGGCTATCCCGGGTGTGGTGCAGGTTATGACCAGATGGTTCTGGATGCACTCGGCCTGGACAAGGCTTCGACATTGGCTTTCATCCAGGAGAACAAGCCAACTTATCCTCAGTTGGAGGCATGGATCGTGCAGCAACCTGGGGCCAAGCTCGGTCAAGGAGACATCACTGCCATCAACGCATCGATTGATGGTTACATCCATGATGACTTAACGCGTCAATCGATACTCTCTGCCAACGGGATCTCTGACGGCCCCCAAGCACCTCACGATGCCGTGAACCTGAATAATCTGGATGATTGGCTTGAATTTCATCAGACCGAAATTGCTTAGAAGAAATCTGTCTGACGCGATCGGTAGGCATGCCTGAAACATCGGATGATCAGCGAGCGTCTCATGCGCGCGTGGTCATGATGCTCAAAGCTCCCTTGGTGGGCTATGCCAAGACTCGTCTTGCCAGCTCTATCGGAGATCAAGGAGCTCAGGATGCCTATGAGGAGCTCCTGAAAGTAATCTTCGATTCACTGGAAGGCCTGTCTGACATGGAGTTGAGGGTGTCTCCCAAGGAGTCCTTGAATTGGGCTCAATCCATGTGCCGCCGACCCGACTGGTCTGTCCAATGGCAGGGTGATGGAAACCTTGGAGAACGATTGGAGCGAGCGGCTCGAGAGACCTTGGTCCATCATTCGGCAGTGGTCCTGATTGGTGCCGATTGCCCCTACATTGAACCGCAGGATATTGCTCAGGCTTTTGCCTCACTCGAAACGCATGAAGCAGTCATCGGTCCTGCCAGGGATG
>Ga0163179_10003215_pt1 | contig 11146 bp, 2 predicted proteins | sample AtlANTMetagenome_FD_109643 | JGI IMG/M metagenome (GOLD analysis project Ga0163179, IMG submission 109643) | Marine eukaryotic phytoplankton communities from the Atlantic Ocean - Atlantic ANT 2 Metagenome | ecosystem: Environmental > Aquatic > Marine > Oceanic | place: North Atlantic Ocean... | reverse complement strand
ATATAGTTTAGTAGCACCAGAAGCAGCAGTTTTACTTGGAGAATAGTCATGTCTATACATGTCATAGGTGAAACCTAGACCACCAGTAGTTTGTTCTGGAGAAACCCAGTCAATTCTACGAGAAACTTGTACCGTATCAGCAGCAAGAACTCTTTTCAGAGAGATCATATCATCATATGAACCAGAAAATTCTGAGAATGAATCGACTGCCTGTGGAGGCGAGTTTTCATTATCCCAACTTTGCGGTCTTCCAATGAATAAGTAGATGCGATCACGAGAAGTTCCAGCAACTTCATCACTCTGGGTCGCATCTGGACCTTCAAGAGCTTTTATGAATTTTAATGCTGAAAATATTCTAAATTGATCAGTTAATAGAGCTGCCATTTCCTAGTGACTATTGTCCTCTTGTTTATTTATGTCTGTTACGAACGTAGTTGTGATGAATACTCAATTCTCTTAAGTCTATAAGTAGCACCACTGTTACCCATAATGTCTTCTCCACCCAAAACTGCTTGTGCAGCAGCGTTACCACCAGTAGAATCACCTACTGCATTAACAAAGGTTATAACTGGGTGTGTATTATATGTATTATCAATTGTCTGATTAATTCCATAACCTCCGTTCACTATAGTTATGGAAGAAACTTGGTCTCCAGCAGTTGTCATATTGACAGTACCAGTTGCCTGTATATCACCAACATTCTCTACAGTGACTGTTGGTACTGCAGTATAGTTAGTACCCATATTCTGAATAATAAAATCAGTTATTGTACTGTTATATGAGAACTCATAAAGATATCCACTAATACCAACATTAACATTACCAGTATTAAATGGAATTATATCCTGAACTATTAATACTGATTCAACAGGATCCCAAGAAACAACTGTTGCTCTAACACCAGAAGTTGATCCAGTAACAATCTCATTAACTCCAAAGTTCAATCCATTAGATAAATCTGGATCTAAGTATAACTTAATGAGAGCTGAATGTGGGACACCATCAGTTAAAGTTCCTGCACCACTGATTGTGGCATATTTAAATGGTAAGCTACCATCCTTAACCTGATCACCAACTTGGAATAATGTTGTGTTTTGACCACCTACAGTTTCCTCAATACCATATAATGAGAAAAACATACCACCATCAAGATTGATCTGATTTTCATAATCAGTACCAGAATTAACAAGATCGATGATACTATCTCCAGCACCATCTAATTCATCATCATCTTCAAACTTCTTATCAATCATTAATGATATAGGCTCTGTCAATTGAACAATACCATCTCCTCCTAAATCATCTAAAAGAACATGAGGGTTAAATCCACCTGGAGCAGATCCTGCAAGACCAGCATCAAACTGAACAATTGCATCTTCAGTAGATGGTATACCACCATCAATAAATGCTAACTCATCAACTTCAAATGTAACGAGTAATTCTCTATTTGTAGGATCCCAGTCATATACTTTAGCAACTTTATTAGCAGAGCTTTCAATCTTCCTAATTACTCTATCACCAACATTAAACTTATAAGTTGAATTGCCATCTTGATCAATTTGACCACCATCTAATATAACCCTCTGATCATAATTAAAGTTTACACCCCTAGTTAATCCAGAGAATTTACCTCTAGATTTAGCTGTGTATGTAATAGTTTCCTTATTTAAAATAAGTTCTCCTGACCCTGGGAAAGCGTCGGTAGAATCAACATATATTTCAACATCAGACATTCCAACATTCTTAACAAGACCAGTAAGGTAACCAGCAACAGAATTATATGCCTGTCTAGCTCTTGACTTACGTTTTAAGTTAACTAGTTTTGTAAATATAATTTTAGGTTGATCAACATATCCGCTACCTGGATCAGTAACAGTGATAGAACTAATCTTACCTTGTGCTACTTCAGCTTTTGCTTTAGCACCAATACCACCGCCACCAGTAATAAGAATGTATGGTGGTTCTTGATAATAATCACCATCATCAACTATTTGAATACTTTTTACTTTACCTAACGTATCAATTTCAGCAGCACCTTGAGCACCTTGTCCTCCACCACCTTCAAAGATGAGTGTTGGTGGTGTAGCATAATCTCTTCCACCTTGTAATAATGACAAACCTGTAACTGTCTGTACAGTAGGTGTTCCTGAAGCACCTACACCTTCTCCACCCAATATTCTTGCAGTTGCACTACCAAAATAATTATCCCCCTTCTGGGTCATCTTAACATAACTAACAGTCCCATCAGTGTTTAAAACAATATTTCCCTGAGCACCAGCTGGGAATGTATCTGGTTGAGCAGGGACAGCATCACCCTCAAATAAGGGAGTACCATAGAATTTTGGACCAATTGCATAAGGATAAGTTGGTATCCCACTACCATCTTCTGTTAAAAAGTATGCATAGGTTCCATTTGGATACTCAGGTGTAACAGCAAATCTACCATTATACGCATCTAAAGTACCAGTACCAGAATCCCAAATGTAATCCTGAACCAAATCACCAATCACATATCCATCTTGAACCGTTCTTATACCAATACCAGAAGTTGTATAACCAAAGGTGTATAAAGCAAGTGGAGCACTCACAGGTACTTTAAATCTTATCTCTCTTGCAGTAGCAGCATTAAATCCAGAATTATATGCAGTGTAAGTTACTTCAGATCCTTCTAACCAATAAGTAATACCTGGTCCCTCAAAAAGATATGTTGTATCTGGTGGAGTGCCAGCATGCCACCCATCATCAGTAGTTGATATTAATAACTGCTCATTATCGTTACTAGAATCATTCTGTTGGAATACATATGTTTTTCCTCTAAACAAACTTAAGAAAGGAACGGTAGACCCACCAATATTAAACTCACCATTAGCAACTGTTACAACATAAGTTATAGTTTCTTCAGTAACTACATCAGGTCTAGCACCAGCTAATTCATCACCTACTCTATATCTAAATCCACTTACTTGTTTAGTAATAACACCACTATCATTATACCCATAAGGTCCGTAGATTGGATATCCATCAAACGCCATTCCTAATATCTTAGAATGACCATCATTATGTCGTGAATAATCTATCGTAGAAGGATCAGCCTCATTACTCTGATAATAGTTTGTAACATAATAATCATTATCTAAATGTTCATCCTCAATTTCTGAAGATAAGGTCATATATCCTTCATGACCTGCATGTCCAGACATATATCTGTGATACTTGCAATAGTAATATATCCTACTATTTTCATCTCCATTCATTATGAATAGAGGTTGAAACTCATTTTCATAATCTGTAGATGGTGCTTCAGTCAATCCAGTACTATTATAATATAAAGTACCACCATTTAATAAACCATCTTGTGTGGTACTAAACTGCATAGGATGTCCATGAGGATGAAGTCCTGATGGTTGGTTTGAACTATCTGTTTGATTCCACTTAATTAAATAATTTCTTTGAACTTTAATATTCTCTGGTGAAAAATAATATTGACCAGAAACAAAAGGTCCAAATTCTTCAGCATCTACACCAAAATCAATATAGAAAGTACCATTGGTTAATTCTGTTGGAGGTTCCGCAATTCTAAAACTAAATCCAGTAGATCCTAAAAGAACATTATCCTCAGCAAATGATCCAGTAACATTCCTTATGTATACATGTGTTATTGCATCAAGATTATTCTTTACAACCTTTGCGATTTCAGCTTTACCAGCTCCACCAATAACATCGAGTGTTCTACCAACTTCAACTAAAGCTAATTCTTGAGAAACATTTTCAACTTCTAACATCAAATTATCAAATTCTGTTTTGATGTTCCAAGTAAACTGTTGTATTTCACCCCACTCAAATACACCATTATCTTCTGCAAACTCATTAATTAATCTAGAAGACTGATAATAATAAGTATTGCTATCTATTACTGCATCAGAAGATCTATTATTCTTAATATAATTATACTTAACTGCATCAATTGAAAATCCAGGAGTAGGACTACCTGCTTGACCCCATTCTGGAGTATGGAGTTGTACTCCATTTGCCATTATACCTAATGCTTTATTATTTTGTTCTTGTCTAGTATTAGGATTAGGAGCATCTTTACCACCCCTATAAATGTAAGTCTGATTAAATGAACGATCTACTAATGATCCACCACTAGTAACTGCACCAAAAGTAGCAGATTTGAATGTATGAGCACTGGTATTAGTTGCAGGAGCAACACCCAATACTTGTACTGTAATAGTTGTAGAAGTTGTAGAAAGTATTGGTATAGCAACACCTGCTACTGGATCAGTTGCACGAGGATATGTATGATCTGTTCCATGATCATCCAACGAACAAGTAAATGTTAATGAATCAGTTCCAATTTTAATGCTATCACCTGTAGTATAACTATGACTACCAATGGTCATTTCCATCAAACCAGTAGTAGGATTATAGTTAATTGCTGAAGGTGTATACTGAGCAAGAACACCACCAGACCCACCGCCAGGTGCTCTCTCTTCTATAAGTGGTGTTGGTTTTGGATGATTGTCGCTTTGTATTGTAAGTCTATCACTATCAGTAGTGAATAAACCTGTTGTGGGTGAATTGGGATGCGACTGCCATATCCTATTAATATCAAAAGATTGTATGACAGTAGGTGTATCTTGAGCTGGTATTATTTGTAATCTAAGAGGATCGTACCCAAGACCTCTTTCTAAAACTCTAACATGAACTATTTTCCCTGAAAGATTATCGATTATAGGGTAAAGAAGTGCCTCGGTTGTTGGAGTTCCACAACCATTGACAGTTAATCTAGGTGGATTTGATATATCGTAACCAGTACCACCATCTACTACTTTTACTGCACGAACACCAAATTTATCATCAAATATAGGTTCAATTACAGCACCATATCCAGGAACAGTTCTTGCCATGTTTTATTAACCAACTACGTTAATCGTTCCTTGCATTGCTGCATGGAGTGTACATTGATAATAAAGAGTACCAGGTGCAGCCATAGGTACTGTCCAATAAAGAACTCCAGTTCCACTACCTGTTTGTCCTGTAGTATAAGGAGTTCCAGTTAAACCTTGAGTACTTTGAATTCTAAAGGGATGTGCAGTCGATTGTACTGTATTATCGAAAGCATATGTTTGACCCCTCATAACATAAAGAGTTGCGTCAGCAGTAGCAGATGCAAATCCAGGTCCAGAGAATGTGTAATCTGATGCACCATTAGCATTCAATTCCCACCAAGTAATAGGACTTCTAGTAGCAATCCAATTAGTACCGTTAAAGAATAACGAATCTCCTTGTACTACTCCACTTAAATCAGTATCAGTTAATGCTGCCAGAGTAGTAGTTAAAGTACCACTAAAATCTACTGTTAAAGTATCATTAACAATAGTCGTTGTTATATTAGAACCACCAGCAATAGTTAAAGTATCTGCCTGTGCATTTGCTGTCGTACTACCAGTATCACCTGTAATTGTAGCCCAAGTATTTAATGATGCTAAACCAGACTCATCATTTTGAGGAGTCCATTTGTTAGAACTAGAACTCCACTTCAAAACTTGTAAGTTTGTAGGAGCAGCAGTTGTAGTATCAACGTCGGCCAAAACATCAATACTAGAATATTCTGTTGCTACCTTTGCTCTTACATCACCAACACCACCTGTAGTAATATTGATATTAACATATGGATTATCATCACCATCAACAGTGAAAAAATATCCTGGATAAGTTGCAGCAGAAGGTGCATTACCTAATGCTGAAAATTCATTCTTATATTTAACTTTAGTTGGCATATCAATGATGCCATCAGCTCCTTGAAAAACTGTATTAACTCCACCAGCTCCTAATGATATATTACCACTACCATTTGCGGCAACTGTGATATTACCATTACTAGAAGATACAATTGAATTACCATTAACATCTAGTGAAGATGTTAAGTTAGCGTAATCAGATGGAGCAAATTGAGATCCAGTATACCTTAATACCTGACCTACAGCAGGGTTAGTAACATCAACAGTTAATGATGTACCGTTACCTATTGCACTATAGAGTTCATTAAAATTGTCATTAATCTTATCTCCTCCACCACGCAGAGTATCCCCTGTGTTGTCATTAGGAACCGTACCAAGATTTAGTGATTGTTTGGCCATTTATCGCTACGATTTTTAGTTATTTATGGTGTTTCGGGATCTACTTCCTCTTCCCCGTACTGACTGAGATCAGGTGCGTTCCAATCATCAGGGACTGTTGTCTCAACATTAACCTCTGGATCCTTATAACCAGAGCCTGGATTATTCATTTCAACACCAGCAACACCAATTAGTGCTCTTATATTTCCATCAAATCCAGAGATAGAATCAATTCTTACATTAGGTCTAGATGTGTAACTAGAACCACCAGAAGTTACTTGTACCTGATCAATAAATCCTTGGGTTATAATTGCAGTTCCCTTAGCATCTTGTCCAAAGACAGATCCAAGATAGTCGAAAGTAATTAGAGAGTTGGAAGACTCAATAACAGCAACTTCTCTATCTGCAGTCTCACCTTGGATGTCAATAAAGTCACCTGGTTCTATTGGTGGAACAACTTCAGCAGCATCAACGTCTGCCTCAGAACCAACATATGAGAAGGCAACAAATGTTGATCCCACACGAGGAATCTCAGAGAAGATGATTCTAGAACCAACAATCTCGAAACCTACGCCTGGTTCCTGAATAACACCATTTAGAGAAACGATAATATTATTTTCTGGACGTATTGTGGAAGATTGTACACCCTCTGTTAGCGTTAGTGAGTAGAATACATCATTACGCTTAAGGTTGAATGACTGACGTAAGGAGTCAAACTCAAAGGAGATATCATCCAACTGTCTCAATTTACCAACATAGAATCCTGTAAAGGATGCACCTATTTCTGGTGCTTCACTAAACTGAATTTGATTAGAGAACGCTGTATATGCGTTAGTACCACCTGGAGGTTGTAGAATACCATTAATGAATACCAATAGATGTCCATCAGGATCTGGAAGATAATTAGTTCCATTAGTGATGGATAAATCAAACGTGTCTTGAATTCCATCAAATCCTTTGAATGCTCTATCAACACGTGCCTTAAGATCAACCTTAGCTTGAACTGCTGCTTTATAACCTCCAGGTCCAATAACAGAGTCTTTAAGATCGAATGTTCCTACGATATCACTTAGATATAATCTCTTATACTGACCAGCAGGACGTATATCTTGTACTAATGCAGCACCAGCTCCTGGTGTTAACACTCTAGTAATTATCGATGCATAACCTTCAGGGAAGTTACCACCAAGACCATAATCACCGACAAGATCACCGTTTGTTAAAGGTGTTCCTTGGAAGTCGGCAATGTATAAGAAGTTATTATCAACATCAACCTCAGTAATAACTGCGTATGTACTTTGATCAGCAACACCACCAACAACTTTATAAAGTCTATTACCAACACTAAACTGATTCAAACCACTAATGATTGAAATACCAATTCTGATATATCCATTAGATGCGATTCTATCACCAACACCAACGTCTAAACCATCAAACTTACTTACTTCGATAAACTGTCTGGAAGTTTCTGGATAAACAACGGAAGTCTTTTCAAATGAACCTACAAGAGTTTCAGTATCAACTGTCAGAGTACCACCAGTATTATCAAGAATAGCAGCCTCATTTCTAAGGAATGAAGTAGGTGTAGCAGAAGCACCACTAGTATATCCTTTGAATGGTACAGTTCCATCAAACTCACCATCTAGATTAATGATCTGTAAACGATCTTCTATCAAACTAACTTGTGCTGTTGTATTATTTGTTTCACCAACAACATAATCAGTGATAGACCAAGGATTACCAGTAACTTCAATATCTAAGTAACTAAAGTTCTCATCTGAATGAATTCCGTATATAACACCAGTAACGGCTGCGTCACCATTCTTAGAAACTGTTTCGTTCATGACCCAAGGACCATCAACAACATCACCATCAAAACGTAATCTCTGATAAATCTTAACAATCTCACCTCTGTTAGGAATAATAGTTTCTAATTCAGCGTAACTGTCACTAGAAGTACCATAGAGATAATCTGAAGCTTTTAATCCACCACCCAATCCAACTGGTAGATTTCTAGTACCATAAGTATAAGTTGGAATCTTAATTCCATTATAAACAGTAACACCAGTATAGTAACTATCAAGTGCTAACTGTTCTTTAAGTAGTTTGATATTCTCACGAACAACTCTACTTACAGTTCTAATATCATAATGACTTGATCCTTCTGTACTAAAGAACTTAAGATAACCTGCTTGAGGAGATGGACTTGTAAGTCCATCAGTCATTGCCTGAATGATATATTCTTCTAATTGTGTTAATGCGTATGTCTTAATGTTAAATTCACCATCAGCATAGAATACTTCGCCAGTTTGTGACAAATATGGATCTAATGTACCTTTTCTAAGTTTTGAACCCCAAGCATAAAGACCTTTAGTTCCATCTCCATTATATGCTATCTGATTAAGTTCATTGAATACATTAATCTTTGCTTTTAGTTCTGTAAATCCGAAGGATAGTGTTGTTGTGATATATGCTCTATACCATCCACCACCATAAGGGACAGCACCATAAGCATCACCTGATATACCACCTTGAGGTATAAAGAGTGATCCAGTAGTACCAGAAGTTGTATTAAGATCAAAGAATATATTCTGCTCACCAGCAGTACCATCATCAAGTATTATATGGAATCTAACTTGCTCATACTCTGCTTTCTTAAAGAAACAAGAGAATGTATATTGCTGATCATCTGAAGTACCTGAACCACCTTCATCGAAACTATTGGTTGTATCATCCCAAGAAATACTTCCATCATCAAAAGTATCAAACGCAGTTAAATCATATATTCTATGTAAAGTATGTTCTCCTGCATCACTAGAAGAAATCAACTTAGCAGCACTTGTATTATTATCAGGTGATGCAATAAAGTTGTCACTAATACCAGTTCCAATTCCAACCCAATTAGGTGTAAACAATTCTGGATTAGTGAATAGATTAAGTCCAGCTACTTGTCCTGTAATATTAGATGTAATATTTTTAGCATAATTTAATGTTCTTACATTACCTGGACTATTAAGCCATACATAACTACTTCCAACACCATTGACAGAAACAATAGCTTGAGTACTACTACGTGTTCCAGTTAGTGCTGTATTAGATGTCCAAGGAGTACCAACAAATTCACCAACAACTAAGAAGTCATTTTCTACATTATATTCTAAAACTTTAGCAGATCCCTTATTAGAAGTTATTAATTCACCAACAGAGAATACTCCAACAACATCTTCTATTGTTATATTATATGCGGTAGAAATATCAGATATATCTGTAGTAATTAAATCATGTGAAAGATTAGTAATAATACTATCAACAAAATCATTATACAACCAAGTACCATCACCAAACTGTGCATTAACTAGAGTTTGAATCTCTTCCTTATAGTATCCTCTATTGTAGATAAGATTCTTAGCAGCACCTCTCATTGGTCTCTTACCTGGACCAATAATATTAATTGCAGTATTAACCAATTCCTTAATTCTAGTTCCTACCACTGTCATATCAGTAGGAGTCTCAGTATCAGTATATGCAGTTGTATTAGTATACAGTGCTGCATAGTTAGGTGATGAAGCTCCAGAGTTTCTATCTCTCAACTCACCCTTAGCAGCATGCTCACATAAGAATGATAATTGCTCAATAGCATAGATTGTTGCAAGTAATTCATCTTCAACATTGATAATCTGTACCAAGGAAGATAGATAATATTCCATTACAGCAACAGTACTATTATTACCACCAGTTTGTAGGTCGGAAATGATACCTAATATAATAAGTTTCAAATCTCTCTGACATGTGGATGTACCACCTGGTTCTGGATATGTGAATGCAAACTGCTGAGAAGTGTCTAACATGTAAGTAAACTCAGCACTCACTAAAGAAGTGATTTCTTCTGCGATATACGATCTATTAAAGTAAAGTCTATCAGCAGCAATTGCATAGTCTGCATTGGTAGGAGCAATAATATCGTTAGCAATAGTTACTAAGTTATCAATAGCATCTTTAACGTTTGTACAATCTGCTGGTGCAGTCACACAATCGGTAACAGCACTCTGGAATGTATGTAATGTAGTGTTAGAAGAAATTCCAACATTAACTGTAATTGTTGTAGCAGTATATTCTGTAATCTTAAGATTCTGCTGATATGCAGGGTCAGTAGTTCTAGGATACGTGTGATCACTACCATTACTATCTTCAAGACAACGGAACGTTAATCCATTCAATGCAATGTTAATCATTCTTCCCTTAACCAAGGTATGAGAACCAATAGTTAGAGTTAAGTCACCTGTTGTTGGCTCGTAAGTTGCAGCAGTAGGTGTGAATGATGCAGAAACAGATTCTGTAATTCCCCAAGCACCAACAATAATCTTATCAGTATTACCTGATGTTAGATCACCATTAATTGCTTGCTTCATATAGTATGCAAGACGCTCATGAGCATAAGCAGACTGGAATACTTGTAATCTAATATGTAATAGAATATCATTAGCACCAAGATATCTCTTAGCAACGTTTACAGTATTGAAGTTACCACCATCCCTAAGATCTTTAATAAACTCTTGAAGAATTAATGCTAAGTCAGTCTTACATTGTAAAGTACCTGAACCACTTCCATCAAAGTTTCTAGGCATATCTAAAGCAAGATCTGGATATCTAGAAAGCATATCAGTGGATGCTTTATCTACAATAGGACCAGCATTTAATTGGACTAGATCAGCAGCATCTTGGAATCTATATTTACCTGAAGTACCAATCTGATTAGTAAACATGATATCTTCTGTACCATCATGCCAATTAATTGGGAACTCTTCTTCGTAATAAGAGTATATTCTACCACCAAGGAATTCATGTGGAGGTGAATATTTAACAAGACTACCAAGATAATCAACAGGTGGAGTCTGTAGTGCAGAATCTAATGTATCTGTAACAATACTAATTAAGTTCTCTATAGTTGTTTGTACATCAGTACAATCAGATGTATTATAATTAAGAACTTTAATTCCATTTGCAGTTGTTTGTGCAAAATT
>Ga0163179_10003213_pt1 | contig 11148 bp, 9 predicted proteins | sample AtlANTMetagenome_FD_109643 | JGI IMG/M metagenome (GOLD analysis project Ga0163179, IMG submission 109643) | Marine eukaryotic phytoplankton communities from the Atlantic Ocean - Atlantic ANT 2 Metagenome | ecosystem: Environmental > Aquatic > Marine > Oceanic | place: North Atlantic Ocean... | reverse complement strand
CTTACTCTGATAAAAAACAAAATCCAAAGTGAAATTAGAATTAATACGCCAAAAAAACCAAAATTCCTCGAAAATAGTGAAAATATAAAATCTGTAGTTTGAACAGGAACAAAAACTTCAGTTAATGAAGAATCCGTAAAGTAGGTGCCCAAGAGGCCACCTGAAGATATTGAAAGTCTGCTTTGTTGCTGTGAGAAATCTTCTCCAGAAAAAAATTCCGTTATTCTTGTAACTTGATAATTACCCAAAAGATTCAATTCTAAAAATACAAAAAATATAGAGAAAATTATTAGTAGACCCAAAACTGAAGTTCTTAATTTAATATCTGATAAAAATAACATCAAAACTGTCACAATCAAAAGTAGCATCGTTGTTCCCAAATCAGGCTGGATAAATATTAAAAATAAATTTAATAAAATACCCGCTAATGCTACAAATAAACTTACACCTGAACTTAGTATTTTGGCTAAAAACAACACTAAAATTATTTTGCTAAATTCTGACGGTTGTATAAAGACTGGTAATCCTATTTGTTCTAAATCGTACCATCTTCTAACACCCAATATTGGTGCTGTAAAAAGTAAGCCAAGTAATACAGAAATAGAAAGAGCAAATAAAGGGTTTATTAAGTTATAAAGATTTTCTATTGATAAGTAAGTAGTTAGAAAAAACACAACTATACCGACTAATGAGAAAACGATTTGTCTACTGAGAATATTACCGGTATTAAATTCAATTAACTCTACAGATGTAAACAAAGTAAACCAAGAAATAATACTAAAAACAATAAACTGAAATAAAATATATAAATTAGTACCTTCTGGTCCTAATAAAGTAATCTTTCTGTTTATCATTCTGTTATCTCCCCAAACTCAACTGGTGTTGTGTCATATCCTAATAAATGTTGAATAATCCTTCTTGATACTGGTGCAGCTACAGCACTTCCTGAGCCACCTTCGTCTACGACAGTAGCAACAATATATTTAGGATTTGAAACTGAATCTATTCCAACAAACCAAGACGTATTGTTCTTGTCACCAGCATTTTGGGCTGTACCTGTTTTCCCACCGATATCATTAGCTTTATTTCCCAATATACTAAAAGACACATAAGCTGTGCCGCCTTTATTAGTTACTGAATTCAAATCTTTTAGTAAAAAATCAACAAACTCATCACTTACATTAATTTGATTGTTTATTATTTTTGATGCATTTATGTTTACTGCTGGTGAAATATTTTCACCTGTTAAAAGAGTTCGATATGCATTAGCAACTTGGAGAGGTGTTGTAGTTATTGCGCCTTGACCAATAATTAAATTCATCAAATCACCGCCAAGCCAACCTTCTTCTCTGATTAAACCTGGCCTTGAAATTTTCCATTCTTCAAACAGTTCTCTATCAGGAATTATTCCTACTTTCTCAAAGGGTAAATCAATATTTGTTTTATTACTAAAGCCAAGCTCCCTTGAATAATCTTGAAGAACTGATTCTGCTTCAGTATTACCAAAATTTCTCCAAATCTTTAGCGCTATATCCCAAAAATAAACATTGCACGACTGTCTAATTGCTTCTCCAAGATCTACTTTTCCGTGACCTTCAAGTTTCCAGTCGTTATACACCTGCTGAGAGCCATCATCAAATCCAAATGAAAGGCTTCCTTCACAATCAATATTGGAATCTTTGTTATTTAATTCTTCAGGAAATATATTTTCACTAATTGCAAGCCAATAAGCAACAACTTTAAATACTGACCCTGGTGGATAGAGGCCCTGTATAGCAAAGTTATTAAAAGCCTGCTCTCTATCTAATTGCTTATATTCAAAATCACTTATTCCAGTAATAAACTTATTCGGATCATAATCTGGTAATGATACCATTGATACTACATTCCCTGTCCCAATATCTAGAACTACAGCCGCTCCCCTTTTTATTTCACTGGAAGATGCAAAACTCTTATTAGCTAATTCAATTCCTTGTTGAAGAGATTCTCTTACAACAGATTGTGTTGAGGAATCAATAGATAAGAATAAGTCATTTCCAGGAATTGGTTGTTTAAAATTTATAATCTTAGAACCTTCAAATATTATCTCTCCAGATGTTCCTGATAAAAAATCTTCATATTGTCTTTCTAGCCCATTTTTTCCAACTTGATTATTGCGCAATGCATTAATGAACTCTCCTGTATCATCTTGATTTGGTTTTCCTAGATAGCCAATCGTGTGAGCAAAAAGTTCATTTTGAATATATTGCCTGATAGGTAGATCAAGAATTTCGAAGGCATCATAATTCATTAATAAATTATTTCTAACTTCATATTCAACATTTGAGAGATTGATGACCAAACTTAAAATTTCTTTACTATCAAATATTTCATTTATTTCATTGTTATCAAGCTCAGAAAAATTATATTGAATTATCTGCTTATAATTTAACAAATTTTGATTTGTTATTTTACGTAAATTTATAAATAGGTGTGGCTCCAAAATAGTTCTAACAATTTTTTCTCCATTAATGTCATAAATCTCACCTCTTGGCGCTGTAATATAGAATTTGTCTAGATTCTGTCTATCAATAGTTTGAGAAGTAGAATCAAATTCTTCTGTCTGAAGTTGAAAAATATCAACAAGAATAAGCGATAATAAAATTAAAAAAGATACGAATGTGAATTTTAATCTTCTTTGATTAAACATTGAACCTAGAAATTCTTTTTAAAAATATGAAAACAATAAAGTTAATTATTACCGATATTAGATAGCTAGATAACCAATAATTTGTATCAAATTCTAAAATAATTGGAAATTTATAGATTAATAAACAGATAGAAATTATTGCAAAGTAAGTTATATTCGATTTGGTATATTTTGAAACCAAAAAATTTGTTACGATGACTATAAAGATAAACATAGCTGAATAAAGTCCTAAATAATATGTACTAAAAAAAGAATCGTATAAAATTCCTGACAAAAAAATTGGTAGTACTATATTTTGATTAAAAAGATCAACTCCTAAAAATACAAGTGTGATGAGAAAAATATATATACCAAAATTTACTGTTATAAATGTATTTAGATAAATTTCAATTAAACAAATAAAAAAAAGCATAACAGTAATCGAAATTGGCTTTAAAACTTTCATTTTTCTTTTGGTATAAATAATTTTGTTTGAAAAGATAGCTGCTGATCTATCTCAACAATCATAGTAAGTTTATCGTTTGTAATATTTTGTTCATAAGTTTCCAAATCCAGAAATGGAAATCTACCTATATGCCCAAAAATAATATCTGAATAAATTGTTTCTACTTTTGTTAATGTTGATAGATCTAATGAATTTACTAATAGCTCTCTACCATTTGAATTAATTTCGAACGAATTATTGTTTTTATCTAAAGCCCTAAAATTAAAATTTGTAGAGTCCAATGACTCAAGTATTGAATAATCATTAAACACCTCACCTAGATAACCAATAATATAGCCATTCTCATTAACCACTATATCTCCTGGTTCAAAATTATTATCTCTACCTCCTGCAACTATATACTCTTCTGTTGAATTTTTTAGAATTAAACTTGTTGCATAATACGTTAATTCAAAATTACTTATATTTTTAATTAGAGTTTCATATGAGTCAATATCATCTTTTAGTTCTTGATTCTCAATATAAAGAAGTCTTAAATCAACAAGTTCTTCTTTAAGTCGAATGTTTTCTGCAACTATATCAGTTTTGCTAGAAGAGAGATTAATAAATTCATTTTGCAAAAATCTATCAGATAATTGAAAACTAGATATCAAATTTACTTGATTTGGAATGTAATTTGATAAGGATTTGTTTGAAAAATAATCAACTGCTGTAAGTAAGCCTGAAAGAAACATAAATAGAAAATATAATATGTATTTTCTAATACCAACAGCTTGAGAACTTTGCATTTTAATTAGGTTTTGGGGATAGCTTTAAAACACTTTTGTAATCTTGAAACCTCTCTAAACAAATACCAGAACCAATAACAACTGAGCTTAAAGGGTCTTCAGTAATGTTAACTGGAATACCTAACTCTTCTGCAATTTTTTTATCCATTTGTTTCAACAGTGACCCGCCACCAGTTAACCAAGCACCATCTTTATCTATATCAGAGACTAATGCCGGAGGAGTTTGTGAAAGAGAAATTCGAATAGCTTCAATAATGTCATTCACAATAGGTTCTAAAGCATTTCTTACATCGCTTGCCTCAAGAAGTACTTGCTTTGGAACACCTCTAACAATATCTCTACCTGTGACGGTTACTTGAGGCTCTTTATCATATTGATAAGCTGATCCAACAGCATGCTTAATATTTTCAGCAATTCCTGTATCAACAAGTATTTGATGTTCTCTCCTCAACCATTCAATTAGAATTTCTGTCATGTCTTCACCACCAACTCTTACTGAGTTAGCATTCACTATGTCTCCCATTGAAATAACTGCAATCTCCGTCGTACCACCACCTATATCGACAATCATGTTGCCATAAGGTTCAAAAATATTTAGTCCACTACCTATTGCTGCTGCCATTGGTTCCTCGATTGTAAAGACTTCTGATGCACCTGTAGCATGTGCAGCTGTTTCTATAGATCTTTGCTCAACACTTGTGACACCATTTGGTACACAGATTACGATTCTAGGTCTTGAGTATGCTCTTCCTATAGCTCTTGAAAGAAGGGTCTTTACAAGCTCTTCTGCCATTTCAATTTCTGAAATAACACCATCTCTTAGCGGTCTGACCAATTCAATCGTATCTGGAACCCTGCCAATTAGTTTTTTTGCTTCTCCACCAATAGTAATAATTGATTTATCACTTTTATTGACAGCAAGAAGTGTTGGCTCATCAACAACTACTCCTACTCCTTTTACGTAAATAAGAGTATTTGCAGTGCCTAAATCAATAGCAATATCATTGCCACCAAAAAGAGTTCTACTTAAATTAAAGTCAACCATGTACTAATAGAATAATCTAATAGTCGTTGTTTTTAAATATTTATTTAGTTTCCAAAGAATAATGAAAGTTCTCTTTCAGCACTTTCGTCTGAGTCTGACCCATGTACAACATTTTTATCTAGTTCGGTAGCTAGGTCCCCTCTAATAGATCCCGGTGTTGATTCACTAGGATTTGTTGCGCCCATAAGATTTCTAATCTGAAGAACTACATCATTACCTTCTACTTGCATGGCAACAACTGGACCGCTCGTAATAAATGATACGAGATCATTAAAAAATGGTTTATCTTTATGCTCTCCATAGTGCTCTTCAGCTAATTCTTTAGAAATTATCATCATTTTGATTTTTGTTATATTGAATCCTTTGGCTTCAACTCGTGAAATAATCTGACCAATTAAATTTCGTTCAACACCATCTGGTTTGATCATAAAAAATGTTTTCATACTAATTTCCTTTTTTTAAACTCTCCAATTAAATATAAACTACCTAGAAGTATAGAAGGATTCTTATTTGATGAAAAAGCATCTAAGCTGACTACTTCATATTCAAATTTTGCTTTTTGAAAATAATCTAAATAGACAACAGGATTTTCTTGATCATAGAATGTTTGCTCTTCAATAAAATAAATCTTATACTTACCCTGCGAATTAATAAAACTGATAATGCTTTCAATATCTTTACCTTTTTTAAAACCAATAAAAATATCTGTTTGTTGAAAATCGTATTGTCTTTCATAATCTTTAAACAAATGTTTTACACCATCTAAGTTATGTGCTCCATCTATAATTTTTACAGGGTTTTGATTTACAATTTCAAACCTCCCCTCAATTTCCTCAAAATTTAAACTAATTGATTCGTTAAGAATGTCGTTATTTAGCAATGAAGAAACTGTGCTTAAAGCAAGCAGAAAATTTTTTTGATTTGCCATGAGGTCTTTAAGGTTCATATTTAAAGTCTCTACTGTGTCTCTTAAAAAATACTTAACTTTACTATGTGGATAATTATTTTTAATAATATTTATTAATTCAGAATTTATATCGCCTACGAATAAATTTTCTATATTTTTTGATATAAAAATTTTTTGATCCAAAACCTCTTGATCTGTGTAACCAAGTAAATCTTGGTGATCTTTTCCTATATTAGTGAGCACTACATTTTTACTTTGAATTATTGAAGTAGTATCAAGTTTTCCACCTATACCTGCCTCACATATGTAATAGTCATATTCACTCTCTAAAAATGATTTGCAGGCAAGCAAGAATAAAGCTTCAAAATACCCTAAAACTATTTTATTTTTTTCTTCAAGATCTTTAACAAAATCTAAATTGTCTTGCAAATTTAAGTTCTTATCAGACTTTATCCTTTCTGTATATTCCACTAAATGAGGAGAGGTAAACGTTAGGGAAGATCTATTATTTTTTTTAAGCAATCGGTGTATAAATTTTGAAGTTGAAGTTTTGCCATTAGTCCCTACTACCGCAATTGTTCTCTCGGATAATTCAGTCAGTTGTAGCCTTGTAAAAACAGTCTTCAATAATTCAATATTCTTATTGTTGGAAAGACCAATTTTTGAATTTAGATATTCTTCTAATTCCTTCAATTCTTAAGTGAATTTAATGTTGAATTTATTGAATCTATTTGACTATTTATATTTTGCATATTTTGATTTTCTTGATCAATCAAATCTTTTTTAGCATTTTGTATAAATTTATCATTGCTAAGTCTTTTTGTTGATATTTCTAATGATTTTTTTAATTCGTCTATTTTTTTATTAAGTCGTGTTACTTCCTTATCAATATCTATATATTTATTAGCCGAAAGACTAAAAGAATAATCATTAGATTGAAATGTAAGTATGACACCATCTTCTTTTTTATCCGAAATATTTACCTTTGCAGTATTTTCTAATTGATTAACAAACCAATTTGGATATGAAGTTTTTGGGTATAAATCTATTTCAAGGCTATTTTTTAAATTATAATTTGATTTAAAGTTCCTTATTTTGGCTATGATTTCTTTCAAACTTTCTATTTCTTCGTTTACATCAGACTCTATTTTAATTTCAATTGGCCACTCATTATCTATCAAATAATTTTTATTAAAGGAAGACCATATTTCTTCAGTTATATGTGGCATTGCAGGATTTAATAATTTTACCGACTCCAAAAATACGAAACGTAAGACTGTTTGGGTTTCAGCTTTATGAGTCTCATCAACAAATAAATTCTTAGAAAACTCAAAATACCAATCAAATAATTCAGACCATAAAAAATTGTAAAGAAGTTTATATGCATCAGAAATTTTATATTTATCAAAAAGATCGTTAAATTCTGACAAAGTGTCATTAAATTTTGAAATAATCCACTTATTTTCTATACAAGAAACATCTTTAATAACCAAAGAAGTTTGTTCATCTGTATATAGATGAACAAACTTAGCAGCATTCCATACCTTGTTGCCAAATTTCTTTGCAGAAACTGTCCACTCTTCATCAAATGGGACATCTTGACCTGGATTAGCTTTTTCAATTAGTGAAAATCTCAAAGCATCAGCACCATGTTTTTCCGATAACTCAAGTGGATCCATAGTATTCCCAAGGCTTTTAGACATTTTTCTGCCTTTAGAGTCGCGGACAAGACCATGAATAAGAATATCTTTAAAAGGAATATTTTCCATAGTATATAAACCCATCATTATCATTCTTGCAACCCAGAAAAAGATAATATCAAATCCCGTTACAAGCAATGATGTAGGATAGTAGTTTTTAAGATCATCTGTTTCCTCGGGCCACCCAAGAGTGCTAAATGGCCACAATGCTGAAGAAAACCAAGTATCTAAAACATCTTCATCTTGCATTAACTTAACATCATCAGAAAGTTTATATTTCTTTCTAACGTCAGCCTCACTTGTGGCTACATAATGATTTTGAGCTTCATCGTACCATGCAGGTATCCTATGGCCCCACCATTGTTGTCTTGAAATGCACCAATCTTGGATATTGTACATCCATTCAAAATAAGTTTTTTCCCAATTTTTAGGAATAAATTTAATATCGTCTTCTTCAACTACTTTTATTGCTTTTTTAGCAATTTCTTCAGTTTTTACAAACCACTGTTCCGAAACCATTGGCTCAAGAATTGTTTTTGACCTATCCCCTTTTGGTATCTGAATTTGATGATCTTCAACACTTACTAAAATGCCATTTTCTTCAAGCATCTCAACTATTCTTTCTCGTGCTTTAAATCTATCAATACCTCTTAGTTCTTCGGGTATAAAATCTTTGTTTTCAATATTGCCATCAAAATCAAGACATGTAATTAATTCTAAATCATGTCTTTTACCGATCTCGTAATCATTAAAATCATGAGCAGGAGTTATTTTAACGCAACCTGAACCAAAATCTAGATCAACATACTCATCAGCAATAATTTCTACGTCTCTATTAACAATTGGAATTGTTACTGTTTGTCCTATAAGTTCTTTATATCGTTCATCAGAAGGGTTTACAGCAACTGCGGTATCTCCAAGCAAAGTCTCTGGTCTAGTTGTTGCAATCTCAATGAACGTATCACCAACTTTATATTTGATTGTCCATAGCTTTCCTAATTCATTTGATGATGTAACCTCTAGATCAGATACCGCAGACTTTAGTTTTGTATCCCAGTTAACCATTCTTGTACCTTTATAGATTAAGTTATTTTCATAAAGTGAAACAAATACATTTATTACTGCCTCTGAAAGTCCTTCGTCCATAGTGAATCTTTCTCGTGACCAGTCACAACTCATTCCAAGAGTTTTCATCTGGTTAGTTATTTTATCTCCTGACTGATCTTTCCATTCCCAAACTTTTTTAAGAAAATTTTCCCTTCCAAGATCATTTTTTGAAATTCCTTTTTCTTCTAACTCTTTTTCAACAAGAAGTTGCGTAATGATTCCTGCATGATCAGTTCCTGGAAGCCATAAGGTTTGAAAACCCTGTAATCGTTTAACCCTTGTTATAACATCAATTATCGAGTGCTCTAACGCATGACCCATATGAAGCGAACCAGTTACATTTGGTGGTGGTATAACAATAGAGAAGTTCTTTTCCGATTCGTTAGGTTGAAATTTTTTTCCCTGTTCCCAATTTTTTTGCCATTTCTTCTCTATGGACAACGGGTCGTAGTTTTCATCTTGCATATATTATATTTTATGCAGTTTTATCGTCTTTTGACTCTTTCAAAACCATTTTTGGTGCAATGTCATCTAAAACATTTTCTTTATCAATAATTATTTTTGTAATATCTTTTCTTGAAGGTGATTCATACATTTCATCTAGTAAGATTTTTTCTAATATTGACCTCAAGCCTCGAGCACCAGTTTTTCTTTCTAAGGCTAAATCTGCCATAGCTTCAAGCGCAGCCTCAGTAAAAACTAAATCAATTTCATCAAGCTCAAACATTTTTTGGAATTGTTTTGTTATTGCATTTTTAGGCTTTGTCAATATTTCAATTAAGGCATCTTTGCTTAGTTCATTTACATTGGTCGTGACAGGCAGCCTACCTATAAATTCAGGAATTAAACCAAATTTTATTAAATCTTTTGGTTCAACAAATGCAAATAGTTCTTCTTTATTAAATTCTTTAGCATCTGAAATGTTGGTGTTAAAGCCAATAGTATTTTCACCAAGTCTTTTATTGATAATCTGATCAAGACCATCAAAAGCTCCACCAACAATAAACAAAATATTAGTAGTGTCTATCTGTAAATATTCTTGTTGTGGATGTTTTCGTCCACCTTGTGGAGGTACTTGGGCAGTTGTGCCCTCGAGTATTTTTAATAATGCTTGCTGAACTCCTTCACCAGAAACATCTCTGGTTATAGATGGATTGTCAGACTTTCTTGTGATTTTATCTATTTCATCAATATAGATGATACCTTTTTCAGCCTTCTGAATTTCATAATCAGCTGCTTGGATTAATGTAAGTAAAATATTCTCTACATCTTCCCCTACATAACCAGCCTCAGTTAATGTCGTTGCATCTGCAATAGCAAAAGGAACGTTCAGAGTTTTTGCTAATGTCTGTGCAAGCAAAGTTTTACCACTTCCTGTGGGGCCTAAAAGTAAAACATTTGACTTTTGAATTTCAAGATCATTATCTACTAAATCACCTTTATAAATTCTTTTGTAATGATTGTAAACAGCAACAGATAATGTTTTCTTAGCATCCTCTTGTCCAATAATATATTCATTTAATGACTGATTAATCTCTTTTGGTAATGGAAGATACTGTTCAGGGCTTGTATCTATTGTTTCAACTTTTTCTTCTTCAATTATTTCTACGCATAATTCAATACACTCGTCACATATATAAACACCTGGACCTGCGATTAATTTAATTACCTGTTTTTGAGACTTACCACAAAAACTGCACTTGAGTGCCTGAGATGAATCTTTATTTGCCATTTTTTTAACTACCCTGTTGTTTTTTAGCTATTTTTTGTCTGCTAACTCCCTTTGAACTAGCACTTCATCTACTATACCGTATTCTTTTGCTTCTTGCGCGGTCATCCAAAAATCTCTGTCAGTATCTTGAGCAACTTTCTCTACATCCTGCTTGGTAAAATCTGCCAATAAGGTATTTAATTGAGTCCTCATTGAAACGATCAGATCAAAGTTTCTTTCCATGTCCGCAACAGTCCCCTCCATGCCACCTGATGGTTGATGCAACATAATTCTTGCATTTGGCAAACTGTATCTTTTACCAGGAGTTCCTCCTGCCAATATAACAGAAGCCGCTGACGCTGCTAGGCCCATGCACACAGTAGAAATATCTGGCTTTATGTACTTCATTGTATCGTAGATAGTAAAAAGCGAAGTAATCGACCCACCTGGTGAGTTAATGTACATAAATATATCTTTATCTGGATCTTCTGATTCTAAATGCAAAAGCTGAGCCATAATTGAATTAGCTACACCATCATCAATTGGAGTTCCTAAAAATATAATTCTATCTTTTAATAGCCTTGAGTAAATATCAAAGGCTCTTTCTCCCCTGTTTGTATTTTCTATAACAGTAGGGATTACATAATTTGAAGGTAATTCATTCATATTATTCTTCCTCTCTTATTTCTTCATCTTGATTGTACACATCCTGTAGGTATACTTTTTCACCATTCTCGTCAACAGACACACCTTCTT
>Ga0163179_10003211_pt1 | contig 11153 bp, 5 predicted proteins | sample AtlANTMetagenome_FD_109643 | JGI IMG/M metagenome (GOLD analysis project Ga0163179, IMG submission 109643) | Marine eukaryotic phytoplankton communities from the Atlantic Ocean - Atlantic ANT 2 Metagenome | ecosystem: Environmental > Aquatic > Marine > Oceanic | place: North Atlantic Ocean... | reverse complement strand
TCCCCTCCGCATCGGGGCTTACATAAGTTACATCCTCCGCAGAATCCGGGGCATAAAGCAGAACCATGGAGGTGGTAACCTCTCCCTCTGCCATGATTTCCTCAGTCACCCTTTGGAAATCCCTCAGGTTTCGGGAAGCCTCAACAACATACCGCTTGCCGGGCACACTCTGGAAGATCACTCCACTGGCACCACTCGACTCTCGCGTAACACGCAGGATTCGAAGGCTCGAGGTCGAATCGTTTGGGTCCGTAGAGGCCGCCCATTCCTCGATATTGCTGCTCAGGTCCCCATCCGGGTCATTATCTGCCCCGGTTGAGAGGTCTCCAAAATTAGAACGTTCCCAATCATCAGGCAATCCATCTCCATCGCTGTCCGTGGCTATCCAGGAAATCTCATCAAGGTAACCTGCATCATCATTTTCCGACACCGAGCCATCTTTTTCGTAAGACCAGCGCAACCTGTGAATTCCCTCCGGCACCTCATATGAGACCAACCTCCATCCGGTCTCCCCACTAATATCCTCCACCCGTCCCCCATTCACGCGAAAGACCAGTTGGTCGAAATTTGCTTCTGAGGATACCCTCCACCAGAACTCCAGCGCCCCCGGACCATTAACCTCGGTCTCCAAATAAGACCGTCCGTCATCTCCTACATCCCCACTCCTCAGGGCCTGCCCATCCCTGCGACTCTCCTCTTCCTGGACAAACCAGGAATCCTCGGTCGTTGAAAACGCAAGGTCACTGTTATTAACTGCCGAGGCGAAGTCTGGAGGGGGCGGGGCAAGATCCACCGTGATCGAAAGCGTTTCCGTTGTCGTCCCCGCCGGATTCACGGCCTGAATCTCAACAGTTCGCACTCCTTCTGTATCAGGAAGCCAGTTTACCACTCCGCTCTCCGCATCAATCGTCATCCCCGGAGGCGCACTTACCAGAGCATAGGACAGGCTCAGATTACCCGTGGATACCCGGTAGAGAAAAGGCTCATTGACAACAACCCTTGCGGCAAGAGGGCTAGTGATGACAGGCTTGGCGAAATCTCCCAGATTCCAGGTGTCACCCTCCGTGACCTCGAGGAACTGATCCGCTTCAGGCTCAAGAATCTCCTCCGTAATTCCTGACGGCCATTTCACCACCAACTTTGCAACCCGCGCAGAACCACCCAGACCGAAGATCTTCGTGAGGGAATTCTGAATCCCGTATCCTTCTCCCGCCCGCACTTCCCGCAACTGCACGCCCCAGTCCCCATGCAATTCCAACCTGGTTCCGATCCCGTTGGCATTTGAAAGGCGCCCGCTGACCTTCACTCCCAGGAAATGGTTGGCATTACCATCGTTCAGGAACATGAGATCCTGATCATCGTCAGAGGGTTCATTGTAAACCGTCCCCCTCCCTCCGAAAATATCGACAAACCCATCGTGGTTGAAGTCACCAACAGCACAGGAATGCAGATGGGAGATCGGGTTCCCCCCACTGACTCTCAGTACGTTGGCGATTCTACTGAAGGACTTGTCCCCATTGTTCCGGTAGAGTCGATAGGTTGCCGCCGATCCTCCGAGATTCGTAGCCGTCACCAGCAGGTCTACAAAGGTGTCGTTGTCAAAATCACGGAAGAGAGCCTGAATTCCAAAATAGTTTATTCCCCCCAGGCCAGCACTCGCACTGATATCGGTGAACTCCCCGGATCCATTATTCTCCAGCAACTTGGATGTACCGGATCCGTGATTGAGAATAAAACAGTCCATGTCGCCATCATTATCAATATCAGCGAAATCCGCGCACCATGACTGTTCTCCGTCGTCCAGGCCCGCAACTGGAGCTTCATCCGCGAAGCTGTTACTTCCATCATTCCGGAACATCCTGTTGATGCGCCTCCGATCCGTGGAATCCGTCACCCCCAGGCGACACTTGGAAAGGTAGACGTCCCGGTGACCGTCGTTGTCATAGTCGGTCTCGATGATGGCATAGTTTCCACTGGAAACACTGGAAGGAAGAGAAGCGCCTACCAATCCCGGCTCCAGAAGAAATCCACCCGCCCCGCTATTACGATAGCGATGATTGTCATCATTATCATCACAGGCGAACAGGTCGATATTCCCGTCATTATCAAAATCCGCAAAAATCGAACCCTGCACGAAGATATCACGGTCTGGTAACTCCTCCAGAAGGTAGGGTGGTCCACCTCTGCCTGCCATGAGCAGGAAGGCTCCCCCAGACGAGGGGCCGACAAAGAGATCATTAAATCCATTGCGGTCTACATCTGCCGCACAGACTGCCCATATTGAACCACGCGGAACCTCTCCATAGTCGTATGCGGAAAACACCTGACCAGGCTCATTCTGATAGTCGATCATCAGACGATCGGTTTCATGCAACCGAACCAGATCATCCCGCCCATCACCGTTCATATCGACCACCGCCATGGGCGCCCCACTGCGGGAGGGATCTTTCAGCAGGTTTGTCCTATCCGTAAAACTGAACTGGGCCTCTACCGAGGCAGAAATGGAAAGAACTGCAAAGGCGACAATAAAAAATGATCGATACACAGGAGGCTGCGAAAGGGTCGCGAAAACCGGCCTCCGAGTCAACCTCCGCGGTCCAAGCAAATCTTGCCTCGCCCGCACTCTGATGCTGGGCTTGCAGGGATGTTTCGCATCCTGCTGATCCTCGTCATCCTCCTCCCGGGTTATCTGCCAGCCAACCTTCTGGGAGAAACCTCGCAAAAGAACGTCCTCTTCATCGCCCTGGACGACCTCAACGACTGGGTTGGATTCCTCGGCGGTTACCCCGGGAAGGTCCATACTCCAAATCTCGACCGCCTGGCTGCCCGGAGCACCATCTTCACCAATGCCCACTGCACCGCCCCGGTCTGCTGTCCCAGTCGAGCCTCGGTTCTGAGCGGCCTTCTTCCCACTTCGACCGGCATCTACAACAATCAGCACTGGTGGAAACCAAACCGGCCCAAGCTGCGCACCATCCCGGTTCACTTTCGCGAAAACGGCTACCGTACCGTTGGAAGTGGAAAGATCTATCACCACACCGCTGGCAATAACCCCCCCGGTCAATGGGACGAATTTCAACGCAACTTCTTTAATGATAATGGCTGGATCAGACATGGCTCTCCCCTCTACCCATGGACTCCCGCGAAACCTCGTCCTCAGGAGTTTCCCTACTCCGGCATCAAGCTCTACTCCGGTGAAGCAGACTGGGGGGTTCTTCCAATAGTCGAGAATAACTATGATGACGCCATCGTTGCAGAATACGCGGTAAACTATCTCAACGCTCTCCCCCGACACGGGAAGGGCAGACCATTCTTTCTGGCATGCGGTCTCTTTCACCCCCACATGCCCTGGTATGTTCCCCAGACCTACCTCGACCTGTATCCCCTTGAGCAGATCTTCGTCCCCGAGGATCTTCCTTCCGATCTCGATGACATCCCTGAACCGGGCCGGATGCTCGCTAATCGCAAGGGCGGCGACCTTTCCCGCCTTCGCAAGGCTGGCAAATGGCGCACTGCAATCCGCCATTACCTGGCCAGCATCTCTTTCGCCGACGCCCTCGTCGGCCGTGTCCTCACCGCCCTTAGGAACAGCGTGGCGAACCAGGACACGATTGTTGTCCTCTGGTCCGATCACGGATGGCACCTCGGGGAAAAGGGCCACTGGCACAAGCGCACCCTCTGGGAAGAGGCTACTCGTATCCCCTTCCTTATCTGCACCCCCGGGACCGGCAAACCCGGTCAGCGCTGCACGGAAGCAGTCAGCCTCGTTGACCTCTTTCCTACTCTTATCGAACTCTGCAACCTTCCGCCCCTGAAGCACCTTGACGGACTCAGCCTGGTCCCCTGGTTGCACGATCCCGCAAAACCCCGCAAGCAACCTGCCATCACCATCGAGGAATCCGGGCATGTCGCGATTCGCACCTCACGCTACCGGGCCATTCGCTATACCTCCGGGGAATGGGAACTCTACGACCACCAGAACGATCCCCGGGAGCATACCAATCTCGCCAACCACCCCGCCAACGAGCACCTTCTCAAGGAGGCCAAGAAGTGGATCCCCCCCTCTCCCGCAGCTCCCGCCATGAGCAAGAAGGCCTTCCGCTTTGACCACAAGTCCTTCACGTGGACACACAAAAAGACCGGACAAGTCATCAAGGGCAAGTGACCCGGAGCCGTTTGCCCTTGCATTCCCCTTTGCCGGTGCCATCATTCGGTCAGCTTCCTATCTGGAAGCCTTGACTGACCCCCTTCCGGGTCACGCGCTGAGCCTCTCTGCCGGTTGCACCCCTTGCGCCATCGCGCAATCTATTCTGTCCGTTCGACGTACAGGAATTACCTGACTGCTATACATATTATGAAATCAACATCCCGTCCAAAGTCGGGATCCTCCCTCCGTGAGGTCTTTCCTCGCAAGGTCCTCCTTGAGGCAAAACGCCTCGGAACCGCCGTTCAAGAGCGGGAAATCGTCAATCGCACCGATTGCCGCCGACACCCGGTCATCACCATCGACCCCGCCTCCGCGCGCGACTTCGACGACGCCTTCTCCCTCCGCCGGACCCCCAGCGGCCCCTGGGAGCTTCGTATCCATATTGCGGATGTCTCTCACTACGTGAAGCCCGGGTCCTCCCTCGACCAGGAGGCCCAACTGCGGGGTAATTCCACCTATCTGCCCGACCGTGTCATCCCCATGCTGCCCGAGTCCCTCAGCAACAACCTCTGCTCCCTCCTCCCCGGCGTCGAACGCCTGACCAAATGCGTGGAATTTCTTCTAACTGATGACGGGCAGATCCTCCGGACCAGGTTCTCGTCCGCCGTCATCCGCTCCCGCCACCGTTTCACCTATGAAGACGCCATGAGCGTTATCGGGGGCAAGTCCTCCAATTCTCTCGAGCGCATGATCCAGCATGCCGATCATCTCGCCCAGAAACTTCGTGCCCGCCGCCTCCGGGCCGGGTCACTTGAATTCTCTTCCACGGAAACCTGCCTTCGTCTCGATCAGCGGGGCCGGGTCATTGATATTGAGCAGGTCCAGCACGACCAGTCGCACCAACTCATCGAGGAGTTCATGCTCCTCGCTAACGAAGCCGTTGCCACCCGACTCCTTCAATTGCGCAAACCCGGCATCCACCGGGTCCATGAGCATCCGGATCCTGTTCGTCTCGAGGAGTTTCGCGCGCAAGTTCGCTTCCACCGGATCCCCTGTGGTAATCTCGGCAAACCAGGGGAAGTCCAGAAACTTCTGGGTCGACTGGAGAAATCCAGTATCGGACCCGCCCTTCGGATTGGCTTTCTCCGGACCCTTCCCCGCGCCCGCTATGCCACCAGGCCGCTGGGCCACTACGGTCTCGCCAAGGAAAACTACGCCCATTTCACCTCCCCCATCCGGCGCTATGCCGATTTACTCGTCCACCGGGCGCTCTTCCAGAAAAGAGGACCCGACCCTCATGACCTGCGCCGCGTAGCCGAACATCTCTCGGCCACCGAACGGGCCTCCAGCGAGGCCGAACGGGACAGCAAGCGCTCGAAACTATGCACCTACCTCCAGAATCAACTGCGGCAGGGCAAGGCAAAGACCCGCACCGCCCTCGTCACGGAAGTAGTCCCCTACGGCTTCTTCGTGGATATCGAGGAATTGGGCATGGGCGGCCTCGTCCCCCGCAATCTGCTCAAGGATGACCGTTACGATTTCGATTCCACCCGACGGCAGATCCGGGGCCGCCGATCGCGCCGACTCATCCGCGTTGGAGACCGTGTCCAGGTCAAGGTCGCGAGGGTAGACAGTGCCCGGCAACGGATCGACTTTGCCCTTGCGGCACCACCCACCCGTGCACAACGCAGGAAATCTCCGGTCCCGATAAGGCATTCAGCGGGGAATGCCTCTTGATCCCCACCTGGGCGATTCTAGAGTGACCCCCACTGCCATGAGGGTTTCTCTCCTTCCAGTTATCACCTGTGTCGCGCTCCTGATTACCGGCCTCCCCCTCTTCGGAGAAAAGGAAGAGAAAGCAAAGAAGGTCATCGCGGGGAAGGCCGATGTCCTGCGGCACGTGGTCAAGAAATTCGCCCGTTACATCCGACACAATGAGGACGGGGCCACCGTCCATCTCCACTTCGAGGGCGAGAAGGAAGTTTCCTCGTGGCCCGTGCTCCTCGACGCGGAGATCAAGATCGATGGTTGGTGGGGCCGACTGGAACAACTCCACGAAGACGACCGGGTCTGGGTCTGGCTCATGGTCGACCGGAAGAAAAATCCCCACTCGATCCTCATGATTGCCGACGAAATGTCCGAGCAGGACATCCACGACGAACCGTTGGTGATAAAATCCGTCGACGGGGACAAAGCCGTCCTCCACGTGCCAGGCGAGGATCCCAAGAAGGTGCCTGAGCGCACCTTGCACTTCGCGGAGAGTTACCAGGGACCCCGAAAAGCATCCTCAAGTCTCTTCGCCCAATCGTCCGGAAACACCCTCCGCGCAGGGCATGCCCCTGAAGAGTTCGAAACCCTGAGATCCCGCCAGCAGGACTGGCTCCGGGACCGCTGGCGCAAGGAAGGACTCCCCGGCTCAATCAGCGGACTCCACCCTCTCGGTGGCGAGATGGAAGTGACCCTCGATCACGAGGCCATCCGTTGGGGCCGTTACCTGAAGAAGGGTGATGAAGTCCGTCTCGCCATCAAGGACCCCGTCAAGGCCGTCGTCAAATCAGTCTCCCCCTGGCGTGAACGCACCCGCGTACACCTTGTTCCTGCCAGCGGACTCCACCTCCTCGACTTGAAACCAGGACAGCGCGTCAACCTGAAGGTTCCCGAGCCTCCCGGGGAGGTCCAGGCCTCCCACGAACCGACCGACCTCGATCGCCTGCAGGACAAGGAAGAGCGCGTGCAATGGTTTCTGCAGACAATTTACTGCAGCTGCGGCATCCCCGGGGACCGGTGCACCGGCATGTTCTACATCCAGGCCAGCTGCAACGTGAAAGGCTGCGGGCGACCGAAGGAAGTGGCTGCCGAGATTCGTGCCTTCATCGACCAGGACCTGACTGACCGCGAAATCTTCGCCAAGCTGGTCAAGGACCGCGGCCGCGACATCTGGCGGCCTCACCTCCTGCGCTAACCCCCTACCGGTCTCCTGACTGACGGGCAGCACCAGATCCTCCCTTGGGAGCGGCCGATCCCCCGGAGGGTCCACTAACTTTCCCACCTCCGCGGCTCTTGGGGCCATGGGATCCCTCTCCCGACTCCAAGTCTCCCGACTCCAGTAACTTTGCCACCGGGGGGTGCTCCAACGCCTTGGGCGAAACCTGCCCCGTCTTTCCCGGAGAAAGAAACAGGCGTTTCCCGCCAGGTAGCGGCACGATCAGGGGCTTCTTGCTCTTGTTGGTAACGTCCATTGAACCTCCGGGCTGGGTGGAGGGTAGCACAGTCAATCCTCTCTACCATTGGATAATGGCAAAGACCCTGGAATCCTGTAACCTGAAGCCAGCCATGAGACTCATTTACCTCCTCCTTATCGCCTCGAGCCTCGCCTCCCCTGCCGACGACTGGCCCCAGTGGTTCGGTCCCCGGCATGATGGTGTCTGGCGTGAAACGGGGATCCTCGAGAAATTCCCGGAGGGTGGCCCCAAGGTCCTCTGGCGCACGCCCATCCGAAGGGGCTACGCCGGACCGGCGGTGGCCGGCACACGGGTCTACCTCATGGACCGCGAAGTCGACCGCAGTGCGGGAGCCAAGCGCGAGTCCGCCCGCACCGGGGCCCAGGCCGGCAAGGAACGCCTCCTCTGCCTCGAGGCTGCCAGCGGGAAGATCGTGTGGGAGAAATCCTACGACTGCGCCTACACCATGTCCTACCCCGCCGGCCCCCGCGTCACTCCCCTCGTGGAGGGGGAGCGGGTCTACACCCTCGGCGCCGAGGGCCTCCTCGTCTGTCGGGCGACCAAGGACGGACGGAACCTCTGGCAACACGACTTCAAGGAACGCTTCCAGGCCAGGACCCAGACCTGGGGCTTCGCGGCCTCTCCCCTCATCCACGGCGATCTCCTCATCTGTCTCGCCGCCGGGGACGGCACCACCACGGTCGCCTTTCACAAGGAGACCGGCAAGGAAGTCTGGCGCGCCCTGAGTGCGGGGCAACCGGGCTACTGCCCTCCCCGCATCGTGAAACATGCGGGTCGCGACCTGCTCATCATCTGGCATCCCGAGAGCGTCAACGCCCTCGATCCGGCCACCGGGAAACACTTCTGGACCATCCCGTGGAAGATTCGCTTTGGCCTCACCATTCCCATGCCCCAGATGATCGACGAGGAGCACCTCTTCCTCTCCTCCTTCTATAACGGATCCCTGCTCCTCCGCCTGAAGAAGAACAACGGCACCCCCGACATCGTCTACCGCACCAACAAGGCCAGCGAGCGGCAGACCACCCATCTCCACGGCATCATGAACACCATGGTCCTCAGAGATGGGCACCTCTTCGGAGCCTGCAGCTACGGACAGTTCCGCTGCATGGAGGCCCTCACCGGCAAGCGGGTCTGGGAGTCCCTCAAACCCATCGCCCTCGACGGACCGACCCGGTGGGGAACGGTCTTCGTCACCCCACACGAGGACCGCTACTTCCTCTTCACCGAGAAAGGCGACCTCGCCATCGCCCGACTCTCCGTCAAGGGCTACGAGGAGATCGACCGGGCCCACGTCATCGAGCCCAACGGGGCCGATCTCCGGCAGCGCCGCATCGTCTGGTCCCACCCCGCCTACGCCCACAAGTGCATCTTCATCCGCAACGATACGGAAGTCATTTGTCTCTCCCTCGCGAAGAAGAACTGAGTCGTCGTATCGCGCACCTGCCCGACTTCCAAGCCCCGGCGGAAGCCCTTGAGGCCAGGCTATTCTTCCTCCCGCCCAATGCGGAGACTCTACCCCTTCGCGACCCGCCGACCGGGACTTTATCTGGTCGTGGCCTTGAGTTCTACTCGCCCCTCAGCCCCTTACCTTTCCGCAGGGCAGAGAGCTGGGCCCCGAGGCGCTTGGCGACCTCCGGGTGAGTCGCTCGCACGTTCTTCTGCTCTCCCACGTCCTTGGAGAGCTCGTAGAGCTGGGCTCCTTTTTGTTTCTGTCCCGGGATAAACTTCCAGTTACCGGAACGAATGGCCACCTGCCGACCGGCCTCCTCCAGCGTGAACGAAACCCCCTTGGGATCCTTTCCGAGGAAAGCCTCGAGGGTGCTGCGACTGTCCCGGGCCTCACCCGGCTTGAGTTTCAGGTCGAGCAGTTCCGCAAAGGAGGCAATGAAGTCAATCTGGCTCACGAGGGCTGCCGAGACTCCCGGCTTGATCCGGGCCGGCCAGCGCACCACGAAAGGCACCCGGGTTCCCCCTTCGTAGATCTGGTATTTACCCCCCCGGTAGGGACCTGAACCGTCGTGCCCCAGGTCCGCCTCCTCCGAGGACTTGTGCACCGTGGACCCATCCGTATATCCATCGTCATAAACTGGTCCATTGTCGGAGGAGACGATGAAAATTGTGTTCTTCGCGAACCCGGTGTCCTCAAGAGCCTGCGCTACAGCTCCAACCATCCAGTCAAACTGCACCATGGCATCTCCCCGCTTTCCCAGCTTGGTCTTCCCCTGGAACCGAGGATGCGGAGCCCGGGGAACGTGTATGTCCTGCGAGGATACATACAGGAAGAAGGGCTTCTCCTTCTTCTGCCGCTCGAGGAACTTGCGGGCCTGCGCGGCAAACTCATCGGCCATCGTCTCGTCGTTCCAGAGGGCGGATTTCCCACCCCACATCTTGCCGATGCGCCCGATCCCATTGATCACGGTCTCGCTGTGCTGGTGATCCCCGGGGTAGTAGGTCTCAGCCTCCGGATTGGTGCGACCGTATGGATACACCGTGCTCTTGTGATCCTCCGGCGCAGACCCGACGTAGAGCGGGTCGGAGGGGTTGAGGTTCACCACCTTGTAATTCTCGAGATAGACGCACGGAACGCGGTCGTTGGTGGAGGGCAGAAGGAATGAGTAATCGAAACCCACTTCGAGGGGACCCGGCTTGACCTCCCCATTCCAGTTCACCGGGGTTCCCTTCGCGCCCAGTCCGAGGTGCCACTTGCCCACCACCCCGGTGCGGTAGCCCGCCCGGCGGAAGAGCTTAGGCAGGGTCAGGATGTCAGTCGGGATACAGAGCGGCGCATTGGGAGGCAGGATGCGCACTCCTTCCCGGAACCCGTAGAGTCCGGTCAGCATCGAATAGCGTGACGGCGTACAGGTTGCTGCCGTACAGTGCCCGTCGGTGAAGCGCAGCCCCTCCCCCGCGATCTTGTCGATGAAAGGCGTGGGAATCTTGGTGGCACCATAGACTCCGACGTCTCCGTAACCCACGTCATCTCCGTAAACGATAACGACATTGGGTGTCTCCACCGCGAAAAGAACAGGGCTACAGAGCAACAAGGCAGCAAGAGCGAGAGACTTCATCTTCACGAGGCATTCTGGGAGCAGGAGGGCCCTGAACACTAGCAGGAAACCCGGACTTTCTCCAAGTTGACCCTGGCGGGATATTCCATGATGCCAGCCTGTAGCACCCCTCGCTCGCTCTCCCCAAATACCCATCTAATCGTTTGATGTGGAGTGATTTATCTCTTAATATTGTAATGTGAGCCCCCTGACAGTCACCACCCGGCTGGTTCCCGCGGCACTACTGTTCCCGGGAGTCCTTGCAGGTGCTGAAAAACCCGAAGCCTTCCCGCTCCGGTCCGCTGGCCCCCCATCCGAGACCCTCTTCACCGCGCTCACCTCGAAACAGTCAGGTATCGACTTCGTCAACCCCATCGACACCAATCATCCACTCAAGAGAATCTACCTTGGAGCCTTCGCCTGTGGGGGAATTGGAGTGGGAGACCTGAATGGGGACGGCCGGCCGGACCTCTTCCTGACCGGGGGCTCCCCCGAAAATTGCCTCTACCTCCAGACCGGGGACGCCCTCCGGTTCGTCGATGCCACCAGGGAATCCGGGATCACGGCCACCGGAAGCTGGTCGGCTGGCCCAACCCTCGTTGATATTGATGCCGACGGAGACCTCGACATCCACGTCTGTAATTACGACTCCCCCAACCATCTCTGGATCAATGACGGGAAGGGGAAATTCACGGAAAAGGCAAAGTCCTTCGGGCT
>Ga0163179_10003209_pt1 | contig 11159 bp, 18 predicted proteins | sample AtlANTMetagenome_FD_109643 | JGI IMG/M metagenome (GOLD analysis project Ga0163179, IMG submission 109643) | Marine eukaryotic phytoplankton communities from the Atlantic Ocean - Atlantic ANT 2 Metagenome | ecosystem: Environmental > Aquatic > Marine > Oceanic | place: North Atlantic Ocean... | reverse complement strand
TTTGCTAAGTGTTAAAGATAAAGATATAGATAAGGTTAAAGATGTAGATACTAAAAAGAAAGAATTTGCAAAAAGAGTAGAAAAAGAAGTGCTTAATATGAAGTTAGACCCTGTTATGATTAAGGAGTTCATAGAATATTGGACAGAACACAATGATGGTGGGCATGTTTTAAGGTATCAACAACAAAGCATATTTAATGTAAGGAAAAGAATGTCTACTTGGGTTAAGAATAGTAAGAAGTTTAATACTAACATGAAGTTTCAATCTGCAAGTGATGAAGATATTGAAAAGAGAGAGGCAAGAATTGAAGCTGACTACCAAGCTCAACAATCTAAATTTAAAGCAGCAGAAGCAAGTGATGCAGCTAATGATGATGAAAGAAAAAAAGCATTGGGGTTAAAATGATAGATTGTAATCAAAAAGGTGGACAAGATAAAAAATTAAGAATATGGAGTATTTGTGAAGTTTGTTCTTATGCAAAATTTATAAAGAATTTTAGCATTATGATTCAAAGAAAAAATAGCATTGAAATTTGCAATGATTGTTGGACCTATAAAGAACAAAAAACAACAAAATTAAAATTAGGTAACAAAATTATAAAAAAATTAGAACCTAATAAATCAGATAAAGAAATAGGAACACTAAGGCATACAAAATTATATGGTTTAAAAAAAGTAGGATTAGAGTATTTGTATAAAAAATTATATAAAAAAGAATTGGGATTATTATAAAACCTATGGCTGTCTATCAAGCATATACTATCCCTATATGTTTCTCCAGCTCACACTATATAGGCAGCCATAACCTTTAAGGATATTATGAAACTAAGAATAGATAACTGCATAGCACAGAAAAGGCATAGATTTGCAAGAGGGTTTGTCTATGACCCTTCAAGCAAGGATAAGAAGATAGCAATACTACAAATAAAAGAGCAGTTTACTGGTGAACCATACACAGATGCATTAAAGATTGGTTTTGTATTTCACATTAAGAGACCAAAAAATCACTTTAGAACTGGTAAGTATGCTAATGAATTAAAAAAAACAGCACCAGTATATCATATTAAAAGACCTGATGTAGATAATTATGTAAAGTTCTATATGGATTGTATGAATAAATTAGTTTATTTAGATGATAGCCAAGTGATAGAACTTAGAGCAACAAAAGAATATGATGACAAAGAATCTTATACAGAGATAATAATATGACTATATTTAATGAAGATAAAATAATATTAGATTTATGTGGTGGAACAGGTAGTTGGAGCAAACCATATAAAGAAAATGGATATGATGTTAGGGTAATTGACCCACAAGAATGGTTAGAAGATGATTATGGCACTGGTGATGTTAGATTATTTAAGAAACCTAAAGAAAAAATACATGGTATTCTTGCTGCACCACCTTGCACTCACTTTAGTGGTAGTGGAGCAAGACATTGGAAGAAAAAAGGTAAAGAACCATTATTAGATGGATTATCAGTAGTAGATGCTTGTTTAAGAATTGTATTAACAACTAATCCACATTTTTGGGTTTTAGAAAATCCAGTAGGAAGATTAAAACATTATATAGGTGATGCAAAATGCACATTCCAACCTTATCAATATGGTGATGCTTATAGTAAAAGAACTTGTTTATGGGGTAATTTTAACATGCCTGAACCAACTGATGTAGTAGAACCTGATATGGTAGAATTTATATCTAAAAAAGGTGTTAAGAAAAGAATGGCAAGATTGTTTTATGATAGTTTTAAGTTACCAAAAAATGAAAGAGCAAGATTAAGAAGTATGACACCACCAGGTTTTGCTAAAGCATTTTATCAAGCAAATAAATAATATGAGTATAAAAGATATATACAAAGTAGATAGTATTAAATCACAAGAAACTTATGATTGGTTGTTAAATAAACATTACATGAAAAGATTAACATCAATATCTTATGCTTTTGGATTGTTTAAGAAAAAAAAATTAGTTGGAGTATGCACTTATGGAAATGCTTTACCTATTGGAATGTTAATTGGTGTATGTGGCAAAAAATATAAAAAAATTGTTTATGAATTAAATAGATTATGTGTGGATAATAATGATAAAAATTGTCTTTCTTATTTTGTATCTCAAACATTAAAAATGTTACCTAAACCAAAAATTATAATTAGTTATTCTGAAATAGAACAAGGACATTATGGATATATATATCAAGCAACAAACTTTTTGTATACTGGACATTCACACACACAAAAAGATTGGAAATTAAAAGGTAAAGAAGATATACATACAAGGACCTTAATGGATGAGTTTTCTTATGAAAAAGATAGGATAAGCAAATTAAAACAAAAATATGGAGATAATTTATATCAGGTTGAAAGAAAACCTAAAAACAGATATGTTTATTTTATAGGTAGTAAAACACAAAAGAAAAATATGTTAAAAAATCTTAAATATGAAATAAAACCATATCCTAAAGGTAAAAACAAAAGGTATGATGCAAGTTATAAACCTACAACACAAGCAACATTATTTTAGATGAACAAAGACATCAAACAAGAATTAGGCTTTATATACATAGTAAATGGAAAGAAGTTCTTAACAAAGAAAGAAGCAGTTAAGTATAAGAAAAGGTTAAATAAACAATATTTTACTTTTTTTTCTAAGTAGAGATGTTATATTACATATAGGAAAATATGAATAAAAATACAGAAAACAGAGGTTCTGAAGTAACAAAGGTTACAAAACCAACTAAAAAAGAATTGTTCTTACAAGGCTTAGAGTTGAATCTTGGTAATATATCAAAAGCCTGTACTCAAGCAAACATTTCAAGACAAACTTATTACAGATGGATTGAAGATGAATCATTTAGTGAACTATGTGATAATATTAAAGAAGGCTTGATAGACCTTGCAGAAAATCAGTTATTAAATAAAATCAACAAAGGTGATATAACAGCTATTATATTCTTTTTGAAGTGTAAAGGTAAGAAAAGAGGTTACACAGAGAAACAAGAAGTTGAAATATCTAAGCCTATAACTGACATTAATTTTGATGAACTGTAATCTAACTTTACATAAGAAAGATTACTTTCCTCATCAATGGAGTTTTTTGACATCAAAGAAACCTATTACAGGACTTATAGCTGGTTTTGGTTCAGGTAAAACACATATCTTTTTAAGGAAGGTATTTATATCACATATAACAAAAAAGAATAACAAAGGTGTTTCTAATGGTTGGATTATATATCCTACTTATGATTTAGCAGAAGAACTATTTGTTAATCCATTTAAAGAACTACTTGAAGCTAAGGGTATTTACTACCAATACAATATAGCAAAGCATAAGTTCACTACACCTTATGGAACTATTAAGATATACCAGCTACAAAAGCCACAAAGAATTATTGGAGCAGAGTTAAACTATATAGGTTTTGATGAATTTGATGTAGAATCATATAAGAATTGTGATATAGCATTTAAAAAAGCAATAGGTAGAATGAGAGGTGCAAATGATTGTCAGATGTTTATTGTATCTACTCCTGAAGGTTATCACTATTGCCATAAGATATTTGTAGAAGATAATAATGATGATAGATTGTTAATTCATGGTAAGACAAGAGATAATACTTATCTGCCTGAGAATTACATTAAGCTGCTTGAAAGCAACTATGATGAAAAGATGCTACAAGCATATATGGAAGGTCAGTTTGTTAATTTAAGTAGAGGAGCAACTTATTATGCTTTCAATAGAGAACAGCACACAGCTGAAGTATCCTATAACAGTAGATTGCCCATCAGAATTGGAATGGACTGGAATGTTGACCCATTATCAGCAGTCATCTTCCAAGTCTACAAACAAAAGCCTTTTATTAGAGTGGTCAAAGAGATTGCCTTATACCATAGAGGTGAAGGTGATTTGATGACACAAAGAATGTGTGATGAAATAAGAAGAATGTATCCTAATCAGGTGTATTATGCTTATCCTGATGCAACAGGTAGTTCAAGACATTCATCAGCACAATATTCAGATATAGATATAGTTAGGAGGAATGGGATAAGGGTAATGGTAAAACATATTAATCCAAGAGTTGTTAATAGAGTAAATGCTGTTAATAACAACTTATCAAAAGATAATATTATCATTGATAAATCTTGTAAGATGTTAATTGGGGATTTAGAAAAGGTTACTAACAAAGAAGGTAGCAGAGATATAGATAAAAGTAATAAAGAATTGACACACATGTCTGATGCTTTTGGATATGGTGTAGATTGGGAATTTCCAGTAGTTAAACCAGTAATAGGAACACAAGATAGATAATAGGAGCAAGATATGATACCAAACATAGGTGAACTAAGTGTCTTAATGAGTAAATGGGACATTAATCAACAAAGAAAGAACAAGTGGAAAAATAGTAGATACAAAGCACTTGATTACTATAAAGGAAACACTAAAGAATATGTAGGTGATTATTTTAGTGATTCTACATTATCTAAAGTGCCTATTGGTAATGTTAATATAACAAAAAGAATTATAAACAGAATATCACTTGTGTATATGCAATCACCTATTAGGACATATTCAAATGAAGATGTTACTGATTACTTTAATGGTAAAGACCATAAGTTGCAAAGATTAGAAAGAATGACTAACCTATTAGATGGTGTTTTAATTAAACCTTGCTGGAGGTATAAACAAGATGGGTCTACTTGTATAGAATATGATATTATTATGGATTATGAACCATTATTTGATGATGACCCACTTAATCCTTATGCTTTTGTTTATCCTATTGCAGACAAAGCAGAGGTCTTGGATACTACTCCTGAACAGTTTGCATACTGGGATTCTGAAAATCACTTTATATTTGATAAGAATGGAAAGATGTATACACATGATGATAATCCTGATATGGTTAATCCTTATGGTGTATTACCATTTGTAGAATGCTTTAGAGATGGTAAGCCTGAAACAGATTACTTAGATACTAATGCTTCAACAGATTTAATACAAACAAACTTAGCTATTAATGTAGCAGAAACTAATAAGAATGCTAACATAATGTTTCAATCATTTGGTTATCTGTTTGTTAATGGTGCAGGTATAGACAAAGATACAATGGAGATTGGTCAAGATAAGATTAACTATCTTGGTGTTGATGGTAGTATAAGCATTGTTTCTCCTCCTAATGCAGTTCCAGCACTTGATGAATCCATACAAAGCAGTTATAAGATGTTAGCACAGAACTATCATCTACCTACTTCATTTGTTGAAGGTTCAACTGCTGCTTCAGGTGTAGCACTTAAGCTAAGGAATATGGAACTAACAGATGATAGAAAGTCAGATGTTACAAGATGGAAAGAAATAGAACATAAACTATTTGATTTAGAAAGAATTATCATAGCAGTAGAAGATGGTAAAGATGCAGGTGATTTAGAAGATGTAGACTTTTCTGAAGCAATAGAAGTTCTTAATGATAAAGAGCAAAGAGAAAAGTGGGAGTGGGAACTTGCACATGGACTTATAGATAAAGCAGATATACTGATGCAAAAGAATCCTGATTTAGATAGAGAAGAAGCATTAGATATACTATTTGAAAAGCAAGACACAGAGATGGAACTTGAAGAAGAAGAAACAGAAGAACCTCAATCTGCATTACTACAAGCATTGCAAAGACCTGTAGAGTAATGGCAGAGTATCAAGGCAAGTCAGTTAAGTTAGATAAACCTTCAAGAATTACAAAAGGTGAAGCTGGATATGGTAGGAAGAAGTTTAAAGTATTTGTTAAGTCAGGTGATAAGGTAAAGAAGGTTATGTTTGGTGACCCTAACTTATCTATTAAAAGAGCAAGTGATACTAAAAGAAAATCATTTAGAGCAAGACACAAGTGTGATTCTAACAAACCAACAGACAAAACAAAAGCAAGATACTGGTCTTGTAAGTTTTGGCAATCAAGTAAATCAGTAACTGACTTACTTAAATAATGGCTAATCAAAGAGATATAGATTTGTCTGCTAATAATATAGCTGGTCTTGTTGATAAGGCTAAATCAGAACTAATAGCTTCATTATATCTTATAGGTGAAGAGATAGGTGATATAACAGAGTTTGCTAATACTTTATTATCTATTGATGTTGAGGGAACACTTAAAAACAAACTACAAAAGGCTACATCTATTTATGCTAATGCACACAGAGGTGTCTTAGAATCTACCATAGGTTTTGCAGATATAAATCCAAGAGCATTATCTACATTTGCAGCACTTAATGAACAATTATTTGATAACTCTATAATAAGAACAATATCAGGTAGCATTAGAACTGAAGTTGTTAAAGGGTTACAAGCAGGATTATCTACAACACAAATATTAGAGAATGTTACTAATGCAAGTATATCTAATTCACAAATGCAAACATTAGTTAATACAAGCCTTAATTCTTATTCAAGGCAAGTAACTAACCAAATGATGAGTATTGCTCCTAAAACTACTAAATATGTTTATATAGGACCTGTTGATGATAGAACAAGAGATGAGTGTTTAGATATGGCATCTGCTGGTGCATTAACTTTAGACCAAATAATAACACAGTTTGGTGAAGCACCTTTAGTAGATGGTGGTGGATTTAATTGCAGACACAAATGGGAAATAGCATCAGATGAAGGATTAGGTTTTAATGAACAAAGCAAGGCAGAAAGTAGATTAGAAAATGCTTGATAAAATGTTTTTTTTAAAGATAGGACCTAATGTTAGAGATAGATATAGAAAGCATATCTTTCAAGATGCTAAAGATGTATTTGGTAAACCATTTAAAGCATACACATCTAAGTATGGACAAAACAAAAGAGCAAACAAATTTAAAAGACAAGCATCACAATATGCTAATAGCAATGCACCAGTATTAACATCTGATTTACTTAGAGATTATAGCTTAATTAAAACAATGAGAAATGGATTTCAAATAGGTTGGACTACATTAGGTGCAAGAGTAGAATGGTTGAAGAAGATGGGTAGAGTATTAACATCTAAATCACAACCTATGCCTGATGGTGTTATTAACTATTTATCTAAGGAAGCTAATAGATATATAAAGAAAAGATTAGGACCTAATAAGACTACAAGATACAAAATAGGCAGAAAATAATAATTGTATAAAAGATTTAGTAAGTTATATTATATATAAGAATTTTCAACTAAAACTCAACAAACAGAGGTAAAAAATGTCAGAAGAAAATGTTACTCAAACAACTGAAGATACTCAGGATAATAACAACAGCACACAAGCTGATACAAAAAATGTTCCTTATGATAGATTTGCAGAAGTTAATCAAGCTAAAAATGATTTAGCAGGTCAAGTTGGTAAGTTACAAGCACAGATTGATAAAATGAATCAGACTACTAAACAACAACAAGAAGCTAAAATGGTAGAAGATGGAAAGCTAAAAGAAGCTCTTAATATTGTTCAGAAGGAAAGAGATGAATTTAAGACACAATCAGAGCAATGGAATACTTACCAAGCTAATAAAAGAGAATCATTAATGGGCAAATTAACTGATGATGATGATAAATCTATTGCAGATGGTTTGAGCTTAGATAAATTAGAGAAATATGTAAGTAAGGTTGTTAGTGTTTCAGCACCTACTACTTCATCAGCAAGAGCCACTACTGGTAAAGCAGGTGATATGGGAGGTTATTCTTCTTACTCTGAATGGGCATCTAAAGACCCTAAAGGTTATGAAGAATCTAAAAAACAAATAAACTCAGGTATTAACATTGGCTTTGAATAAAAAACATAGCAAGTTATTAGGTAAAGATTTAGACCCTAAGAATGATATGGAATTAAAGCCACAAAAAGATGGTGATGTAGATGTTAGATATAAGAATGGTAAGATGTCCTATGATGAATACATTGATGAAATGGAAACAAGGGCAAATAACCAAGCTGAAGGTAAGTCTATATCTAAGTCTTTTGGTTACTTTGGTGGATTTGGTAAAGGAACATTAAGAAAGCCTTATGAACAAGCAAAAAAAAATAAATAGCTATGTCAAAATGAAGGCTTTATGCAGTTGAAAGACATAATGATTAAAGGAGAGTATCATGGCAGATGCAGTAAGTGATACAGGTGCAGGAAGAGTTGTAGGTGGTGTAGGAACTATTATAGGTGATGCAGTAGTTGCATTTAACAAAGCTAATGTGATGTTACCACTAATAACTTCAAGACAATGTCCAAAAGGTGCTTTAACAGTTCAATTTGTTGATTATACTAAGATTGCTTCAAGTGATGTTGGTGCAGCAACAGATGGTGCAGATTACACTACAATGACATCTATTGATACAGCAGCTAAAACTGCTTTAGTATCAGAGCATGTTATTAGAACAGATGTATCTGATTTAGCAGCTATGGGTAGTGCTGAAGATTATACAGGTAATGTTGGTGATGTTTTAGGTAATGCAGTATCAGCTAAACTTGATGATGATTTAGTAACACTTGGTGAATCATTTTCACAAACAGAATGTGCAGCAGGAACTGCTTTAGCATTAGACCATATCTTTGGTTCAATGAGACAGTTAAGAGCAGCAGGTGCTCCATTTCCATATAACTTAGTGTTATCACCTAAGCAAGTATGGGGTGCAAAAGGTCTATCAGGATTGTTAGTAGACCCTTCAGCAGGTGCACAAGCAGATAATCCACTATCTCAATCTAAATTAGTAAATGGTATGGTTGGAACAATAGCTGGATTTAATGTTTACTGGTCAGATCAAATCAATGAAAATGTAGGTTCTGGTGGTGATGCTGCTGGTTTTGCATTTTCAAAAGGTGCTTTAGGACTTGCAATAGGACCTGAAGGATTAATGAGAATAGAAACAGAAAGAAATGCTTCATTCAGAACAACAGAATATGTTGCTACTGGATTTTGGAAAGAAATAGAAATCCATGATGCATTTGGAGTTTATATCTTATCTGATGTTTCTTAATAGATAATCATAATAACAAGGGCAGGTAAAACTGCCCTTTGTTACAACAGGAGAAAAAATTTATGGAATATTTTAAAAAAGCAAATGGAACAATTATCAAGGTTACACCTAATCATGATATTAATTCATTAAAAGAAAGATTTACTGAATGTGATGCCAAAGGCAATGAAATCAAGGCAGAAAAGCCTAAGAAAGAAGCTAAGAAAGCATCTAAGAAAGATAAAAAAGAAAATAAATAAATTATTATGAACCTTGTTCATGGTAGCCAACCTTAAAGGAGAATCAAAATGGCAGAAACACAATTAAGAAAATATGCAGTAGTTGAGAAGTTAAACAAGATGGAAGTTGATTTAATCACTTCAACACCTGATATAGCAGAAGCAACTTATCAAAATGGTGATTTAATGGCAGAAAATGAAAGCATTAATAATGCAGTTGCAGTAAAAGGTGGTGCTTGTATTTTGCAATCAATATATGCAATAGATACATCAGACACAGGTGGCACTATATATCTTATTATAACTGATGCAGGAGTTGATTTTGGAACAGTAGGTAGTGCAGTTAATGCACCTGATGCTTCAGCAGATAATACTTTTGCTATTGTAGAATTATCAAATTGGACAGACATTGGTGGTGCAAAAGTATGCACAAAAAGCAATGTTGGTTTAGTAGGTAAAACACCATCAGATTCAAAAAATTTATTTTATTCAGTAGTTAATTCAAGTGGTGGTGATATTGTTATTGGTTCAGGTGAAGATATTATCTTCAAATTTGGTGTGGTAAAAGATTAATGTTTGCTAAGGGCAGAATTACAACAACTGGTGATGTATTCAGAGATGAAAAGTCTTTAGCATTTGATGGCTCTAATGATTATATACAATTAGGGTCAGCATTTAACTATAATGTACATTCTATATCTGCTTGGGTTAAATTTAATGCTGATACAACACATAAGTTTATATTTGATGCAAGAGATGCAAATGATGATGGAATAATGTTTTTTATTACTTCAGCAGAAAAAATTATGTATAGTATAAATGCTGTTGATGGTGTATATGATTCAGTTTTAACAGAAGGAGTTTGGTATCATTTTGTTGGCACTAATGATGGTACTACAAGTAGAATATATTTAAATGGTGTTGAAGTTGAAACTGCTGATACATCAGGTACAACAATAAATACAACTACTTCAGGTACAATAGCCACACAAAGTTTTAGCACACCAGGTCATCTATTTAATGGTAATATATCAGAAGTTGTTTTTTATACTTCAGCATTAACTGCTAACCAAGTTAAAACTATATACAATGGTAGAGAACCTTATAATCATAAAGAAGGTGTAGCATCAGGCAATTTACAGGCTTGGTATAGAATGGGTGATGGTGCTTTAGATGAATCAGGTTTTAAAAATGGTGTTATAGGAAATGAAAAAAATAATACATTAGGTACAAACCTTGTAGTTAATGGCTCTTTTGAAGCTGATTCTAATTGGGCTGATTATAATAGTGTAAATGCTAATGTAAGAAGCACAACACAAGTATATGAAGGAACTTATTCAAGAAAATTTACTGTTGATGGCAGTAGTCAAGGCATTCAAAGTGATAATTTTACAACAGAAACAAATAAAACATATTATGTTACCTTCCAAATATATCCTGATGATGCAACTACTGCAAGAATTGCAATAAGAAAAGGTGACAATTCAGATTGGGCAAATGATACTGCTTTTTCAGGCTTAACACAAGATGCCTGGAATAAAGTATCACTTGCATATACAGATACAGCAGGGGGTAGTGGAGCATATTTGGTAATACATGGACATGGTAATACAAGTGGTGATTTTTATATTGATAATGCTAAAATACAAAAAATGGGTGATGGAGCAGGTTGTTTAAAAAATATGGGAGCAACCAATATAGAAGGAGATACACCATAATGGACTATTCTAATAGAAAATGGGTTATAGTAAATGTATCTGATATAACAGATGAAATGATAGTAAGTGCAATGCAAACATCTATGGATACATTAAGAAAGACATTAGATGGTAGTAAGGCTATATTAAAGTTTGATGGTGATACTCCAAATTGTTTTGATGGACTAACTACTTACAATCATACTGAGATATTAACAGAACTTGCTAAGAGTGCTTGGACTGATGAAGAATGAGTTTATTAAACCAAATTAAGAAGCATGAAG
>Ga0163179_10003208_pt1 | contig 11161 bp, 5 predicted proteins | sample AtlANTMetagenome_FD_109643 | JGI IMG/M metagenome (GOLD analysis project Ga0163179, IMG submission 109643) | Marine eukaryotic phytoplankton communities from the Atlantic Ocean - Atlantic ANT 2 Metagenome | ecosystem: Environmental > Aquatic > Marine > Oceanic | place: North Atlantic Ocean... | reverse complement strand
TTGACGGAGAGTCAAACTTTGCTATGGAAAATGATTGGATTAGCGCTCAGCTAAAAATAACTAATCATTCTAACCCTTCAACAAATGATGGTTATGTTGAAGTAATACACCACGCAGGTAAACCACCGTATACATTTGAATGGGATACAAACTCCGCTGCACTAACTGGATTTACAGGCGTCACAACTGGCTCTATAATAGGTCCACTTCAGTCAGCTGGTGCAATAGCAGTTAACGTAACAGATAAAGATAATAGTACAGTAAATTTAACTGGAAACGTATTATCAAACCAACCTGGAAATCCAATAACCTTAGGAAGTATAACAACTAATGCTAGTGCTACAGGAAGTACAAAAATAACATTAGCGTCTCAGCAAATGAAATCAGGTTCAATATCTAGAGAAGAAATGTCTAGAGAAACTTGGAAAAGAATGCTAAATAATATACCTCTACTACTTAAGACAAAAGGAAGTGAAAGAGGTATCAAGGCTTTAATATCTACTTATGGTTTACCTCCAACATTATTAAGAGTGTTTGAATATGGAGGTCCAAGAAAAACTAGACAGACAGGTTCATATATAAAATATGACAAGTTTAGTTATTCATTAGAATTTACAGGAAGTCAACATGTACAGCTACCTTGGAAAAAAATTACAAACCACCCATTTCACAATGCAATAGACAGAGTACCTGATTCTGTTGAAATGAGATTTAATACTTGGACAAGGACTTCTCAATCTTTAGCATCTTGGGGAGGTGCTGGCAAAATGCAGTTAGGTATTATACCTCACGTTAGCGCTAGTAATTTAACTTCAGATTATTATAACTTTGGTGCTATCGTTATGGAGATGGATGGCGGTTCTGCCCAAGCTACATCTTCTTACCTTCCTCTATATGACAATGATTGGTGGAACGTAATGGTAAGTAGAGTGACTGCTTCTACAGCAGCTGTAAACAGTAGTACAACAAATCAATTATTCAAAATTTCTTGTGCTAAATCTCCAGACCACGCAGGGGCTAGAATAACTCATACTGCATCAACATATATATCTCAAAAAGAATCTGGTAACGCTAATAGGTGGAATAAGGTACATACATTTAGAGTTGGTGGTAATAATTGTAATACTAATTTTGGAAAATTTTCCGGCTCTATGCAAGAGGTAAGATTTTGGATGTTTGAAGAGCAACTTCAAGCTCAGCTCGATGAATGGAACACATTAGATGCTTTTCACAATCATGTGCGTGACCCTCAACAAATACAAGGAATAGAGGCAACAGGTTCATATAACCAGTTAATAGGCCGATGGTCATTAGGTGCTGACTTAAATAGATGGAGTGGTTCATGGGAACCTCCTTTTAATACGCTAGCAATTATATCATCATCTGCACCAAGCGCATGGAGAAGAAAAGACCCTTATACTCAAGGTTCATTTGGTGAATTAGATGCTGCACCTTATGGATTTGTAATGGACGTAACAATTGACTGGCCAACTGAAGAGGAAAGATATTTCACACCTATGCCCGATTTAATTGGTACAAGAGAGCTGTCAGATAAAACTCGTATAGAATCTTCAACACTAACAGGAAATCTTACAAATGAAAGAAAAGTAGAAAGAAGCGCTTATGATAAAGCTCCTTTAGATTCAAATAGACTTGGAGTATTTTTTGCACCAACATTTGAAATTGATATTGATATCGCTAGAGAATTAGGTGATGCAGAATTTGATAACTATATAGGTAATCCTTTAGATTTAAGAAACAATGAATATAGAAGACTACGAGCATTAAGAAATCACTATTGGTATAAACACCAAAATCCTTATGACTTTTATGATTATATAAAAATACTTAGACATTTAGACCATACACTGTTTAAGCAGATAGAGCAAATTGTACCTGCGAGATGTAATGCTCAAATTGGATTGTTAGTAAAACCAAATATGTTAGAGCGACCTAAGGTTGCACACATGCATGCTGAAAGATATTACAATGATATACACGGTACACTAAAAGTAGAACCTGTGCGTTTATTAGCAGGTACAACAGAGTTAGGTGGTCCTGTGCATCAATGGCAAGACCCTAAAAATGGAAAGTGGTCAACTGGTTCTGCACAAGCTGGAACATACGCAAGAAATGCAATGACAGCATTTCGAACATATCAAAGTAATTCATTTAACGACTATCCTTTATATACAGAACAATCAGAAGGTGAGCTTGTTATATTCTTAGATACAAGAACTCATTATGGTCACGATTTAGAAGATGATGGTGCAAGATATGTTTGGAGATACATGAATGAATTCAGACACAAAAGACCTACAAATCAATATGGACCTTATACAAAAGATGGAGTATATCAGGTAGACGCATTTTACCAAATGCAGACTGCTACATATGAAAATAGCTTTGAATTTTTCCACAATGTTGATAGCAATGTATTAACAGATAATTATTGGGAATTAGACCATTTAGTTGATAGACAGAGTACAGAATCGCACGGTACACTAAACCCTGCATCTGCATTCAAGCATTATTCAATGCAAAAAAATATAACACCTCGTCATTCAAGAAATAGAATGTCAGCAGGTTGGGCTGAAGCTTCAAGAAGCCGAGAGCCTTTTAACGATTTTGGTAATATACCAAATTATTATCACAGTCGAATGTCAAGAATATATTCTAAGGAAAAATTCTATTACTTTTCACCTAACAACAATATGCACAATAGTGCTAGTACTGGAGGTCATGCGGCACCAGGAGTTAGTATGAGTGGATGGGGACCTCACGCACTTAGAAACGGATTTTATAGGTCAGGTTTAAGACCTGTTAGTAAAAGTCATGAAAGAGCAGACGTACAAGATTATAGACCTAACGCAATAAACAACTTATTTTATGCAGGATGTAAATTGGTAGGCTCTGATTTTAACATGCCTGTATTAGATACAGTTGATGGAGGTCCAGTAGTAGAATATACTGATACTTCTCCAAATAGAATAATGATAGTTAATAGAACAGCAGGTGGTGGTGATATAGCAGCCACAGCAGCTCCTGCACAACAACAATCGAGAGGCGTATAAAAAATGACTAACGATATATTTATATTAAAGAAAATAAAAGTGGGAATAACAACATGGGATATTTAGATAAAACAACAATTACGGTCGATGCAATTCTTACGAAAAAAGGCCGAGAGCTTTTAGCGAAAGGCTCTGAACAATTTAAGATAACACAATTTGCATTAGCCGATGATGAGGTTGATTATGGACTGTGGGATGTTAATCACCAGCTAGGTTCTAATTATTATGGACAAGCAATAGAAGCAATGCCAATAGTAGAAGCAGTACCAAATGAAACTTATGTTATGAAACATAAATTGGTCACTCTTCCTAAAAACATTTCTAGAATGCCAACCGTAACGGTAGGTGTGACAGACATAACTTTATTGGCCGGTGGTGATAAAGCTCCTATTACTCCAAATACAGCAAATTACGCAAATGGTAATTCAACTTATGGATATACAGCTATATTAGCAGACTCAGATGTTTGCTATCTAAATGTAGCTTCAGGTGGTAGAATTGCTAGTGGATATAATCCAACAATTGCGGACTTTATTGGAGATACAGGAAATTCAATAACAGTGACTGGAACTCGTTTCCAAGTTGTTGCAAAAGCACAGCCTGTAGAAGATAAAACAACAACCCTTACGATAATTGGTAATGAAACTGGTGGATACGTTACAGTTAATATAACAGTTAAAAAAGAATCGACAGCTACAAACTTAGTTGAAGACTTCTATTATGACCAACCGTAAGAGATAGGAGAAATAAAAAATGGCAAAAGGAAATTTTAGTAAAAAGTTCAATAAAAGTAATGCACTTTCTAGGAACTATTCTACAAGAGTAGGTGGAAGAACAAGAAGGCCTACATCTCCTGTTAGAAGAAGAGTCATACAGCCTATATATAGTAGATTCTCTAGAGAAGATATCGTTCAAAACGCAAAAGCTGATAATATAACAGCAGCTATGTGGTCTAATAACGATGGTGATTTGATGGATGCTACAAACGAACTATATACATCATCCGTACAAATGGATGCTGCAGGATTATATTATGCAGAGTTCTATAGAGAAGACCCTCAGACAACTGTAAATGCAGAACCTCAATTTGCAATTGCTTATGGTAATTCAAATGGCTCTGGTTCGGCACCAATATCAGAATACTCTTCTGAAGGTATGACACCTACAAAGGCTGTATATCAACAATACAGAAATCTTTTATTAGGTCCTGGAGATGATTTTTTCACAATAACAGATGCAGCTACCAGTACTACATATCAAGAAACAGGTTCAGTATTTATTAATATAAATAGAAATAGATTCAAAGAAAGAATTGACCCAGGTAATTGGGAAATAACAATTAAGAACACTGCGTTTTCAGGTCATACAAATGGTCAGATAACATTTACAGATAATAGCTCTGTGACTAGTCCTGTACTTGGAGACAGTGGAGCTTTATATAAAGTTGTGACAGGCTCGATGGGGACAACAAACGCATCTGCAGCTCAACTAGGATGGCTATATCCAGATATGGGTGTTATTATGCTTTCAGCAAGAGCATTAGGTTTACCAGCAGAAACAAATTATTGTTGGTGTCCTGGTGGTGTTGGTGGTACAGATATTACTGCAACAGGTAATCAAAATCCACAAATACATACTTTAATTGGAGCGTTTACAGGTTCAACTGGACCAGGTGCATTTGCAGCTAGAAGTTCAGAAAGAATATATTCTACTCACTATTTTATAAGACTGAAAAACAACGAATATAACTTTAGTAATAATCCTTCGTTTACCTCTGGCTCTCAAGGAGAATTTGCACATCCATCTATGTATAGAGACCCGCATGTTTATATTACAACTGTAGGTATGTATAACGATAGAAATGAATTACTTGCAATTGCAAAATTAAGCAAACCGTTGTTGAAATCATTTACAAGAGAGGCATTGATACGAGTTAAATTAGAATTCTAAGCGGAGTGAAATATGTCTGGAATTTTCAAGGCCTTTAGAGGTGACGAAATACAACTTACTCCCTACAATGCTCATAAAGATTATATTGTTTATATAGAAGACTATACAGGTAGTTATTATGAACCGTATTATGAGCAGGTTAGGACGCTAAACCATCCGTTAACATCTTCAGATGATTTAGAGACTGTGACAGTTTCGATGAGTGTCTTTTCATACCAAACAGAGTATGAACCATCAGACTTCTTTCCAGACGAATTCGGAATGTATGGAGCTTTGACAAGTGGCTCTGGTGATAAGCGAACTACAAACAATTATTTTCAAAAAATACTTCACGGCTCACTTCAAGGTATGTATTATACAAACCCTGATGACCCTATGTATACATTAGATAATAGCGGTTATGAAAAAGAATATAGAGAGTTAAATAAAACAGCTCAGATATTATCAATTCCTCAAAGAATGCATGGTGAAGCTATAAGAAAAAATAGTGTAAAAATTCAATCAGGTAGTTTATCAGAAAGAGTCACCTTATATGATGATGGATTTGGAAATTTATATGACAACGCAATAACAGGCTCTTCAGTATCTGAGTCAATTGCAACAAGTCAATCTGTAAGCTATACAACTGAAAGTTTAATATCTCTTAATTTTTCAGATTTATATACTAAAGTCGGCCAGACTGTGACAGTTCATAGTACAAACGATAAAAGCCTTTGGAAACAAAAGTATGGTGGACAAACATTTGATATAAGTAATGATACAAGATTTTTTGAAAGGTCTATATATCCAAATAAAGTAGCTCTATATAAAGGTGAAGTATTAGACGAATATCCTGAAGGTGCTTATATTTCTTTTGACGGAGACGAAGGAGATACATCTGAATTAAGAGCAGAGCCTTTGAGTAGTAGCTTTATGCAAATCGAACACATTCCTACTTTAGATGTAAGGCGAAACGAAGATTATACAGTAGCAATGAGAATATCTTGTTCGGCAGTTCAACCTACAGCAGATGATGGTCTATACAATTATAATCATATGTTTATTTTACACAAACAGGATTATACTGGAGCAGGAGGTTATACATACCCATTTTCTTTAAGACAAGTATCTGACAATGCACCTCTGTCAGGAGTATATGGAACACGAGGTCATTTACAAGCACAGATACGAGTAGGTACATCATTTGTAAAAATAAATAGTACAGGCTCAGTCACAGGCTCAGGAAATAAATGGTGGGATGTTGCAATAGTCAAAGGAGGTGACTCTATGTCACTATACATTGATGGCGACCTACAAGGCAAAGAATTTTTACCTCAAGGAAATCTACACAACACAGCTCCTATAACAATAGGCTGTACAAAGCAATGGGGAGGTTATTATTCAGTAGCAAATCCAAATGTACCAGGTGCAACAATACAAGTGCCAAGATTAGAGGCGAGAGCTAATTGGAAAGGAGGTATGAGTAATTTTGCAATCTTTAATAAAGCTTTAACACCAGCTGAAATATCATATAATGTAGCTACAAAAGGTAGGATGACGAACATAGTAGGTAACGTATTTTATAATCACGGTATTATAACATTAACAAGCGAAGACGCTAAATATAAAGCTGCAGCCTCTGGTCAGCCTATGTTTTCTCAATGTACACTATCATTTGAAAATACTCATGAAATAATGGAGCATGAATATACATGTAATATAAAAGAACGAGAATACATGTATACGATGAATCCTACAATTGTAGATGATACAAAATTAAATACAATAAAGCATTATGTGACTCAATCAACTTGGTCACCTTATGTTACGACAATAGGATTATATGATGAATACGCTAGACTACTTGCGGTAGGTAAGTTATCTAGAGCAATAAAAAAATCTCAAGATTATGATACAACATTTGTTGTAAGATTTGATACATAAAATATGAGTCATTGGTTATACAAAAATAAAGTGCTCAATGAAGCACCTAAAGGTTATTTTGGTTTTGTTTATTTAATTACAAATATAAAATCAGAAAAGAAATATATAGGCAGGAAGTATTTTGGCACAACACGTCGTGTCAAGGTTGCAGGAAAGAAACGAAGGAAGGTTATAAGAAAAGATTCTAATTGGAGAGATTATACAGGCTCTTCTAAACAATTAAATTTAGACATATTAAAACTAGGCAAGAAAAACTTTAAGTTTGAAATACTAATTATGGGTGAAACAAAAGGCCAAGTAAATTACCTTGAAGAGAATATACATCATAGATGTCATGTTTCTGTAAAAGAGGAATTTTATAATGACTGTATTGGTCCAAGAAGATTTGCTAAAGTAAAGTTTACAAGGCGAATTGAAAGGCAAATAAACGAGCTAAAATTTTAATATATCGGAAAAAATTGTTATATTATATACATGAAAAGTAGACAATTTATAAACTTACTTGAAAGCGTATTAGGTACATCAAAGAGTAGTGGAAATGAGCATACTTTTTCATGTCCTTATTGCAATCATCATAAGAAAAAACTTGTTATAAATGTAGCTACTGAAAAATGGCATTGTTGGGTATGTGGTACAAAAGGAATAGGTGTTTCTAGGATATTCAAGAAATTAAAAGCCTATGATAAAATACCTTTACTAAGTAAATTTTCTAAAATAAAGATTAGTAGTAAGGTAGATAAAAAAGAACATGTTTCACTTCCTATGGAGTTTATACCAATGGTTAATGGGAACATAAGTAGTCCTGAATTTAGAAATGCTGCAAACTATCTAAAAAAACGAGGATTAAATAAAGTAGATGTATTAAGACACAATATAGGATATTGCGAATCTGGACCATATTCAGGAATGATTATAATTCCTAGTTATGATAAAGATGGTGTATTAAATTATTTCGTAGGCAGGTCTTATTATGATACTACATTCAAACATAAAAATCCAAAAGTTTCAAAGGATATAATAGGCTTTGAGCTTTTAATAAACTGGAAAGAAAATGTCAATATATGTGAAGGAGTTTTCGATGCAATTACTATAGGTGAAAACACAATACCTATATTTGGAAAATTTTTGCCTAAACAACTAAGACTCAAGTTAAAAGAGAAATCTGTTAATAGAGTTAATATAGTTCTAGATAACGATGCTAGAAAAGAAGCACTAGAATTATCTGAGTATTTAATATCAGAGGGAATAGATGTAAGAATGGTCGACATACCAAATGATACAGACCCTAATGAACTAGGAAGAGAAAAGATTAATGAGCTTATAAATAAAACTGAGACATTAGACTTTAGAAAAATAGTGGAGATGAAATTTGGACTTTAACAAAATAGATGTAGGTTTTGACAAACTAGATAAAGTTTTACACATTGCAGATATACATATTAGAAATTATCAAAGACACAAGGAATACAGAAAAGTATTTCGGCAATTATATAAAGAGGTTGATGCTTTACCAAAAAATTCAATCGTATATGTAGGTGGAGATATAGTACATAGTAAGACAGATATTTCACCAGAGCTTATAAAGCTGACAACAGAATTCTTAAAAAATTTAGCAGACAGAAGACACACAATAGTAATTACAGGTAATCATGATGCAAATCTAAATAACTCATCAAGACTCGATTCTCTATCTCCCATGATAGAGTCTTTATCTCATCCGCAATTACATTATCTGAAAGATTCTGCTATACATGAAATTGCAGGAACTCATTTTGTAGTATTTAGCATATTCGATGACCCTCAAACGTTTATACGAGCAAAATCATTTGACGCGAAAACAAAAGTTGCATTATTTCACGGTGCGCTTGATATGTCATATACAGATGCTGGTTATAAAGTAGAAAGTGATGACTTAAAAATATCTATGTTCGATGGATATGATATGGTAATGTTAGGTGATATTCATAAGCGTCAATTTTATAATAAAGAAAAAACTATACTTCAAGTAGGCTCTTTAATACAACAGAATTTTGGTGAGGCTTTTGATAACCACGGTTGTGCAATATGGGATATAGATTCTAGAATTGCGGAGTTTAGAAATTTTAATAACGTCCACGGTTTTTATACAATTGAAGTTGATAGTGGTATACTTCCAAATATAGATAACATACCAAAATATCCAAGAGTAAGAATAAGAACGACAAACACTACTCAAGCTCAATTAAAAGATATAATAAAAGAAATTAAGAGTAAGTGCAAAACAAAGGATATAATCATAATAAAAAATGATAAACTCAATGCTCAAAATAAAACTCCACGCTCTGTCACTAGAGATATAAGAAATGTACAATATCAAAACGAATTACTTGAAGAGTACATAGGAACAAACCATCCAGCAGATGATGAGACAATTCGTAGAATTAAAAACATAAATACTGAGTTAAATAAAAATCTAAAAAATATAGAAATATCACGTGGAGTAAACTGGCTGCCTAAGAAATTTGAGTTTTCAAATATGTTTAGTTATGGTGAAAACAATGTAATAGACTTTACAAAGCTTAGAGACGTGATAGGTATTTTTGCACCTAACCATTCGGGTAAGTCTGCAATACTTGATGCAATCATGTTTAATATATTTCATAAGTGCTCTAGAACAAAATCAGCAAACGATGTACTTAACAACAAAAAGAAAAGTTTTTATTCAAAGCTAAATTTCGAAATAGACGGTGTTGATTATTTCATTGAACGTAAAGGTAAGAAAGAGAAGAAAGGTCACGTTAGAGTTGATGTAGATTTTTGGATGGTAGGAGAAGATGATAGTATAATATCATTAAACGGCGAACAAAGAACTCAGACAGATAAAAACATAAGAGGTTATTTAGGTTTATATAACGACTTTGTATTAACTTCAATGTCTGTACAAAATAACAATACAGGATTTATAGACCAGTCTCAGGTAGAGAAAAAAGATTTACTATCTCAATTTTTAGATATAACAGTATTTGAAGAGTTATATCATTTAGCTAACGAAGAAATAAAAGAAGTGCAAATACTTCTAAAGAATTTTGGAAAAACAGATTATGCGGAACAGCTCATTGAAGAAGAAGAGAACCTTGCAAATTTCGAAAAAGTATTTAAGGATTACGAAGATGATAAAAAGAATATCCAAAAGAAATACTCGAAAAAAGAAGACAGTATAAAGCAGAAGACAAAAGAACTAAAGAATATAAAAGTAGAAAACGATATTGAGAAACTAGAATACAACAAGTCTAGAATAGAAAAAGATATTGAAGTACACAATTATAAATTAGAAAAGTATAAAAATTATACAAAAGATAATAAAAAGAAGCATGTTGATATAAACAACAAACTTTCTAAAATTGATATAAATTCTATAAACGAAAGAATAGAATCTCTTGAAAAAGAAAAAGAAAACAATTCTAAATTAATTAGAGAAATAGAAGTTAAGAAAGTAAGTGTAAGAAATAAATTAGATTTAATATCTAAATTAGATAATCATGAATATGACCCTGATTGTAATTACTGCTGTAATAACGAATTTGTAAAAGCTGCAAATAAAGCTAGTGAAGAGTTGTTAGAGGAGAAAGTTATTGTAAAAAAATTATTAAGCGACAAGGAAATTTCTGACGATATATTATTGAGCTATCCTCAAGTAAAAGAATTAAAACAGACGCACAACTTATTAAATTCAGAAATTATTACAATTAACCAATATGAATCAGAAATAAGAATTAAGTCTTTAGAAAGAAAGTCCAGCCTACGCGCAAAGAAAACTGAATTAAAGGGTGTTATAAAGGACATTGAGAAATATCATAATAATGTTGAATTTATTAAGCTTAATGAGCGGATTAACAAAGCCATAGATACATTAGAAATAGAGAAGTCATCAATTAAGGTAGAATTAGATGCAATTCAGTCTAACCTTCAGAAAGCCTATTCTAATGTGACCATAACAAAACAAAATATATCTCATATTAAAAATACTATTAAAGAGGCTCATGAATTAGAATTAAAGCTGAAATCTTATGAGTATTATTTAGATGCTATAAAGCGTGATGGAATACCTTATGAAATAATAGCTCAAACGCTTCCTTATTTAGAAGAAGAGATAAACAATACACTTTCTCAAATAGTAGATTTCGAAATCGAATTTGATGTTGATGGTAAAAACATATTAAGCTATATAAAATATA
>Ga0163179_10003207_pt1 | contig 11161 bp, 9 predicted proteins | sample AtlANTMetagenome_FD_109643 | JGI IMG/M metagenome (GOLD analysis project Ga0163179, IMG submission 109643) | Marine eukaryotic phytoplankton communities from the Atlantic Ocean - Atlantic ANT 2 Metagenome | ecosystem: Environmental > Aquatic > Marine > Oceanic | place: North Atlantic Ocean... | reverse complement strand
GGCTGCAGTCGGCCTTTCCACCGCCGGGTAGTGGTCCACCGGGGGGGGCACATTGAGATTACGCCGCAAGGTGGGGTGGAGTCTGTTTGTTTCTTTCGGGCTTCTTCTTCTTTTCGAGGGTGTTGCACGTATCTTTGATTTTGCTGAATGTGGCCCGGTGGAGCCAGATGCAGGCGATTGGGAAGAGATGGTAGGGGATCGCAACACTCTGTGGAAGATGAGGTCGAACTACGAAATCCCCTCCCCGCATGGTCCAGCGACACGTATGAACGCGCTTGGATTGAGGGAAGAGTTGCTGCCCGAGTCACATGGGGGGCATCGAAAAGCGAACAAAGAGCGCCGATTGATTACAATTGGGGATTCGAGTGTGTATGGATGGGGTGTGCCGACGGGCCAAACTTTCCAGGAAGTGCTTGAGCGACAACTCAAAGCGCGTTGGCCGTCTTTTCATTTTGAAGTGATCAATTTGGGCGTTCCTGGCTATTCCACCGAGCAGAGTCGACGCCAACTCGACGAGGTGGGTTGGGCATATGAGCCAGATTTGTTGGTGTTTTCCAGCATTTTCTCGGACTCAAATTTTGATCATTTTCAGGATGTGGAGGCGCTGCGTCTTGCGAATCCAGCGCCCACTGGACTCTCGGCAATGCTGCAGTCTTCTCGCTGTTATTGCTCGGTGTACATGAGCATTCAAAATCGAATTGCTCGGCGTGGTCAGCAGGCGAATCGAGTCTTGATGCCAGGGGTTCCAAGAGATGCGCGCTGGGTCACCGACGCGGACCGTTTTGGTGTGGACGCTCGCGTTCCAATCGGTCGGTTTCAAGAGAATGTGGGCGCGATTATCCAAAGGGCAAAAACAGAGGGTGTAGAGACGATCTTGGCGCCACTTGCCCAAGAGTGGGATGCGGGTCGCTGGAGTATGCCTCAGTTGCCACAACCCGAACCCAACACACCTTTACCTTGGACACCCTATCGGGAGGTGTTGCGAACAATTGCCCACGAGAAAGGACTCGTGCATGTGCCGTTCTATGAGGCCTTCGCGAAGAGTCAGCTTCCGGCGCATCAATTGTTCTCGGATGCAATCCACCCCACCCCCAAAGGCGCTCAACTGATGGCTCAAGAGCTATTTCGAGCGATTGAGTCCAATCCGGGATTGCTGCGGCTTCCTATTGAGGAGGATCCCTCTTGAGTCGGGCTGAGTGGTCAAGAGCAGTTGTTGCCTATTGTGGGCTCGCTCTGTTTTTGTGTTTTCCAGTGCCCTTTAGCGGGGAGTTGCTGGGCCACTCGGACGTGGATGTCTGGAATCATGCGTGGGGCTATTGGTATTGGTTGGACTCATTGAGTCACGGCGCCCTTCCTTGGTTTACACCGATGCTCAAAGGTCCGGATGGCGGAGTCCTTTATTTTGTGGATCCACTGGGTGCGCTGGCAGCACTGCCTTTTTCAGCGATCTTTGGGGTTTCTTTTGCCTACAACCTCGTTCAGTTGACGCGTTTTGTTTTCGCTGGACTCATGAGTCATATGCTCTGTCGAGAGGTGACAGGGCGGGGTCCCCATTGTTGGGCAGCAGGGATTGCGTATGCGAGCAGTCCGTACCTTCTCGCTGAGCAGAGCAATGGCATCTCCGAGGTCGGGGCTGTGGGGTGGATTCCTCTCTGTTTGTGGATGGCGGTACGGGCGTTTCGAGACAACCAACGCAAAGACTGGGTGTTGTTGGGTCTCGCGCAGGGTTTGTGTTCCGTTGCCAGCTTTTATTATGGACTTACCACTGCCTTGTTGATTGGTGGTTGGTGGGTCTGCTCTTTTTCGAAAGAGAGATTGAAGAACAGCGTATTGGCCGGCGGTATTGCTTTTGCTCTCGCAGCGCCTTTCTTCTTCTTGTTTCGAGCCTCACTGTATCCGAACCACGAACAAGGAATCATTCGACGTTCACCAGAGCTCAACACCAATTTGATGGAACACAATGCGGTAGATCCTCGGGAATACATCATGCCTGGTGATTTTCAGTCTGTGGATTTTTGGGGACTACACGGGGAGAGATTTGTACACACCGGCTACCTGCGCCTCACGGTGATTTGTTTGGCGGTCTGGGTTGTGTGGCGTGTGGGTCGAAAAACCCTTCCCTGGGTGTGGATGGCTGTGGCTTCCATGGTTTTGGGCTTGGGGCCCGTGCTGTGGTGGGCAGAAGATTTTGTACGGCTCGGCAATGATGTGGTGCTTCTTCCTTTTGGCTGGATTCAGAAAGCCATTCCGCAGTTGGCGATCACTCATCCCTCTCGTCTGTCGATTGGGGCACAAGCCATAGCCGCTCTTTTTGTGGGCTGGGCTTTAGTGGGGCGTTCTCGACGGGTCATTGGGGTCTGTTCTGCTCTTTTGGTGGTTGAGACTCTGTTTTTGTCCTCTGCGCGGTGGCCGATGCCTACTTCCTCCACGAAGGTTCCGGAACTGTATTTTGAGATCCGAGACACAGAGGATCAGAGAGGTGTTTTGGATCTCCCAGCGGAAGTGGGTACGACCATGGCGAGTTCTCGCTATTTCTGGTACCAGACCGTTCATAAGAAAACGGTGCCCTATGGTCCGGATGTACGGGCGGGTTCGAGTTCGGATGCGAAGACATTTCGTTGGCTGCAGCATGCTACCGGTCCGATGCGCGATCGCATACCCGCGATGGTCGACTGGAGCGTCAACCGAGATGAAATTCGCCGCAATATCGAAGCGCGCTACGGGTGGGTGATCTTTCATCCCGATTTTGCGAAACGAGCAGGCGTAGATCCTTTGTTTCGAGATGCGTTGATTGAGCTTTTGGGGTCGCCGGAAGAAAAGGGCTCCCTACTCTACTGGCGCCTCTGAGGAGGCACACCGAAACCCGCTTGTTTTTCGGCGAAGTTCGGGGAGAAAAGCATTTCGTTCTGCTGCTGGATTGGGCCGTAGATCGAAAAAGTACGACCCGCCGCGTACCGATACATAGTGGCCAATGGCGTCGGTGTGAGGGTCTTGTATGACACCATCGACGCGTTCACCTTTGAGTGCGTCCCAGGTCTCTACACGAAAATCAGCGGTCCATTCCCATGCGTTTCCGAACATGTCCAAGACGCCGTAACGACTCGCGCCTTGTGGGAAACTTCCGACGGGTGAGGTGTAGTAGTATCCATCGCTGTCGTCGAAGTTGGGTGGTTCAATACTGCCGTGGTTGAGAGCCATGGGGTCGTACGTCATTCCCCATGGGAAAATCCATTCATCGTCGGCAGGCCCGAGTGCAGCGAATTGCCATTCCGCTTCGGTGGGGAGTCGTTTCCCTTTCCAGTCGCAATAGGCCCTCGCGTCGTACCAATTGACCAAGACTACAGGATGTTGTGCAGTCCCTTTTGGGTACTGATCTTTCTTCCAGTTCCAGTCTTCGTAGGCCCACAACTCATTGACCCGAGGCTCGGGATAGCTACTTTCACGGATAAACTCGGCGTAAGCAACACGTGTCACTTCGGTTTGATCAATCCAAAACGGTTGCACCTGCACAAGAATGGATTCAAGAGGTGCATTGTGGCTGCGATTGTCTTTGCGGGGGTTTGTGATGGGTTGGCCTTTCGCATCGAGCGGTGGGCCTTGAGGCTTCGGGCCCCCATGTGGTCCGCGTGTCATCTCAGGTTTGAGTCCGCCCACCGGAGCGTGAACCTTTGCTCCCAAAGATACTTGGCCCCCTGGGATAGCCAGCATACCGAGTGTTGCTTCCGGTAGTGTTGGAGGTAGTGCGTTCGTATTGTCAGAAACGTTGTCTCGACACGCGCTCAGCAGCAGCAAGATTAGGGATAGACGCATCGAAATCCCGTGGTGAGGCGTGTGTCGCTTGGGCGTGCTGCTTCTTGATGATCGCATCGACAGTAGGAAGGTAGATTGGCGTAGGAGCCTCCGCGAAGGGTTCGCCAATTTTCTTGTGGTCCGATGGCATCCGTTGTCCATTCCCACACATTGCCGGCCCCGTGGACCACAGAAAGCGGCCCTTTTAGTGATGCGTCTTCTCGTTCAGCGGGATGGGTGTTTACCGTTGCTATTTTTCCGTGCTTTCCTTCATTGAACCAGTTGGCAGGAGCGTTTTGTGAAGCCCCCCAAGGATAGGGTTGCGAGGAACAAATCGCCTGAGACCATTCCTCTCCGCTCGGGAGGCGCCCTTTTTTCCAGGCACAGTAGGCCTCTGCTTCAAAATACGAGACGGCTACTACAGGGTGGTTTTCGTCACGATTCGATACACGCAGCGCACTACCGGCCCCATCCGGATGTGTTTGGAGCCAAGCATGGCCTGCTTTACTCCACAACTCAGGCTTTTTGTATCCGTCCATTGCTTCGAATTCGCGGAATGCTTTGATGGTCACTTCGGTTCGATCAATGTGGAATGCCGCCTGGTTTGGTCCTGCTGGGACCAAGACCTGTTCGCCAATGATGAACATTAGGGCTAGGACATGACTCATGAAGAATTCCTTGCTCGTGTGCAGTCTATTCGGATTTCTGCTTTCCTGTGACTCTCAGGAGAGCAAGAAAAGCGAAAAACTCGCAGAACAGTCCCATCCGCAGATGGGTCATCCTCCTCAAGGTCCAGCCATGGGCCCGCCTCCCGCTGGACAGTCTGGTGGAGCGGTCCAAGACCCGTCAGGCTTTCCTTCGTTTCATCGTACGCCGCCACCACCTGGTCCGGTTCCTGCTGGATTGGGGCAATTTGGAGCTGCGGAGATGTTGAGCAAAAAGCCGGGTGGCGGATATCGTCCACAGGTTGCAATTGGACCAGATGATCGGGTGCATGCGGTGTTTTATGAGCGGGAATCTGTCGGTGATTTGATCCGGTATCGTTATGCGGATGCCCTGGGTGATTGGAGTGAACCCGAGCCTCTTGGGTTTGTATCGGGGCGTAACTGGGGGCCTGATCTTGTGGCTCGGGCCGACGGGAGTCTTGTGGTCGTGTTCGACAAGGCCGAGAAAGATTTTCGTTCGCGAGGGTATCTCACGATTCGTGACGAATCAGGATGGTCCAAGCCTGTTGCATTGACCCCTGGAGGTGCCCGAGAAATAGGCTCAGGGCATGTGGCCCATGGAAACGGGGACGATTTAGCTTATGTCTATATCGGCAAAGCCTTGGGTCCCGACCATCGATTTCAGGCCACGGGCCGATGGCGGCTCAATGGTGCGTGGGGAGCCACAACCGCTTTCTCAGATGGGCTTGCTGATGCGTGGCACACCAATGTGGAGCGTCGACCAGATGGCTCGGTACTTGTGGGGTACGACGTGGGCCGGGGCGGATCGGCCACGACCCTTTTTCTCGTAGAGGGACGAGATGGCAGTTTCTCCAAACCGGAGAACTTTTCGGCTACCAGCTATCCTGGAGAGCGTCCCCATTTCGCTTTTGGAGCGGATGGACGAGACCATGTGACTTGGTTTCATAAAGAAAATGGTTTTCCGGTGCACATCTATGTTCGATCGGGTCGTCCGGGAGCATGGGGAGCTACCGCAGAGCCTTCCAAAGGCATCGGTGGGTATCACTTTGACCCGGAGATCGAGATCAACAAAGATGGGGTGTTGTGTTTGGTCTGGGGTTGGGATGGGGGTCCGCGTGACGCGGAGATGCTCTACAGTCTCAACCGCGGAGCGGGTTGGGAGCAGCCAAAGAAGATTGCCGATGTAGACTGGGGAAAACCCGGATTGGCTTCCATACAAACCGACTCAACAGGTCGCTTTCATGTGATCTGGAACCAGGGCGTCCGGGGCGAAAATGCGGTGTATTACGCCGTGCTGCAGCCTTGATTTGCTGCCCTATCGCTTGCAATAGCCCCGTGCGTCTTCGGGTGGCTCCGGAAGTTCGTAGACACGGTAGTTTTCGTCCGCTTCGTGGGGAGGCCCAAAGAGCTCGTCCGGATCGCCCAACCATTTTTCGTGGTCGGATCCTTTAAGAGCGTTCATATCGGCCACGATCCATCGATAGCCATCGATGGCCATACAGGTGAGATCAAGATTGGCGGTTCCGCCTTTGAAGCCTTCCACCCACGCATAGCGTGTGCGTAGACGCGCATCGGGAAATGCACGGCCAATTAGAGGCCAGCTTCCTGTGCCCATGGTGGCTGCGGGTCTCCCGTGTACGATCTGTAGAAGTCGGCTTCGGGAAGGGGCTTCTTCAAGTTCGCGCGTTCTATCAAGGCACGCTTTTCTCTTTTGGTCTGTGAGTTGTTTCTCACATCGCTCCGGGTCGATGGCTCGTTCCACACCATCCCATGGCCAGAAAAGCACACCGCCATCCTCGAGCTGGAGGTTTACGACCGGTTGAGGCATGGGCACCTCAGAACTGGGTAACTTGAGGGATAGGCCTCCCAAGAGAAAGGCGTCTAAGGTGATTGCGCCCCCCACAAACAAACTAGCTCGGTAGGACTTTCTACGAATGGCTTCAAAGCCCCAACCTGCAGCCAGCGATAGCCCAATCGTGCTCAGAATAAGGTAGCGGGTAGGTTGGGTCAGTGCGCGAACAAGTCGAATGCAGATCCCGTTGAGTAGGGCGAATGGTCCGGGTCCACCCCACCAGTCTGATCCGAGAGCTAGCACAATACCGATGAGGCCAAAACCGATCCACGGTAGGCATTTTTTTCGAAAGGAAAAGGCACCGATAATGCTCAAAACCAGTACGCTGAGCCCAAGATATTCACGTCCTTGTGCGAATTTAGATTCGCCGGCGGATTCAGACCACATCGTTTCCGGTGGCCAAAAGAGCCACTGGGGTTTGGCACGAGCCCAGGTTTCCTCCACCACCGCCCACTGGTGAGAACCGAGTTCCACAAAGCCCAGTACGTTGGCACTTTCATAGGCGCTTGTGGTGACACCTTGGTGGAGCATTGCAGTCAGTACAATTCCCACAAATCCAGCCAGTAGCGTGAGAAATAGCCGCCCTTGTCCGGGTTTGATGAGGCTTGACCAATCGGTGCGTCGCTTGTTTCGGAAAGCCGACCAAGCGGGCCAGCCGTTGGGAATCATGAGGAGGGCGACACCAGGGAGTACGGGTGTCAGGTATGGGTTTTCCAATGGTTGTAGCGCCATGCATAGAACGGCAAGCCAGAACCACCTCAACTGCGGCGAGCCTCTTCGAATTCGCATCAGTGCGATGAGTCCGATTGGAATGGGCAGTGCGGTAATTCCGACCACTGAGGTCTCGCCCGGCGCATACAGGAGGTAGCGCTGACAAAAACAGGCCATCAGCACCACATAGCTAGCTGCCCACGATAGTCCGACCTCTCGCGCGAGCCACACCATCGCGGCTCCAAAGAGCGCGACTTGGGACCAGGTTGTCCATGCGCCCGCAGATGCCGGACCAATGAGCGGTTCAAGGAGTGCCCAGGTGGTTGCGGTAATCGGGGAGAGGATGGCTCCGCGTCCACCTAAGGGGAAATTAAACAGCGCGGAATGTCCGCCCCATGCTGCATCCAGCCATTCTTGCTGGAACCACCACATGGTCCAGAGGGTGGTGTTGACGTCCGGTCCCGCGCCCACCATTCGACCACTAAACAGACCCTCTCGCATCGGCCAGACGGCAAGCACAAAGGGGAGTGTAATCAGAAGAATTCGGAGCTGTTTGGGAGTCATCGGCCCGGTTTGTGTGGAGCTTTTGTGGGGTCAAGGTATCCCAACGACTCTAGTTTTTTGGCTTCGGTATTGGAGATAAACCTGGACGGAAGTGCTTCTCTTTGAATCTTCTCAGCCTCTTTGATTCGGTTTTGGCTTTCAGCGAGAGCGTCTTGGAGATAGTCGGGAACTGCATGGAGATTGATTTCTTCGGCGCGATCATTGCGCATATCGAAGACTTGGGCCGCGCCCCCGTGCTGCCAAAGAAGCTTGTGGGTTTTGCTGCGGATGGCATAGCTGGGATTTTGTTGAATCCATGGATCGGTGAGCGCGTAGACTGTTTTACGAACAACATTTCCCAAAATGCTGCTTCCTTGGACTTTTTTCTCCTGTGGGAGCCCTGCCAGTTCTAAGACGGTGGGGAGGATATCCGTGAGTGCGACGAGTTGATCAGATCGTGTATTGGGCGTCATTCCAGGGCCCCGAATCAATAGCGGCACGTTCATTGTGGATTCCCACAATGAATCACGGTGGTTGTAGAGGTAGTCGTGTTCGAAGGATTCCCCGTGATCGGAGGTCAGTATGATGATGGTGTCCTGTCCTGCTGCTTGGATCAGCGTGGGAAGTAGGGAGTCCAAGTACGCGATTTCACCCTTGTATTTGGCGTATTCAGTCTCGACTTCTTGTGGTCGTGGACCATCATTGACTGGGAGTTGGTGGAATGGAGGTTGGGGTTCATACGGATGATGGGCTTCAAAGTAGTGCACAAAAGCAAAAAACGGCCCTTCTTGCTGTCGCATCCACCCTTCTGCCCTTTGGGTGATTTCTTTGGCTGGTCGCACATCTTTGCGCATCCAGTCCCACTGATCGTCATAGCGGTCAAAGCCACGCGCAAGGCCGGTGGCGTGGTCGGTGAGCGTGACACCGCCGATAAACGCGGCGGTTTTGTAGTCAAACTTCTTTGCGATTTCGGCAAGCGTTGGGCCGCGGTATCTTGAACCACCTGTTCCGGGAACATTGCCATGTACCTCTGGCTCTACTCCGGTAAAAAGACTCCAGTGGGAAATGCCTGTTTCCGGAAAGTGGGTCATTGCTTGCGTGTAGGTCTTGGATTGGGACTGCAGCAGCTGGATTCCAGGGTTTTCGTCCAAACCTGCGGTATCACCGCGGACGGTGTCCCATGAGATGATCAAGATCGAACGCGGATTGGGGTCAGCTTCTCCTACCAATTCCATCTCACCGGGTATTTTGGGCGCCATGGGGATGCGCGGTGGTTCTGGTGGCATCTCTTCCGGTTGAACCGAATTGTTCCCCGTGGAACAAGCCAGAATACCGAACAACAAAACGCTCATTGGCGCGCCCTTAGATCGGCGGATGCGGTTTGGTATTGCTCGATAAGAGCCTCATCGTTGCCGGCGTGTAGTCTGCAGAACTCAATCAGCTTCAATGTGTCCTCTCTTGGAATGCGGGGTGGATTGGACACAGAGAATACCTCGGGGTGACCGCCGATTCGATTCAGTGTGTGCACTGCGAGCATCAGTGGTAGTGCGCAAAAGCAGCGATATGGGCTCTTGGGGTCAATGGCCAAGGTGTAGCGGAGTGCGGAATCAAGGTAGCTCAAGGTGCCAATGCAGAAGCGTGTATGGCGCTCAATGGAGCCGGGCTTATCTATCGATAATCCAGGTATAAACTGCACTTTTCGCTTATTGTCCTTGCTTGCATCTTTGGCAATATTGACCCGTTGTAGGCCTTGTGCGAAGGCTTCCGCTTCTTCCTGGAGGGTTTGTTTGTGCTCTGCTGTACTGGTATGGGTCATCAAGTACAGCGATGTCAGAAAACCACCCACAGTGCCCGCAACGATGTGGCAGTAGTGGGTCAATTCCTTCTCGTTTTCAATGGTTTGAAGGCCGGCGAGTTCGGCCATGCCCTCGCCCATTTCGTAAACGCAGGCCAGGATGATGGAACGCGGTCCTTCTTTGAGACCGGAAAGTGCTTGGAGGACGTTGTTGGACGCAAGCAGCAATTGACCGTCGTCGTCATCCTCAAAAACGCCAAATTCCTGCGCGTTCTTAAGGAAGTCGGAAAGCTCGGGTTCGTTGTCGATCGAAGACAAAAACTGGTGCAAGAGGGCTCGTTTTTCGTCTGCGCTAAGCGATGAATCCTCGATGGTATCCAAGATGCGGCACAAGAGATACGCCACGCCAACAGCCGCCTCCATTTCCTCGCCCAAGAGCGCAATCGATGGTGCAAAGGAGCGGCTCACACGGGGGAGCCACCCGCGGGTCACCTGCAGGATGTGTTCACGGTCGGTTTGCGTCGCAGTAAGGGTATGCACAAGCCAAGCAATATCCACAAAGAGGCCACTCGGGAAGGCTTTGAATTGCAGGCACAGCCGCCGATGGGTGTTTCGGGTTCCGTGCCGGTGTCTAAACCTGCGGTATCGCCTGTGTCTTCAACTGGCGGATAGGCGCGCAATTCGTAGTCGTTTTCGCCATTGGATATGCCTGTCACAGCCAGCAGGTCGCCCTTCTTATAGGAGGCAACAAGGGGATCATCGTTTGCATTCGATAGGATGACACTGCCTTGGGCCTCGATACGCACATCCTCTTGAATCTTCCAGTAGTGGGTGCCGTATTTCTCTAAGCTGCCCGAGGCTTCTTCTTCGAGTCGACCCTCTCTCTTGGGCACCTCATAGTGTGCGCTGTCTCCGTAGTTCTTCTCCGCGAGTTCGCGGGTCATCCCTTGAAAAACCGCTTCGATCGGCTGTCCGGTGGACTCACTAATAATGGAGGGCCAGCGCTTGTCAGAGCGGCTCGCTGAGAGCTCCCAGATGGATTTTAGGCCCCCTTGTCCGGTGATGTGCTCTTCAATGTAGGTGTTGATGAGAAACATCCCATATTGGTGGTAGCCCTCCATGGAGGAGTAGCGGTGTTCGGTCTGTTCTGTGTAATAGGAGGACTGAATCGCGTAGGTTTTGTTGTTCGGTAGGGCCAAGGCCTCCATCCAGACAGCCGAGGCTTCCCAGTACCAGGGTTCTTCTTGGGAGGTGGTGTAGGAACGATGCGCATATTGAAGCGCGTGGCCAAGCTCATGCACTGCGAGTGTCTCCCAGAACTCGGACCAGTCTGACCACTCGGAGTTGAGGTAAATCACCGGATAGCCCTGGGGATAGTTGGTGTCGCTGTAGGTTGTCGTCACCCCTGTGCCGGCCAAGTCGTTTCTCAGAATGACCCACACGAGGTGTTCATCGGAGGCGACAGGCTGTACCCAGTTGTTGTCTTCCACAAAATGCGCCCAGCCATGCTCCAAGGCTTCCAAGGCTTCGTCGGCTGCGGATGCGGAGCCCTGACCATTTTCCCAGCCCACCGTGAAGTTCTCAGAGCTGCGCTGGTTGGGGAAAGATGCTCCATAGATACTCTTGTTCGGCGTCATCTTTTGGACGCGCTGTGCATTTTGGAGCTGAGGGGGGGCTTCTGTGAAGAAGTCCGGAAGCACGACTGGCGCACCGGAGAGCGCTTCGAAGAGAAGTGGAAGTAGGCAGTCCATCAGCGTTCATTCTGCTGCTTTTCTGCTCAGGGGT
>Ga0163179_10003205_pt1 | contig 11164 bp, 7 predicted proteins | sample AtlANTMetagenome_FD_109643 | JGI IMG/M metagenome (GOLD analysis project Ga0163179, IMG submission 109643) | Marine eukaryotic phytoplankton communities from the Atlantic Ocean - Atlantic ANT 2 Metagenome | ecosystem: Environmental > Aquatic > Marine > Oceanic | place: North Atlantic Ocean... | reverse complement strand
TTTACTATCGAAGGAAATGTTATCCACAATTTTTTTTATCACAACTTCCTGCTTGGTTTGACCCTAAAGCACGGCTTATGAATTATCGGGTCCAGGTTGATATACAATGATCCGGCTTCCCGGTGCATCAATGTTAAATATTAGCTCTGTCAGGCCGGACAGTGCGTTCCGAATTTCAAACTGTTTGTCGGGCTCTGCCATGATTAGTAAAAAACCGCCAGCACCGGCTCCGAGTAATTTGCCCCCATTAGCGCCGGCTTTAAGCGCGGTACCGTATATTGTATCGATATGGTCGTTCGTAACGTTTGGGGTTAGTTCTTTCTTAATTTGCCAATATTCGTGCAATAACTTGCCAAGCTCAGAGATTGACTTGTTTTGATCAGTGATGAGCCCGAGAGCTATGTCAACTAAGTCCCTCATTTCGTGAAGGCTGGCTTGTTTTGCTGATAGATTGGCTATTGTTTGGGCAGCCTGTTCTGAGGCAATGCGACTAATACCTGTAAAGAATAACATCATATGCGACGATAGCGCCTGACGGCGTTTGTCCGACATGATTATAGGTTTAACATTTATGCGTCCGTCACTTTCGAAATGGATTACATTGGTTCCGCCAAATGCTGCCCATGCCTGATCTTGTGATCCAACATCTTCCTTAATCACGTCTTGCTCGACGCGAATAGCTTCGCGCATCAGTTCATTTCGGCCAATCATTTTGCCGTGATAGGCTGCCATGGCGTTTATAAGCCCGACCGAAAACGATGAACTGGAGCCTAGGCCAGAGCGTGCGGGACAATCACCATCATGATGTATTTCTAGGCCGGCTTTTCCGGCCCATTCCTGCAGCACACCATTTACTGCAGGATGAAGGATTTCAGAAACGTCATTAACCAATTCGATATTGGAATAAACGATACGATGTTTATGCGCAAAAAAGGGCGGTAAATTGCGAACGCTTACATAACAATATTTATCAATTGCGGTACCTAATACTGCGCCGCCATGTTCGCGATACCACTGCGGGTAATCTGTTCCGCCTCCAAGAAAAGAAACACGATAGGGTGTTTGAGAGATGATCATAAATGCACATTACCTGACAATTCTGCTGCGTGTGGTGAGCAGCAGTAACCTAACTCAACCAAGGCGGATTGTCATGTAAACACCATATATTGACGTTACCTTGGGATAGTTGGCCAATATGGTGACGGTAGGGGAGTTCTTCGGCAAGGGTTTCTTGTGTGCAGAGTAAATTAATGTGGCGGTTACCTTGATTTTGGCTAAAAAAGGCGCTGGAATTTCGTAAATATTTTTCGTGTATTAATTTGGCATAGTAGCGAAGTTGCAGCTTCGTCATTACGGTCATGAACAATATATGTATGATTAATTCAAACTTACCGCGACACGGCTCACTGTTTTAAGTTGTGCTGAGGTAAGGGGCACGCTGTGCGACGGGAGTACCGGCGTGAAGTCGATCATATCAGTATCAAGCTCAATAATTAGCGCTACGAGATTTCCAATTAAGATAATGATTTTTTAAAGTTATCAAGTCTTTGTGGGGTGCCGATGTCCACAAAGTTCCCGTTGACCGTATGACAATATATGGAACCGGGCGGAAGGTCTTGAAACACGTCTATTTCAATGCTTCCTTTTTGGAACTGGCGTAGGCGCTTTACAAATGGTTCCTTGAAAAAATAAACGCCGGCACTAACCAAGCCATCGCCTTCTGCTCCTTTTTCCAAAAATGTCTCGATACAACCATTGGAGCCCAGCTGAAGGCTGCCGAAATCCGAAACATTCGGAACGCGAACAGCCAGTAGCGCCAGATCGCTACTTGTGTGTTCTGTGGCGGCACGAACAAATGCGCCAAGGTCGGCATCAAGAAAAGTATCGCCATTCATAACTAACAGGGGTGAGCGGCGAACGTGGCGGGCTGCCAGGGCGATCCCACCGCCGGTACCCAGTGCGTTAGGTTCGACGACAGTATCAATTTGCACCCCTGATCGGGGATTGTCATTCAGGTGGATGATAATTTGCTCGGCAAGATAGCCAAGGCTCAAAGTGATTCTCCGCAGGCCTTGGTGTTCTAGATAATCGAGTAGAATTTCGATAAAGAGGCGATCGCCTGTTGGGGTTAAGAGCTTTGGTTTATTTACGAGCACACTGGCTAGGCGCGTACCTCGGCCACCCGCTAATACGATCACATCAAGATCGGTTAAATTCATGTCATCATTAGGGGTGGTCACGTGTGCACGGTGTCTTTGGTTTCAAGAATATTACGTTTCAAATGATGCTTGCTCATCTCCTCAATATGGTGGCGTGTTTCAACACCGAATTTTTGAGTGATCATATCGAGGTAGCGAGTGTTTTCGAAATATTCGTGAAAAGCTTCGTCGCGAAACTGTAGCACTTCTGCCGAAGAAATCTGCGCAGTCGGCAGCGGTAAGCAGTCAAAGCTGTGTTGGGAATACCCAGACCAAGCCTCTGGTAAATCCCAATCATTAAGAGCGGCCATTGTGAAAAGCGGAGATCCGGGATAAGCCATAGCTGAATAAAGGTTAACAAACTCGCAATTGATTTCTTTCGCTAAATCCAAGGTCGCGCGCATGCTGGCGTGATCATCGTCAGGTAGGCCAAATATGAAATTACCGATAACGTTGATGTCCTCTGCCTGAATTTTATGGACGATTTCGATAATATCGTTCTGTTTGAAGGATTTCTCGGCGCCGTCACGAACATGGGCGGAACCTGATTCTATCCCCAGTGCTAGCCAACGAATTCCTGCCGAACGCAACAGCGCTAACCTTTCTGGCTTTACCGTGTCGACGCGCGCATAAGCCCATATATTAAGCTCTGATGTGAAGTTGAGGGCTACAAGACCTTCGCAAATAGCGGTGACGTGGCGATCATTGAGAACGAACATTTCGTCGATTATTTTGAAAGTCTTAACACCATATTTTTCGTAAAGACTTTTTATCTCTGCGACCACGGCATCTGGAGAGCGCATCCGGTAACGGTTTACGTCGAAGGGCGCGTTGATGCAACAAAACGAACATTTATAGGGACAGCCGAGCGATGTGTAGATCGAAGCATAGGGAGTTCGTGTTTGCAAATCGTTGAAGCATTGCCAATTGTGAGCACGATAGTGGTCCATGGGGAGGAGGTCCCACACGTTGCCGTGCAAATCCTGATCAAGATCAGAGAACAATGGTGCGGGTGGGTTTATGACAACGTCATCACCGTGGTGCCACACTAGTCCAGGTACTTTTTCTAATTCGCTTTCTAGTATGTTGGTCGGGTCTGCATTCAACGCCAGTAGTAATTGCTCCGCAGTTACAGGGCCTTCGCCTTTGCAGGCGTAATCTACAGGCTCTTCACGTAAGGTTCGTTCGGGTAATGCTGAAACATGTCCCCCTACGATGAGGATCGGGAGATCCGGCGCAATTGCCTTAATAGCATGGCATGAAAGCCTTGCGCCGACCATCTGTTGTGTGGAGGCGGAAGGTTGGTGGCCGAAAACCACCATGATGACGAGGCGCGGTTGGCGCTTGGCAATATTTGCAGCCGCAGCTTCGGGGCCGAGACCGAGAGCTTCGGTATCTAGTATGTCTATTTCAAAGTTTTGATCACGCAAATAGCCACCAATCAACCGGCACCAAAGCGGTGGTTCGATCGCAGTTAAGCCCGTACCGAGTTCTTGATAAATTAGCTCTCGGCCACCCGGGTTCACCAATATTACGTCGAGCACACTCATGCATCATTTCCTATTGGTACGTCACCACTCGGACCGTAAACTTCGTAATGGGCTATGCACGTCGCTATCGCCTTGACGGCGCCGTTTTGATTAACATCAGGGAATTCATTTCTGAGTTTCTTAGCGGTCTCTATAAAGGACTTTACTGACCCCTCGCCATTAAGGGCGCGTTCAATTTCGATAAAAAGCTCACTTACAGCAGCTACGTTTTTTTCCGCAGCATCCCATACCTCCAATTCAAGTGCTGGGTCTTCAATGTTAGAACGCTCTATGCGCGTATGTTCGCGCCAATCATATGTGCGAAATCCGAAACTGGAAAAGTCGATATTACTTTTGTTGAACGCAAGATCAAATAAAACACGGTCTTCCAATGGATCGTAAATTTTACCACATTTGATGTGGCTTTCTACTTTTTCTTGAAACTCGGTGTATTCCGACCGTGGTATATATTCAAGAACGCCATATCCGAAAAACTCAGCAAGCTCATCGAAGCCCTGCTCCTTCATAATATCGATATGTTCATTGGTAAGGCTTTCCCGTTCGTCACCAATATATGCCTTACCAACCCGATAATTATGTTTATGTGCACCAGTTAGGTTTCTAAAGCCTATATTTTCCCAGATTTCCGAACATTGCGTTTCGCTTAAGGGTAGCTCTAAATCGCTTGCTAGTTTAAAAATTGTTTCTTTTGGGGTGGTTACCATATCCTCCCAGGCGATGATGTGAAAATGCGCGTGCAACTCTTGCAATTCCTTAAGGCTAGATTTCAAGGGTCGTAAAAGGGCGTCAAAAAAATTGAGATCGGTTAGCTTATAGTATGCAAGTTCTGTTCGCGTCTTTTCAACGTTGAGGTTGGGCACGTACTTTTGAATATATTCGCTGCTTAGCGCGTTTAACGAATGGCAAGCGGAGTTGATAATTCCAGTAGGATTGCGAATAGAGGCAAGGCGTTTGTATTTTTCGAAATAAGGTATCGAAATCCAATCAGGAAAGGGGCCGTGGGAATGAATAACTTCATATTGATCCAAGACACCCAGTGGATGAGAGGTAATAAGTGTGAAGTCGCCTAATTTCCCTGCGCCGATATATTTGCGGAAATATGCCCGCTGTCCCTGGACATCTTGATTCCAAATAGGACCGCCGACCATAAAGCGGAAATTGTCATTGAAGATGATATCGTCTTCTAATCCATGACGCATAAATGCTCGAACGATATTAATAGATGTCTGTTTACCGTATTCGCTACAGAAAATCCGATAGGCATGTGTACGTGAGTTGAACTTGTTAGGAACCTGATAGAAAAAATTATTTAACACTGAGATCAGCAGTGAGAAGCCACTACGTGGAATGCCAACGACCACCGGAGCGAACAAATTTTCGCTCATGGCTTAAAATTGGCCGGAACGGGGAATTTTTGTCCCGTCTCAATCATACGGACCTTAAATAACAAATCCTCCAGGTTCTCTGATTGTAGCGTGTAGGGCATATCCACGCCCAGAGATTGCAAAAAGTCAGTCCCCTCTTTGGAAAGACAGGCAGCGTAAAAAGCTTTATCCTGGTAGTAGATAGCAAAAAGGTTGGTGTTTTCGATGCGAATTGGTAGATCAACGGGTCGATTGTCTTGCGTGGAAAACACTCTTTGCCGGGCTTTTCTAAAATAATCAGAATATGGTGAGCTGGATTCGTATCCAAGAGCGTCCATATAATAGCGACATTTTTGTGTAAGCACGTCGCTTAGTGCATCGACATCTTCGTCCGGAGCGAAAACTTGTCCGGTCGAAAATGTCGGAGAATTGCCGAGGGATTTTTCGAGATAGACACTAGGTCGGCCGCCTATTTGAAGATGTAATTGTAATTCCCAAACAATGTCGAGAGGGGAGGTGTCCTCAGGCTCTTGACTACAGAATTCTTCATAAGCGATGGGGATAACGTTTGGGAATTTTGCCCAGTTTGTAAAATCGGCTAGTTCTCTGCCGATATCTCGAAAAACTGAATTCTCATCTAATAGAGATTCACATTGGGCACGGCGGGTGGCGCCTTCCATATATCGACCCATTACGGCGTTCTGGGGATCAAAATTATAATTGAGGCGGGATTTTATGATGTCTCTTGGATGGCGATACATCGCGACACCTAGACACCGCTCAAATGCTTCTAACCGGCCCCCGTAATTATTTCCGCGATTATTTCGGTAGAAGAAATAATCTTGCGCGCTAGTGTGAATGCTATCGTAGTCGAGTGTGTACCAGTGTCCCCCTAATGGATTAAATGGCAGTATTCGTCCGGCTTGATAGCCAAAGCTACCAACCAGCGTGATAAGCAAGTGGCTGCCGGCCTTTGGTGGACTAATTAAAACAAGCGGGGTTCTGCTCGAGTGGCTATCCAGGCCCGTTGCGGATATTTTGGCATCGAGAGGAACACACCGTAATAGTGCGTCACGAAGAGCAGTTGTGCAGCTGGTTAGAACGTAAATTGATTTTTCATTCAGGGCGGTAGTGTTGGCCAATTCCTCCAGTGGGCGTATTGGAATTTCAAGATTTAGCGTGGGTTCAGTGTCGGAGAAAACAAATACATTCTCCTCGTTCAGGAGAAAGTCTTTATATAAGGCGTTGGTGATATCGCTATCATTACCATAAAAAATAAGTTCTCTAAATTTAGTCAACATTAGCCCTCGTACGTCTATTTTGGATCTTACAGGAAGACGCTTTCACCTACAAAAATCGAGTTTCTAACCTCAGCCCATTCATAGTAACGACACGTTATCTGCCCAACAAAAAGCCTATACCATTGTCGAGTGCGCGCCAAATACTACCAAACTAACAGTTGGGCAATGGCTTTTCGGAAAATATGTTGGTGATCTAAACTCTTTTTCTCTACTGTCGCTCTTCATGCCTATAGTGGTTAAAGATCCTCTCGAAGAAGCATTCGCGCGTGGAGACTATCACACTGCTGCGTCGGATGTGTCTGGTCGATGGCAAAGCCATGCAGCCAAGGTTTTATGCGGCAAAATTCCCAAGGCGTTAGATGCTCTTGGCGAATTTGATAACCCTGAGGCGCGCTTCTACGAAGCTGTTGGGTATTGGCTTAGTGGGAATGAAGAGCGATCCATATCCCTTCTTGAACAATGCGAAGGGGAGCCTTCACGTAATTTGTTATCACTCATACGTAAGCCGACGATTAGCGTTCTGGCGCAATTGCCTAATTTGATTGATGGTGCTCATAGTATTCTTTCGGTCGTTGAGAGTGATCCGAAATTTAGAATAAAGAATTTAAGTTTCGACGACCGAGATGAGTCTTGTTTGCCCTATGGAAGTATCCACGATCATTATGATGCCGACACACTCCCAGATTTTTTTATTTCTGAGATGCTTGAGTGGCACCTTGTGCCGCCCGACATCCAGGAGTTAGCCTGCCCTCTACTCTGCCAAACGGCCGATTTTGATTTACATATTCAGATGTTGCATCCGTGGTTACGCCTTTTTGATGAAATCGTGGTGACGGACAAAACAGAACATGCATCTGTTACCGGTTTGGTCGATTCTCCTGTTACAACGGTTCCGAAGAGCTTTTCACTCCCTTGGTCTTTACCGTTGCCCCGAAATGATCAGCGTGACTTAGATATAGTACTAACAGGCAGTCTCTTTAATAGTTTTTGGCCGGACAAAATAGAGATGGTGCACAGTGTCTTGCGTGTTCCCAAAATTAGTCCTTTTTTTCTAAACGGGTTTATTCCGATGACGGCCTATTTTGAAATTTTAGGCCGCAGTAAGCTATCGATTTCGTGTTTGCGAAATGCAGGGGCTACACCGACGCGCGGCCTGGAAACCCTCGCGATGGGTTGTACATTGTTGGCCCAGGACGACACTGTTTTAAAGCTTTGGGTTGGCGAAGATGAGGGGCTGCAGACCTATAGTTTGGGCAATGACAGTTTAACACCAGCCATAGAGAGTATCCTGAAAACAACTGAAGATCATACTGCTGCTGCGGTAAGCGGTATGGAAATTGTGCGGCGTGAATTCGATCCTTGGAAAGTGGGGTCATATTATATGCGCATGGCAACATTTATAGCGGCACGACCACGTGCTACACGCTCCATTATTGAGCCCTTTCCAATGCAAAAGCGGTCGGTCGTTGCGAAAGGTTGGTTGCCGGGCAATCAACCAGTTTTGCAATATTTACAGACTAAAAACTTAGACCGCTTTAAGAAAATTTCTGCCGGTGATCACACCGTTCAGTCGGTGAATGACACGGCCCGCGAGTTGCTGCTTGATTACGTTGCAGAGGCTCGCGAACCTGCGGCAGATTTGTCGACGGATAAATTATTACCCGCTGCTATGAATATTTTTAGGATGGGGTTGTCCACAATACCGGGGGCTTTGGTAATCCGATTTAACTATGTTCGTACAGCTTTTCATTTTGGAACCGAAGAGGATGTAGAACATGCTTTGGTGGTTGCTAAAAGTACCCTTGCTTCGGAAATGACTGATTGGACACTCACAGCACTCGACGATGTTATGCCCTGGGATTTCTGCCCGAATTTTTTCAATTACAGAGATTATTTTAGTTTAGCGACAGAAATTCTTGCTAATCGTTCCGACGATATTGAAGCGCTCAAAAGAATGATTTATGCCTCTTTGTATTATTATTGTGGGCGTATGCTAAACAGTCCTGCGCATTTCGCTGAAGCGGCTCGCCTGGATACTAACTTTCATGCTTATCGTCTTTGGCACGCAAAGTGTTTGTCTCGGAAAGCAGAACCAGAAGCTTTGGAAATGGCTGCGGCAATGCTTCGGTCTCTGGCAAAAGAAAGCATATATGCGATAGAGGCCTGGTCATTATTGTCCTCGTTGGCGCAGAAACATAATCTCGATTTGTCAAATAATGAGCAAATCGCTGACCAAATTGCGTGTTTCGAAGGTAATGCGCTCGTCAATGAAGATTATCGTTCAATTCGCTATAGTCCATATTTTCGTGCGCAACGCCTAGGCCTGTGCCGTAACGAAAATTTTGAAGTACGAAAGAATAGAAGTTCAACGGACGGTCGTGACATCCGCATATCCGTTTTGATTGCTGATTTAAATGGGTGTCGCTATCCAACACTTATCGATTCGTTGGCTGAACAAACTTTTCCGCGGGACGAGTTTGAAATCATCTGTGTGGATGCATTTGACTGCCCGTCACCTGCAATGCTGTCGGCCTCAAATTTGGTGATTGTTTGCGGGCAAGACGAGTGTATTTACAACAGGAATGTGGCGTTCAATCTGGGGCTGGCTGTTGCCCGAGGTGATATCATTATCTATTTTGATAGAGACACGCGTTTTGACCCCACACTTTTGGAAAATGCTTTGGCTATTCTTGATAAGTCTGGGCGAACGAACACAGCCGTTATTAATCACGGTGCGGTTGAAATTGATCGGTTCGGTGTCCACTTTCTGGGTGTAAAAAAAGATGATGCTTTGCTCGCCGGTGGTTTGGACGAGGCGGCACTGGCAGGTGGAGCCATGGGAGGGCCTCATACAATGGCACGCAACCTTCACCGCAGGGGATATAGCCTACAGAAAATGAATGAAATTCTCCCAGCAGATATGTTGTCCTCTTCAGAGGTGAAACTTGAAACCATCGTGGATATTATGCGAGGAGAGCCTTTTGCACCTTTACGTGCTTCGCCAGAGCTGACGAATCCAGAAATAGAACTGCTGCGTAAAGCCGTGCGCTAGGTCTGCTGACGGCGATGTGGTTTCATGAGGGCAGCATTAATTGGCCGGTAGATTTTGTTGCCAAGCAGAAAATTCCCGGCCGTGGCAGTGTCAGCCAGCCATCCTTTTCAGTCCTTTTTCAAGGTCAGCGATCAAATCGTCGGGATCTTCAAGGCCAATATGGATACGTAGCGTTTGGCCGCTGTGGTTCCAATCGGTTGCGCTGCGGTTACCGTTAGGGAATGTAGGGATCAACAAACTTTCGAAGCCGCCCCAGCTTGAGCCCATCCCAAAGAATTCCATACCATCTAAAAAAGCGCCGACCTTTTTTTGATCGGTTTCTTTAAGGATAAATCCAAAAAGGCTGGAGGCACCGGTAAAATCCCGTTTCCAAATTTGATGTCCGGGGTCCGTTTCTAACGCTGGATACATGACGCGGGTTACTTCAGGCTGCTCTGCGATCCATTGGGCGATTTGTAGGCCGTTTTTGTACTGGCGATCCATGCGTACCCCCATGGTGCGCAGGCCGCGTAGGGTAAGATAAACATCGTCAGGAGCGGCGTGATTGCCGAAACTTCCGCTGACCCCTTTGACGCGTTCATAGGTTTCTTTATTGCAAATAATGGCGCCCATCATGACATCTGAATGGCCGCTATGGTATTTCGTCGATGCATGAACTGATACATCAACACCATGTGCTAAAGCTTTAAAATAATAACCTGCTGACCAAGTGTTATCGATCATAACGATAGCACCTACTTCATGGGCGGCGGCGGCGATGGCGGGTATATCTTGGACTTCGAAAGTCTGCGAACCCGGGCTTTCGGTCCAGACTATTTTGGTATTATCCCGCAAAAGGTCCTTAATGTTTGCCCCGATAAGCGGATCGTAATACTCAGTCTCAATACCTAACTTGGATAACACTTTATCGCAAAATGAACGACAGGGTGAATAGGTGCTGTCAGTTACTAAAATATGATCTCCTGTTTCTACAAAGGACATAATTGCCATTGTGATGGCTTGAAGGCCCGAAGGATTGAGAACCGTGCCGGCACCGCCTTCGAGCGAAGTCAATGCATCTTCTAGCGAAAAGGTGGTCGGTGTTCCGCGCAGCCCGTAACGTACTTTGACGTTAGGGTCCGTCGAACGGGATAAGTATTTCTCCATAGTAGGGAAAAGAATAGTAGATGCATGATAGACCGGTGTATTAACCGCACCTACATGGTCATAGGTTGTGCGTCCTTCGTGAATTAATTTTGTGTCATCTTTCATATCGCCCTCAATTTCGGTTATATCCTTACGGACGTTTAGTGGGTGCCAGCCTATATTGCTGATTGCCGATATGCTTCCTAACAGATTTTGGTCCAGCGCGGCAGAGAGATAGAGCGGAACAGGAGAGAGTAAAGGGTGACAGTGGAACGAATAGAGTGTGCCGTTATCGGAGCGGGAATTGTTGGGCTTGCTGTTGCACGTGAACTTGCGATGCGCGGCAAGGAAGTGATCGTCCTTGAAAGTGAAAATGCAATTGGTACGGGAACGAGTTCCCGTAATTCCGAGGTTATTCATGCGGGGATCTATTACGAACCTGGTTCACTAAAAAGTAAAGTGTGTGTTGAGGGAAAAAAACGCCTTTACCAGTATTGCGATGAGCACGGTGTTTCTTACAAAAATTGTGGGAAGCTTATTGTCGCTACCGAGGAGACCCAACTCAGCACTCTTA
>Ga0163179_10003204_pt1 | contig 11166 bp, 7 predicted proteins | sample AtlANTMetagenome_FD_109643 | JGI IMG/M metagenome (GOLD analysis project Ga0163179, IMG submission 109643) | Marine eukaryotic phytoplankton communities from the Atlantic Ocean - Atlantic ANT 2 Metagenome | ecosystem: Environmental > Aquatic > Marine > Oceanic | place: North Atlantic Ocean... | reverse complement strand
ATGTCACGATCACAAATTCGACCCATTCAGCGCTGAGGACTTTTATCGGTTCGCCGCATTTTTCGACGATATCGAAGAAGCTGCCGTCGGTCAACAGAGTCCAAATTTCGAGCTCCCAACGGCGAAACAGCAAGAGCGATTGGCGGAACTCGATCGGAAAATCGAAGAGCTCAAAACGGCGGTCCAAGCGGCCGAGAGCGAAGAGCCTCAGAATGCAGAAAACATCGAGAAGAGCAAGCAGGAGCTAAAGTCGGCCGAGGAAAATCGCAATCAGGTCAATGGCCAAATCATTCGGACGTTGATCACAAAAACCTCGACTCCAAGAATGACACGAATCTTGCCTCGTGGAAACTGGCTTGATGAAAGCGGCCCGGTCGTGGATCCTGGAGTGCCGGTCGTTCTCGGTACATTAACGCCACCCGACGAAGGTACGGCAAATCGACTGGATCTGGCTCGCTGGATCGTGTCTCCGGAAAATCCTTTAACCGCTCGTGTTTTCGTGAATCACGTCTGGAGGTTAATGTTCGGTGAGGGTCTGGTCCGCACGCCGGACGATTTCGGTTCACAGGGTACTTTTCCAACTCACCCTGAACTGTTGGACTGGCTAGCCTGTCAGTTCGTGGATAGTGATTGGAACGTCAAACATCTGGTGAAATTGATCGTGACCTCTCGTACGTATCAGCAATCGTCACGAATGACGGCGGACCTTCGCGTACAGGATTTGAATAATGAATGGCTGACTCGGCAAAACCGATTCCGCTTGGAAGCGGAAATGATCCGAGATAATGCATTAACTGTCGCCGGTCTGCTGACCAGCGAAACGGGAGGCCCAAGCGTAAAGCCGTACCAGCCTGCCGGTTACTGGGCTGAGCTGAATTTCCCGAAACGAAAATACCAGGCGGATTCGGGTGCAAATCAAAATCGCCGGGGCGTTTACACCTACTGGTGTCGCACATTCTTGCATCCCAGCCTGGCTGCCTTTGATGCTCCAACTCGAGAGGAATGCACCGCACAACGCACGCGTTCGAATACGCCGCTGCAGGCTCTCGTCCTGCTCAACGATCCCACCTATGTGGAAGCTGCGAAATATTTCGCGAAACGCATTACGGGCGAGGCAGGCGAAACCGATCAAGAAAAACTGAACTGGGCATTTCAAGAGATCCTTGCTCGCCGTCCCAACGACGTCGAGCTGGGAGTACTTCGCAACGTACTCGATGAGCAGCGCAAGCGGTACCAATCGGACACTGAGGGCGCGGCTCAGATCTCAGGAGAGACGAAGGAGGACGCAAACGTCGTCGAGCTCGCCGCTTGGACAGCCGTATCACGCGTTCTACTGAACCTACACGAAACGATTACGCGATACTAAACCTGTATCGCCCTATCGATCATCCAATCCCTTTGAGACGGAACTATGCACAACTTTAACATGCAAGCCTCGCGGCGCAGTTTTCTGCGAGACGGAGCCACCGGCGTTGGCGCAATCGCCTTGTCTTCGATGCTACAGGAAGATTTGCTCGGTAAACCGGCGCAGGGGGAAGACAAGAAATGGGAAGGCGTCGCTCGTCCCTTGCACATTCCTGCACGTGCCAAACGCGTGATTTTTCTCTGCATGGCAGGTGGCCCCTCTCATCTTGAAACGTTCGATTACAAGCCCAAGCTTGCTGAGATGAGTGGCAAGCCGATGCCAGAGTCGTTCACAAAGGGACAACCCATTGCACAGCTACAGGGCAAGCAATTGACCTGCCTTGCGCCTCAGCATCCATTCGGGCGTCACGGCGAATCGGGGCAGGAAATCAGCTCGATCTTCCAGCATCTTCCGAAAATCGCTGACGACATGTGCATTATTCGTTCCATGAAGACGGAGCAAATCAATCACGACCCGGCCCATACTTTCATGAACACCGGAACGGCCATCTCAGGTCGTCCCAGCATGGGCTCGTGGATCCTTTACGGACTGGGCAGTGAGACCAACAGCCTACCCGGCTTCGTCGTTTTGACCTCTAGTGGGGGCGGACAGGATCAGCCGATCGCAGCACGTCAGTGGCACAGCGGATTCCTACCAAGTCGATTCCAGGGAGTTCAATTTCAATCGACAGGTGCACCCGTTTTGTACGTCGATCGGCCTCAGGGAGTCTCGTCAGCGGACCAAGGCAAGTTGGTCGGAGCCATCAATCAACTCAACGAACTACACAATGAAGTCGTTGATGATCCCGAAGTAGCGACTCGTATCTCCCAATATGAAATGGCCTTCCGCATGCAAACCAGCGTGCCGGAATTGATGGACATGTCAGACGAACCTCAACACATTCTCGACCAATATGGGACCCAGGGAGGCGATGGCTCATTCGCAAGTAACTGTCTTCTGGCCCGTCGCCTGGCGGAAAGAGGCGTGCGTTTTGTACAACTTTATCATCGGGGATGGGACCACCACGGGGGCATCAAGAACGCCGTCGCCAATACAGCCAAACTGGTTGATCAGGCGACCACGGCGTTGGTGACCGATCTCAAACAACGCGGCATGCTTGACGACACCCTGGTCGTCTATGCCGGTGAGTTTGGTCGTACGCCGATGGCCCAAGGCAATGGACGCGATCACCACATCAAGGGATTTTCGATGTGGATGGCGGGTGGGGGCGTCAAGGGTGGCACAAGCTACGGAGCCACAGACGAACTCGGATACAACGCCGTGGAAAATATTTTTCACGTCCACGATCTCCATGCGACGATGCTTCATCTGTTGGGCGTCCAGCACGAACGACTGACCTTCCGCTCACAAGGTCGAGACTTCCGACTGACCGACGTCCACGGTCGTATCGTCCAAGAAGTGCTCCGCGGCTAGACGGCACCTCAAACAGGTGCCGTCCATCACGGGCATGCGGTCGCTGCAAACTCCGACCGGAAACACAGCAAAACGTTTTCGGATCAGATCCCTCGGCTCAGGTAATATGAGCGCCCTGCGTTTCGACATAGACGGCATACACCGATTGGCTGGCCGTCATGAACAGGCGGTTACGTTTAGGACCTCCAAAGCAGACATTGCTGCAAATCTCTGGCAGGCGGATCAGCCCAATTCGGTCTCCATCAGGGGCGAAGATGTGAACACCGTCATAGCCATCCCCGACCCATCCCGCGCTGGACCAGATATTCCCGTCCACGTCGCAGCGAATCCCATCGGCGAATCCTGCTTTGCCGTCGATTTCCATCGACGTAAAAGTGCGACCGTTGGCTAACCTTGTCCCATCGACGATATCCCAAACCTTGATCTGCTTCTTCGCTTCCGGGTAGTGACTTCCCCCGGTATCAGCGACATACAACTTTTTGTAGTCCGGTGAGAAACACAGGCCGTTTGGCTTGAAAATATCATCGGTTACTTTCGTCATCTTGCCGGTCTTTGCATCGATTCGGTATACCGCTTCCTTAATGTGCAGCGGGCCGCGATTGCCCTCATAGTTCATCAGACTTCCATAGCCTGGATCGGTGAACCAGATTGCACCATCGTCGGGGTGCACAATCGCATCGTTGGGAGCATTCAACGGTTTGCCTTGCCACTCTTTCGCCAGCACCGTCACACTGCCATCATATTCGTATCGTACAACGCGTCGATTTCCATGTTCACAGGAGATCTGCCGACCCTGAAAATCGAAGGTGTTCCCGTTACTGTTTCCAGAAGGATTCCGAAAAACGCTAACGTGACCATCCTCGTTGATCAGACGGCGTTGGACATTGTTCGGAATGTCACTCCACAACAAGTAACGTCCCACACCATTCCATGCTGGACCTTCGGCCCATAGATTGCCTTTGTGCACACGTTGGATCGGCGTGTTGCCCAACTTGTATTTCGCGAACCTCGGATCCAAAACGACGATATCAGGATCGGGGTATCGTTGCGGCGGAGCATTGGGGCCGAAATCTCGTGAAACGGCTTCACGAGAGACGGCGGCAGTGGCGGTGGCGGCAGCAGCGGCAAGGAATCCGCGGCGTCCCAGCCGGTACGAAGTGGAATGATCGCGAGATTCAAGGACATCATTCGTGCGTTTTGGTTGCATATCCGGTCCTTTCAATGCACCTTTTTGGACAAAATTAGGTCGCAACTCGGCGATGCCCACGTGAGGATCAGTGGCAACGCCCCTCAACAGCCTTATACTATGGTTTCCTCGATCGAAGATCGCAACTTTTCGGAGACGAAAACTATCGAATCCGAGGTCCCAACAATCGGTCAAATAATCGTCAAATTATCGATGCAACGAAAGGTTCCCTGCGAACATGGCGGATTTTAGACGCGAATCGCTCCATCAGGCTCAAGTAGTCACACTGACAGCCTTTGATCAAAACGACAAATTGGCTTTAGAGCCTATGCGTCAGCAGACCGAACGACTATTCGAGGGGGGTGTGAGGGTTTTCATTCCCTGTGCCGGTAGCTCTGAGTTTCATGCAATGGACAATGAGGAAATCGTCGCATCGATCGAAATGACTCGACAAGTCGTGGGCGATGCGGCGCACATCATTTGTCCCGTTGGCCTGCAACTGAAGAGTGCAATCGATCTGGGACAACGTGCCCTGACTGCAGGCGCGGATGGCGTGCTGGTGATGCCGCTTGGCCACCCTTATCAGTCCGATAGTGGTGCGCGGGACTATTACACAACATTACTTGACGAACTGGCGTGTCCGTCGATCATTTACAAAAAGACAGCCATTCCGTCCAACAATCTGCTTCTCGAGTTGGCTTCTCATCCGCACCTTGTGGGAATCAAATACTCGCTGACTGACATCAGCGGATATCAAAATGTGATCGCGGCTGATGAGGGGCGACTGGATTGGTTCTGCGGTCTTGCGGAACGCTATGCTCCTTTCTACGCTCTCGCGGGTGCCCCCGGTTACACCAGTGGTGCTGGCAATATTTGCCCGCGTGTCACAGTCGCCATGCATGCTGCATTGGCTCGATCGGATTGGGAAGAAGCACTTCGTCTGCAGCAGATCATCATGCCGATCGAAACGTACCGAGCGCGTGCAGACAACTCATACAACATTTCCTTCCTCAAGCACGCGATCAAGTCACTGGGCTTCGACTTTGGGCCTCCTCGGCCACCCTATCGCCAGCTGACCAAGGAAGAGATGCTTGAGATCGATGAGATGATTGCACCGATTGTCGCCGCGGAAGAAGAACTTGCGGCAACCGTCGCCTCCTGATCATCAATCATCGCCCGAGAAACGTTGGGCCTGTTCGTTACGAGCGTCGACTCCGATGAGTCGATTGAAATCGTTGAAGGTCATCATGCGTTCGGAAGAGGTCGCCTGCTTGTCATAAACTTGCTGGCAGGCGTCACGGATGGCGTGGGCGGCCGAAAACAGTGTCGACAGCGGGTACAGGACAAGTTGAAAACCGAGTTGTGCGAGTTCTTCTCGCGACAGCACCGGCGTTTTGCCCGACTCGATCATGTTCGCAACCGTTGGCTTGGGGGCAGCCCGACCGATTTTCGTCAGTTCGTCAACGGTCGTAGGAGCCTCAATAAAGCTGGCATCCGCCCCCAGTTCAATCGCCCGGGAAACGCGATTGAGAGCCTCTTCAAATCCCAGAACGGCAAGTGCATCCGTGCGGGCGACGATGAAAAAAGGGCGATCGCCTCGGGCGTCCACTGCAGCCCGTATCTTGTCAAAATACTCTTCTCGATCAACAACGCGTTTTCCCTGCATGTGGCCGCATCGCTTCGGCCAGACTTGATCTTCGAGAAAGCACCCGGCCGCTCCCGCATTAATCAGATCCGAGACAGTTCGATGGACGTTCACCGCATTGCCATAACCGGTATCGGCATCGACCAGAATGGGGATCTCGACGCTCCCGCAAATTCGTCGAGCGCGTTCCAGCATCTCCGTTTGAGTTAACAACCCCACATCAGGTTCGCCGAGAGCAGTTGCTGAGACGCCGAAACCGGAGACGAACGTCATGGGAAAGCCGACTTCCTGGACGATACGTGCCGAAAGGCAATCGTAAACGCCAGGAAAAACAAGTGTTCCTTGCTGCTGAATGATGGCTTCCACTTGGGGGTGAGGCATGAAGAAACTCCGACCACAATAGACTTCGAAATCAATGAATGACAACCTCACAAGCAACAGGCTGCCTGATTCCTAACGATATACAAAGAAACTCGTTCGACGGCCATGCTGGTCGAACGAGTTTTCAATCTTCCTAGTCATTCCTTCCTAGTATCCCATCGCCGCGCCATCTTTGCGTGGATCGGAGCCACCGAAGTAGCGTCGAGGATTATCAACGCGCCAAATCGCCTGATATCCCCCATGGGCACCCAGATTGGGTCGCACGTGATGTCCCATCTCAGTCAATTGTTGCCGCACCTGATCGGAAATACCGCGTTCCAGAGTCAGCGATCCGCCGTCCTTGGTTTTTGATCCCCAAGGACTGCTGCTGCCACCATGCGAAACGCGCGGCTGCTCGCCCGCCTGCTGCGGTGACATATGAAAATCAATCATGTTCATCATCACCTGACTGTGCCCTTGAGGTTGAAAATCGCCGCCCATCACGCCGAAAGACATGACAGGCTTTCCGTCGCGTGTCAAAAAGGCGGGAATGATGGTATGGAATGGTCTCTTGTTGGGCTCAAGCCGATTTCGATGCTTCGGATCGAGAGAAAAGGCCTGTCCACGATTCTGAATTGAAAAGCCAACACCATCGGGACAAATGGTGGAGCCATAGCCGTAGTAGATGCTTTGGATCAGTGAGATCATGTTGCCCTCATTATCCGCAGCCGTCAAATAGACGGTATCCGAATCCAAGGGTGGATCGCCGTGCCGAAGTTCTTGCCGAGCTCGCTTGGGATCGATCAACTTGCCGCGTTGCTTCGCGTATTCCTTGGAAATGAGCCATTCGACGGGAACGTCGGCAAAGTCCATATCGGCGTAATACTGAGCTCGATCTTCGAACGCGAGTTTTTTAGCTTCGACAAAGAGATGTAATTGTTCGGCTGAGTTCGGCTGGAGTGAGCCTATGTCGAATTGCTCCAAAAGATTCAGAATCTGAAGAGCTGCAATGCCCTGGCCATTGGGAGGAATCTCCCACAAATCCCAGCCACGATAATTGGCGCTCACCGGATCCACCCAGGTGGCTTGATGATCCTTAAGATCTCGCATCGACATCCGGCCTCCAAGTTCTTTCGACTTGGCGACGATCTGTTCAGCAATCTCCCCCTCATAAAAGGCAGCGGCGCCGTCATTGGCAATCGCTTCATAACTCTTCGCCAGCAAAGGATTACGAAATATATCACCGTATTGCGGCACTTTACCGTCGGGATGATAAAGCCTGGTCAGGGTTGGACTCTGGTTTGGATCGAACCGAAAATGGCGAGAAATGATGGGAGAAATCGGAAAGCCGTCGTTGGCGTAAGCGATCGCAGGTGCAAGACTTGCCTTGAGCCCTAATTTTCCAAATCGATCCGCAAGTTGTTGCCATCCGCTGACGCAGCCAGGCACGCTCCAGCTGAGTGGACTGATGCGAGGAATCGAAGTCAGTCCGAGATCACGAGCCCCCTGTAGATTCCAATCGTAGGGTGAACGACCGCTGGCGTTGAGTCCATAGAGCCGCTGATCTTTCTCGACCCAAAGAATCGCGAACAGGTCACCTCCAATGCCATTGCTCGCCGGCTCGGTGACTCCCAAGGTTGCATTCGTGGCAATCGCTGCGTCGATGCAATTTCCACCGGCCTTCAGGATGTCGATTCCGGCCATCGTAGCAAGTGGCTGACTTGCGCAGACGATCCCATTTTGACAGACCACCGTTGAACGATTCTGATTGCGTGCCGCGAGTCGCTCTTGGTCGAGAAACGGGGCTAAATCCTCTCGCCCCACGGCCGTTGATGTAAACATCGGAACCGCTGCGGCAGCTCCCCACTTAAGAATATCTCGTCGATGCACAGGATCATCCTCCTAGGCCGTATCATAATTAATGCCAATGCCCGAGCCGAATCCCCGCCCCGTTCGCCTTGGGTGCTATCGCTGGACTTTCGGCACTCTTATCATACGAGTTTTGGTACGGCAGATCACGGAGAAAGCCGGATGACGGAATCAGCGACGGTGAGCAGTAGTGAATCAACGGCGGAAAAACGGCTTTTTCTGCTGGACGGTATGGCGTTGATCTATCGCGCCCACTTCGCCTTGATCCGTAGTCCACGCCACACCTCAAGTGGTCTTTGCACATCCGCTGTTTTCGGCCTCTGCAACACACTGCTTGATCTGATCAATCGTGAAACTCCGACACATATTGGTGCGTCCTTCGACACCCCCGAACCGACCCATCGCCATAAAGCTTATGCGGAGTACAAAGCACAGCGGCAAGAAATGCCGGAGGATCTGAGCCAACAGATTCCCTATGTCTTTCGCTTGCTGGAAGCATTTCGCATGCCGATCATGCGAATTCCCGGTTTCGAGGCCGATGATGTGCTGGGCACTCTCGCTCGAGAAGCAGAGGAAGACAACTTCGAAACGTTCCTGGTGACCCCCGACAAAGACTATCACCAACTCGTCACTGATCGCACATGGGTCTGGAAGCCGGGTCGCCAGGGCTCAAGCTTTGAAAGGTTAGGTGTTGCAGAAGTTCTGGATCGCTGGAAAGTCTCACGGGTCGACCAAGTGATCGATATTCTGGGACTGATGGGTGACGCCTCCGACAACGTTCCGGGAATCCCAGGAATTGGAGAAAAGACAGCTCAAAAACTGATTGCCGAATACGGCTCCGTCGAGAACCTGTTGCAGAACACAGAGAAGCTCAAGGGAAAACAGAAAGAGAGAGTGGAGACTTACGCGGAGCAAGCCATTCTCTCGAAGGAACTGGTGACCATCGTCACCGACGTTCCCCACGAGTTCTCTCTGGAAGACTTTGCCCTGCAGAAAATCGACAAGGACGCGCTCAAGTCTCTGTTCATGGAACTGGAGTTTGAAAGTCTCGGCAAACGAGTTTTCGGGAACTCATTTTCAGTCAGTGCAACTCGCACGAAAGTCATTCGCGAGCAGCGTGAAAAAGAGATTCAGGCGACGCTGTTTGATGATCTCCCTGCCGAACAGAATTCGATCAAGGACGTCTCCCACGAATACCAGATCATCCAGACTGCAGACGAGCGTGCAGACCTGATTGAAAAGCTACTCGCCCAGAAATCGATTTGCTTCGACACGGAAACGACAGACCTTGAGGCACGGGACGCCGAGCCATTAGGGATCGCTTTTTCCTATCGTCCCCACACAGGCTTTTACGTTGTTTGTCCACCAGAACGGGGAGCGGCGATATCCGTGCTGAAAGAATTCTCCCCTATCTTTGAAAACAACGAAATTGAAAAGGTGGGCCACAATCTGAAGTACGATCTGACGGTCCTCAAATGGCACGGCTTCGAAGTTGAGGGGCGGCTAATGGATACGATGCTCGCACATTCGATGAAAGAACCGGAGATGAAGCATGGACTCGATTACCTGTCAGAACTGTACCTGAACTACAAACCCATCCCCACCAGCGACTTGATTGGGGAGCGTGGCGAAACGCAAAAGAACATGCGGGACGTGCCCGTCGAACAAGTGGCTGAGTACGCCTGTGAAGACGCGGACATCACCCTGCAAGTCAGCGGCGCGATTCGGCCTGATATCGAATCCAAAGGAGTCGCTCAGGTTTGCTACGACGTCGAATGCCCTCTGATTCGAGTGCTTGTCGACATGGAACATGAAGGGATTCGAATCGACACCGAGGCGTTGAAAAAATACTCTCAAAAACTCGGAGAAGAAATTGCTGAGTTGGAGGGACGCATCTTTGAAGCGGCTGGACGCGAATTCAATATCGATTCCCCCAAACAGCTTGGAATCGTGCTGTACGAGGAATTGAAGCTGGAAGAGAACCCAAAGAAGACCCCCACCGGTCAGTATTCAACTCGAGAAGCAGAGCTCGTCCGTCTCAGCGCGCGTCACCAGATCGTGCGAGATGTGATGGACTATCGTAACGCCGTCAAACTCAAGTCGGTCTACGTCGACCAGTTACCCGAGGCCGTGAATGAAACCACAGGCCGAATTCACACGCATTACAGCCAAGCCTGGACTGCCACTGGCCGGATGCAATCGAACAATCCCAATTTGCAGACCATTCCCGTTCGTAAAGAGCGTGGTCGTGAAATACGTGCAGCGTTCGTGCCGAGAAACGACGATTACCTCTTACTCGCTGCGGACTATTCTCAGATTGAATTACGGATCATGGCGGAGTTGAGCCAAGACGAGGGGATGCTGGACGCCTTTATTTCAAATATCGATATTCATACGGTGACCGCGGCCAAAGTCTACAAGGTCGATCTTGATGATGTCACACGTGAAATGCGAGACAAGGCAAAGACGGTTAACTTTGGCATCATCTACGGCATTTCTGCCTTTGGTCTTCAGCAACGACTGAACATACCACGCAAAGAGGCCGCCGAACTGATCGAGAACTATTTTGAAAAGTATCCAGGCGTCCGAACCTATATCGACGACACGATTGAATATGCCCAGGAACACGGCTACGTCAAAACGATGACCGGTCGCCGTCGCTACCTACGCGACATCAATTCAAAAAACTTTTCAATCCGCTCCGCTGCCGAACGACTAGCGATGAACAGTCCCATCCAGGGAACCGCCGCCGATCTGCTGAAGCTTGCCATGATTCGTGTACACGCCATGCTCCGCGAAGGCAATTATCAGACGAAGATGCTGCTTACCGTTCACGACGAAATCGTTTTCGATCTCCATAAAGACGAGCAGGATGAAGTGCTGCCCAAGATCGAAAACTGCATGAAGACTGCGTTACCCTTGAAGGTACAGGTCGTTGTTGAAATGGGCGTCGGCAACAATTGGCTCGAAGCGCACTAGGCACCTCAAACGCGGCACCTCAAACGCGGTCTAGGCTAGAATTCCGTCGACCAATTTACCGTGCACATCGGTCAACCGAAAATTACGTCCCTGATACTTGTAAGTGAGTCGTTCATGATCGACCCCTAACAGGTGCAAAATCGTGGCGTGAAAATCATGGATATGGACCGGATTCTCACTCACGTTGTAGCCGTAATCATCGGTCGCTCCGTAACTCGTCCCTGGTCGAATACCGCCACCTGCCATCCAGACCGTGAAACAGCGAGGGTGATGATCACGGCCAAAGTT
>Ga0163179_10003202_pt1 | contig 11169 bp, 6 predicted proteins | sample AtlANTMetagenome_FD_109643 | JGI IMG/M metagenome (GOLD analysis project Ga0163179, IMG submission 109643) | Marine eukaryotic phytoplankton communities from the Atlantic Ocean - Atlantic ANT 2 Metagenome | ecosystem: Environmental > Aquatic > Marine > Oceanic | place: North Atlantic Ocean... | reverse complement strand
TAAAAAGAAACTAAATTATATTAATAAAACTGTATATTTTTGTTCACTTTGTTGTTTTATAATCAAATTAATAAAAAAAATGCATTTTAAAAAAATATCATATACAAGGCATAAAATATTAAAATTCACCAAAACAAGCCTGAATAAACCATTCTAAATTTAAGATGAAATATTTGTGTAACCAACAGATTCATTTGGCATTAAAATTGCATATCTGTAGTTTGGGAACACCTTATCAATGTGTTAAGTAGGGGCGATAAAACTGTTTGTATTCCAAGTCTAGTTACTAACAACTTGCAAAAAAATCTTGATTACCGAGAACAATCAAACCCAAATGCCCCCGGCTAAATGCCTGAACTAAGCTGCAGAGTCTTTTGTTCTGCGGTAAATTTAATTTTTTTAACCTATAGAATTAACGAGATATTATGAGCAAAGCTAAACTCGAATACATCTGGCTAGACGGCTATAAGCCGACTCAAAGCCTGCGAAGCAAGACCATGGTCGTTTCAGACTTTGGTGGAACATTGGAAGACTGCAAAGTGTGGTCGTTCGACGGCTCCTCAACAGAGCAAGCCGTGGGCAACGACTCAGACTGTCTACTCAAACCAGTTGCGTTGTACCCAGACCCAGACAAGATCGGCACAGACAACTGGTTAGTAATGTGCGAAGTGCTAAATGCAGACAGCACCCCTCACGAATCCAACGGAAGAGCAACAATCAGTGATGATGATGATGACTTTTGGTTTGGTTTCGAGCAGGAATACGTTTTGTGGGACAACGAAACGAATCTACCAATCGGTTTTCCTAAAGGTGGCTTTCCGGCACCTCAAGGTCCATTTTACACATCTGTTGGTGCCGCCAATGCTATTGGCCGCGACATCGTAGACGAACATTTACAAATCTGTCTAGATGCCGGCTTAAATGTTGAAGGTATTAACGCGGAGGTAATGATGGGGCAATGGGAATTCCAAATCTTCGCTAAAGGGGCTGGTAATGCAGGTGATCAAATTTGGGTTGCTCGCTATCTCCTAGAACGTATCGGAGAGCGCTATGGTATCTCAGTTAATTGGCATCCAAAACCGATAGCAGGCGACTGGAATGGATCGGGCATGCACGCGAACTTCTCCTGCGGTAAAATGCGCGATGAAGGTGGTGAAACACTTATGAATGCTATATGCGAAGAATTCGGCAAAAACATTGGTGAGCATATCGATGTTTACGGTGCAGAAAATAATCAGCGTCTTACTGGGCTTCACGAAACTCAATCGATTGATAAGTTCTCCTATGGGGTTTCTGATCGCGGCGCATCAATTCGTATACCGGTAGGAACTATTGAGGATGGCTGGAAAGGCCGTTTAGAAGATCGTCGACCAGCTTCAAATGGTGATCCATACAAGATTGGAGCCGTCATCATTAAAACAACTAAGAAGGCGTTATAAATTAACGCTTTACAATAATTCATCTAAAGGCCGGCATTTAATTGCCGGTCTTTTTTTAGCATTATATAAATATTATTCTAACAAGGCTTATCGCCTAAGAATTACTTGCCAGGAGAACCTCCAATTTGTGGACTGACTATCCAATTAGTAGGATTGTTAGAATCTGAAAAAGGGTCGACAACTTGGAGTGAACGCCCTTTAACATAGCCTTCTATCGGCCATGGAAATTTATTATTATATTTAAATTTTAATACTTTTTGTCCTTTAGCATTTTCAAGAGCCAACTTTTCCCCACCATTCGCTAAAATACCTTTATACCAACCGTAAACATTCAAACGTGGATAGCGCTTAGAAAATGCTTTTGGATTACCGTTGCTTGCTAAAACAATAGATTCTTCAGGATCAATTTCCGCATTTAATTTGAAGCGGAATTCTACACCCTTCATTTTGTACCGACTTAAATTAACCTTTGTTTGACTGATGTTTTTCAACTCAATAAATTCATAATCACTTCCCCCAATAGGGTTGTACATAACTTCATGAAACTTCACCGGAAACCCAAGTCTTTCTGGACTAAAATAAGCCTCTGTAAGTGCACTCCATCTTCCATCTACACGCGTACGAGCCTTAACTATTGTATGTCGATCAAAAGAAATTTGACTTATGTATTTTATTGCACTCGACCCTCTAGGATCAGAACCGTCAACAGTATAATAGACTATACCGGAAGGAGCATTTATAGCTAATTTAAATCCAGATGGAATGGTTCCTCCGTGCTGACTAAAATGAGGCGCATTTAAAGAACGTTGCAAATCAATGCTAGCCATTTGCTCCATCACAATCTCTCGACGCTGCGGAATCCAAAAATTTCCAATATACGGACTCATATTGGGAAGAACGAATTCCATTTCCTTTACAAGCTCTTGATGACGAACCGATATATGCTCATCAGTCAACGCTCCCCCATTGAAATAGTGTTTTTGGACTCGGTCAGAAAAACGAAGTCGAAAATCTGAATTAGCTGAAAAAGATTGAAAGATGCGCGCAATGTCTGCCCGGCTAGCAAGTGCTCCTTGAGTAAGGTTATTGGAAGTCACAACACGTCGTTGTCTGCCAAGCATCTGTTTTCCATCTGTACCAAAGGATCTTTCTGCATCCCACAAATAAAAACGCCACTTGGCACCTCCACGTCGTTCACGACCAGCACGCCAATTGTTGAAGGGCCAATCATCCATATCGACATAAATACAAAGAATAATATAGTCTATGAAATTATCGAGATCGATTAATTCACACGCATTCTTAAAGTTTGTAGGAATAGTGAGATCGCGATTCATAGTAAGATTTTTGAAACGGTTCCACTCGGTATCATCCCCCTCTCTAACTTCACCAAATTGGGCAATTAGATCCCACTCAGAGCCACCTCCATGTCGTGAACGCATAAAGTTAATATCTATCCTTTCAGTGGGATTGTAATATGCTTGAGTTTTGCCATTTAGTAAAAGGTTAACAAGAATACCTCTGCTAGAAGCATGCCCAAGATCACGAAAAAGCCTCCTGCAAAGCTCGTCGCAAATAAAAGGGTTGATTGAGTCGTTCATACCAGCCCTGAGAACAACATGCTCAAACTCATCGATTGGCAGGTCCGGAAATAAAGGATAATTTAATCTGCTTTCCCCATACTTACCTCGAAAATAAAGACGAAATGAATACTTACTCCACGGAACTGGTTTGTAGGGTGTATGCCGACCTCTAATGAAATCTCCTCCCTGAAGTCGAAATCCACTCTCAACCTGAAAGCCATCACTATCATCTTGAAAAAACAACTCCGAGGAAACTGGACGTTCCCACGCAATACCTCGCTTGTTGGTATTACGAGGATCTATTTCAAGAATTCCAGTTTCACCCCATAGATTTTTTTTATCTGTAACAAGTGAGAACACAGGAAGAGAGGACACAGCCTTTGAGTCATCCAGTACGAATGTATGAGTAGAAACTTTAGAAGACCATGAACCACGTCGAAATGCTCCAGCCCTAATGATAGTAGTATCATTAATCGGTATAGGTTTACTGTATAATTGACCGTTAGTTAAGGTTGGTAATGAATAATCGGTTGTGAATCGAATTTCTGCTTGATCTTCTTTTGTGCTTAAAATCAGGTCGAATGGCTCAACAAAAAATCCTCTTTGCTGGCTGAACTTAGGTTTATTAAGAATTCTCTTAAAACTACCTGTTCCATTTATAGCACCCGGTGTCGGCTTGATGAAATAAAACCATTGATCCGTTTCAGAAAGACCGTATGAGATATTACTGCGCTGCTCAGGATACTTTGGTAAAACTTTATGTATAATTTTACGGGGCAATTCAGGACTAAAAACCCCTATATATCCACCACTAATCCCAAGCTTAAAATTAGTATGAAGCGGTTCACCAACAATTCTTCGATTTTTACCAGACGCAAATACTACGAGAAAACTATTTGGCTCAATCTCAATATCGGGAAATACCCATTTGCCAGGGCGAGCTTTATCGTCTGTTATTGACCAACCACTTAAATTAACAGGATTACGTCCTATATTCTTCAATTCAATCCAATCAACAGCCTGATCATCCTCGTCCCTTATATTTGACTGATTAGAAGCCATGAATTCATTAATAACAATTACACCCGGCCAATGATCTGGATTAACAGTATAAGACCAATCACGACTAGGAAAATAGTTGGGGTTAGCTGCTTGATCGACAACATCAGTTTTGCTCGACCAAGTAATTGCAACCGGGCCACGTTTAATCTTTTTGAATTCTACATCCCAAGGCCCATCCGCAAATCCTATTACTTGATTAGGCTCTTGGCCGTTAATAAGAATATCACTTTTATCAAAACCCAAAACAGGTTCATTAAAGTATAACCGTATTCGCTTTAGCTCACGAACGATTGCTTCAGGCCTAGGAAAAATATCAATTAACTCAGGAGCCAAATCATCAACCACTTTATAGCGAGCTAATTCATCAGATTCTGGTAAAAATTTATTTGGAGGTCTGCCAAAATCTGCAATCTCTTGATCTTCTCCCCAAGACAAAACAAAATCACCGAAATCAGCATCAGAAAAATTGAATGTCCAAGAATGATTCTTACCTTCAAAAGATTTTGGCAATTTTCCATTTAGTCTTAAATCTCTCAGATTTATATTTCGAACGGGCTCACTGAATTGCAATGTTACACTATTTAACTTTTGCATCCTTCCTGGTTGAGGCGTAAGACTGATTAGAATTGGCGGCTCATTGTCATTGATAATTCCAACCAACTCGGCATCGATCAAAAAATCACTACTTGAAAGACTAAGATTAAATGCTTGAATAGAAATTATATTTTTCCCGTTTTGCAAAATCGAATCAAGCTTACCAATTTCAAATTTTTCGAATTGGCCAGACTCATGCGAATTCGAAGCTAACTGTGAAAGGGAATTACTAGGGGCATTCTCGACAACAACTCGCTCACCATTAATCCAAACTATAAACCCATCATCATAATTAACCAATAGTTCAAGAACACTGTATTGACTAACATCCTGAATCTCAAAATTTCTACAAAGAGAAACTGTTGAGTATCTCCGAGGCATATCTTTCATTAATGTACCACCCTTCCCATCACCATAACGAAATGGAGCATCACCATTTGGCCAATCAAGGTTGTCAAAGTCTGTTGTCAACCAATCAACAGAAGATCTAGAACCTTTAAGATATTTCCAAGTTGAGCCTCGTTCAAATAAGACCTCTGCATGAACAAGTGAAAACAAACTGGTCGTTGCAAAAAAAACTATTATTTTGAAATAAAGCCTATTCATCTTAATCGAGACAAAGCAACAAAAAGTCAGATAGCTAATTTCTAAATTAGCAACTAGCAATTCAGAGCCAACTAATTAGCAGAAGGACTATTAGTTGAAGGAAGCTTCACAGGCACTGCTGGCAGTGGAAGTTCTAAATTCATAATGTTAGACAAAGGTTCATATTGGGTTTCAGGAAGTTTGTCTGCCCAATCACCTCGCTGAAGTTCCAAACTTTGGGCCTGCTTTATATTGACAACAAACCAGACCGTCCCAGCGATACTAATAAAGACGATTAACGGCAGCCAGATGCTCCAATTAAGTCTAGATAGAAAAAGCGTAAAACCATCTACGAACCCTTTTTTGCCTGGAAGTGCGGGATCGGAAGCTAGCGATTCGGTGCCACCCAATTCCTGATTTAGCTGCACTATTAGCGCGTTGTGATCAAGCTTAAGAAAACGGCAGTAGGTCCGAACAAAACCTCGAATAAAAATCGGTGCGTCAAATTTACTAAAATCGCCTTCCTCAAGAGCAGAGACATGATCAGCGCGAATCTTTAATTCGGCACCTACATCTTCTAAAGATTTACCCTGTGCTACTCGGGCATCCTTTAACTGCTGTCCTACGGATTGCATCCACACAAGTTCTAACGGGAAAACTCTACCCAATCAATCCCCTAGGTAGGATTTTTAATTAGTGCAAAAAGAAACGTTAAGTTATTTTTTCCCTATGGCATAAAGGAATTCCTGTCGTTCATCTCCCTTAAAGGCCACTCGCAAATAAAGTCGATCCCCACTTACAATGGGAGAGGCATAAACTTCATCCCCAAGTTGGTTGGCTGCGATAAGTTTAAACTCATTGGGATTGGCTTCAAAAATAAACGTTTTACCGGAAAGATTAGTGCCATAAATACGATTTCCAACCATAACTGGTGAAGTATAAAATGTTCCGCCAAGCCGTTCCTTCCATTGCTCTTCACCTGTCTTAGCGTTCCAGCAGATCGCAAAACCAGCATCCATTGTAACATAAAGGAAATCATTTCGAATTAGCATTGACGGAACGTAAACACGAGCAGAATTCTTCCAAGCCACGCGCCCTGACCCATCAGCCACAATGGCAGCAGTATGGTTTTTCGGCCAACCTCCACTCACAAATATATGTGTTCCATCAGTCACAAGTGTTGAAACACATTCCTGTGTGGAGCCAGATACTTCCCATAATTTTTTCCCAGTTAAGGGATCAAGGCTCGTAATTAATTCACAACCACAAAATACCATCTGCTTTTTACCTGCCGACTCAATTACCACTGGTGTAGTGTAATTGGGAAACTTTGGACGATCTTGGCGCCAAATTTCACGTCCAGTCTTTTTGTCCAAACCACAGATAACCCCGCCAAGCTTGGTGTCAGCCTTAAACACAACAATATTACCAAAAACCATCGGTGAACTGCCATAGCCTTGGTGAATTTTATATTTACCAATCGGCTTCTGCCAAATCAACTCACCATCAAGCGCTAATGCCGAAGCGTATGCCTGTGAACCTATAACAAAGTTAACATACAAAAGTTCTCCATCATGAACAACCGTTGTTCCAGCATGTGATGCATGCTTATTTAATCCTATTGCAAATTGACCTTCGTGCACCTTTGTCTGCCATATAACTTTACCATCAAACCTATTTAAGCAAATAACTGATTGAAACATTTCAACCTCATCTGCCGTTGCAAGATAGATATGATTTCCCACTAGAGTTGGAGTACTATGACCGCGCCCAGGAATAAACGTTTTCCAAACGACATTTTTTGTCTGACTCCATTTTGTCGGCAGACCATCAACAAGCTTAGCCTGACCATCAGAAGTCAACCCTCGCCAATTCGGCCAATCAGTCGAAGTAAATTTCCTTTCCGCAGACAAGCAGCTAAAGAAACTGAATAAAATTAATATAGAATAAAACCTATACATCATATTTTGTAGAGAAAGGAAATCGTTGCCGAATCAACATAGTCCGGCAAGACGAATTAACCATATTATTTAAAGAGCATATTTCTTATTTTAAAAAACCTTCGCCCATTATTCTTCCAAGCTGGATAATTCCAGCCGCATCAAGAACAAGCTTCTTTTTTTGAGGTGGCAAACTGAAAGCTTTAAAATGAAATAAGTTTGGGTCTTTTTTTGCAATTTTTTCAAAATCCCCCACAACATCAATACGGTTGACGCCCTTTTCATCTGTAGGCAACTGTTGGCTAATATACCACTTAAGCTCTGGCATTCCGAGGTCAGTTCTACTATTTGCAATGATAGCCTGAATTCGTTCAGCAGCCATTTTTCGGTAAGGATAAAATGACATATCGTTTTCGCTTAAGTGATAAAATATGCCAGCTAAACGCACTTGATGCCCTTTAGTCTTTAAGTCGCTAATCGATTCTTCGACAAAACTTATAAAGTCAGGATAAATATGACGGGATTTGGCCATGCTACCTTCTGGAGTCCAGTCAATGATTTGAGAACCACTATGGACAAATTTAGCAATGGAAACATTGGGAACATTATTACTCTTTAGTGATTGAGCAAAACTTAGTTCCGGACCAAAAGTATCATAAAAACTTACTTGGCCAAGAGGCTCCCAATCAGTCGATTTTCGGTAACCACCACCAAGACTATATTTAAAAGCGATATTGGGGTTATCCTTTAAAAGATCGCCCTCGCCTAATTTGACTGCATCCTGAACAAAAGCGCGCTCACCTTCCATATTTCGATGTCCAGCAAGAATGAAAAGATTTACCCCTTTCCCTTTTTTATAAGGCCAATTTTTAAGGCTTCGAACTCGATCTTGCTTACGGCCAACCGTACGAAGATAAGAATCAGCATAATTAATTCCATGTTGCAGTTGCCCTAGCGTCCCGTAGTGATAATGCAATCCGACAGGCTCGCCAATCTCAACGCCAACATGAGACGTTGGAATATACTCAGCCAATGGATCAGAATCAGTAACTTCGCGCTGCCCTTGGCTTATAGCGTACATCCGAGGGCGCAAATCCATTCCCCAAATTGTTTTCGTACACAATTCACCAATGTAGAATTTTAGTTTTGGTGAATTCAAATCGCTTCTCCATTTAGCAATAAAGTTTTTTAAATTCTTTCCATAATTAGGCATATAATTTTTTTCAAACATATCATTTTCCCCCTGATGCCAAATAAACCCTTCAATTCGGTAGCGGATACCATCTCGATCCAATTCAGCAAGTGAATCACGAATCAATTTAAGGGTTAGCGGATACATTTTAAAACCAATCGGCTGATCTGGATTCCAGTCGCCACCAAGATGAGTGCCTCCAGCTGCACATTTGATAATGGCAATAGGATCATTGACAGATTGCGACACTTTACGAGCAAAACTCAACTCTGGACCAACCGTATTATTTACTGGCTGCAAATCTATCCAACCATTGCTAGCAGTTTTGTTTTCACGTCCAATTAAATAGGAAAATTTAATGTTTTTTTGAGGCTTATCAAGACCAAGAAATGGCGGAAAATTTTTTATGTCCCGGACTTTAGAATCAGATCCAACCATATTAGATTGACCAGCAAAAATAAACACACGCAGAGTGACATCTTTTTCAGCAGCATTACCAATCGACAGGCCTGAAAAAAACAATAATAAACTAATGATAATTATAACCATAGTTTAGTCATTCATACGGGGTTCAACCCCAAGAAGATGGCGAACAAAAAAATCCATTCTCTTTCTAGCCACATACTTTGATTCTCCCACTCCATGCCCCGCACCCGGCACCATCAAAAATTCAAAATCCTTGTCTGCCTTAATTAGCGCATCTACAACCTGATAAGTAGATGACGGGTCAACATTTGTGTCTAACTCGCCAACAGTTAATAAAAGTTTACCTTTTAGCATGTGTGCATTAGTTACATTAGACTGCTCATCATAATGTGGCCCAACGGGATAATCCATCCACTGTTCATTCCACCACATTTTATCCATTCGATTGTCATGACATCCACAGTCGGCAGCTGCAGCTTTATAAAAATCATTATGCCAAAGCAGTGCCGCCATGGCGTTTTGCCCCCCAGCTGATCCTCCATAGATACCCACTCTTGAAATATCCATGTAAGGATATTTCTTAGCTGCCTCTTTAATCCACTTCTTTCGATCTGGGAAGCCAGCATCATTGATATTTTTATAAGCAAAATGTTGAAATTCACGGCCCCGGTTTGAAGTGCCTTTACCGTCAATCTGAACTGTAATAAATCCCAATTCAGCCAGCTCCTCCCGCCACATACCATAGCGAGATCGCCATTTTTTTGGAACAAAAGAACCATGCGGACCGGCATAAATCACTTCTACAACTGGATAGCTTTTATTAGGATCAAAATTACTGGGACGGCAAATAATACCATGAATATCGAACTTTCCATCTCGATCCTTAGCGACGAAACGCTCTGGCGCATGAAATCCAGCGGCAAACAAATCAGCGGCATCTGATTGCTCTAACTCACAAAGAAGCGACCCATCTTTAGCACTTCTAAGTACATGCCGTGGCGGTAAGTCAACTCTTGACCATGTATCAATAAAAACGGTTTTATCGGGGGAAAATCGCACTGAATGCGTACCGTCTCCATCTGTCAATTTCAACAATTCAGTTCCATCAAAATTAACCTTATAGTAGTGGTGATAATACGGATCAATTCCCTCTTCTCTACCAGATGCTTGGAATGTAATTTGCCTTTTTTCATGGTTAACATCAACAACCTCTCGAACAACCCACTCACCCTTTGTAATCTGGAATTTTACTTTGCCACTAAGACCATCGTAGAGATAAAGGTGATTCCAGCCATCTCGTTCAGAACGCCAGATAATTTCTTCAATACCGTTTAAATCCTTTCGGTATCCCTTTTGAAATACATTAACAAAAGTCTTAGCTGTCTCGTCTATCAAAGTACGTGTTTTGCCTGATGGAATTTGAATTTCAATAATACGATGAGCTCCAAAACCTCGCTCAATATGCTCAAAAATAAAACCACTTGAATCTGATCGCCATACCGGCCTGCGAGTCGAAAATGGATCCTTTACAAGCAAGGGATCAGCCGTAAATTGGCGACTATTCCATCCTGCTAAAAAGACGTGCACGGTCTGAGTAGGCATAGGGTCTCCTGGCTTGCTATAACTTCGTTTGAAATGCTTGGGTTGAAGTTGATCGTCGGGGGCCGAATCTACGTAGTGTACCTCACGAGTTTTAACTTCTCTACGTTTCATAAGAGAAACGTATTTGGAATCCGGCGACCAAAAAAATGGTTCCTGATAAATATTCTCTTTGGTCCCATCTTTTGACAACTGAATATCTGCACCGTCCTTTAAATCATGAACAAATATATTATTATTCTTTATGAACGCACGCCAACGACCATTTGGAGAAATAGGACCACTCTTCCCTGTATTGGATTTATTTTTGGCTATATTCTCACTTAGTTTTTTAGATTTTTTTTCTAAATACTTCTTAGTTAACTTATCTGCCCTTGATTGACGCTTTTTTAAAGCTACATCAAATTTTGACTTGTCTAAAAATGCGCGACGTTTCCCCTTGCTACCATTTACAAGTACATACTCACGCACACCACGGATCTTATTCTCATACCAAAAATGGTGCCCTCCGAACCAATTCGGACTCATCGTATCTTTATAGACTTTACCAGAAAAAAGCTGTCGAATCTTAACTGAACGTTCGTAATCGGCCTTCGTCCCTTGCCCAAACGAAGAAACACACGCAATCAGAACACCAACATATAATATAATTATTCGATGTATCATTTTATCTTCACCTCACAAAAGAGTAAAAACTACTCTCAACTGATCAAAGCGAAAACGTATTTATTTTGATACGAATTTCCCTT
>Ga0163179_10003200_pt1 | contig 11173 bp, 7 predicted proteins | sample AtlANTMetagenome_FD_109643 | JGI IMG/M metagenome (GOLD analysis project Ga0163179, IMG submission 109643) | Marine eukaryotic phytoplankton communities from the Atlantic Ocean - Atlantic ANT 2 Metagenome | ecosystem: Environmental > Aquatic > Marine > Oceanic | place: North Atlantic Ocean... | reverse complement strand
CAAGTATTCGTCGGGAAAGAACCAATGCTGACAGGACCCGCACAATACGTCGGAGCCATCGAAGTTTCTGCATGACAAAATCTATGGATAATCAGCCTGACGAAGCCACTCACCGAGGCGGCTTCGGAGAATTTGCTGGCGAGGCGACAGGCCTCATCGACCGGTCTTTTCGAGAACAGATTGTTCTGGTTGGAGTCCAGTTTCCCGGTGCCTCAGACGACGAAGTAGATGCGAATTTAAACGAGCTGGCTCAGCTTGTAGATACCGCAGGAGCTGACCCAGTAGACAGAGTTATCCAGAAGCGAGAAACACCTGACCCTGCTACCTACGTAGGAAAGGGCAAAGCTGCTGAAATCCAAGCGACCTCGGAGGGATTAGACGCAGACACAGTGGTCTTTGACGATGAGCTCAGTCCAGGTCAGCAATTCAACCTCGAAAAGATCCTGAAACGGACCGCGTTGGATCGAACGGCTGTCATCCTTGATATTTTCGCTCAGAATGCAACGACGCTAGAAGGAAAAACTCAAGTTGAATTGGCACAACTCAGGTACCACCTGCCGCGATTGCGTGGCAGAGGAAACCAGCTCAGCCAACAGGCCGGCGGTATTGGCACAAGAGGACCGGGCGAAACTCAACTTGAGGTGGATCGACGAAGAATTCAACGACGCTTAGCGAAACTCGAAAAAGATCTATCTGGCTTACGTCGGACACGAAGAAACCAACGAAAATCTCGACGGCGATCTCGATTCCATACGGTCGCAATTGTTGGGTATACCAACGCTGGAAAATCTACTTTGCTCAATCAGCTCACCGGAGCTGAAGTATTAGTGGAAGACCGACTATTTGCAACGCTAGACGCAACGACTCGACGGCTTCAGCTTCCAGGTGGGGAGACCGTTCTGATGACCGACACTGTCGGCTTCATCCAGAAACTACCCACGGGCCTCGTCGAAGCATTCAAATCCACACTCGAAGAAGTGGCGGAGGCGGACTTACTTCTTCACGTTGTGGATGGCGCTGGTCCTGACCCGGAAGGCCAAATGGCAGCGGTACGCGCGGTTTTAAGGGAAATTGGTGCTGGCGATGTCCCGGAACTCGTCGCATTCAACAAGGCTGATCAAGTCAAAGCTGGAGGCCTAGATCACTTACTGCTTGGACATGAAGGATCGATTGCCTTTTCAGCTCGTAGTGGCGAAGGACTAGAAATCCTTTTGTCGTCAATAGGCGATCGTTTGCGGAGTTTGACCGAAGTTGTGGAGTTAGTCATCCCTTGGAGTCGTGGAGACGTAGTCGCAGCAGTGCATCGTGAAGGTGAGGTTTTGATGGAACAGCATGAGGAAGGTGGAACTCGAATTCAAGCGCGTTTAGACGAAGTTTCCAAAGACCTTCTAGCTGAATTCATCGACGAAAATATGTCTGAGGAGACCAGATGAATGATCAACCGGGTTTCGAGCCTCCTCCTTACCCGTATGACCGACTTAATGCGTTAAAGCCATTAGCTGATCATCACGAAGGTGGAATAGTTGATTGCTCAATAGGGACCCCAATTGACGCCCCGGCGGATCACATAATAGAGGCTTTGGCTAATTCTGGTTTGGAACGGAGCTACCCGCCCTCGATAGGGACCCAAGCCTTTAGGGAAAATGTTGCAGCGTGGGTTCTGAACAGTTTCGGCTGCAAGATTGACCCCGAAAGCCAGATAGCTGCGGCAGTGGGAACTAAAGAATTCGTGGCGGGACTTCCTCACTGGATGAAATTGCGGAATCCCGACCGTGACACGGTTTTGTATCCGGCCGTTAGCTATCCCAGCTATGAGATGGGGGCAACTCTTGCTGGATGTCGATCAGTAGCTGTTCCGGTAGATGAGAACTGGTCGATACAACTGGACGCAATTTCAGAAGAAGATCGGTCTCGAGCTCTCCTCTTATGGGTTAATACCCCAGGAAATCCTGCCGGTGGTCTAGATGACTTGGACGCTGCCGCAGCTTGGGGACGAAATCATGGGATTCCGGTTTTCAGCGACGAATGCTACTGCGAGTTCACTTGGGAGGGTTCACCCCGAACCATCCTGTCATCAGGCACGGAGGGTGTCGTATCGGTGCATTCTTTGTCTAAACGTTCGAATCTTGCAGGGTTGAGGGTCGGCTTTTATGCCGGAGATTCCGAAATAGTTGATTATCTTCGAGAGGTTCGGAAACATGCCGGCTTCATGGTCCCAGGCCCTGCGCAAGCCGCCGCAGTAGCGGCTTTAAGTGATCAAGGCCACGTTGAACAACAGCGGGAGACCTACTGGAACCGGCTCAACCGCATATCAAAGTTGATCTCGAATATGGGCACTGAGGCTCCCTTACCTCGAGGAGGTTTCTATCTATGGGTTCCAGCTCCTGATGGTGACGCTTGGGCTTTCGTGGAGGAGCTCTTAACAAATGTGGGATTGCTTGCATCACCTGGAGAATTTTATGGTCCTGGTGGCGCCGGATATGTCCGAATAGCCGCTGTTCAAACTGATGACCGGATTCAACTATTAGAGCAACGATTAGAAATTAGATAGGTCACCTGGGTCATCAAACCGTACTCTTTAGGTAGTGATTGATCTCCTCGACCTAGCAGCAGAACTTGTCGACGTCCCGTCGGAAAGCCATGAAGAAGGGCCCTTAGCCGATCTGTTTGAGAGACGGTTACGAGAAGCCTCGCAATTGGTCGTCGACCGAATAGGTGACAACGTTGTCGCACGCTCTGACTTGGGACATAAACATCGAATAGTGATTGCCGGGCATCTCGATACTGTTCCTGCTAACGGCAATCAACACGCGCGCATCGAGGGTGACCGACTATTTGGCTTGGGTGCCTGCGATATGAAAGGTGGTTTGGCGGCCCAATTAGCAACCGCGATTGCTATCGACAAGCCCAAGGTAGATGTGACCTTTGTGTTCTATTCGGGTGAAGAAGTCGCTGCCAAGTACAACGGGCTTAAGCAATTGTTTGAAACACACCCCAAATTAGTGGATGGTGATGTAGCTCTTCTTGGCGAACCGACTTCTGCCGCTATAGAAGCAGGCTGTCAAGGAACTCTGAGAGTAAAGGCTTTGTTTGAGGGTCAACGAGCCCACACAGCTCGCCCGTGGAAGGGAAGAAACGCTATTCACCGTCTTGGGCCTGTTCTGCAGACGTTAGAGCAATACGAAGGTCGAAGACCTGTCGTCGATGGTTGCGAGTATCGGGAAGCGATGCAAGCCGTATACGTCGAAGCTGGCGTCGCAGGCAATGTTGTGCCCGACGCTGCGAATTTGACCGTTAACTATCGCTACGCGCCAGACCGTACGCCCGAACAAGCGGAAGCCCATGTCGCAGAAGTATTGGGAGAATACGATCAGCTAGTTGTTGATGATCATGCGCTTCCCGCTATGCCAGCTCTAACGCACCCTCTTTTGCGTCAGCTGATTAGCCGAAACAATCTCGAGGTTAGAGCGAAACTTGGTTGGACTGATGTTGCGCGGTTTGCGGTAAATGGCATACCTGCATCTAATTTTGGTTCAGGTGATGCCTCGATAGCTCACACACAAGGAGAATTTGTAGAGCGTCATGAAATAGAACTGGTGCACTCTGCTCTAATGGATTTGCTCAATACAGGTGTTGGCTAACCCCCCAGAACTTGCTCTAAGACCTTGGCAACTCCGTCATCAAGGTTAGAGGCGGTAATTTCGTCAGCAGTTTCTAAGGTTTGCGGATGAGCATTTGCGACGGCAACTCCCCATCCCACCGCTTCCAGCATCGCATCATCATTGGGCATATCGCCGAAAGCCATCACTTGTTCGGGGCCGATTTCTCGCTCATCACATAATTTTTTAAGTCCGAAAGCTTTATCAACGCCAGGAGGCATCAGCTCAACAAAGTTGAGTCCGGCATGCATGATGTTCGCTCGACCGTTCAAATCAGGCTCGATAACAGCCAGGGTCTCGTCAGCTGACAGGTCAGGAATGTTCACAAGTAACTTATGAACACTTTCGTTAAGGAAGGGAATCACATCAGAGATATCGCTATCGAGTGGCCGAGATGCGAGTTCGAGCCATCTGCGTTCGGCGACAAAGTCGTCGCCCATTTCCACGCAAAATCCTGCGTTCGGGTGAGCCTGCCGAATTTCTGTCAGAAGGTTCTGAGCATCGAGCAAATTGAGGGTCGCGAACTGGGTGCTAGTGCCGGTTGAGGGTTCGTAGGCCATTGCTCCGTTAGCGCAAATCAAACTGGTTGGAATGCCTGTTTGCATTGGAATTGAATTGCAGTATCTGGGTGGTCGCCCTGTAACTACGACAAAGTCAAGACCAACTTCTTTCAAGCGGGCTAAGACGGCCTGGGTTCTTTTAGATACCTCGCGGTTCCCTCCAAGAAGGGTGCCGTCAAAGTCAGTGGCCACTAAAGCCAAATCTTCTATGTTTGGGCGTTGTTTCACAGGCCGTACCTGCTGGGTACAGTTCGTATCCACTCGCCGATCGTTTCTCCAACCATTATGGAAGTCGGGTTTGTGTTGGCTCTAGGAACGGTAGGAAAGATAGAAGCATCAGCCACTACCAGCCCTTCGACAGCGTGACATCTCCCGTATTGGTCGACCACGGTATTGGGGTCGTCCGCTGGACCCATGCGGGCAGTCCCACATGGGTGATACCCAGAAGCAGAAAAACGTCGGAGAAGGGCAATGAGGTCGTCCCGGTCCTGGATTCTGTTCATGTCGGGAAATACCACTTCTTCGGTCATTGCGCCGAGGGCGCCCGTTTCGGTGAAGCGCACGGCGTCTTGAAAGCAGTCGGCCAGACGTTCAGCGTCTCGAGGGACTTCACAGAATCGAGAGCGGATGGTCGGAGCAGCGAAGGGGTCGGCCGCAGAAAAGAGCAGCTCTCCAGCCCCATCGACCTGTTCAAGAACAGCAGCGACACCGAAATATGGGACGTCGTCCCTGCCGGTGAAAGTGAGTTGTTCGATTTGCAAGTCCGCACGAGAATCACTATCGGGTGCTGTGTATCTCAAAATGGTCTGGATGATTGGCTGGTCGGGGGCGACGAGCTCGAGATGGGTGGGCTTACACAGAACGAACAAACCGGGATGGTCTGACAAGTTTTTGCCCACAGCAGAAACATCGGCAGCCACCTCAACACCCATCCGTTGCAGATCTTCGGAGGGACCAATACCAGAGCGCAAGAGAATACCTGGAGTGTGGATCGCCCCTGCGCAAAGAACCACCAATTTTGCTCTAATTTGCTGCAGTGATCCGTCCGAACTGATTACTTCTACGCCTGTGACTTTGCCTCTTTCAATCAGTAGACGATTTATATGCGAGTCTCCTCGAACCTCAAGATTTGGACGCAAGCGCGCCGGTGCCAGATAGGCCGAGGCTGTTGAAACTCGAAGCTGCCCTAGTTTGTTCATCGGCTGAGGGCCCGAACCCCATGCCGATGGGTCGTTCTGGTCAGGACATTCTGGGAATCCAAGCTCCTCAGCGGTTGCAAGGAACGCTTGCTGCAGCTCCGTCAATTCTTCGTGTGGATACCTGCGCACCGTTATAGGTCCAGCATCTCCGTGGTAAGGCTCGGTTCCGAAATCCAGATCTCGTTCGAGTCGACAGAAGGTTTTTAATACATTTTCCCATTTCCACTCAGGGTTACCCCTATCGGACCAGTCATCGTAATCTTCGGGAACTCCTCGTAAGAAGATGCAAGTGTTAACGGCTGTTGAACCACCAGTTACTCTCCCCCTGGGCAGGGGTTGACCTGGACGCTGTTGGGTTGGCGAATACTCAAGTCTCCAGTCATGATCGATAACGCTGTTGTGGTGACCATTGCGCAGATCGTCTGGCGTATCGTCAAGCTTTTGATAATCGGGTCCAGCTTCGAGGAGTAAAACGCTTCTGTTTGGGTTTTCGCTCGCACGAACGGCCAACGGGGCACCCGAGGCCCCGGCGCCGACAACAATAATCTCGTAATTTGGGGTGCTCGCCACCTAAGTGACGCTAGTAGGCCAAGAGAGCCGTGGCATGCCGGCTGGTTGTTCTAGGCTTCTGCAATGGCCGACACCGTGATCCGAAACGCGACGATAATCGATGGTACGGGTGGGCCAAGGTTTACGGGTGATGTCGCAATTGAAGATGGTCACATAAGCGAAGTTGGTTCCTCCTCAAGTAGATCTGCTATCGAAGTAGACGCGACTGGTCTTGTTCTAGCCCCTGGGTTCGTAGATGTGCATACCCACGATGATGGAGCGTTGCTTCAACATCCCGACATGGAATTCAAAATTTCACAGGGCTGCACAAGTGTTGTGGTTGGTAACTGTGGTTTCTCCGCAATACCTGCAGTGGTAGGTAAAAAAACGCTTGATCTGTCTGGAGTCGACGCGAACTGGACGGACCTCGAGGGATACCGTCACGACGTCGAAAAGCTTGGACCAGCCGTTAACGCCATGATGCTTGTCGGACATAACACGATTCGTTCCTTAGAAATGGGAAACGAACGTCGAGCTCCGCGAGATGGTGAGCTTGAACGGATGCGGGAACACATCGGGTTAGCTATGGAACAGGGTGCTTGCGGCTTTTCGACGGGACTTATTTATAGGCCAGGACGTTGGTCCGATACCGAAGAGGTGCTCGAGCTTGCCAAAGCAGTAGCCCCGTTTGATGGGATCTATGCGACCCATATGCGCAATGAAAATGACCATCTGCTAGAAGCGGTCGATGAAGCGTTAGACATTGGGTCGAAAGCTGGGGTTGCGGTCCAAATCAGTCATCACAAAGCGGCGGGAAAGAGAAATTGGGGGAAGGTTAAAGAATCGTTGGCGAAAGTTGATGCCGCTGTAGCTGAGGGTGCGCGGGTCACTCTCGACGTTTACCCGTACACCGCTGGTAGTGGACCGATGATTCAATATTTCGACTTAAAAAACCCTAATCCGGAGTTAGCTCAAGCTATTCAGTTGGCCTCTTGCCCTGCGTTCCGGGACTACGAAGGTCGCATGCTTGTGGACATAGCTGCCGAACTTCAGATCACAGCTCCTGAGGTAGTTCGTCATATCCTCACAGCGCCACACGGAAAGCAGACCATCTGCATTCAACACACTATGGACGAAGGCGACATTCTTTCTAACTTGCGTCACGATCGGGTGATGATTGGTTCAGACGGGATTCCAGATTTGGGAGGCCGGCCTCATCCGCGGTTGTATGGCACCTTTCCCCGTGTTCTGGGACGTTATGTAAGAGAGCAAGGGATTTTAGATTTAGAAAGCGCGATTAGGCGCATGACCTCGCTCTCTTGTGACGTGCACGGTCTCACTGACCGAGGACGAATCGCTGAAGGCAAATGGGCAGACTTAGTTCTCTTCGACCCAGAAGTCGTAGTCGATGTTGCTAGTTATGAAGACCCCAAACGGGAGTCTCTTGGAATTCAAAATGTATGGGTGAATGGACAATTGGCCTTCAACGGGGGATCCCATACCCAGACGGGTAGCGGAAAGGTCCTGAGGTATCGCGAGCACTAAACCCTGGTCAGAGCAAGGCGCAGGTACGCTAAGGATTGTGTAATTGACTCAAGGTTGGCTCAAGACGCAACCAGCTACCGCTTGGTGGCATCCCCCCTACGTCGCCCTTTCGGCGTTAAGCAGTTGAAAGTTCTTCCACTTGACAACGACTTTTTCAGAACTCGGTGTTCCTCAAGATCTAATAGATGCTTTGGGTGAACAGGGAATCGAATCTCCTTTCGCGATCCAAACGCTCGCAATTGGGGATGCAATGGCTCGTCGAGATATTTGCGGCAAAGCAAAAACTGGATCAGGCAAAACACTTGCTTTCAGTTTGCCCGCAATAGCGCACACGGAGCGTAATCAAGATGGCAAGCCCACTACTTTAATGCTTACCCCTACCCGGGAATTGGCGAATCAAATAACAGGCGTGGTTGAACCACTTGCTAAAGCCCGTCAACTGCGTGCCATCGCGGTATACGGCGGCACGAATATCGATAGACAAATTGAGACGATCAACAATGGAATCGACATCATCATTGCGACCCCTGGCCGTCTCATTGACTTGATCGAAAGAAAAGCAATGGATGTGGCCTTGGTCGAGTGCGTCGTTGTTGACGAAGCCGACCGAATGGCAGACATGGGTTTCCTTCCCCAGGTTGAATGGATTCTGCGACACATACAAGTGAAACACCAAACAATGCTTTTCTCTGCAACATTGGACGGTGCCGTCGACACTGTCGTTAAACGTCACCTAACAGACCCTGTATTTCACGAAGTAGACGAACCTGAAGTGACAGTCAGCGAGATGGGTCACGTGTTTATGTCTGTTCACAAAATGAACCGTGTTCAGGTCGCAGCCCGCATCATTGGGCAAGCCACAAAAACTATGCTCTTCACGCGAACGAAAAGAGGAGCAGATCAACTAGAGCGAGAGCTTCGTTCCGAAGGAGTGAAAGCAGCTGCCATCCATGGCGACCTTCGACAATCGCAACGAGAAAAAGCACTCCGAGATTTTAGTAGCGGTGCCTTGAAAGCATTGGTTGCGACAGACGTGGCCGCCCGAGGTCTCCATGTTGACGATGTCGATGTCGTGATTCACTACAACCCATCGGAAGACCACAAAACGTATTTGCATCGGTCAGGACGAACCGCCCGGGCTGGCGCAACAGGTACAGCGGTCACCATGTTCTTATGGGATGAGGAACTTCAGGTTCGACAACTTCAGCGTCGACTCGGCTTAAAACTTCCTCTCCATGAAATATTTTCCAATGACCCCAGACTCGACGATCTGCCCGCGTGGGTGCATCAACAGGTTTGAGAATCAATGAAATGACTTTGCCATCGACAGTTGCGCTAGCAGCTAACTCATTGGCTAAAAGCATAGAAGCGGGTGGCAGAGGTGAAGAAGTAATTGTTGAACTAGCTGAGTTGGGACAAATTAGGCAAAAAGATCTTGATGATCATCGTACGAATGGAGCCGTCTTTACTCCGTATTCGGTTGCAGAAGAACTGGTTCAACAAGTTGGAATTGATGCTCAAGATATTGTCTGTGACCCTTCTGTTGGACCGGGGGTTTTCTTGCTCGCTGCTGCAGAGCATAAATTCCGTCAGGGTGAAGCCGTTCCATCGATACTTGAGGCGCTCAGAGGGATAGATATTGACCCAGTGACGGTCGAAGTTGCTCGTACCACGTTGCAATTATGGGGGTTATGGAGAGGGCATGAATGGCTGCCGGTCAATCACTTGATTGTTGGAGATGCTCTTCTAGATATTCCAGATGACTGGTTTGGTCGCTGCGACGTTGTTGTAGGAAATCCACCCTTCCTCGGCCAACTGAAATCAGATACGGCACGCGATCCGGCTCGGGGAGAAGCGCTAAGAGAAAGATTCGGAGCCCGCTACACCGCCTATCTCGACGAGAGCATGCTTTTCCTCCTCTTAGGTGTAGAGCTAAGTGGCGAAAGAGGAAAAGTTGCATTAATTCTTCCAGCTTCCTTGATGGGTTCTGAGTCCAGTCGGCTAGCAAGAGAATGGATTGATGACAAGCTGCCGCTGAAAGACCTCTGGGTTGGGGGTAGGTCTGTATTTGAAGTTGCGGCTGTCGAGGTAGTTGCCCCGATACTTCGAGAACCACAAAGCCGAAAGTGCCGAGTAATTAGCTATGAGTCGAAAAAAGCTATCGAGGTTTCAGCCGTTGCTGACGGTCAGTGGTCCCGACTCCTAGCAGCGCTGAATGGAATTCCGGTCGTTAATCTTTCGAATCAATCAACCCTCAGCGACCAAGCATCAGTAACCGCGGACTTTCGGGATGCTTATTACTGGTTAGCGGAACGGGTCATGGAATCTGACCAAGGAGATGTCCGACCCAAGCTTGCAACAGTCGGCCTTATTGACCCATTTCGTTTTATGCACGGGCAGGTACAAACTCGATTTGCGAAACAAAAATTCGAACGACCCGTTGTTGAAATTGAAGGTGACCCCCCACCGAAGTTACAAAAATGGCTAAATAAAAAATTGGCACCAAAACTTTTAGTTGCAACCCAGACCCGAATAGTCGAGTGCTACGCAGATTTCAAAGGCGAACTGCTTCCATCGACGCCACTGTTGTCTGTTGTCCCTGCCAAAGAAACGCAGCTATGGCATTTACTGGCAGCGCTAGCCTCACCGGCTGCGTCCGCTTGGTTAGGGTGCATCGCAGCTGGGACAGGACTTAGTCAGACAACAATCCGTATTCGGGCGTCAATGTTGGCTGACCTTCCTTTGCCAACATCCCCCCAAAACTGGGATGAAGGAGCATATTTAGCACGCAAAATTCAGGAGGAAACCGTCGACGAGCAGACCTATATTCGGTTTGGAGAAGTTATGAATCAGGCCTATAACGCTTCTTCTGACGTACTTTTGGGGTGGTGGCTAGAAGAACTCAAAAAAAAACAAGCTTGACCTGATGGGTAAGGCCTCAGGTAGCCTTTTAGTTCAGCCCCGGAGCGAGTAGTGCCTGAAGTGACGAACACCTCCAAATCCTCAGGAAAAGATGCTCCTCCCGCGTCTGGTGCGTGGTTCGAAACAATGCCGTCCGGAAACCGACAATTCTTCGACCTCTCACCTAATCGTCCCTATGTGCTTGAAAGCGGAACCGAATTATCAGCACCGCAAGTCGCTTATGAAACATGGGGCACCCTAGATGCTGCTGCCAGTAATGCGATCCTCGTGTGTCACGCCCTTACAGGTGATGCGCACGCCCATGGAGATGCTGGTCCCGGCCAGCCAACACCCGGATGGTGGAACGACTTTATTGGCTCAGGTAAACCGTTGGACACCGATCGTTTCTTTGTGGTGTGCGCAAATGTTTTGGGTGGCTGTCAAGGTAGCACGGGACCCGCTTCGATAAATCCAAGTACGGGTCGGAGGTGGGGCGGTGATTTTCCCGTCGTCACAATCCGAGATGTGGTCAGATCACAAAGAGCCCTAGGGCAGTACCTGGGAGTACAACGATGGATGGCTGTTGTCGGAGGGTCAATGGGAGGCATGCAAGCGCTGGAATGGGCAGCTAGTTACCCTGACCGCTGTGGCTCCCTCGTAATCATCGCGTCAACCGCTGCTGCGTCGGCTCAACAGATTGCTTGGAGTCAAGTGGGTAGACAAGCGATCCTTGACGATCCTGCATATGGACAGGGAAATT
>Ga0163179_10003199_pt1 | contig 11174 bp, 3 predicted proteins | sample AtlANTMetagenome_FD_109643 | JGI IMG/M metagenome (GOLD analysis project Ga0163179, IMG submission 109643) | Marine eukaryotic phytoplankton communities from the Atlantic Ocean - Atlantic ANT 2 Metagenome | ecosystem: Environmental > Aquatic > Marine > Oceanic | place: North Atlantic Ocean... | reverse complement strand
TTGCAAAACTATCAAGGTTACCTGTGCAAGTAGCAATTGTAAGGGTAGCATCAGCACCACCAGTAGTAATAGTAATTACATCACCAACTTTATAACCAGAACCAGGAGTGTCGATTGTAACACCAGAAATATTTCCACCAGAAGCAGTAAAGTCAACAGTTAATCCAGTTCCAGTTCCATTAGTTGTTGTAGCAACATTATCACCACTATTAGCATAACCAGTACCTGCTGCAGTTACAGCACCTAATGTTGCTGGAATATCTGCATCAGTAACATCTAAATCATAATTATCAAGATTGATATCAAATGTTCCAGGAGTTGTATTATTAACTAAAGCAAATGTATATCCTACGATTTCATTAACATCACTTGGAATAGGACCAACGATCTTATAAGATGATTGCTCATTAAATTGAACTGTACTTAATTGACCTGTAGCAGTATCATTACTCCAAGCATTATTATTAACAGCAACATATATTTTATTATTAGTAGTATCCTTTCTGACAATATAACCGCTATTAATAAATGTATTACCATTTCTAAGTTCTAATTTTGTACCTACAGTAAAGTTAAACGCCTGATTGACAGTTAATTCCTGTACATTATCAACCTTAACTGTATTAGTAACTTTAAAGTAATACCTATCTTTAACTACTGCAGATACTTGTAATTTTTGAGATCCTGGAGAAGGAACAGTCGCTGTTCTAGAACTCCAAATATCTTGTGTATAAGTTAATGTCTCAGTATCCTGAACCATAGTTGTTGTTGAATCATCAAAGTCAAGAGACTGGAATCCTGCTTCTCCTAATGCATAAGTTGTATTACCAACAGTCAAAGACGTTCCAGTGACAGGGGTTACAGCAGTTCTAGTAAATCCAATTTGAGTATTAGTAGTTAATGCAACAGTACCAAGTCTTGTAGCATCAGCATTCTTATCAACTTTAATTCCCCATCCATCATAATCAATATAATCATATCTGTTTAATGCATTAGTAAACCAAGCATCATCTACCCAATCATATGCAAAAGCGAAGGATGCAACAGGAGGTAATGTTGCTATATCACTAGGAACTGTAGGAACTATAGTTCTGTTACGCAATCTCAAGTGATCAATATAAAACTGACCTTGTTTTGTTGATGCAAAATCTGTAGCACCAGAACCCCAACCAACTTGGTTACCAAAGTATAAAGTCTTATTTCCTAATGAAGTACCTGCTAATGTACCAGTAATTACCTCAATACCATTAACATATGCTTTAAATACATTTCCATTCTTAGTAAGAGAAATTGCTTGCCATGAATTATCAGCAAACATAGTTGTCTGAGTAGATGAAGTACCACTTCCACTATTCAAAGCAGTTGAACTGTTAGTAACAATTAATTGTAAAGCTCCTGTACTACCAGAAACATATCCTAACCATAGACCACCAGTAGCATCTTGTGCTCCACCAATACCTACTAAAGTTTGTACACCTTGAGATAGAGTTTGTGATTCAGCAGCATTCTTGTATATAAAGAATTCTATACTCCAATTATCTCCTAATTTTGTACCTAAAGAACTAGAAGAAACACTTAAATTAGAATTAACCCAAGAACTATTAGATCCAGCTGGATTATATCCATAGATCTTAGCAACATTATCACCAAAGGTTACAGAATTTGTAGTACTTGTAGTAACAAGAGTATGATGACCAGTTACGTCCGTTGTAGAAGCAGAATCAAAGTTGAATATAAACTCATTTCTATTCCAAGAAGTCTGTCCATAAACATGAATATCACCAGATGAATCAACATCTAATGCATGTGCTGTAATACCTTCAATATTGTTTAAAGAAAACTCATTTGATGTATGATTTTTAATCTTTCCATCATACCCAAGTTTAATTGTATCTACAGTTTTATGAGTATTAGTATTGTTTGTTCTTGTAAAGGCAACGTTTAAATCACCAAATATATCAATAGCACACTTTGAAACAAGATCGATATCTCTACCTGGAGCAAGATAACGGTAATTCCAAATTAAATCTCCATCAGCTTTTACTTTACCAATCCATAAACTATCTTTTGTTGCATCATCGGATTTCTGTCTACATGTTGCAGGAATATAAAGTTCGTCAAATTCATCAATACAAAGACTAGAATTTATGAATGAGTATGCAACATTAGTATACTGCTTAATAAAATCAATAGTAATTGCATTAACACCAAGAGATGCCTTACCAAAAGCAACATTAATATCTTGCTCAGTTGCAGTTGTTGCTACTTCCATAGAGAAGTATATGTTAGTGCCATCAACAACTAATCCTGTAATTTTCTCAGAAGCAGTTGCAGAAGCTAGTTTTCTCTTAACAGAGAAATTACCAGAAGTATCGATAGAAGCAATAAATGCATCTTGAGGATTTGCAGAGTTTGTATTTGTATAACCTCCAATAAGGAAGCGAGTATCAGAATACTTGACAAGAGCAGTTACTTCATCAGCACGAGTAGCACCAGAAATACCAGCATATGCTTTCTGGAACGATAATGTTGCACTTAGACCATTACTTGCTTCAACATACTTACAAAGGATAATATCAGGGTTATATGCATCTAAAAGAGTGTTATTTGGTCTATTATTACCAACTACCCAAATACTAGTTCCATCAATATAAATTTTCTGGAATTCTGCATATGTATTACCAGTTTGAAGTTCTAAAGTCTTCTCCCACTCTTTAACACCAGTAGCAGATAATTTAGAAATAAATGCAACTGTATTACCACTAGCATCCTTAGTTTTACCACAAGTATAAACTTCTTTATTAGAGTTTACAGCAACATCATTAACTTTTACATAATTGTTATTTGTAAGTTTAGAAACATAATAGTCTGCCTTCTTGAATATCTGAGGATGACTTAAAATAACACGAGGATTTGCAGTATATCCATAACCAGAGTTTAATATATTAACCGTATCAATTGAACCTACACTACTAACAATTGCCTGTAAATGCCCTTGATTTCCATCACCATCAATAACAATTGTTGGTGGAATTTCATTATTATACCCAGACCCAGTTTGAGTAACTACAATCTGCTCAATACCTTTGAATTGACGAACAATAAATGTCTTGTTCGTATTATTCATAATTGGTGAGTAGTCAACAAAGACTGAATCACCAGCAATTAGATTATGTGGTAAAGATGTTTTTAAAACACCAAAATTATTACCACCAATATTCTCAAAACCATATGATGCTACTGTTTCACCTTTAATACGAGAAACACGAGCAGAAACTCCTGAACCATCAGTATCAGTATTATCAAATATTAAACGGTCATTAACCTGATAGTTTTGACCTGGGTTTTCAACTGTAAATCCAGTTACAGATGCATCTTCAAATTTAGTTGTTGTTTCAACTTCAATATCAACTTTAGAGTCAAACTTAACTTTAGGGAAGTAATCAAAGAGTTGTAGAGGTGACTCCTCAAACATCTGATCTGGATCATCTATCTCATCTTGAGTTATGACACCATCCCTATTTTCGTCTTCTATCTCAAATAGGAGTATTTCACCACCTTCAGTAGTTAGAGCGTTTGTAGAGGCATTTGGAGTCCTCTCAACGTCAATATCAACGTTCTCATAAGGATCTCTATAACGTACAACACCAGTAGGAATATTTTGCTGAATTGCACTAGTACTTAAATTCCAAGCATCAACAACTGAGTTGAAACTAGGTCCAAGAACATATGGAAAAACTGGATTACCAGATTCTGTAGCATCAACAGTAACAAAATAACAATATCTACCACTTGGATAATCAGGTGTTTTGCAAAAACGACCATTATACTGATCTAAATCACCCAAACCAAACACATATTCATAATCTTCTACAAAATTACCTGCTGCCTCTGCTGTCAATAAAGGACCAGCAGTTCTAACAGGATATGGATTAGTTGTAGCATTAAAAACAATATTTGTCTTTAATCTATAAGAAGCATTCAATCTAGCAATTGCAGAACCTTGATCAGTAGGATCAGAGAATCCATAAGGACCATATATTGGGTTTCCATCAAATGCCCATCCAATAATAGGTGAGTGTACTAGTTGATCTTCTTTTTCAAGAATTGCTCCTGTAGTTGATTCATATAAGTTATCACCAAGGATATACCTCATCTTTTGAGGATTTGAAAGGTGAGCATACTCACCACCATATTCGTTATTATATCCTTCAAATACAGCACCTTTAGCATCATCAAAGGTTGATGTTGCTTGAAGATTATAAGTCCAATTAAATACGTTTGCAGTAAATGCAGCACTAGAACCGACTGAATTTAAATTAATAATAGTAGTTCCTTGAGTATAACTAATACCTTTGTTTACAATAGTAATACCAGTTACTCTACCTGCATTTTCTCCATCAGTATCAATTGTTGCACGTGCAATAGCACCAAATCCTTCTCCTTGTATAGTAACTTCAGGAGCAGTTGTATATCCAGATCCAGCAGAAATAATTGCAATAGAAATAATTCTACCATTACTAACAATTGCTTGAGCAACAGCACCACTACCAGAACTAAGACTTACAGTTGGATTTGAGGTATAAGATGCACCACCAGCACCAATAGCAATCGATTGAATAGGACCACGAACAGAAGCAGTTGCTGTAGCACCACTTCCACCACCTCCAACAATTGTTATTTGAGGTTGTGAAGTAAAACCAGTACCACCATTATTAATCAATACACGTGATACAACGCCTTTTGTGATAATAGCAGTTGCAGCAGCACCAGATCCATTTCCACCAACAATAGAAACAAGTGGAGAAGATGTATACCCAGAACCCCCTGCAGTGACTGTAACCTCAGAGATAGAACCATTAACAGTTACAGATGCGGTTGCTCCTGTACCACCTCCACCAGATATAGTAATTGCAGGAGGTGAAGCAGCATCATAACCTGAACCAGCATTAGATGTAGTAATACTAGTTACAGCACCGAAAGTTTTACTAAGTCTTGACTTATAAGACCAAATTGAAACACCATTTACCCAAGTACCAATTGGTCCAGAATTAATTAAATTCTTAGTTGAAATTGTAGTAGGTGTTTTAGGAAATCTGTTTAATTTACGTTGGTTACCTGGAAGAAGTGCAGATCCTGGGAAAGGACCAATCTTATAGTTAGGAATACCTGTAGAGGCAACGTAAGTGTAATTATCATTAAAGAATGTGTTTTGGACGTTAGTTGTATAAGGTCCAATAACGTTTAAAACCGCAGAGTTATCTGATTTACCTTTATTAAGGTCAATAGATACAAGAATATTACCTTGTGGTATAACAGTAGCAGGTTGAGGAAGAGAATACTGGAAAACATTATCAGTATCTCTAGATGTTACCAAGAATGTTCCGTTATAGATGATTGGGTTAGCACCATAAATGGTAACCTGATCACCAACTAATAGTCCATGACTATTAGCACAAGTAACAGTAGCAGATTGGTCATTAACACCACCATAAGTGATAGTTGTAACTGAAATTAATTTTTTAACGTTATACAACCAAGTTGTCAATTCAGATCCTGTACCAGTACCACCTAACTTAGAAACAGTTAGTTTATCTCCTGGTAGGTAATAAGATCCAGTATCAGTTAAATTGGTTTGTTGAGCATCAACAATACCAACAACATTCATAACAACTTCTTGTGCTGTACCCTTATTAAGATAAACTGTAAAATTAGATCTAACTTGAGTAGCAGCATCCCAATCCTCAACTACACCATTTACTGAACGAGTACATTCGATAAACTGGTTAAGTGATTTCTCTTTATACTGTACTAATTCAGACCCAGTACCACTACCAATTAAAAATTCACCGTTTCTTTCAGGCCAACCAATTGTAGAGTCAACCGTAATAATTGAGTCGGTTGTACTCAAAGGTTCTGCAAGATTAGACTTATAAGGTACGGTAAACGTCCCATTAATAGTTTCTTCAGAAAGAATAAGTTCAAAAATTTCAACTGTAGAAGTTTTAATAGAAATATAGTTTTCTACTAAAGCACTTGCTGCAGTAACATTAGGATCTGCAATATCAGCATCTTGAGTCAATAATGCATCTTTAATATTTGCTGGACTACCACTAACTAATGTTGCACGAAGAATAGTATCAATAGACCAAGTAGCAGCAGAAGGTTTGATGATCTGATCTTTTGGATATGATATACTTACAGTTTCACCATAAAGCAATTTAAAGAGATAAGCAATACTGAAAGATGTACCCTTTGCAGAATAAAAATCTTTAATAGTCTTAATAGAGTTCCTAACGTCAATTTTACTATAATCTAACTCAGGAACATCTGGTAAAAACTGTTCTGTGTACTTATCAAGTAATCTCTTTACAAAAAGGGCATCTAAGCACTTAACAGAAGCATTAACTGCTGCAGTCGCTGCTGTAGTAGTATTAGAGAATATTGCATTACCATCTTCACTATACTCTTTAATACCACTTGCTGCTCTAGCACATCCTTCAAATTGTGCCTTACTATAGTCAATACCTGCTTGATTTACATTAAAACCCGTAATTTCATTAAGACCGATAGTGGCAGATGCCTCTGCTGAAGGAGGATCCTGAATAACTACAGTTGGAGGGGTAGCAGAACTATAACCAGTTCCAAATGCTGTTATATTAATATCAATAATCTTACCATTAAAGATTGATGCTACAGCAGTTGCTCCTGTACCACCAGAATAATTACCTTGTCCGTCTGTTCTTTCATCTACAATATAAACAGATGGGATATCATCGTATCCGCTACCACCACTTAAAAGTTCAATATTAATTACACGACCATCACCATCAACTGTTGTTTGTAAAACTTGAGCACCTACAGGGTCAACAACAGAAATTCTTGGTGTTACTTCATACCCTTGTCCTGCATTTACTATAGTAATACTAGAAACTTTACCCTCAGTTAAAGTTGCTCTTAAGACTGCTTTAATTCCATTAGAACCAGTAGGTTCATCAACATAAATTTCTGGTACAGTTGTATATCCAAATCCTTCTGCTGCAATTGAAATTGTGCCAGTAATCTGACCATTAGTTATAGTCGGAGTGCCTAATTTAGCACCTCCAGGTTGTACAAAAGTAAGTCTAGGAGTAAATGTATATCCGCTACCAGAATTAGTAACTTCTAAAGCAGTAATAGCACCATTAGTAACAGTAGCATTTAAAGTTGCCTGACTGGAACCTGCTTTTGTAGGAGATTGTACTTGAACTACTGGTGGGTTTGTAGTACTATATCCTTTACCACCATCAAGCAAAGAAACACTCTTGACTCCATTAACTAAAGCAGATGCTGCACCACCTTTACCAACAGTAGAGTTAATAGAAACTTTAGGTGGATACTCAAATCTATACCCAGATCCAACAGCATTAGTAGAAATACCAGTAAGTGTACCAGTATCACTAATACGTGCATATCCTACAGCACCAGAACCAAAAGAAGGAATTGCTGCCTCAATAGCATATAATGATAAGTTTCTACCGTTTAATGGAGCATCTCTAAAGATGAAATTGTTTCCATCAAGCCAATATTGAACTTTTGGTATTAATAAACGACCATCATAAACAGCAATTACATATTCATCAACAATTGGTTCATATACAGCACCATTTCTAGTTAAAGGGAATAATCTTTTACCTTCCCCAAAGGTTTGTGAAATATTATCAATTGCTACAATAGAACTTTCTATAAAACCACTTAAAAAGGTAATATAAGTTTCTGAAGCACTATCTGAAGGTACTCTAGTTCTAGGAGCAGTTGTAAATACAATATTATTACCACTTATAGTATAATCTGTATTAGGAACTAAAACTTCTCCATAAAGACTGACAATTAAATGTTGAGCAGAAGGTGGAGCAATAGGATTATTCTGAGATGTAAGTCCAAACTGTGTAGTACTACCATTAAATGAATCTATAGGACTAGCAAGACCAGTCCACTTCAATTTTACCTGTTCATATGAAATACCTGGACTTAACGCAATATTAGGTGCTGCAGTTGTCTTTTCATAATATATTACTTCATCACCAATTAATACACTACCATTTACTTCTAGAAAATCATCAACACTCTCTACAACAATCGTATCATCAGTAATATTAACACTCTCTACTACCTTAGTCGCACCATCAAGAATTCCAATATCCAACTTATCAATATCAAGATATTGAAGGAAATTGTTGAGTATATTTTGACCTAATCCAGTCTTTTCTTGGGATTTGTAATAGTACTCTAGAAATTTATTAAACAGAGGATATTCATCTGTTATAAACTCAGGAGTCTGTGAAACAATAGACTGAGAAACCTTATTAATATTCGTCATCTAACCTTAGAAACAATTAGAAGTGTTGATAGTACCAGAGTTGGTAATGGTTGGAACTTCGATCAAAACTGGCGTTTGATTGAAAACCGTTGGCGTAAGACTATTTAGAGGTATTGTACCAGGAGGAACTGTGCCAATTGGTGATACAGTAACTTCTGGGTTAACAACGTTAATAATTGTACCTGGCGTAGTCGAAGGAATAGTTCCGTTATTAGATGGAATAAAGAGAACAGGAATCTGTAAAGTAGTTGGCAGTAGGGATGTGTCGTTTATTAGTCCAACACCAGTTGTAGCATCTGTAAGAGTCAAATTGGTTGTATTTGGAACATTATCACCTGCACCTATAACATTTACTGGACCAAAGCAGATTTCACCAGTATCATAATTTACACTACCTGCAGAAGTATTTGTATATACCTTTTTGTTTCCTGTATTGTAAAAAGTACTTAAATTACCAAATCCATCATCTTCAAAGTATTGATCAATACCTGGTCTATCAAATGTTCTAAAGTTTCCTGATAGAAGGATAGGTTCTTTTTTACAAGTACCACTATCACCCGTATTGCTTGGAGCACTATTATATAATGCTCCTCCAGTAGAAACACAATAAGTGTTAGTCTGATTGGTAGTTGGAGTGATATATTTCAGAATTGTTGTTTGTAGTGAAACGTCACTAATACACTTATCAGATAAAACAATTGCCTTTTCAAAGTTTTGACTTCTAAATGTAGAATTAAAGTTATTAATTTGTGTTTGACCTGCCCATTCTGTAATAGCAGATTGAATATTTGATTTAATATCAGAAGTACTAGATCCGCAACCTGTATCATAAAGAGCAAAGATCTTACTATAAACGTAGATATTATCTGGGTCTATAACAACAGGATCAATAGATGCCATCGCATAGTCTCTTAATTTTGCAGAAATATCCTTCTTAGTTTGGTCATTTAGAAGCGAACCAGTTCTGGTCTTAACTGCGATGTATACCTTGCCATAAACAGGAGGAGTAAGAGAATCCCCACCGTAGGCAACAACAGCTTCTGCATTTGGATATAAATTTTTAGTAATTACTGAATAATCTTGTGCTGTAACTGCTCTATACTGAGAAGAGTAGTATCTAGGAGCATTATACTTAATAGATTCAATAGTCTCAGCAGCAACACCATATTGAGATTTTTGCTTAACTGTTATCTGTATATCAGAAACAGGGTAAGTAGTTCCTAATTGATCTGTCATTTCACCAATAAAGGAGAATAGACCAACTTCGTTTGCATCTGCACCAGAGGTTACAAGGTACTCTAAAGCAATAACTTCACCATCACTAAGTTTTCTACCAACACTATCATCACCAAATCGTATCTCATAACGCATATCCTCACCTTCAGCAAGGAAGTAAACCCTAGTTGTAGCAGTTAAGTTGGTAATAGTTTCAACCTTGTTATAAAGGTCTGAAGCAGTCGCAGATTCGTTTGCTTTTACTCTTACTGACAAAGTAGATATATCTGCATCTTCAGAAGGAACTTTATAAATCTGACTCGCAAAAGTATTAACAATATACTGGAAAGTGACAATCGAACCTTCTTTAATAGTTACAGCATCAAATGAAGCAAGACCAGTAGTTGTATTTACTTCTACAGTTGTATCTGCAAGAACATTCCAAATAAAATTACCTCCAGTAGCAACTGGACCTTTTTTCAGAGTAATATTACTAGGATATGCTCCATTTACTTGTGTTGTTTGTAATTCTAACTTCAAACATGCTTTTGATGCTTGAATTGACCGAGGAACATAATTTAACAGTTTAGCAAGATTAACAACATTATCTCTAACTGTAGAAGAAGGCAAGAATGCCTCATTCAACGCCATATTTGCATTAAATGCCGTATAATAACTATTATACGCTAAGGTATCTACCAAATACGAAAGTGTAGATCCATCAAAATCATAATCGGTAAACTCGGTTCGACTTCTTAAATACGATTTAATGGAAGATTTTATATCCTCAAAATCTAATGCTGTTAAATTATTCGGTTGCATTATTCAGGTCTCTGTAAAACAAATGATATTGTTTCAATAACAGGTAAACCTACAATTCGATATTGAACAGTAATATTGACTTTATTTGTTTCGTCAAAAGGTATTACTTCAACTTCTGTAAGTTGTACTCTAGGCTCATACTGATTAATGGTATTTATGACTTCATCCCTAATAGCATCAATAGTAAAGGGATCCATTTGCTCAAAAAGTAATGATCTAGTTCTAGATCCAACTAAAGGTTGAAATGGTTTCTCTCCTGGATTAGTCATTACTAAGTTTCTTATGGCTTGTTTTATAGAATTATCGTTCTTAACAATACCAGCATCATTAGTAAAAGTATTTCTAGACAAAGCAATTCCAACATCTCGAAAAGCACGAGAAGTCTTTGTTGATTGTCCGTTAATGTCTTTTAATGCCATTAAACTTTATAAAAGGTGTATTTCAATGTAAGTTCCTCCATAGGACCAATTGATCTAATCACCTTCACATAATATTTCATACCTACCCTATATTTCTCACAATTAGGCATATCACTATGATTTATAAAACCGCCTAATGGTGTTCGGTGAATTGTTTCACCTTCTATAATATGGGACAGACCCAATTCAGTACCGACTGCAAAAGGTATTCTAGAGAATATCCCTTGACCAGCAACAGGACTATCTTTAACAAATAGTCCCTCTGGTAGTGCCCTATAAGTCACTATAACATTACATATCTATTATTATTTATCGCACTTCTCGCACATAACAGTTACCAGCGAGAATAATTCTATTAT
>Ga0163179_10003198_pt1 | contig 11174 bp, 9 predicted proteins | sample AtlANTMetagenome_FD_109643 | JGI IMG/M metagenome (GOLD analysis project Ga0163179, IMG submission 109643) | Marine eukaryotic phytoplankton communities from the Atlantic Ocean - Atlantic ANT 2 Metagenome | ecosystem: Environmental > Aquatic > Marine > Oceanic | place: North Atlantic Ocean... | reverse complement strand
GCGGTTCCTGAGAGCATACCGTGCACACCAATGATGCACATACTCATAAAGACCACCAACCATGGAAGCATTGCGGTTTTGTAGGTGAACGCCATCACAATGCCGCCCAAGAGCATGCCACCATAAAGCACACCAGCCACTGGTCCGCGGCGTGACTGGAAGACCCGATCGGAGATCACACCCGCGAACACACCGCCCATGATACCGGCACAGCACAGCAGCATGCCCCAGTTGTCATAGACAAAGCTGTCTTTCAAATGCAAGACATCATCGGTTTGTTTCGCGAACGAACGGAACCACTGCATGATGGCTTGACGGAGGAATCCGGAACAGAACTCAATGCATGCAATCGTGAGAATGACTGGGTTGCTGAGCATCATCTTGAAGACTGCTGCTGCCCCCAACTGCTCACTTTCGTCTTCATTGGTTGCATCTGCGGTATCGAAGTCCGCAAAGCCGGCATCCCCAGGTGTGTTTCGCACCATGAACACATCGAGCACAAAGAAGATGGCCAACAGCACCGTGGGCACCAAGAAGACATACTGCAACTCGAAGTTCTCGATAATCATGTAACCCACGTCAAAGGCGAAATAGATTCCAAGACTGATCAGGATGCCAAAGATGGCACCAAAGACCCCGCGCTCCCGCAAATGGAACCAAGGTGCGTTGCACTTCACAATGGCCACTGCACCAAAGCTCTGGAAGTACATATTGATGGCATACAGCACACTGAAGATGACCGTAAGGTTCTCCATGCAGTATTCCGCATAAGCCCCGCCGCTCACAATCTGCCAGGTCACAAGACCCATCACCAAGTTCATGACCGCACTACCGGCGGCACCCATGAGAATGCTGAACTTGCCACCGTAGCGGTCGGTCAGAGGCCCATTGATAATGAAGCTGCAACCATAGGTCAGTGTGCCCCAGAAGAAGATGGTCGCGAAATCCGCATTGGTCATCAGCGACGCACCCGAGGCGGTATGCATGTCCTCAAAAGCGTGCTGGCTGACCTTGATGTTGTAGCGAGCCATGTACAAGAAGGCGTAGGTAAAGCCCAAGGGCAACCAATTCATCACCCGACGACGGCGATAAGCCGCACTGTGCTCCACCCCTTCCACCCGAGGTAGGCGATTCAGCACAAAGCCAACAACAATCAGCAGAATGAGAATCGGCATGAATTTTTCAAGCATGCCCTTCTTTTTCTCTTCTTTCGCAGGCTCTGCAGCGGCTGTATCCGGTGCTGTACCTTCAGCGACTGCATTGGCTGTTTCCGTAGTGGCGTTTTCCGGAGCCGTTGTGGTGGCCTCAGGTGTAGCCTTTGTCTCTTCTCCAGAGGTCTCTTTCGGTGAATCAACACCATCGACGGATTCGACCGTATTTGGAGTTTCAGGGACTACCGGCGCTGATTCTTGAGCCGATGAAAGACCCGAACCGAGTGAAAAAAGCAGGCTAAACAACAAGCAAGTGCGCGCTGTCACGTGAAAACTCCATGCAGAAAGGAAGGCCCCTTCCCTAATGGGTTCTCACAAAAAGATCTCGCGCTGACAGCGTCTTGTCGCCGCAGTGTGTCAGATCTGACAGAGAGAGCGGGTCTCCACAAGTGAGTCCACAGGATCGATCGACTCCACAATTGCCTCCAGCGCCTCATGCTGCTCAAAGGCACGAATCGTTACCCAAGTCACTCTGCGAGCCACCGTGTCAAAGGTCTCTTGAAGACGTACTCGTCCTTCACTACGAGCAGTTCGGACAGTCGGGTCACACGCAATACTCGTACGAATCAAGGCGAGAATCGCCAACATGCGCTGGGTGTGCGTCAAAAGAGTCTCCCCTGAACGCCAAAAACAGCGCGTCCAATAATTGGCAGCAAACTGGGATGAGAAACGAGACATACGGCCAGGAATTACTGCATCGAGTGCCTGTAGTTGCGCCGTGAGTGCACGCCAAGCGGTGTCCGGGTCACGCAACACACTCTCGGAGGAGCCCAAGCGGACTTCAGGGCCAGTAGTCCAGAGTGCTGCGAAATCTTCGCCCACCCCAAACGAACTGTCGCCAGTGCGCATCTTGGCCATCTGGGCAATCACTGCGAGGCCTTCACCACCCTGGCGCATCTGCTTTGAAACCACAACGCCAAAGCGTTTCTGCGCAACTTCATCCTGCAGGGAAGCGATCGTCTCACCAACGTTTTCACTCACCACGCCAAATTCAGCAGGACAGCGCGACAAACATGCCGACAATTCCACCATCAACTGCAACTTGAAGGACAGGGGCGAATCCACCGTACAAAAGGAGACCATAGCGTCACGAATGGCGTCCTGGTCCACTAAACGCAGCGGGAAAACCCAGCGTTCCTTAATGGTGGGGTAATCCCTGGACGTCTCAAACTTCAGTGCAACAGCGCTTTGGGTCATGGTGTAGATCTCCGCATTAAGGCCATCGGCCGACGTTAATACACCCTTGAGCTTTTCTACGGGGCCAAAAACCATCCCATCGAATACTCCTCGTCTCCGATGTTGGGTCGGTTAGGAATCCGGACACAAGCACCTGCATCAAAGGACATTTCAATGCGATCGGTTTTGTATGGATTTGGAATCTCGCTACTGCTTCTCGCATGCGGCGACAAAGCCAAGCACACCCCGGAACCCGACAACACATCCAGCGAAAAGCTAGACACGCCTCAAGAGCTACAACAAAAGCCCACCAATCCCATTGACCTGCGCGCCTTGTTCTACCTGGAGCGAAAAGACTCAAAAGGTGGAGTAGCCGCCTTCCCGGCGACCTCGGCACCTACTTTAAGCGATGGGGATACCGCTTGGCTCGAAGTCCACACCAAAGGGGCAAACTATGCCTATGCGTTTGCATTTCTCGCGGATGAACGCATTCTCCCCCTCTGGAGTGAAGAGATCACCCAGATCAAACACACGCCGCCAATGCGCGCCTTTGGTGACGGCCTATCGCTCTCCAGCGACTTCGATCCCCCCACAAAACTGGTGGTCATCGCAACAGAATCAGCCTTAGCCGACGCAGACCAAATCACCGACTGCCAAAAGGACAACCTGGCAGTCTGCGATCAACTCCGCAACATCGCCGACTTGGATGTGCAATCCAACCGCGGCGGAACCAACAAGCTGAGAATGAGATTTGGAGAAATCAGCGTTGGCGCCTACGGCGATAGTGCACAAGGCGAAGATGTGGTCGCCATCGCCTTTGCGTTTATGGCACCCACAGCCCCTTAGCTTCAAGCACAGCCCGCTGCGGCTGACTCAGTTCCCAGGCTCGGGCTGACTGGGCACGTTCCACGGCAAGATCCCGGGCACGCGAACCGTCCATCACACTCCCCAACCAGGCTGCCCCCGCAATACCCACTGCAATCGCCGACAGGGTCCGCATCTGCAATTCTTGGTCGATATCTTCTGGCTCACCCGATTCTGCCAAGCGAACCATCTCCAGTCCGGTATAGATCGCGCCCCCCACGCCCACCAGCTGTATACCGCCAAACACAAAGCCATGTGTATTCCGATCGGTCGCAAACTGTGGGCCTCCAAATGGAAGCACCATCTTCCAGACCGCGGGTACGTCTTGGGCTTCCTCGGCATGCGCCGTCGGGTTCACAAGAAAAAGGGCAAAGAGCAAGGTTTTCAGCACAAGGCCTCCAGAAGCGACATTGTGTCCGGCTAGGGGCCAGTACGCAAGGTGCTTTTATCGGCGTGGAATCGCCTTGAGCTTCACCTTGCCATCCTCGACAGTGACCTTGAACTTCACAGCCTGACACCGATAGCGACTCTTTACCTCACGGACCTGCTTTCGGAGCTTGTCACGGACCTTGTCATACGGCACATCGGTCGACTCACCCATCTTGCCTCGAGCGCTAACGTACGCATCAAAGACTTTCTTGAGCGCTTGATCTTCTTTTTGTTCTTGCTCTATCCGCACATTTCTCAGGCCACGATTCGCCCCACGTTCTGCCCGTCGACGCTCTGCAAGATTGGTTCGAAACTTCATCTTTGGATGCGTTCCGCGCTCAATCTGGATCATGTTCCGATTGATCCATGTCTCCAATGACACCGAACGCGCACGCAACTGCTGAAATTTGTAGCGCATGGTGTTGTTGGAGGGTGGACGCTGCATCAAATCTCGGATGATGCGCTTGATTTCGTCTCGTTCCCGGACAGGTTCAATGGCCTCAAAACCCATAAAGTACTTGTTGTACAGTACTTTCAACTGATGCATACGCTGCTCAAGATCATCCAGCCGAAGCTTGAGTTGCCGTTCTGCAGGAGACCTTCGGGCCACACTTCCTCCGCTCTTCTTTAGAAGGATAGCAGACGAATTGGCTTCTTTCGGATTATGGAAGTTCCGTGCCTGAAGAGACCTACCGAATCCTAGTCGCTGATGATGACCCACCAATCCTCGAGTTGTTGGGTGAATACCTTGCGACACGAGGCCACCAAGTCAAGCTTGTACCCAATGGGGAATTGGCTCTCGATGCGCTCAACAACGACCATTTTGATGTGCTCGTAACCGACCTCAAGATGCCTGGTACAGATGGTCTCGCGCTGCTGCGTCACGTGCGCGAGCAGAGCCTTCCTGTCGCAACGATCATGATGACCGGCTACGGCACCATTGAATCCGCCATATCCGCGATGAAAAGCGGCGCGCACAACTACCTACTCAAGCCTTTCCGGCTTCGTGAGGTACACAACTCGGTCAACCAAGCCGTCCAAGAGCACCGAAGGGAGCAATCGTCACTGCGACTTCAACATCTCGGTGAGTTTCAAGAGGCCATTCACAATGTGCGACACATTGGAGATCTCGACGGCCTCTACAGTCAAACAGCCCAAATGATCAGCCAAGAACTCGAAGCCAAGGGGTGCTTGTTCGCGTTCTATGAACCTGTTGAAAACCGCTGGGTAGAGTACCACCGCTCCGGTGATCCGGCGGCATTTAAGGGTGTAGACATCGACTCTGTGGCGCAGATGGCGCAGCAAAATACACAACCCCTTCGAGACTCGCAGTGTTGGTTTGGGGAGGGAGAACACCTGCTGGTGTCCACCATTCGAGCACCCTTGTCCAACGGTCCTGCTCAAAACATCGGATTCATGGCAGTGGCTGGCATGCAAAGCACACTGCCGAACCCGGACCGGATCCTCCATGTCTACGCGGGCCTCCTCGGTCAATGCATCGCCAATCAACTCTTGTTAGCGAAAGCAGAATCTACAGCGGCCGACATCAACCGTGCCGACACCCGGTGGGCCCAAGCCCTGGAAGAACCCCTATTGGAATGTGCCAAAAAGCTCGATATCGAGCCTGAAAAGGCCAAAGCTGCCGCATGGGCTATCCGGCTGCGAGCCAATGAAGATCACAGCCTTCGCGACCTCGTAGAAGGTGGGAATTTCGACGTCGTCACGATTGGCGGAGGAGGGTTACCCATGTCTGTATTGAGTATTCTAAACCCTATTTTAGAGTGCTTGGATGAAAGAGAAGACGGCTTTGGCAGCCCTCACGGTCTCGCCAAGACAGAGCGCCAACCCGCAGCTCGACTCGCTGCTGCGTTGAGCCATTGGACCTGGTTGACAACCACACGAACCTACGCTGGGCTCCTCTCCATTGCGGACGCATCCGAAGTCATGCAAAGAGACGCCCTACGTCGCTTTGGAGAAGACGAGGTCAACGTGATTCTTGATCTCCTTGGAGAAGAGGTATGAGTGCGCTTCCAAGCCACCTCTTCATCACCGGCACCGATACCGACGTTGGAAAATCCATTGTGACAGCAGCGCTCGCCGCTTCCGCAATCGGACCCGTTGCTGCATTAAAGCCCATTGCCTCGGGGGTTCCCAAAGGCGAGCACAGTGACGACGCCATCCTTCTCGGCTTTGCAGCCCAACATGCTCCCGAGGAGAGATTTACCTGGGAGGAGCCTCTCAGTCCGCATCGTGCGGCCGAGCTGTCAGGTCATTACGCCCACCTCGGGGAAACCTTGGCTTGGATTCGCGAAAAACCCTGCTCCCAATTGTTGGTCGAAGGTGTGGGGGGTTGGCGGGTTCCTATTGGCTGGGACTGGGGTGTTCCTGAACTCGCAAAAGCACTCGGTTACCCTGTCGTCTTGGTCACCGCGAATCGCTTGGGCACCCTCAATCACACCCTACTGACCATTGATGCAATCCGTCGTGCTGGGCTTGAATGCGTTGGGGTGGTCGTCAACAACGCCAAACCTATTGCATCCGCCAAGGATCCCTCGCAGCGCTACAATCTTGAGGATCTACAGAGCCTCCTTCCTCATCTACCTGTGGTCGCCTTCCCACACCTCAGCGGATTTGAACGAGAGATACTCGCTGAAGCCGGCCACGCCTTAAGGCGTGAATTGGCTTGATGCCGCCAGACGCTTATTCCTCCTCCTCAAAGTGCTTTCTCAGATCTTGAGATAGCACCTGGATTCCGTCCACAAAGGCTTGAGCGCCTTTGGCTAAACTGGATTCCTCTTTTTCGGCTGCTGGGTCCGCGGGCGTATCGTCTTGCTGACTCCGAGACTTCAGTGCGCGACCGGCCTCTTCGAGTGCAGATCCAATCGCATAGGACATCCGTTCCATGGCGGCGTCTATCTCTGGCGAAATCGCCGGTTTTTCAAAATCCACATCTTTCGGCACCGATTCCGGCCCCAACACACGACCCACAATCCCCAAGGCAAGTTTCCGAATCCCCTCTACACTGTCTCGCAAATGCGAATCCTCTTCGTCCTGAAACCCATCATCACTCGACATTGCCGTCTCCCACACAGGACTCGAAGCCTGCATCACTGGTCTTAATCTCCCCGATAGACACCAAATACTGCAAATGGCACAACATCTGACGAGCAGCGATTGGCCAAAATAGACGGGGAAGCTCAGCATAGATCACTTCCACCAAATCCTCGGGTTTGACCGGGCTTTTTTGCGCCACAAGCTCTCTGACTTGTCGCGTCCGCATCTCCCGGTGATCGATGTATTGCTGAAAATCCTTTGTCGGTGAGGTCAAGGCTGGACCATGCGCCGGATAGCAGATTCGTGACCCCAAATCCCGAAGTCGGGCCAAGGACTCCAGATATGCCAGAAGGTCGCCCTCCGGAGGGTCTAAAACAATTGTGCCTTCGCCTGCCATCATGTCGCCAATGATCAACTCACCTGTCTCTCGATTGAAAAAGCAGAGATGACCACTAGCATGACCCGGTGTGTGATAGCACTCCCATCGCGCTGAACCGGTCTGAACACTATCCCCCTCATTCAACACGCCATCAATGGCTATCTGACCCGCAAGCAACTCCGCTGTTCGTGGATGAGCAAAGACAGGCAGTCCAGTTTCAGCACGCAAGGCGTTGACGCCTCCCACATGGTCGTTGTGGTGATGCGTCAAAAGTATCGAAGCCGCCGTTCGTCCCAGACGAGCCCTTTCTTCCAAGGCATCCAGCAGGCACTGCTGCTGTTCTTCCCAGGGCGAGGCCGGATCGACAATGGCAAAGTCTTTGTCCCCCAAGAAGTAACAATTGGTCGTAGTAGCTGGTGGAAGGGTGGGACTTTTCAGCGCTAAGACCTCAACGCTCGATCTCATCCCACTACCCACCATGCTAGCCCCATCCCAAGCAAGACGAGAAGACTCCCTCGCGCAATACGCTCCGACAAGGGCCTAACTGTCCAATTGTGCTCCCAACCCACCATTTCCTCACGCCGCGACGAAACAGGCCGACGTGGCGAGAGAATATCCGGCGTGTCCAGTGGTGGTGGTTCTACCTGAAGCGGCCTCACGGGCGCAGGAATGATCACTTCAGGCTGGTCCCAAGGAAGATCATCTGCTTCGGATTCATCCGCATCTTCTTTTTCCGCGAGCAAAGCCTCGGATACGGAGGCCAGTCCAGGAAGAGGCATTCGCGGCGGCTCGTCGCGGACGGGTTCCTCAACCACAGGTTCTTCAACCGCTGGCGCTTGCGACTCCGTTGGAATCGGTGGCAATTCTTCCAATACCGGCGGGAGCAACTCTTCCTTTTCAACGGTCTCAAAGGAAAGCTCGGGAACCGTATCGACTTCCGGAAAAGGTGTGTAGGCCACGGCCGCTGGCCTTTCTTCTTCGTCCGATAGGTCTGCTGTTTTTTCAGAAAAAGCGTCTTCCACAACCGGCGCAGCGCTCTCTTCTTCAACAGCATCCTCCGGTGCGAGAGCAATCGGCTCCACGTTTTCTTCCAGTGATGGAGATTCCTCAATCGGTGCTTTTACGGTGGTCTGCTCGGTGCTTCGAGAGACCCACCAACTACCGCGCTCCACCGGATCAGCCTCCAAACAAGACGCCATCTCTGCATCTTCCCAATCCGTCAATGGTTGACCAAGAGGGCCGAGCAGCCTCTCTGTGGAGGCTGCTATCTCTCCGGATGCTTTCGGCTCCGCCGTAGGCTCTACCACAGGCTCCGCCGTAGACTCCGCCAAAGGTTCTACCGCCAACTCTACCGCCGGCTCTGCATCCAAACCGGTCCCTGTTGACGCACCCAATTCCGGCGAAGAGACGTCCGCCACGGAAGATTCTTGTACGCTTGGTTTTTCCGCTGACTCTTCTGCGTCTCCTTCAGAGTCACTCTCCGACACAACAGCCAACTCTACGCGCTCTAACTGAGGCGCAACTGCTGCCGATTCTGCACGAACATCTTCTTCAGATACACCGTCCGCACCGTCTCTGGTCTCTGCTGGTTTCGGCGAACGTGCTTTGGCTTCTGTGAGCACCGTAATCAAACTCGGTCCCGCCCCCAACATCAACAGCGTCGAAGACAAGGCCGAGAGCATTTCATCATGACTCGCATACGGCTCTGTCCCATCTGCTCTCAACGCGGGCAGCAAGGCCTGTGCGACCTGTGGAAAACGAGCGACTAAGGCTTGACAAGCCTCCAAGTTATCCCCATCAAGCGCTCGCTTGAACGCGGTACTCCAATCCCCCGGATACAGCGACCGCCCCATCAAGAGCTCAAAAAGAAAGGCCGACACCACCCACTGGTCCGTCGGGTGACCTATCTCACCCTCTCCTGCCATTTCTGGAACCATATAGCGCGGAGGAACCCGCTCAGGCCGGGTGCCCAAGCCATACAACAAGACCTGACCATCTTCACGAAAACGAATCTTATCCGGACTCAAATTCCCATGCACATGACCCAGTGACTGCAATTCCTTGAGTTCATCCAATATGGCGAGACCGATACGAACGACAGAGCCCGCTTCGAGTCTGTCACCTCCGCCCATTGCCACCGCTATCAACTCATTGAGCCCAAGAAGAGAACCCCATTCCACCACAAAGGCTTTTTCATCCAAAAAGACGGCCTTGGTCGTCGGTATGGATTTCTGCTTAAGGTCCTGATGCAGCTCAAGTTCTTCTGTCCAGCGTGAAACAGCCATTTCGTCTTCTTTCGGGTTCACCACGAGACGAACAGCGACGGTTTCTACGCCTCCGTCTACTGCATGCTCAGCGAGCCAGAGCTGTACCGAACTTCCCGATGCCACACATTGGGTCAATGCATATGGGCCCACTTTCGCTGTTGGTGTCGACATCGCTTTGTTCTATCAGAGATTGCGACGATAGCGACCACCCACACCATAAAGACAGCGGGTAATCTGTCCCAAAGTGGCCACACGCACAGTGTTCATCAGTTCAGCAAAGATATTTCCGCCCTCTAAAGCAACCTGCTCCAAAGCCTTCAATGCTTCGGGCGCCGCATCCTTGTGTTGGGACTGGAAAGCATGCACCGACTCAATTTGAGCATTCTTCTCATCCGCCGTCGCACGACGCAACTCCACAGTAGGTGGACGCCAATCCTCTGCAAGGGTCTGGGGATCCTCAAAGGTGTTGATGCCCACAATAGGAAGCTTCCCACTGTGTTTGAGGTGCTCATAATACAGGGATTCTTCTTGGATTTGACCGCGCTGGTATTGGGTCTCCATCGCACCTAAGACACCACCGCGCTGGTCAATCCGGTCAAACTCCTTCAAGACCGCTTCTTCCACCAAATCCGTCAGTTCATCGACGACAAAACTGCCTTGAAGCGCGTTTTCGTTCTTCAACAGACCCAACTCTTTGTTCAGAATCAACTGGATCGCCATCGCTCGCCGAACCGATTCCTCAGTGGGAGTCGTTACCGCCTCATCATAGGCGTTGGTATGGAGAGAGTTGCAGTTGTCTTGCAAGGCCAAAAGCGCCTGCAGGGTGGTCCGCACATCGTTGAACTGGATCTCGCGTGCATGAAGAGACCGGCCGGAAGTCTGGATGTGGTACTTCAGCTTCTGCGCACGCTCACTTGCCCCATAACGATCCCGCATCGCCACCGACCAAATCCGTCGCGCCACACGTCCAATCACGGTGTATTCGGGATCTAGGCCATTCGAGAAAAAGAACGAGAGGTTCGGAGCAAAATCATCGATGTCCATCCCTCGTGCCAAGTAGTTCTCCACATAGGTGAAGCCGTTGGCGAGCGTAAAGGCCAGCTGTGAGATGGGATTCGCGCCCGCCTCGGCGATGTGGTAGCCCGAAATGGATACTGAATAGTAGTTTTTGACCTGATTCTCGATGAAGTAGGCCTGGATATCCGCCATCATCTTCAGGGCGAATCCTGTCGAGAAAATACAGGTGTTCTGAGCTTGATCTTCTTTGAGAATATCTGCCTGCACTGTTCCGCGAACAACAGACAAAGCGCGAGTTCGGAGTTCCTGGACCTCGTCGGCACTCGGCGCTCGATCGTGTTCTTGCTCAAAGGACTCCAATTGCTGGTCGATAGCCGTATTCATGAACATGGCCAAAATAATGGGCGCCGGCCCATTGATGGTCATGGAGACGCTGGTTGTTTTCGCGCAGAGATCGAAGTTCTTGTAGAGGATTTTCATATCCTCCAAATGCGGAACACTGACTCCAGACTCACCGATCTTTCCGTAAATATCTGGGCGCTCGTGCGGGTCTTCCCCGTACAAGGTCACCGAATCAAAAGCAGTAGAAAGACGATGAACCGGTTCTCCTTCACACAAGAGATGGAAACGATGATTGGTTCGTGCCGGGCCACCTTCTCCCGCGAACATGCGCTTGGGCAGCTCGGTCGTTCTCTTCAAGGGAAAGACACCCGCTGTAAACGGGAACCGACCCGGTACGTTTTCACGCATACCCCACCGAACGCGCTCCCCATGGTC
>Ga0163179_10003197_pt1 | contig 11177 bp, 10 predicted proteins | sample AtlANTMetagenome_FD_109643 | JGI IMG/M metagenome (GOLD analysis project Ga0163179, IMG submission 109643) | Marine eukaryotic phytoplankton communities from the Atlantic Ocean - Atlantic ANT 2 Metagenome | ecosystem: Environmental > Aquatic > Marine > Oceanic | place: North Atlantic Ocean... | reverse complement strand
GCCCGTCGCGATGAAACCCGCCGCGCGCATCTCGCCGATCTCATGCAGCGGTTCAGCTACACCGCTTTCGACCGAAATCACTTTCGCGCGATCGTGGCGTTCGCGATGCCGGTCGCGCAGACTGTCGCCCAGCCGCTCCTTCTCGCCGGCACCGTGATCGACGAATTGCGACGACGACGGGTGCTGTTGCCGCCCCCGACTGTCATCGAGGCGATCGTCAGACACGCCCGTCAGCAGGCCGAACAGCTCACCCATGAAATCCTGACCAACGGCATCGAGTTGGACAAGCTGGCGGCGCTGGACGCATTGCTGACCCGGCGGTCGGATCAGGGAACGACATGGCTGGCTTGGCTACGCAACGCGCCTCAGTCGCCGGCACCGCGCAACATCCTGCGGTTGCTTGAACGGCTCGATCATGTCCGGACGCTCGGCCTCGACCCGGCGCGCGCCGCCATGATCCCATTGGCGACATTCGATCGACTGGCGGACGAGGCGGTACGGATTACGCCACAACATCTCGGCGAACTCGGTCCATTGCGCCGCCATGCGACGCTCGCGGCCGCAGCCATTCGCCTCGAGGAAAGCCTGACCGACGCCGCGCTGATGATGTTCGACAAGTTGATCGGCAGTATGACCCGCCGCGCAGAAAACCGGACTCGCGACAAGGCGATCAGGACGGTGCGCGAAATGCAGGGGCATTTACGCAACCTGACCGATAGCTGCCGCATGCTGATCGACGCGCACGCAAAGGGTATCGACTCCCTTGCCCACATCCGCCCGTTCGACTGGGAGCGGTTCGGCTCTGCTGTCGCTCAGGCGGAAGTCCTCGTCCGCCCCGAGACAATCGACCGCACAGCCGAACTGATCGAGCGGCATCGCACGGTGAGGCTGTTCGCCGGGCAATTCCTGCGGGCGCTCGCGTTTCGCGGTGCCGGGCCGGTCCAGGGTATCCTCGATGCGCTCGCCATCATCGCCGATCTCTACCACTCCGGCAAACGACGCCTGCCCGACAAGGTGCCGCTGCGTTTTGTGCCGGCAGGCTGGCGGCCTTTCGTGATCCGCGATGGCATCGTCGATCGCGCGGCCTATGAACTCTGCGTGCTGTCCCAGCTACGAGATCGGTTGCGGGCTGGCGATATCTGGGTGGCAGGCAGCCGGCAGTTTCGAGATTTTGACAGCTATCTCATTCCGCCCGCCACCTTTGCGGCGCTGCGCGAGAAGGGACCGCTTCCGCTCGCGATCGAGACCGGGTTCGTGTCTCATATCGAGGATCGCCGTGAGCGACTGAACCGCGCGATCGAACGGGTAACGGTGCTGGCCCGGCAGGGCGAACTGCCGCAGGTCCGGCTCGACGAAAACGGGCTGATGATCTCCCCGTTGAAGGCGATCACACCGCCCGCCGCAGAGGTCGCCCGCCGCAGCGCCTATGACCGTCTCCCCCGCGTGAAAATCACGGATATCCTGCTCGATGTGGATGCGTGGACCGGCTTCGGCGACTGTTTTACCCACCGGCGATCAGGCCGTCCGGCCGACGACCGTAATGCGTTGCTGACCGTGATACTCGCCGATGGCATCAATCTCGGCCTGACCCGCATGGCGGATAGTTGCCGCGGTGCCAGTCTGCGCCAACTCGCGCATCTGCATGACTGGCACATCAGCGAAGCCGCCTATGGCGAGGCGCTGGAACGACTGATCGAGGCGCATCGCGCGATGCCGCTTGCGGGACTATGGGGCAGCGGCATCAGCTCGTCGAGCGACGGGCAGCAATTCCATGCCGGCGGGCGGGGCGCTGCGATCAGCGTTATCAACGCGCGCAACGGCAACGAACCCGGTGTGTCGTTCTACACCCATATTTCGGACCAGTATGACCCGTTCGGCTCGCGCGTAATCGCCGCGACCGCAGGCGAGGCTCCCTATGTCCTCGATGGTTTGCTGTATCACCAGACCGGGTTGTCGATCGAAGAGCATTATACCGATACGGGCGGCGCGTCCGACCATGTGTTCGGGCTGATGCCGTTCTTCGGCTACCGCTTCGCGCCACGCCTGCGTGATATCAAGGAGCGCCGCCTGCATCTCCTGCCCGGGCAGGAAGCGGGGCCATTGCTTGCCGGCATGGTTGGCGATCCGCTCGCGCACGATCACTTAGCCGCGCATTGGGACGAACTGCTGCGGCTCGCCACCTCGATACGGACCGGGACCGGGACCGTCACCGCCTCGGCCATACTGCGCAAGCTGTCCGCCTATCCGCGACAGAACGGCTTGGCACTGGCGTTGCGCGAGATCGGCAGGCTAGAACGCTCGATCTTCATGCTCGACTGGTTGCAGGATATCGATCTCCGCAGGCGGACCCAAGCCGGGCTGAACAAGGGGGAAGCGCGCAACGCACTCGCTCGCGCGCTGTTCTTCAACCAGCTTGGCGAGCTGCGCGACCGTCGGTTCGAAAACCAGTCCTACCGCGCCTCCGGCCTCAACTTGCTGGTCGCCGCAATCATCCTGTGGAACACCCGTTATCTCGAACGGGCACTGACCGACATGGGAGCGCCGGACGATGTTGCTCGCCATATCGCACCGCTGGGCTGGGAGCATATCGCGCTCACCGGCGACTATAGCTGGGAGCGGGACGATAGGCCGGCACCGGATCAGCTCAGGCCAGCCCGCATTTCATCCTCGCTTTTGGCGGCATGAAGCCGGTAATGTTGATCAGTCAGGAGAGGTATCGTGAGATCTTCGAGTTTCCTCTGTGCGGGAACGGCCGCATTGCTCGCGGCAATGGCGCCGGTGGGTAGTGCTCTAGCAGTTGAAAACGACCGCAGCGTAACAATGCCGTGGACGATTCAGCCATTCAGCCCGCCAGATGCAACGATAACTGCCATGCCCGGCGATATCGTACTCAAGCAAAAGCTGCTGCCGTTCGGCTTGGCGACGCTGTCTGAGAACGCTACCGATGAGAAGACAGGCAATCTGGTTGCCCCTGCCGGAACAACGCTTCTGCGCCTCAAACTTACTACCGGTGCAGCATACTGTGTCGCTGCTGATCCCAAGAAAACAGCACTAGCGCGAGCAAAACCGGGCAGCCCGTTCCTTCGGGCGTGCTTCGTCGACGCCGATCTCGATCACCGCTTCGAAAGCTCGGCCGAATATGACGGCAAGGCCATCCCTTTGCCAAGCGTCTCAGGTCGACTCCCAAAGAAAATGCATTTGCTCGTGAAGCCAGTGCCTTACGCCGAGCGGCCGGTTGAGGAGTATGACGGGGGCGCCTTTGTCGGCATCCGCTACGATGGAGTGTCAGGACTCTCTGGCGAACCGGTATTCATGGACGTCTTTGGACGCGGTGACGCGTTTGACAGCTTCAACCGGAGTTGGCCGCGCTCGGGAGATGGCACTGGTTCGCTCTCAAAGATTGGCTCTGTGTTGCTCAACGGCGCGAGGCTCGAAGTGATCGAGAACGACGGCCGTATGCTGAAGCTCAAAATCGTCCGGTCGATGCCGACCGGTTCCGCGGGCGCGACGCAGCGCGGCAGCCATTTCTTCTAAAGCCTCAACCAATAATTCCGAAGCCCTCGGACAGGCAGCTATCCGCTCAATCAGGTCCGAAAAGACGCCTGCCACCTGCCTGGCACGAGCCGATGTTCGTGATCCGTTCGTATCTAGCGTACGTAAACCTCACTTTCGTGTCGTGACCCCTTGGGGTCGATGCAGACGACCGCGAACGGATATTCGAGCAGGTTGGGAATGATCGTGCCGACGCCCTTGCCGGTGCGGGTGGGTGCGATCGTCAGCAGATGGGCGGGACCCGCGTAGCGCATCGGTTTGCCGGTCTTCACGTCGCGACCGATCAGCAGGCCGTGATCGTCGTTGAGCGCCTGGGCTTCCCCGGCTGTGGCAAAGCGGGCCGAACCATGTGTGTCGGCGCTATCACCATAATCGAACCGGCGGAGCAGGGGCAGGACGAACATCCAGGCCGTGACCAGGACCACGGCACCGCTGATCCCGAACACGCCAAGCTGAGCGACAGCGCCGTTCTTATCGAGGCCGAAGTACCAGATCGCCAGCATCAGCAGGAGGAATAGCGCCACGAACAGCACCATTGCGAACAGGACCACGCCGATGATGTGCCGGGCGAACCGGAAAGGGGCGAGCAGGATGCCGAACAAGGCCCACATCGGGTTGGCACGGGCGGTGCGGGCGAGATTACGGGTGGCGCGCGCAAGGCCCATGCTACTTCCCCAGCGGGAGCGTAATGACCGGGGCGTCGTTACGCTCGGAATATCTCAAGATCAGAATATGATAGCGTTCTGCAAAGGCGAGCACATCAAAAACCCGGTCTCTCCTGATCGCTCGGCTCCAGTGCTTGCAGCGTGCGGATCGGAGCAAGCATCCTCGCCAGCGCGTCGGACAGGTCTTGGATGCGACATTCAAGGTCTGCCGCCAGGTCGAACATTTCTTCGGCCATGACCGGATCGGTGTGCGCCTCATTGACGAAGCGCATGGCTAACCCGTGCAGGCGCAGCAGGTCGTGCCGCATCTCCGGTGCATTGAAATTATCGCCTTTGAGGTGATCGCGCATCACGTCCAGATCATCCACCGTCCGCAGCAAAGGGCCGGTGTCGAAGGACGCAATCTGTTCATTCCGATCGACGGTTTTGGGCATCACGTCGTCCGTTGAATAGGCGTGATCGGCAGGGACCGATCGGCGTCGGGATGATCGAGCAGCCGGAGCAGGATTTGCGACACGAGGGGAGGGGGCACGCCCTCATCCAACATCATCCCGAAAAACGCATCGTCGTTGGGCGTCGGGATCATGTCCTCGATGACCAGGTTGGCGCGCGAGTCCGCCATGTCCTCGTGCCACATCGCGATTTCCGCCGGCGTGCCGCGTACGAAATCCATCGCGCGGACTTGCCTACGGATTGCCTCCATATCGAAATCGCTCATTGCGCTTCGCTCCCTTCAGCTTCCGCATCGAACGCGCGTTTTCCGCGTCTTTTCCACAGCGCCAGCATGTTGCCGGCTTCGTCGCCGCGACCACGCCCGGCAAGATCGAGCAGCGCGCCGTAAAGGGTGGCGCGATCGTCGTCCGTCAGCTCAACCAAGCCGGCTTTCTGGACCAGCCCGCCCAGCTCAATCAGGTGGCGCGTTCGTTCGCGACGCTGCACGACCCAGCCCCTGCTATCCGTTCGCCGTTCCGCCGCTTCCGCCCGCATTGTCGCTGCCCGGTTCAGTCGCAGCGCCCGATCCATCGATCGCAGCAACGCCGCCACCTTTGCGCCCACGCCGTTGAAAGAAAGCCACGCCCTTCGCGCGCCATGCCTCCTTCGCGCTTGCATCCTTCGATCCAATCGAATCGAGCAGAACACCGGCGAGGGTTTCCGCATCGAGGGCATCAGCTCCGGTCGCGGCGACGAGCTGGCCTAGCTGTTCGACTCGCTTCGCTTTCAAAGCGCGGGCCTTGTCACCCAGCGCTTTCAGCTCGGCGTCGTAATCGCGAACCTTCCGCATCGTTCTCACCTTTCCGCGTATCGGTCGGCAGCATCTTAGCGTTATCGGCATGAGGGTAAAGGCAGAACGACCAGAAAATGTCATCAAGTCAGTCACGAGGAGCGAAGCGGATTGTGAGTGCGCGCTTATACGTCGTTGCCGACGTGCGCTAAATAAGGCAGTATCGCGAGCGTCATGGCGATCTACCACTTCTCCGCCAAGGTTGTGAGCCGCGCGAACGGATCGAGCGCCGTTGCGAGCGCTGCCTATCGTTCCGCGTCCGAGCTGCACGACGATCGGCTGGGGCGTAACCACGACTTTAGCAACAAGGCGGGCGTGATCCACTCCGAGGTGATGTTGCCGCAGGGTGCACCGGAGCGTTTAAACGACCGCACAACGCTGTGGAACGAGGTGGAGGCAGGCGAGAAGCGCAAGGACGCGCAGCTTGCCCGCGAGGTGGAGTTCTCGATTCCGCGCGAGATGAACGAGAAGCAGGGCGTCCAGCTCGCCCGCGATTTCGTGAAGAAGCAGTTTGTCGATCACGGGATGGTCGCGGACCTGAACGTGCATTGGGACAAGGCGAAGGACGGCAGCCCCAAGCCGCACGCGCATGTCATGCTGGCGATGCGCGACGTGGGGCCGGAGGGGTTTGGCGCGAAGAACCGCGACTGGAACTCGACCGAGCTGTTGAAGGATTGGCGCGAGGCGTGGAGCACGCACGTCAACGAACGCATGGCCGAGCTTGGACTTGAGGGGCGGATCGACCATCGCAGTTACGAGTCGCAGGGGATCGGACTAGAGCCGCAGCACAAGATCGGCCCTGCCGCATCGCGCAGGCCGGAGCAGGGCCTTGAGGCCGAGCGGATCGAGGATCACGCCCGCATCGCCCACGAGAACGGCGAGAAGATCATCGCCGATCCCAATGTGGCGCTGGACGCCATCACGCGGCAGCAGGCCACGTTCACCATTCGCGACCTTGCGACGTTCGCGTTCCGGCACAGCGACGGCAAGGAGCAGTTCGACCAGGTGATGGGAGCGGTTCGGGGATCGCCCGAGCTGGTCGCATTGGGGAAGGACGGACGCGACCAGGAGCGGTTCACATCGCGCGATATGATCGCGGTGGAGGCCCGGCTTGAGCGCGCCGGCGACGAGCTGGCGAGCCGGGCCGGGCATGGTCTCCCGGCGCACGCAATGGAGGGGGCAATCACGCGCGCCGGGAGTGAAGGACTCGTGCTGGGGGAAGAGCAGCGAGCCGCGTTGGAGCATATAGTGGGTCCGGGCGGCATCGCCAACGTGATCGGATATGCCGGCACCGGCAAATCGGCCATGTTGGGGGTGGCGCGCGACGGATGGGAGCGCGCTGGTTACACGGTACGCGGTGCGGCGTTGTCGGGCATCGCGGCCGAAAACCTTGAAGGCGGGTCCGGCATCCAGTCTCGCACCATCGCCAGTTTTGAACACGCATGGGGGCAGGGCCGCGAGCAGCTAGGCCCCAAGGACGTGCTGGTGGTGGACGAGGCCGGCATGATCGGCTCGCGTCAGATGGAGCGCGTGTTGAGCCAGGCGCGCGACGCCGGGGCAAAGGTCGTCATGGTCGGCGACCCCGAGCAGTTGCAGGCGATCGAGGCGGGCGCGGCGTTCCGCAGCGTCACCGAGCGTCACGGCGCAGCCGAGATCACCGAGATCAGGCGGCAGCGCGAGGACTGGCAGAAGGAGGCCACGCGCGCGCTGGCGACGGGGCGCACCGGCGAGGCGATCCATGCCTATGACGGGCGCGGCATGGTCCATGCGGCCGATACCCGCGAGGAGGCGCGGGCGGGTCTGGTCGATGATTGGGATGGCAAGCGTCAGGCCGAACCGGGCAAGTCGCAGATCATCTTCACCCACACCAACGCCGAGGTCCGCGAGCTGAATGGGAAAGCCCGTGAGCGGGTGCGCGCGACGGGCGGGCTTGGCGATGACGTGGCGGTGAAGGCGGACCGTGGCGAGCGGGCGTTCGCGGCGGGCGACCGCTTGATGTTCCTGCGGAACGAGCGGTCGCTAGGCGTGAAGAACGGCACCCTTGGCACCATCGAGGGCGTCACCCCCGACCGCATGAGCGTCCGGCTCGACAGCGGGCGCAGCGTCGCGTTCGACACGAAGGACTATGCCGCGATCGATCACGGCTACGCGGCGACGTTCCACAAGTCGCAGGGGGTGACGGTCGATCGCGCCCATGTCCTCGCAACGCCGGGCATGGACCGCCACAGCACCTATGTCGGCATGACCCGGCACCGCGATAGCGCGCAGCTCCACTATGGGCGTGACGACTTCGCCGATCAGCGCCAGCTTGTTCGCACCCTGTCGCGCGAGCGGTCAAAGGATATGGCGAGCGACTACGCCCGACCCGAGCAGGATCAGGCGCGCGCGTTCGCCGATCGGCGCGAGATCCGGTTCCCGGAACGCGCGCGCCAAGTGGTCGAGAAGGTGCGCGACAAGGCCAAAGGCATATTCGACGGGTTCCGGCCGAAGCCGGCGACGGAGAAAGCGCCGTCGCCGGAGCGTGTCGCGGCCGATCGGCCGCTGGCACCCTCGCAGGCCCGTGCGATCGAACGCTATGGACGCGCCGCAGCCGATATAGGCCGGATGAAGGACAAGGGGTTGCCGGTGCTGGCGCACCAGGAGAGTGCCTTGCAGAAGGCAGGCGACGCGCTCGACCAGGTCCGGCCCCATGCCGCACGCGACCTCGCCAGCGCGATCGAGCGCGACCCCCGGCTCGCGCGCGACGCGGCCGAGGGGAACACGGGCGGCGCGGCGAAGGCCATGGAGAGGGAGCGCCAGGTCCGCATCGACCCGGAGAAACGCGCGGGCCGGTTCGTGGAGCAGTGGCAGGGCCTGAAGGAAGCTCGGATCAGCATGGAGCGTGCCGGCGACCGTGCGGGCGCGGAAAAGATCGGCAAGCGCATGGAGAGCATCGCGGGGGGATTGCACCGCGACCCGCAGCTCGAATCCGTGTTGCGGCGTCGCGCTCCCGAGCTGGCGTTGAGCATGGAGCGGGGCCGGTCGATCGGGCAGGAGCTGGCGCAGTCGGTCAGCATCGGGCGTGACCGCGACCGTGGCATGAGTCGGTAAGGGGGGCAGGTGGCGGACGAGGACGACAGCCAGGGAGCAGACGCGGCCGAGGCGTTCGAGGCCATGCGCGGCGAGCTGGCGCTGTTGCGCCGCGCTGTAGAGGGCTTGGCGGCCGAGCGCAGCGGACAAGACATGCCCAACTACACCGAGACGCTCGGTGTGCTCCAACAGGGCGTGAACACGGCAGGGGAAAACATCGCGCGCATCGGCCAGTTCCTGAAAGCGGCCCCGGCGCTGGCGATGACGCCCGAGCAGATGGCGCAACGGATCGCCGCAGCGGGCAACGCCGCCCGGCGCGAGGATCAGGCGGCGCTCGCCAAGGCGGGCGAGGACAAGGCCGGCGTCATGGCTGAGCTTCGCGCCATCGCCGGGTCGGCGTGGACGCGGGCAGACCAGAAGAACCGGCAGCTATGGTTCGGCTTGGGCGGGGTAGTGGCCGGCTTGGTGCTGTGGGCGATCCTGGCAGGCCCGATCGCGCGCGCTGTGCCGGAAAGTTGGCAATGGCCGGAAAAGATGGCGGCGCGGAGCTTGCGCATGCCGATGTGGGAAGGCGGGCAACGCATGATGCGAGTAGCCTCGCCAGATGCCTTCGCGGCGATCGTGGCGGGTGATCGGATCATCGCCGCCAACCGCGAGGCGTTGGCGGCGTGCCGCAAGCGCGCAAACAAGGCGCATGACGGAATCCGGTGCGCAGTAAAGCTTAATTGATAATCACCAAGGTCTCAATTTAATAGGCAAAACATAGTATGCAACCACATAAAATATCTTTAGAGACGCATGCCTTTGACTTCTGGCTTGCTCGAGGCGCTATTGCTCTTATTGCAGGGCTCCAGTTCTTATTCGTTAACGACAATCTGATTTTTGGACCGAAATGGCTTGCGCCCACATTTGAGTTAGTGATGCTCGCACCACTCTCGGTCGCTACCGTTTGGACTCAAGGGAAAGTACGGCACGCATCCGGAGACGGGCACTGGCATATTATTTGCCAAAATAGAAAGATGATACGCCACTTTGCTCTGGCATTAACAGCAGTAATAATGCTGCTCAATTTCTATGCGCTTGTGTCCGTTACAAAGGAGCTTCTAAGTGGAGCCAAAGGCGGTCAATCTCTTCTGATTGATGCACTCAACATTTGGTTCACAAATATTGTCATATTTGCGCTCTGGTTTTGGAACATAGATCGAGGCGGTCCCGCAAGACTAGGGTTGCACGACGATACCAGGCCGGATTTTCTGTTTCCCCAAATGATGGGTAGTGGGGATCAAGACCCCGCATGGTCGCCAGGTTTCATCGATTATTTCTATGTCTCCTTCACGAACGCCACGGCCTTTTCGCCGACAGACACGATGCCGTTAAGCGCGCAGAGCAAGCTCTTGATGGCGGCGGAAGCCAGCATATCGCTTCTGACCGTCGGCCTAGTTGCGGCCCGTGCGGTCAATATTCTTACGTGAGATTATGCGATCCTTTGTGGCCGACTTCATCAGGTGAGGCCGATATTCATTCTGCACTTTCGCAAGTGCGATGTTCAGTTTGGCATTCATCGCGTCTGCGCGACGACGGATGCGAATAAGAGCAAAAAGCGTATAGCTCATGACGAATCCGGAAAGGCCCGTACTCGCCACCCACAGGATGTGCCCGCTGACGCCGAATAGACCGGCAGCTAAAATTCCCAGGCTGATCGCGATGACGACCATAGGAAGCCACATTTTGCGTAAAAGGTTAGAACGTCGCATCGGCTCCGCCTGCGGAAAGTCATGGTTCTGCAACATATCTGCCCTTGAGGTGTCATGTGCATCATGGAGGTGCAGCGTCACGATAGCCGACCTCCCACGGCGGCGCTATCGTAACGATGCCTGAGGTGAACCATCGCCAACCAAGTAGCAGCTACCGCCATTTACCCCGACGCTCGCGCCACACGTTGAATCCGACACGGGAGAGACGTCCGGAAAGCTGGAACAGCCTGAAAATAGCGCGCCGCGGCATAAGGCCCGTTCGCATGATGATGCGCGTGGCGGAGAGGGTTAGCTTGCCACCCCATATCCACACCCCCGCAGGTAGCAACAGCTGCCACCAGTACGCTTTACGGCGTATTCCCATAGATGGCGTTCGCGCCTTGCCTCCTTCCCTATTGCGATCAGCAGCGTGATCGGATGCACTTGGCTTCTAGCGACGAGAAACCAAAGTCAGGATGATAAGTACTAAGCCGCACAAAGCTAACACAAAGGCCAGCCTACGGTTACTCTCAATCTGACGCCGCCTTTTTTTAGAGAGCGATGCCGAACGAGGCGTGAGGAAGCTACTTCGTCGATATTTACTCATCGGGTTTTGCTTGTTCCGCCAACACTCCTCGACACTGCTGGCGCGCCGACCCTTCAGGAATACGACGCGAACCACGGCCAAGTTACCCCGATCATCGCAGAACCAGGGCTGGCGTCCAACCTCTCGCTCGCGCTATCTGGCAAGCAGGTGTCGCGTAGCCCTTAATTGTGAGATGAGAAATCCAACGAAATCAACGGCCTTGCTTTGCCCTTAAATATGATATTTTGCCTTTAAATCCGATATTTTTGCCCTTAAACCTGAGACAGGGT
>Ga0163179_10003193_pt1 | contig 11190 bp, 10 predicted proteins | sample AtlANTMetagenome_FD_109643 | JGI IMG/M metagenome (GOLD analysis project Ga0163179, IMG submission 109643) | Marine eukaryotic phytoplankton communities from the Atlantic Ocean - Atlantic ANT 2 Metagenome | ecosystem: Environmental > Aquatic > Marine > Oceanic | place: North Atlantic Ocean... | reverse complement strand
CTGACCGCAGCGTCCCGGGTCAAGTCGGGCATTCTGACCATCAATGCTTGGCAGCAGTCTTCTTTAGCAGCCATTGTTAGCTCATGATTCGGCTTGCACCGCTGTACATCTCTCTGCTTCTGGTTGCTTCGGGCTGCCCGGCATCCGAACCAGATCAAGAGCCCCCAACGCCTGCTCCTACCGAACCACAACCTTGCGATGTCGCCGAGCAACGCCTGGGGCAGAGGGTCTGCGTCCACAGCATCGACGACTGGAAGAGCTGGCAGCAGCTGGCGCTTCCGTCTTCGGCGCACGACCAGATCGCCTTTACCAAGTACCTCAGCCCAGTTCGGGACGACGCGCGGCTGCCCGCGCTCTTTATGAATGTGAACATCTATTCGCTGCACTACGACCTTCTTGTGCAAGCATTCCCCGAACAGTTCCCCCTGCTGAGCCATGGGGAATACAACGACGTAATCCTCAGTGCGCAGCGTGAATTCACCGCCGGAACGCTGGTTCAGTTCACGAAAAAAGGCGAACCACAGTTCGGATTCACCGTCGTTGACGACCCTGCCGACGTCGAGGTCACCGTCACCTACGAACAGGCGCTCACGACCTGGGAACACCTTTCGGCACAGCTACACCTCGGTGAACTGGCCTTTCTTCCCAAGACGAACAACCAGGCGGCGGCGGCGGCCACCTGGGGCGCCCCCTTCCCCATCGCAGGCACCGACGACTCCCTTGAGTATGAGGTCTACACGAGGGCTGTTGGCTACGGCACCATCCGGTTCTATGACCTCGAAGAACTCGGCGCTGCTACGGAGGAGGTCGCCTTTGGTTTTGAAGACATTCTTGTCCTTGATGAGGCGCCCGCCGACATCGAGCAGGTGATCTCAGGTGCGGTCACTGGCACCAGACAGGGTGAACTCAGCCACCTCAACGTGCGCAGTGCAGCCAGAGGCACACCCAACTGCTTCATACCTTTGCCTGCTCAGGCCCTGGCGAAGTGGGAAGATCGGCTGGTGCGGCTGGAGTGTGGTGCGGACCAGTTGACCATCGAAGAAACCACCCCAGCGGAGGCCGAAGCTTTTTGGCAACAGCTTCGGCCTGAGCCTCTGCAGATCCCTGAAGCCGATTTCTCATGGACTGCGATGGAGGGACTCCTTGAGGTTGCCACCGCGGATGCTACAGAGCGAGCGGCGGCTCTTGCCCGCTACGGATCGAAGGGCGCCAACCTGGCGACCCTGTATCAACGCACCGACGCGGCCATTCAGCTACGTGGCTTTCTGGTGCCGTTCCACTACTACGACACGTTCATGGCAACGGGAACCTGGGATGTGGATCTGGGCGGCGACAAAGCACCGCACAGCTTCGCTGACACTATCGACTATTGGCTGACCGATGAGAGCTTTACAGCCGATGGACTGCTGCGAAGACAGCGCCTAGAAACTCTGCGCGATGCCATCCGAGCCAGCAGCGTCGACCCCGCGCTGATCGATGCCCTGGATGTGCGGATTCGAGCGGTGTTCGGCGATGATCTGCAGATGGTACGTTTTCGGAGCAGCAGTAACGCAGAGGATGCCCTGGAGTTCTCTGGAGCCGGGATCTACGACTCCACCAGCGCCTGCTTAGCCGATGAGCGTGACTTGGATGAGCTAGGGCCGAGCCTGTGCGACCCCGATCAAGACAGAGAGCGTACCCTGAGCCGGGCTCTGCTCAAGGTCTGGGCTTCCTTGTGGAACATCGAAGCCTTCGAAGAACGAAGCTGGTACGGCATTGACCACGGACGCGCCGCCATGGGGGTCTTAGTGAATGACCGGAGCAAGAACGAGCAGGCCAACTTCGTGGCGTTTACGGCCAACCCCACCAGTGCCGACGACGAGCGCATGTTGGTGAACGCACAGATGGGAGAACTCGATGTGGTCTCGGCAGGCCCCGGGGTCATTCCTGAGAAGGTCCTCTTGCAGGTCGATGAGGGCGTCGTCAGCGAGATCCTGCGGGTATCACAAAGTAGTGTCGTCCTACCTGGCGTACAGGTGCTCTCAGACAGCCAGCTTCGTGAACTGGGCGGCCACCTCTGGACGACTCGAGAAGACCTTCCGATGGACTCGGAGCCGCCGGAAGGACGAGACCTGCTTCTGGACACCGAGTGGAAAGTGCTCGAAGACGGCAGAATGATCTGTAAGCAGGTCCGCCCCTTCCTGCGTTGAGGAGAACAACAATGCGTCGCTACTACCCAAACAAATGGTCGCTCCTGATGTCGTTCGTACTGGCGGTCTGCTTCGCGCCCGGCTGCATCAGTCAAGCGCCCTCAGATGACGATGACAGTTCCCTCGGCGACGACGATGACAGCATGAGCGATGACGACGACAGCACAGGTGATGACGACGACAGCGCCTCAAGCACCGCCCCCTGGCCCTGGTGTCCGGGCAGCACTGACTATGTGGGCGACAGCACCTGGCTGCAGTCCCTTGAGGTGACGGGAAGCGCGCTGTACTGCGCCAGCTTTGATGAGAGCCGCAGCCTGGAAGAAGAGCCTGGTTTTAAGGCCATGTTGCGGGTCATAGAAGGAAGCTATGGCCTTCCCCATGTGGAGGGTCTCGGCAGCCTGAGCCTGCCCGTTTGCCTGCAGATGCCGCCGGGACAGGCGCTGCCTGCAATGGATGGCACGGGCAATGTGCACAGCACTACCAGCGCATGGCAAGACACCACCTACTACAGCCATCTGCTTGAACAACCCATGGAAGACAGTGACGGCGAGACCTGGTGGCTCTCCGCCACCATCCGCTTGGAATCTACTGCTCCAGGAAAGCAACCAGAGGCACTGGTACTCGATGGCTCGGCACCAGATCCCTGGAGTAGTGTCGGCGTCGACATGGCCCTTTGTCCCAACGATGCGCAGAGCTGCTCGCAGGGTCGTCGATTCCTCTCCTGCAACCCCACCAGCTACCGCCTTCAGCGCCACGGCCTCACCTTCAATGGTGGTGATTTGAACCTTGAAATACGCATGGGTGAGTCCATGGCAGCCACTGAGCCGGCCGCTTTTGTGCGCGCTTCAGGCAGCCTGGACGGACAGAGTTTTGAGCAAGCTGACTACTGGAAGCTCATCTACAACCCCAGCCATCATCACTTCTCACGAGACTTTGCCGTGCTGTTTGACGCGCCCATCGGCTCCGCGTGCGGGCTAAAGGCAACCGAGGTCGATCCTTGGGGAGATGCACCGCCAGCTCAGGTGCACACCATTGATTGTGAACTCGGTGAGATAGATGAGCGCTTGCTTAGCAGCGAGAGCTACGAGGAGATTGCTCCCTGAAAAAAGGGCAGACAGTGATCCAGCCGTAGCCGTCGCAATCACTCGTTAGACAGCCCAGGGCTGGGGTTTGTCAGAGCCTGCCAATCACCGCTGCCATCGGGCTGACGTGCCCAACTCACATCGGTTTGCTGCTCGGGAAAGGTGACACTATCAGCCACGTCGCCGCTGGGATCATAGAGCGCAAGGGTCTCGCCGATTCGCGCGAGCTTAAAGTCCGCATGCAGAGCGCCCTGTTCTGGGTCATCGTCGGCCCAGACAACGAGATAGCCTGCCGCGGCGATGCTGGTGCCCGCCGACAAGGCAAAGGGCTCCTGGGCCGAGACTGGCCCACCACTGAGCAGCCAGCCACTCAGGTCCACCTCGCTGTCGGTCTGATTGTACAGCTCCAGCCAGTCGTCAAACTCACCGCTCTCATCAGCGAGGACCGCATCATTTGACGCCAGGAGCTCGTTAAGAAGCACAGGGGAGGAACCATCTGGCTGTGATCCGTCGTCACCAGCATCGGCACCGCAGCCGGCGCCCAGCAACGACCAGCCAGAGATGCTGCCAGTGGCAAGGAGCATGAAAAATCTTCGTCGTGCCAAGTTCATCGTTTGTCCTGTTGACGGATTGCCAATAGCAAGCGCTACCGATCCGACACTAACATCCCGGTCAGCGAGACGAAGTTTCTGTCCTGCAGCGCTCACTCAGCTTCGGCCAGCGCTGTCTCAAGAACTTCCCAGCGCTGGTACGCGGTGCTGCGTTCTGCATCCAGCTTCTGGCGCTCGCTGCTCCAAGCCTGCAGCTTGTCCCAATCCGAAGCATGAGCGCGATCCGCCATGCTCACATCCAGAGCCGAAATCTCCTCTTCCAGCTCTTCGAGGCGCTCCATAAGCTCATCAGCTTCACGTCGCTGGCGGCGACGCAGAGATGCCAGGCGCTTACGTTCCTTCCAACTCAGACCTTCACTCTCAGACGGTGCTGAGGCCACAGCCTGTTTATCCGAAGAGTTTGCACCCTCGACTTGTATCGGCTCGGGCAGGCCCCCAAGGAGCCAGGCATCAGGAGCTGGCTCTCCAGGCCCTCGACGCTGCACGACCCCAGCTGCGATGGCCTTGCTCCACAAAAACTCGTCCAGGTTGCCTGAGTGTGAGACGACCCCGCCATCGCCGACCTCCCAGATGGAGGTCGAGAGACGATTAGCAAACTCACGATCATGGGACACAAACAAGATCGTCCCTGAGAAGTGCTCCAGCGCATCCGCGAGGACATCCTTGGATTCAATATCCAGATGGTTGGTGGGCTCATCCAGGAGCAGCAGGTTCGCGCGTCCTAGCAGCACCCTGCCAAGGGCAACACGGCTTTTCTCACCACCGCTAAGCACCGAGCAGAGCTTGTGCACATCATCACCGCGGAACAAGAGCGCTCCCAGCAGCGACCGACAGCGGGCCTCTGTCAGCAAGCGATCGGCAGCCAGAGTTGCCTGCATCACCGTACGATCAGCGGGCAATTCGCGCGCCTGATCCTGAGCAAACCAGGCGGAGCGAGTTCCTCTCATGAGCTGCACAGCGCCACTATCAGCCTGCTCCACCCCGCTGATCAGCTTGAGCAAGGTCGACTTGCCCGCGCCGTTGGCGCCTACCAACAAGATCCGCTGACCGGAATACACCGACAGATTTACATCACGGAGCACCGACAAGGGCCCATAACTCTTACTTGCGTCGCGAAGCTCAAGCATCGGGGTCGGCGCAGGGGGCGGATCGGGAAAGCGAAGACGCACTTTTTGTTCTTGATGAGGGATCTCGATCACCTCCATCTTCTCGAGCATCTTGACCCGAGACTGGACCTGGGCCGCCTTGCTTGCCTTGGCGCGGAAGCGGCGAATAAACGCTTCCATACGAGCCCTCTCTTCTGCCTGGGCCTCGGCTCTCGCCAGCAACTGAGCGACCCGCTCTGCTCGTTGACGGCGATACGACGTGTAGCCACCGCTGTACGAGGTCAGCCCGCCTCGCTCAATCTCCACCGTGCGCGAGACCAGTCGATCTAGGAAGTCCCGGTCGTGGGAAATGAGCAGGACACCGCCGGGATAGACCTTAAGTTCGTGCAGTAGCCAGGTACGAGTCTCTATATCGAGATGGTTGGTCGGCTCGTCAAGCAGCAGATAGCTAGGTCGCTCAAGCAGCAGACGCGCCAGGCCGATGGTGACCTGCTTGCCCCCAGAGAAGGACGCGGCGGGCTTGCTCCAGTCCCCCTGCGCAAAGCCCAGGCCCGAGAGCACACGCCCACAGCGGGCCTCAGCTGCGAAGCCCTCGGCCAACTGAAAGCGCTCGTGCAGCGCGCTTGCTCTCTCGAGCAGTTCGTCGCGTTCCGCATCGCTCAGTTCGACTTCAGATGCTCTGGCAAACAACTCGTTTGCCTCGCGCTCCATCGCCAATACGGGCTCGAGCACCGCGTACACCTCATCCCAGAGGGTGCGGTCACTGCTAACCAGATGCTCTTGCTTGAGATAGGCCGCACTCTCTCCACGACCCAACGATATCTCGCCCCCGTCGTTAGGAAGTAAGCCCACTGCCGCCTTCATGAGCGTCGACTTGCCTGCTCCGTTTCGTCCGACCAGCGCGATGCGCTCGCGTGGCCCCAGGCGCAGCTCGACCCGATCCATAAGGACCCTGTCACCTAGTTGAACAGTCACGCCTAGAAGTTGCAGCATGAGGCCTCTTGCTCGGCACAGCGCCGAGGGAACGAACGTCTCTGAGAAGTGGGCTATGGACAGCCTCTTAGCCTGCCTAGCACCCCGGGGGCAAGGGTACTCAGAGAAGAAGCCCTGATCCCTGACGGACCTCTAGGAGCCCTTGCCTTTTCTTATTGGTCCGACCAATAATAAGGGATGGCTGAATCCAAGACCTCTACCAACGTAGAGACCTGCGCTGACACACTACGACGTTCCATTCTCGATGGCACTATCGCTCCCGAGACCCGGCTTCCTCCCGAGCGCCGATTGGCCGAACAGTTTGGAGTCAATCGAGTCACGGTACGAAGTGCCCTAGCGAGGCTCGCTGAGTCAGGGCTGCTTACGGTGAGGCAGGGCAGCGGCTATCTCGTGCGCGACTTTCGCAAGCACGGCGGCCCCGATCTGCTGCTCCCCATAGCCAATCTGGCTGCCGAACAAGGCAGCCTCCCCGAGGTGGCCGCCGACCTCTTACTGGTGCGCAGACAACTGACCGCTGGTCTTCTCGAGCGGCTCTGTAGCTCTATGACCAGGGCGCGCCGAGAGCGAATAGAGAAAGCCGTAGATGCCTTCGAGTTAGTTGTGCAAGAGGAAGGGGGCGCGGAGTCTCTCGCACAAGTCGATCTGGATATTCTCAGCGCCCTGCTCATGGCAAGTGGCAGTGCTGTCCTCGGCCTCTCTCTCAACCCACTTGCCGCAGCACTTAACTCTCTGCCTGAAGTCCGCGAGGCCATCTATCAACATCCCAAAGAGAACCTCGCTGCCTGGCAAAGGATTGTGGACTGGCTTAGTCAGCCAACGCGTTCGGGTATTGAAGGGATCATCGCTGAGCTCAAGCTACGAGACGAGCGCGCTGTCGCCGAAATCGACGCCACGATTCGCTGGGATCGAATGGCACGAACATGAACAACCACGATCTGATTGCGAAGCGCGGCCAGCAACTGCGAGGACTCCTCTACCGAGAGCAAGGCCCTGACTTGGTGAAACACAAAGCCAGCCAGCGAGCAGATATACTCGCAGCCACCCCTGGAGAGCGATGACTGATGACAAAAAACGTCGACTGAACCGCCGCAGTGCCCTCAAAGGCCTGGGGGCGGCTGCCATCAGCCCGCTCCTGCCCGGATGCGGCAGCAGCATTGAGCCCGGGCCGCTGCCCCCCAGCGAGGTTACCCCCGCCCTGCTGCGCGAGCGGATCGACACGGTCGTGGTCTTGATGATGGAAAACCGAAGCTTCGACCACTACCTGGGGGCGCTGTCGCTCCTCGAGGGGCGCGAAGACGTCGATGGCTTGCAAGAGGGCATGAGCAACCCGCACCCAGAAGGTGGTGAGGTGGAGATCCACCCAGCAGATGAGTTCTGCATCTCGGATCCGCCCCACAGCTGGAACTCATCACACGATCAGTTCGCCTCAGGCCAGAACACAGGGTTCGTCTCGGAACACTATCAACGGCACGGTAGCGAAGAAGCCCACCGGGTCATGGGCTATTTCTCTCGAGAGTCACTTCCCGCCTACTACGCTCTAGCCGACGCCGGAACGGTCTGTGACCAATGGTTCTGCTCCCTTCTCTCCAGCACCTGGCCTAATCGCTTCTATTCTCTGGCAGCACAGAGCGGCGGTACACGTACCAACGACACCACTCCTAACTGGAACTGGCCCGACATCTTCGACCGGGTGGCTGCGTCGGGTCGCTCCTGGACGAACTACTTCGGCAACGCCCCCTTCGCCATGCTGCTACCGAACCGAGCCCTCGCCGAGACGAACTACCTGCCCATCGAGGAGTTCTTTCGAGACGCTGAGAATGGAGTGCTGTCGTCGCTGGTCTGGCTCGACCCGACCTATGGCAGAAACGACGACCACCCGCCCTGTCATCCCGTCGCTGGCCAGGTCTTCGCCGCCTCAATCTACGAGGCGCTGGCCCAGAGCCCCCAGTGGGATCGCACCTTGTTCATCATCAGCTACGACGAGCACGGTGGGTTCTTTGACCATGTCGTGCCGCCGACCACCGAAGATGATCGGCCGGACGAAGGCTTTGACCAGCTGGGGTTCCGGGTACCCACGCTGATCAGCGGCCCCTACGTAAAACAGGGCTATTGCTCCAGTGAGGTCTATGACCACAGTTCGGTGCTCGCCTTCCTCGCTACGCTCTGGGACCTCGAGCCGCTGACGGCCCGCGATGCAGCCGCCAACAACCTCTTGGATGTCCTCGATTCGCAGCGCCTGCTCAACAACAACCCAGCAGCCCCGACGACGCTACCGACCATCGAGGCCAACGACGACGAGCTCTACTCGCCCGAATGTAGCTACGGCTTCGGCTTTCGCTCTGACGAAGGCTCTGCCCATGGAGTCACCGGTCAGCCCGAACTCGAAGCGATGCTCGACGGCCCCCTGGCTGGATCGCCCTTTGACCGTCGCGCTGAGACCGACCGGATCTACGAGGATCTGCTCGACGAAGCGGAACGTCTGGGCGTCCTTGTGCGTAGCAGGACATCGAATGGGCCAAAGGGCAATAGCTCATGAACAAGTGTCCCGGATGCGCTGCGCCGACCGACCCAAGCTCCCTTGTCTGCCGCTTCTGTGGTGTCACCTGTCAGGAAATCATCAGCGCCAGTGACGAACTACGCGCCCTGCAAGAACTGCACAGGGCGTCCCAGGAGATGGCTCGCGGCAGCGGCATCAGCAACCTGTTTGGTGCCATGGGCAGCAACATGATGAACAACCTGGGTGTCGGCCCGCAGGCGCGCATCGCCAGGTTCTGGCAGAACGCCTTCATACCGCGCACCATCGAGGCCCAGTGCCAGGCTGTGATTCAAATGATCGGCATGATCGTGGTTCCCGACGGCATGATGCAGGCCATGCAGGAGAGCATGAATCCCAGCACAGGCAAGGCCCACTCCATCTATCTCGATCGGGCAGAGGCGGTGCTGTCGGCCATGCGGATCCATCACGCGGGTGATCACACTGCGGCTCCGCGCATCGCCGCACTTGAAGCCGAACTCGGCAAGGAGCGGGGCAAGCTGCACAGCGCACGCACACGGGGCTGGATCCTCTATGGGGTCCTCGTCGGTGGTAGCCTTGCCTTCCTGGGCGGGGCTGCCTTGTTGATGGCCTTGTTTAACTAAGCACCCACCTCAAGAAGTGAGAGACCAGCCATGTTGTTCGATGTATCGAAGTGGGACGCGAGGCCGGGCGAGCTAGCCTGGAAACACCCCAACACCGAGATATCCTGGGGCGCGCAGCTCATCGTCAACGAAAGTCAGGAAGCCTTTCTTGTACGCGAAGGAAAAGTCGAGGGGCCCTTTGCTGCGGGTCGCCACACCCTGGACACCATGAACTATCCCATCCTCGAGAAGTTCATCGAGCTGCCCTTCAAAGGGGACCAGACTCCCTTCTCAGCCGAGGTCTGGTACATCAACAAGCAGGTCGTGCTCGACGCTCCCTGGGGCACTCCATCGCCGATCCAGATCATGGACGCCAAGCTGGGGATCATGGTGCCGGTTCAAGCCCGCGGGCAGTTTGGTGTTCAGATCAGCGATGCTCGATCCTTCCTCATCAAGCTGGTCGCCACCATGAACAGCTATTCGCTCGAGCACCTGCGCAGCGCTATGCGCGGCATGCTGCTCAGCCACTTCAACACCCTTCTCGCTGAATACCTGGTGCAGCGCGGTGTCTCAGTGCTTGAGATTGCGGCGGACACGCAGAGCCTGTCGACACAAATGCAGGAGCGTCTGGCTCCCGACTTTGGCAACTACGGCGTAGGTCTCGTGGATTTCCGGATCATCTCAATCACCGTGCCCGAAGATGACCCGGCAGTCGCCCGAGTAAAGAAGGCCCTGGCGCATAAGGCCGAGCTCGACTTACTTGGCACCAACTATGTGCAAGAGCGTAGCCTCGATGTGCTTGAGGCGGCCGCCGACAACGAGGGGGGCGCGGGGCAGATGCTGGGCGCAGGACTGGGGCTGGGCGCAGGCCTGGGAGTCGGTGGCGCCATGGGCGGAGCGATGTCCCAGGTGGGAAGCCAACTGCAGCCCACTGCCAGCGGTGATCAGCCCCCGCCTCTGAATCCTTTCGCGACGGCAAGCACCCGCTGGCACATTCATCTCGATGGCAGCGAGCAGGGCCCTCTCGACCTGCAGGCAATCAAAGATGGTGTAGCAAGCCAGCGCTTGACCAGAGAGACCCCCGTGTGGACCAAAGGCATGGCCCAGTGGGCAGCTGCGGGAAGCGTCGAGGCACTTTCAGGGCTGTTTACGGACGACGAGAGACCGCCCCCATTCCCCGGTGCCGTGACTGAGACCACACCAGAGCCGAGTGAAGACGGCTGAGCCTGGCTTGAGAAGGTCGCTGCTGTGAGCCGTGGTCGCTGGACAAAAGAGCAGTTCCAAGGAGACGCGCAGAGCCTGGCGAAGGCCCTGCTCGGCACGCAGCTTGTGCGCATGCTCGATGACGGCAGCCAGATATCGGGCACCATCGTTGAGACCGAGGCCTACCTGGGCGTGATGGACCGCGCCGCCCACGCCTTTGGCGGCCGACGCACCCAACGAAACGAGACCATGTACGCAGCAGCTGGCACTGCCTACGTCTATCTGATCTACGGCATGTACAACTGCTTTAATGTGGTGTGCGGAGAGCCCGATGAGCCCACTGCCGTGCTGGTACGGGCCCTGGCGCCCATCGAGGGCATACAGCGCATGCGAGAGGCCCGAAGCAAAGCGAAGCGAGAGCGGGACCTTTGCTCTGGGCCCGGCAAGCTATGTCAGGCCTTATTTATCGACCGGTCCCTCGATGGAGAAGACCTCGCATCAAGTGACCGTCTCTTTATAAAGGGGGAGCCTGGCCCCCCTAAAGACAGCACCCTTATTTGCGCACCACGCATCGGTGTCGACTACGCAGGTGCCTGGGCTGACAAACCACTTCGCTACTATCTCGAAGAGAGCGAACACGTGAGCAAGAAGCTGCGTTCATAAGGCAGGTCGCTACGCCCCGTGCGGATCAGCGTATGTACATGCGCAAGTGATTGCGCCCCGTGCCCGATTCCGCGACGTTCAAGCCTAAAGCCAGCCCGAAGCCCAGACCAGGAAGCTCGACCACTGACTCGTCGACAACCTCGACGACGGGAGAGGGAGCAATGTAATTTGAGCCGAGGCCGAGACTGCTCCAGCCGGCACCAGAACCACAGTGAGCGTAATTGGT
>Ga0163179_10003191_pt1 | contig 11193 bp, 11 predicted proteins | sample AtlANTMetagenome_FD_109643 | JGI IMG/M metagenome (GOLD analysis project Ga0163179, IMG submission 109643) | Marine eukaryotic phytoplankton communities from the Atlantic Ocean - Atlantic ANT 2 Metagenome | ecosystem: Environmental > Aquatic > Marine > Oceanic | place: North Atlantic Ocean... | reverse complement strand
TGTTTGACAGTATCCTCTAGTATATTCTGCATAGAACCAGACCAGTCTAGTAGGAATACGAGACCATGATTCTTACCCTCTGGTATAACTGTGACCTTCTTGAATATGTCATCATTGAACTTGTATGTGTGTAGTTTAGTCATGTCTAACATACCAGTTCTTGATGTTGCTGACCTAGAATATGAGTCTGCTGACTTCTTCATTTCAAACTCTTTGACAAGGTTGTTGACATCTTTTCTTGATGATTGCTTGACCTTGTTGAACTGAGCGATTGCTCTGTCTAATCTACCATTGTATTCTTTTATATTATATGGATGAATAGCAGGGTCAGACTCCTTTGATTTGTATGCAAAGTGACTCTTGAGTGCATCCCTGACTGTCTCGAACTTGATGAGTACAGAGTCAGTATCAATCTCTGGTATAGTCACATAGTTGGTTTCTCTATAGTCACTTGACTTGAGTTCTTCTTTGACATTGCGATCAAATGTTCTCTGAGTGTCAGACTGGTCAATGTTAGCGTGATTCCCTGCTTTCTCTGATAACTCAGGTGTTTTATCTTCCTCTACCTCGTCATCAGTTGGTAGTGGTGTGTTACCCTTGCCCTCTATCTCTGTAGAATCCTCGTCCTCTGTCTCTTCTTCTGTAGTATTCTGTGGTGTGCCTAGTATTTCCATAGGTTCGCCATCAGGGTCAAGCGTGACTGATAGTTCTAATAGATCTATCTCTTGCTTTTGTTGCTTAGATAAGTTGTATAATCTAAGAGATAGGTCAAGCACTTGGTCAAATGTCTCTGCCTGTGCGATCTCTGTGATGATTTGATTCTCTTCATCATTGAAGTCAATGCAAAGATATGCACCGATCTTGAAATATAGATTGATCTTGTCAATTAGTTTGAGATCATTTACTGACTCATCATTTACATCAAAGAAGTTGTTAGCATGTAGTTCTTCATATGCTTTATAAAAGTCTTTGTTCAACCCTGCAAATCTTTGCTTCATCAACTTCTCAATGCGAGCATCCTCTACCACATTTACATAGTCCATAGGCAAGTCTTTATACTTGTCTTCTTTGTTCCAGTATCTTAGTGGTGTGTGTAGTGCATGACCAACTTCATGAGCAACAAGCATGTCATAAACATAGTTGCTGTCTGTCTCCCATTGAGGTAGAGTAAGAACTCTACGATCAATGTCAAATGATGCTGTGTCAACTGCCTTATGCTCAATGATAAGGTTCTCTGTTGCGAGTAGTTTGGCAAGATTGCCTTTGATTTCTATGTTGACTGGCATTGGATTCGGTGTATATACTATCCATTATACACATAGGATTCAGTATATACAACCTATTGTGCCACTAATCTATTCGTACACACTTATATCCGTCACAACTAAAATGATTTGCCCTCTCTCGGATAGTCCATGATTCTTTTCTCAATTGTGTGCGATACTGCAAGTTGCTTTCTTTTGCTCTCGACTTGTCTAGTTGCATGTTGAGTTTGACATCCTTCTTTGAGTGATGTTGCCAATTTGGAATGTTCATAGGTCTCCAATACTCTAATATTATATAGTTGGGAAACACACACATTTACTGCTCTTGGTCGTATATCTTTACCTGTTATACACTCAATAGTAATGGTCATGTAACCACCTGATACAAATGCCACAACACCACACTCAGGTGGACTTGGTTGCATCTGACCATTGAGACATAGGTAGAACTCAACACAGTCTCCAACACGAAAATCTCCCTCTTGCCAACGTGGTGTGAGATCATGATTACCGTAGTTCTCAGGGCGTGGTGGATGCGGTATTCCCATGTATGTGATACAATAGATAATATCTATATTACCACGAAATCAATGAATGTGTTATGGGGTTATAAACATTATGGAAAGTGTTATTTCACGAGTCTATTCAGATATAATCGTAAACCTGTAGTGCAAATGCAATTGGGTGGTACATATATTTCACACAAGTGGGAATATCATGGTCAAGATCAACATTTTATAAAGTATTCAAGATTTACTGACGAGGATAATATTACACAAAACACACGAGTAGATACAATATCAAGTGAGGAATTATTAGTTACTGATACAGACATAGGAATCAGAATTATTGAAGTTGTAACAGAGGACTGGTGGGGTCATGGCAAAAAAACACAACCATTTCTATTAGGTAAAAAAATAGATGTAGATACAGAATCAAAAAGAAAATTGTATCCAATATATTCAGATCATGGAAGTAAGTGGTCAGATCATTTTTTCAATGATTTATGCACATGTGATTTATTTGTACCAAGTCCACACAATTCAATGTGGTATGAACCATTTATAAATCATTTCAAAAAAAGCACTAATTTATTTCCATACAAGAGTGATGTATTAGATGTTTGTATTCAACGAGTCAATATGTTCGATACTGAAACTACTAATAAGTATATGAACACGAATGTAAAGGACGTAGAGGACGCATATAATACAAACAAAGAATTAGTGTTTAGTCATCTTGATTTTTTTATAAAAAATAGTAGGGATGTTGAGAGCAAACTTAGAGAACATCAAATACCTTATGAACTTATTGATCTTGACACACATAATCCAAAAGATTTAGTTGACGAAGAAATACCACGAAGGCATGGCGAGGTAGTGCCTGTATCACGAGATAACGAGAGATATAAATTAGCAACACGAATTGCAAAAGAATATATAAAAACACGAGGGTTGACTGATTTGAGACTCTCTGGTAGAATACACGATAAGATCTAAAAATTATGTACAAAAACAAGACTATTGCATGTGTAATTCCATCACGAATGTCATCATCAAGATTTCCAAATAAACCTCTAGCAAAAATATGTGGTAGAGAACTTATACTCAGAGTTTTAGATGCTGCTAAGAAATGTAAGTACTTTGATACTATTATTGTTGCTACAGAAGATCAAATTATAAAAGACCTTGTTGATAAAGAAGAAGATTGTATCAGTATAATTACAGGCAAGCATTATACATGCAATCATAGGGTATCAGAGATTGCATCTGACTTGAAATGTGATTATGTTTTTACACTTCAAGGAGACGAACCTCTAACTGACCCAAATCACTTAGAATATATTATTGAATATGGTATTGATAACGAATATGATATGGTACAACCTATGAGAGAAACTTTAGAAGGAGATACTGATGACCCTGATGTAGTACAATTGATTATAAACAATGGCAAAGTATTATATCTCAATAGAACACCCGAAGTTGTGACTGAAAACGTATATCCACAATTAGGATACTATTTTTATAAACGAGAGGTCATTGATGATTATAAAAATCTTGACATGTCATTTGTCAAATATTGGAAGGGATTAGATACCATAGCGTTCTGTGGTAAGTATGATGTTATGCCATTACTTCTTCCTAATTGTGGTAAACAGCAGGGTATAGATAGACCAGAGCATATCGAAATTGTAGAAAAAGCATTGAATGAAATGTAGTTATTTTAGTGCAGAGAGATCAGGTAAAGTTCATTACCATTACTCAGCACTTATGAATAATAAAAGTGTAGCAAGACCGAAGGAAAATTGTGGAGTAGCATGTACGATTTTTATGCCTTCAAATAATACTATACAATGGTTTTGGGTAGATAAAGACGAAAAACTAAGATGGTTGAGAGAGCATAGAAATTATCACGATATTGATTGGTTAGGCACTATAAATGACCATAAGTTAGGAATGAAAGAAAATAATAAAAGTAAACATTGGTTAGCACGAGGATATTGTCATGATTACTCTAAAGAGATTCACGACAATTGTATGTGGTTATCAAATGAATATCATAAAGTATTCAATAAATTTTTTGAATGTGATCACTTATTACATCCAGACATGTTATTGGGATATTGGGGATATACAAAAGCAGACAAGAAAGGATTGAATTTGAGTGAGTGTCTACTGAATAATATAAGACCTATGGATGTTGATTTAGATTACTCAATAGATCAAATGAAAAAAAGAAAAAATGTGATAGTATATAAAGAAGATATAAGAAGAATGGCAAGATCATGGTTTCTTGGTGGTGGTATGATGCTTGATATGGATGAAGAAACTTATTATAATAATATATCTCTTAGAATAAATGAAGCGAGAATATATCCTACATGCATGCAAATAGCATTAGACAGATTCAATATACCATATGAAATGTGGAGTCTTGACAAGGGAGATTATAGTATATTTGGTTTCAACAATAATCTTGATAGATATGTGACCGAGGAGACTGACACCATACTCAAAACAAAACACCATCATAAGATAGAAGGTTGGATAGATAGGTATATCTGGGAATTCAATGAAGTATAGTTATTTTTCACCTGGTAAAGCAGGTAAACATCTTATCAGAGAGATGTTTTGGCATAATAATAAAACACATTGCCTTTTTTGTTGTGGTCATCCACCAATATATGCAGTGATGAGTGTGCCAGCAGGAAAATCATTTGATTTTGATTGGTATTGGGAAGATGATAATACTGGAGAGTTGGTTCATACCACTCACTCAGAATATAGTGATATAAGATTCAATCCTTTTTATAGGGAGACGTGGTATCCTAAACCTACAAATGGTCGTTATACCATAAAGGAACTACTAAAACCAAAAAACAATAAAATTACAGGTACATCAGGCAGCACTCGCTGCACGGGTGATTTTCATAAATGCTTCAAACATGCGTTTGACATGGATATAATAGTAAATCCACTTGTTATGTTAGGATACGGAGGAAATCTTGGTACTGGTAAACTTGGAGAACTTTTGAGAAACCATGATCCAAATTTAGTGAACATTCCTACTGAATATGTGGTTGATGAACTAAACAAGAGAAAGAATATAGTTACACATAAAGAAGATATAAGAGAACTAGCAAGAAATCTTTTTATAGGTCTTGGTCACTTACCTTATAAAAACCCGAATGTACTATACACAAATACGACAGAAAAATACATCCAGCAGGTGACAAAATTAATCAATGAACATAGACAATTTGAGAAAGATATTATAACTTGTCTTGATTATTATAATATATCGTACGATATATTCAATTTAGACAAAGATGATTACAACCAACGTTTCAATCTGGATCAGACTTTTACAAAACAACAAGATACCATGCACATATATGAGGAATTTATAGAACCCATTGAAGTTATAGAAGGTTGGATAGACAATTATATAAAAGAGAATCCATGAAATATACTTACTTCTCAACAATAAAGTCTGGTAAACATTTGATGAGAAGTCTATTTTGGTATAATAATAGAAGTACATGTATAATGTCACAAAGTAGTCCACTATGGGCAGCGTTATCAAAACCAATAGGAAAATTATATAAGTTAGAATGGTTTTGGTGTGATAAGGAAAACAAATTACAAACTCATAATCATTTTTTAGATGTAACTGATAAACTTTTTTCTTCACATTATAGTGAATATTGGTATCCAATCAAAGATCATAGAGGATATAACTATTTGCCTTATGACGAGTGGGTGACACATGAAAATTTTTGGGAGTGTCTTGATAGTATAATAGAGAGCGATATAATAACAAATCCCTTTCAATTATTAGGTTATACAGGTAAAGATATTCACAAGTTGCTCCAGCAGGTGAAAAATAATTCACCGTCTATAAAACCACATCCTGATATAATACAACAACTACGAAAACGTAAGAGTATAGTAGCATACAAAGAAGATATAGAACATTTGGCATTCAATATTTTTTCGCTGGTAGGTTCATTTTCAGATCCAGTGAAAACAATAAATCAAGTGAGGGAATTTCAAAAATACATGCCTATCTTTCTAGATAAACACGACATACCATATGAAATGTTTTCCTTAGATAATGGAGACTATGCTGAAACTTTTGAACTAAATAAAGTGCTGCAAAGAGATAGCACACAAACCATTTGGAACAGTACATTTCCAAATGATGGTACACTTGATGTAAAAAAACAAGTCAGTGATTACATGGTAAATTACCCATGAATATGCTAGAATATAATCAACAGAAGAATTTTATGCTTGATGTAAATTTGAAACACTTCCCATCTAAACTTCACAAGGCAAGGAGTGTTGCACTTTTTGGTAATGGTGGTAATCTTGCTGTGGCACAGCACATGGCATCAGATATATTCAGACATACAGGTAAGTTTTGTTTTGCACCTGATTCAGTCAACACCACAGCACTAGCAGACAAATCAGATTGGAAAGTTCCATGGATGCAGTATGCGAAACATGCTGATCTTGTCATAGGTATCACTTGTAGAAAACATGCAGGTGTATCAGATGCACTATTGAGTCTGAGACAAGAAAGGGTACAAGACACAATTGATACTCTACTCATTTGTCCAGAACAACACGAAACTCTTGACACTCTTGTCATACCTGCACGAAGTTACCATGAGTTTGAGTGCAATGCCATGTGGACTATCTACATGATGATGGAGCAAATTGGTGTAGATCTACCAAACTTACCACACATAAATGACTGAATTCAATGATATAACATATCAAAGGGATGACATATATTGCTTTGATATTGATGGCACCTTGTGTGATACACCACCTAATGTTTATCCATGGAATGGTGCTATACCACGAATGAGTAGAATAAAAAAAGTAAATGAATTATATGATAAAGGTGCAACCATATATCTTATGACTGCACGAGGATTTATTCATAGTAATACTATACACGATAATATTTCAGATGCACAAAGTGAAGCAGATAATTTTGCACGAAATAAGACTGAAGCACAACTCACGAAGTGGGGAGTCAAGTATCACAAATTATATTTTGGTAAACCTAGAGCAGTGACATATGTGGATGATCGTGGTGTAAGTGATTACGAGTTTTTTCAAGATTAGATAACCACTCATATGATCTTTGATATTCAGGATTATATGTGAATTTTTGATGTGTCTCTAGATATCCTTGACTCATCATATCATCATGTAACTCTTCTGGAGACTTGAGTGCATCTAAACCAAGCATCAACGAAGTAAGATTCTCTCTCACATTTTTGTGAATACCATTCCAATTACGAGTCCACTCAAAGAATACTTTTTGATCTTCAGTCAACCAATTATATCCCCACTTCAACCAGTGTATAACTAAGTTATTTTCTCTCTCCATTTCTTCCATTGTTTTAGTACGATACTGTTCTAACTTATCATAAACGAATACTTTTTTATCTAAAAACTCAGCATAATATATGTCAGTGCCAGGCCAAGGGATGTAAATATGTTCATGTCTAAGAAAATAGTGTGATAATTTTTCTTGTCTCACCCAAGGATCTACCAATTGAACGAACTTACTATCTTTTGGTAAGATAAGTTTATCCCAATGTTTCCATATATCACATGTCCTCCATGGTAGTAAAAAAGTACGGGGACTGGGTGAGTTATCAATTAGATTTTGTACACTTTCATACTCATCCTCTCTTATAGTACATTGATCATCTCTTGGTAAGAAGAATAAAGATCCCTCTGGGTTGAAATCATTACTGCTGGCAACACGCCCCAATTCCCACAGGAAAGGTGCTGTACCATAATATGCCTTAGTTTCGCCAAATTTTGCTGAATTTATTTTTTCTGCATGTCTTTTTGACCATGCGTAAACCATATTACTATTGAAACACCCTGTTTTGGTGTACATGTGATCATACCTACCTATCGCTTCACGACAAACACCTGGTAGAATGCCAAATAAAAACGAGGTATTGGGTGATAAACCCAAATACCTCGCCATTGTATGATGCCACTTATCTGATTTATCAGCGTACATTATATAATAACTATTGTATTATATATTATACCTGTCCGAAGTATCCTCCGCCATTATGTAACCCTGCATCAGTCGCTTTTCTTGAGAACCCTTGGAACTCTGATTTTTCCACGAGTATTGTATCAACTTCTTCGTCTGTCAATATACCTTTCTCAAGCAATAACTGTACCAAACCTTCATTTGATACCTCTGTCTTATCTTCATACCATGGTGTCCATAACTCATGATGTTCATATTCTGCTATCTCTCCGTATGCTCCGTCTATCGCCTGTGTATACAAATATCTTGAGTGCTCAACATCTGTATCTGTTGGAGATGCTGTGTATGGTAACCATTCCTCGTCTAATGGTGCAAAATCAACCTCTAGGTCGATCATATTCTTATTAGGATTTGCCCACTTAGGGTTCCTTGCTCTTACTACTTCGTAACTTGTGTCTGCCATTGTTTTTTAGGAATAACGTAACCAGAGTGTTGATGAGTATGCTACAGTTGTGTTGACTGTAATAGAACCGAGGTTCACGTTGACTGCAACGTTACCAGCAACTGATAAATCATCTGTTGCAATGGTTCCTGTGTTACCAGTTATGGTAAGATCATCAGTAGCGACGTTACCTGCAACTGATAAATCATCTGTCGCTAAACTTACTGAACCTGAACCTGAACCACTGATTGTATCATCAGTTCCATATGTTGATCTTGGAGTTGCCTGTACAAGTGAGAAAGTTTTACCTCCTTGTACGTTACCAGTCACGTTCACGTTCACGTTAGCACTAAGATCACTTTGAACATTACCACCTGATATTGCTAAGTCGGAGGTTGGGTTTACTGATACAGTTGCTGTTGTATCACCTTGAATATTACCACCTTGTAATGACCCTGATCCAGCTGCTGATCCACCAACTGTACCTGAGTTTGTCAGTGCTGCACCTGAGTCATATCCCATACATCTCCAGTTTCCTGAAGGTGTGGTATTATGAACACGTCCTGTAGCATCTGAGTATCTGAGACTTGAACCTGCTAATGTATCACCAGGTGCATATTGAGTGTTACCACTCGATTGTTGCATGAAAGCATAACTTCCAATTGTACCGACGTTAGCATTGGCATTCAACGTACTATAAGTGACAGACGATTCGTTTATCGAATTCAATCTACCACTTGAGTCAATATTGATTACGGGAATGGCGTTGCCAGAACCATAGTTGCCAGCTGAGACATCCGTAGTAACATTTAGATTGGCAGCATTACCGTGAAAAGCCATTGATTACTATTCTCCTTCTTGGTTATTTATAATGTTTATACTTGTTCAAGTACGAAGCGAAACTTCTTACCAGAACGCTTGTTCATAATGAATAGATCATCCTCACCCTCTTCGATTGTGTAATGACCCCATGACCCATCGATTGTGTTTCCTCCACGATGCTCGTTAGATAAGTGAAGGTCACCTGTTCTCACGTCGTCAGCATACACATTTGCCCATCTAACTGAGTCTGTACCCAAGTCATAAGTTGAGTCTGCCTCTGGTGTTATCTGCCTTGCAGTCAGTGTTGCAGTAATACCATCTGCAGTGTCTGATCTTAGGAAAGATGCAGAACTTACACCGTCAAGAGTATCAGCATCTAGTCCTGATCCAGAACCATCAACTGTCTTGATCAATGTCAAGATCTCTGATGCTGTTTGATCTGCAGTAGCACTTGCTTCGATACCATCTAACTTACTATGATCTGCAGTGGTGAAGTTTTCGTCAGTTTGAGATGCTACAGTAAAGTCTAAAGTACCATCACTATCCTGATATGCTACCGTAATACCTGATTCAGTGTTACTTGATACCATGGCACCCACGATATCCTGAACTTGCTCATTGGTAAGAGTTGCTGTTATATAACCAGCACCATTAGTTATAGCATTATTGTTTAGTGATATATTTGCTGAACCATCGAATGATACACCTGCGATTGTCCTTGCTGAAGCAAGTATGGTTGCAGTTGCAGCGTTACCAGAGCAAGCAGCAGATGTACCTGAACTTGTGATGTACCCTGCACCGTTAGTGATAGCATTGTTGTTCAAAGATATATTGGCAGTGCCATCGAATGATACACCTCCAATTGTTCTTGCGTTTGCTAATGCAGTAGCAGTGGCAGCATTACCAGAACAAGATCCAGATGACCCTGATGTATTACCAGTTACGTTACCTGTAAGAGCACCCACAAATGTGGTGGTTGTTAGTGTATTACTGCTTGGATTGAATGATAAACCTGTATCGGACTCTAATCCCTGTGTTCCAGTGGCACCATCCACAAATACAGGGTAGACAGTCTCGTCTGTGCTATTGTTAGCAGTGATAGTTGAGCTCGATGCTAATGTAGCAGTTGCAGCGTTTCCTGAACATGCTGCTGATGTGCCAGAACTTGTGATGTACCCTGCACCGTTAGTGATAGCATTGTTGTTCAGTGATATGTTCGATGTACCATCAAACGATACACCTGCGATTGTTCTTGCAGAAGCAAGTGCGGTGGCAGTTGCTGCATTACCAGTACATGACCCTGCTGAACCCGATGTATTACCAGTAACATCACCAGTAACATCACCTGTTAGATTACCAACAAATGCTCCTGATGATAATGTGATACCTGCAGCAGCAAATGTTGCAAGCGTTGACCCGTCAATTGCTGCTATGATACTACCAGTACCACTGTCATCGACAGTCATACTTGAGTTTCCTTCAGATATAGCAGTGCTGTCAATCGATGCGGTTGATGTTCCTGTTATCTGACCTTGAGCATTGACAGTTATAACAGGTATTGCACTACCAGATCCAATTGTTGCTGCTGTCACACCAGTGTTAGCTAACTTGCTGCTCGCAATAGAACCTGCAAGTTGAGCATTTGTTATGGTACCACTTAGACTACTTGTTGGATAGTTTGTAGCATCACTCAAGTCAAATGCTGGAGTAGCGTCAGTTCCACCTAATGATAGTGATATACCACCATAAGATACTGTACTGTTTGATAACTTAGAATTACCAATCGAACCTGCTAACTTACTCGCTGCGATAGACCCTGCTAACTGAGCGTTAGTTATGGTACCACTAAGACTACTTGTAGGATAGTTTGTAGCATCAGAAAGATCGAATGCTGGAGTAGCATCTGTTCCACCTAATGATAGACTTATACCACCATAAGATACTGTGCTGTTTGCTAGGTTAGCATTTGTGATTGCTGTTCCGTTCCAAACACCTGTCGCTATAGTACCAACACTTGTTAGTGATGACGCTACAACTGAACTACCAAGAGTAGTGGCATTCAGTATAGAAGTATTGTTTATCTTATATGCCTTACCACTCGCAAGGTTCATGTTCTCTGAT
>Ga0163179_10003190_pt1 | contig 11197 bp, 2 predicted proteins | sample AtlANTMetagenome_FD_109643 | JGI IMG/M metagenome (GOLD analysis project Ga0163179, IMG submission 109643) | Marine eukaryotic phytoplankton communities from the Atlantic Ocean - Atlantic ANT 2 Metagenome | ecosystem: Environmental > Aquatic > Marine > Oceanic | place: North Atlantic Ocean... | reverse complement strand
TAATGCTGCACCACCACTAACTAATATGCTTGTAGAATTTAAAGCAGTTCCGGCTTCTACCCTTATTTTTCCTGGTGTTGCTGATAATGTACCATCATCCTGTACATAATATTTTTTACCTACTTGTAGTAATCCAGATTGGTTGGTATCTATAGAACTAAAAATAGTAATTGCTGCGGTATCGTTATTTGCGTAATCAGCTTCAGAAAATCCAAGAAAATTATTTGCTGTTAAATTACTAGTAGTACCATGAACTTTAGTTGCTTTTGCAACACCTTTAGCTATATTATAATTGTTACCAGTATCTTTTGGATAAACAAATATATGATGTGTAAGACCTGCTGCCCAGAAATGTTCACTATTGTATTCGGTGTATAAACCACCTTCATACTCAATAGGAGTGGTATTTATTTGACTAATAAAAGCAACATTTATGGATGTGCTTGAAAGTATTTCTAGTTTAGCTACATAAGGATAATCAAAAGAAGGATTAGTACCCTTTGCATAATAAAGATAAATGTGTTTTGTTATTGGGTCGTAACCTAAACTGCCCCATTTAATCTCAGCAGTACTAACACCATAACTAATTTCACTACTTGCAGATATAGTGTTGCCAGAAATGGTTAACAGTCTCATTAGCACTCCATTACCTGTTGTGTACATTGCTATGAACATATTTTTATCTGGATTATATTCCAACATACCAGTATTGCTATTATTAAGAGCAACACCTATATTACCATAATATGATGCAGTCGGAGTTGTACCACTAACGCTTACTCCTAATGCTACTAAATCATCATAATAATCGACTCCATCATCATCATAATATGTGACTATAAAAGAAGTCGTAGCATCAGCAACAACTGATAATGACCTTCTTGCTTCTTCTTGTCCAGCTGTGTTTGCACGAAGTGTTACTACACTTCCAGCAGAAATACTGTCACCACTACCTGTTAAAACTTGCCCTTCAAGATCCCAGTGGTTATTCGGATCACCACCATTCTCTTCAGTATAAACTAATAAAAACTTATTAATACCAGTGTTATAATCAAAAGACATCATCTTTTTTTGATTATTTGAATTACTAATATTAGTATTTTCAGTCCCAAAAGTAAGTGTGTTTCCTCCGTCAGAACTATGAATATATTTACCTCTTAAAAAATAGTTATGGTCACCGTTGTTATCATAATTATAATAAACCCATATACATAAAACTTTTTTAAGATCAGGATCATAACAGAGATTAAACGCCTGAGCCTGACTACTACTTGAAGTGGAACTTACGACGGTATATTCATCTCCAAAAGTTATTTCTCCGCTACTAGAGACAGTTGCTGCTCTAGCTTTAAGTTCCATCGGATATTCGTTAATATTACCTGTATGTCGCATATAAACAACTACAAAATAATCACCATCAGGTACATGTATAATTCTTCCCCCTCTAAATCTATTTGTATCTACAAAAAGATTTTCAGCACCATCAGTATTTAAAGTTGTATCTAAAATAGCAACCTTAGAAACTGTTCCGTCACTATTAAGAACGACAGGATCACCAGCAGATATGGCACCACTAGCCATAGCCGTAATTGATCCAGATGTTTTTGAACTAACATTTACCCAAGCACAATCTTTTCTTATCTTTAATCCCATAATTTATATCTTTTTTGTATTTTATTTATTAACTAAAAGGTATACTCCATCCGTCAGTATTGAATGAAGAAGGGGGTAAATCACCTAATACTCCACCACCATTAATCAATAAGGTTGTAGAATTTAAAGCAATTCCGGCTTCTACCCTTATATTTCCTGGTGTTGTTGATAATGTACCATCACCCTTTACGTAATATTTTTGACCTGTTATTAATCCAGATTGATTCGTAATTACAGAACCAACAATACTAATTGTTGCGGTATCGGTATTTGCGTAATCGGCTTCAGAAAATCCAAAAAAATTAGTTGTTGTCAGATTGGATATTGTTGTTAGTGGTACTGAGTTTTGTATCTTTACTGCTTTAGTTGAACCCGGATCATAAGAGGCACTATTATTTCTAAAAACACATAAATGATGTGTTTTTCCTACTGCTGCAAATCTGGTCATGCCAGAAAAAGTACCTGATTGAGCACCTACAACCGACAATGATGGGTAGTATGATGCCACAGCACCTATAAAATAAGTCGTTTTAGTGCCTATAAGTGGATCAGTTGGAAAATTACATGTACTACTAGAAGGAGTAATTGTTGTTACATCATTTCCATCATCAAGAGATTGAAGACCACCATGAACAGCAGTAGCATCCCAAGAACCGTACACAGCAGAATATTGAATATCACTATAACTTTGATGTTGATAATTATAACTATTGAGAGTGGAACTTGTATTACTGCTATAATTACAATTTCCCACACCAGATCCATCAGTAGGAAGTTTGTAAATTGTTATCTCACTACCAGAACCATCAGAATTTATCCATATATTATCATTAGAATCGATAGTTATTTTTGATAGAGATCCAGATAATGTTTTTGCAAAAATAACAGATCCATCAACAGGATTTATCTTTAGAAGTGTTCCATTTGATTGTATAGCATAAAGATTTTTCGAAGAATCTAATGCCATATCGATGATGTGTTCTGAATTAGTATAACTTCCTGATGAAGTATCACTTCTCCTCCACCAGATTGTACCCTGATTAGTTGTAGTTGTATTATAATTATCCACTCTGGTTATCATGCCATAACCAGATCCATCCATTCCACCAATATATGTTCTATTGTTAACAGTATCTTTTACAATACATCTTGCCATACCACCACCATAAAATCTATAACTGTTAGTAAATCCAGCACCAGCATTGATTATCCAAAAGGTATTACCTCCTTTTGTGTTGCTACCACATAGATACATGTCTCCACCAGTAAGAGAACAACCACGCCATTGAATAGATGCTCCACTACTAGAATCATTGACAACATTATAATATCCTGATGAATAAGTACCATTAGAAGTAGAAATGTCAAATTTAGTATTTGAACCAGCAATTCTTATAGTACTATCATTAACAAGTTGGATACGTCCACCATTAGTAATGAACTCATTACTACTCATACTATTTCCATTAACCCAATTAGTTCTAGTTGACCATTGAAGATCAAGGTCGGAATTATACTTATTACATATTCCAAAACCAGCAGTAACATAAACATTATCTGAAGAATCAGAAACTATACCAGTAAATGGGGCTTGGTTTCCATATGTTGATGCAGGATCGTATTGTATTGATTTTGTTAAATCACCAGAACTAGATATCTTATAAATGAAACCCTCAATCGCATTAGTAGGATTAGGGGCAGCCAATTTAATGCCACCACAAACAAAAATATTACCTTCAGAATCAACAGTATGATCATATACTGTTACATCACCACCGTCAGGATGGGTAATAGTATTCCTCCAATAAGGTTCAGTAATACTATCGATTGATATCTTGTTTATTATTAAATTATTAGTTTGAGTATGTGACCAGTGAGTATAAACATCTTTCAGATATGGGTCATAAACCAACGATGCGTAGTCTTTAAGGCTACCAGCAGGATAGGAACCTGGGTCATATACGGTATACTGAGCACTATAAGAAATGGAATTGCCAGAAAGAGTCAACACTGCTATAAGTATGTCAGGTGGTTCAGTTGCACCAGTTCCTAGTTTTTTACCATGAAAGATGTAGACAAACTTTCCTTTTTCCTCATGAAAGACACAAAGATTAACCCAAGGATCAACGTCATCAACATACTCAGTTAAGTAAGTAACATTACCAACGTCCAAAGTTGTACCATCAACATCTATTCCATATAAAGCTCTTCTTGTATCATCTGTATGATACGCTCCAGTACCAGATGCCTCGTTGTGCATGGCTATAAAACCACTTGTATTATCAGATACAATACTAACACCTTGGGTTGGATTAATAGCACTGTATATTTCTGTTGCACTTGAAAAACTTACTTTGCCTCCAGCAAAACTAGTATTAAGAATTGGAGTACCCAATCTAACTTCCAATTTATATGGACTCGTCGAATTATTCACATAAGTAATCATAAATTTCTTAATTCCTTTATTATAATCTATAGCTAGTGATCTAATATTATAATCAGCAACTAGTACATCATTTCCAAAGCTTAAATTTGTACCATCAGTACTCCATACATATTTTGTATATGATTTGTTGTTATCTCCCAGATAAAAAACCAACACAGCATCATAATTCTGATAATTATCATCTGTACTATCAGGATCATAAACAAGGGTAAATTCATCACAATCCTCCCCCGTAGATGAGGAGGTTGTCGTATTTTCCGAATCAAATTCATATTCGGGTCCGTAAGTTATTGTTCCAGAATCATCTACAGTTGCTGCTCTTACTCTTAAAAAATCTTTATCAGCATCTCCCGAAACATTAGCCACATAACAGATAATATAATAATCACCATCGGGAACGTATGCTATACGTGCCCCACGAAATTGTAAATCATTACTAAATTTAGTAGTAAAAGTTTCTTCACTACCAGTTATAACTGGAGAAGGTAATTCAGTGTAGCTTTCTGCTGTAACTTCACTTTTAACCTTAGAAACAGTTCCGTCACTATTAAGGATAACAGGATCACCAGCAGATAAGGCACCATTGGCAGTAGCTTTAACTAACCCACCTGCCCTTGAACCAATATTTACCCAAGCACCACCTTTTCTTACCTTTAATGCCATAATTTATATCTTTTTTGTGTTTTATTTATTCTATATCCCATCCTTGAGTAGTGAATGGAGGAGGAGCTCCAGTACCTAATAATGCACCACCACTAACTAACATGGTTGTAGAATTTAAAGCAATTCCCGCTTCTACTTTTGGATTTCCTGCTGTTGTTGATAATGTACCATCCGGTTGAATATAATATTTTTGACCTACTGTCAATCCAGATTGGTTGGTATCTATAGAACCAATAACGTTAATTCTTGCGGTATCATTAGATGCATAAGAGGATTCAGAAAATCCAATATAATTATTTGCTGTCAGGTTGCTGTCAGAATCTGGATATAATGGAGTAATTTTTATTGCACCTCTAGCACCATGACCACTTTGACCGGTACTATTACCCTGTCCTTTACCACCACCTCCTCCATACTCTCCACCATCTCCACCACGATCATCTGTTGTTTCACCTCCAGAATCAGGTTCTGATCCTTGTCTTTCTCCTCCAGCATCTCCATCCTCACCACCTGATCCACCTTCACCACCATAACCACCTTCTTCACCAACTGCTCCACCTTCACCATCAGCTCCTTTACCAGAAAGCCCAGTACCACCTCCACCAGCACCAGCACCGTCAGATCCACCAAGATTACTATAAAAACTATCGGCACCACCACCGCCAGCAGCACCACTACCAACTGCAGCATCTTCACCATCCCGGTTATTATCGTTCCCATCATATGTACTACCACCATCCCCACCTTTTCCATCATATCCACCAGCTCCACCACCACCAGGACAAGCATTAACAAATGCATCATAGTGTTGGACTCCACCATCTCCACCATCTCCACCACCAGATCCAACATATGTACCACCTTCACCATTATAAGACTGTTCTCCACCTGCTTCACCACCTTCACCCATTACAAGTAGGGTTCCATTTGAATCCTTTATCCAAGTGTCAGCACCACTATATGCATCAGAAGGAGTACCATGAGGACCAGAAGAAGCATCTCCACCATATCCACCAGCACCAGCTTGAATATCAAATACATCATTAAGCTTTACAGGTATAATACGATGACCCAATCCACCTGCACCACCACCAGTTCCTCTATAGAGAGTGGGGCCTGGTGCTGCACCACCTCCTCCACCACCAATACAAACAACTGATATACTGGTTATATCTGGATTGGTATTAGTCCACTCAGAAGTATTAACATCAGAACCCGGTGTCACACCATTATAAGGAGTAGATGGTCCTTCTAAAACAGTTGAAGTAGCAGTAGGTTTAAAAACCTTAGAAACAGTTCCGTCACTGTTAAGAACGACAGGATCACCAGCAGATAAGGCACCATTGGCATAAGCTTTAACTGCTCCAGAATCTTCTGGATCAATATTTACCCAAGCACCACCTTTTCTTATCTTTAATACCATAATTTATGCAAGTTTTTTGAATGAAAAAGAACTTACAATCATATCAGTTGCTCCCTTAAATAACATATTATACTCACTATAAGCAGTAAATCTAATTTTTTGTAAAGAAGTATCAGTAATCGTAAGTTGAACTGATCCAAGTATTACTGGATGAGGGTCATTCCAATCTGTCCAAGCGTTAGAGCTAGCTATTTTAGAATAAGAAGAATTATCAGTTGTTAATTGCATGAATAGTTGCATACGCCTGGACATATCTCCTGATGCTGGTGTTACTGTATGACTAAAGGACAAATTGGCCGATACTTCCCATGTTCCTGTACTTGGAAATGTAAAGACTCCAGTACTATATGACATACCTGTTCCTTGTTTGGCAAACAATGCATTTTGAGTAGTAGTACATCTTGCAATATTAACACCGAATGAGCCACCACCAAGTATATCATTGGCACCCTCCCATTTAAGACCAGTACTACTATCAGCAGTTATAGTCCATAAATCAATTTCTGGAAGATTAGATATGTTAGATGAACCACCACCATCACTGGGATCATACCAAATATCTCCATCACAAACATCACTTCCAGTAGGTTCATCGGTTTGAATATACTTATTACCATAAGCATTACTTGTAGATCCTATACCAATTATATTATTACTAGTTACTGATATTGGGTCTGAACAACTTCTTTCGGTGGTTCCTTCTGAATATTGTGCTATTGAGACTGCAGATCCACCACCACCACTACCTCCTCCTGCTGTAGTTGTATTAGAAGTATCATAATAATCAGGTGTAATTAATAAAGATGTTGATGAAATTGCCTTTCCAGCCACAACGCCAAAACTTCCTTTATCAAGTCCAATAGTTCCATCATCCTGTACATAATATGTTTCACCTACTGTTAATCCAGATAGAGTTGTTGTTTTTCCTATAACATCTACAGTTACTGTTTCACCATCATTTTTAGTAGCAGTTGGAAATCCGAGGAAATTATCTTTAGTTAAATTTGTTGTTTCTGTTTGTGTTACATATGATCTTCCATCCCATACTCCACCTTCAGCAAGAGTATCCTTAGCTCGATAAACTGCTACTACTTTCCCATCATTTACCTTTACTGGATAAGTAAATTCAGGGCCTCCTTGAGGTGCCCCAATCGATCCCCAATTAGGGAAATCACCAGTACTTCCACTACTAAGAAGCCATGTTATTGCAGTTCTTGTGTCATTATATGTCCCAATAGCCTGTCTACCATTTGTGCTGTGACCATAATAAATTAAAATTTGACCTATATCTGTAATCACAACTCTCGGAGGTTTATATGAAGGTTGATATGGATCATGTAGAGTTGTGGTAGTAAATCTACTCCAATAAACCGAACTAATATTACTACCAGAAACAGTGCAAACCGAAACTGTTCCCTCAGCTGATACAAATACAACTCTGTCATTAATAGGGTCATAAGCACCAGAAACGACGTAATCTTGGGTATCCCATTGCAGAACAGATTCTTCTCCGACAAAAACGTCTATTCCAGATCTTATACACACAACAGCCTTACTACCATCAGTATTTGGAAACCAAGACCCATTAGCCCAATAAATGACAAATTTATTAAGCGAAATTGGAACTATAACAACATTCTGGGCATCTATAGTGTGAGGGCTATTAAAGTAAGAAAGTGTTCCTTCAGTTGTATTATTTTGATTATCAACTTTCATAACCTTAACTGAACCACTTCCACCAGTATTTGCCACTGCCGAAGCATAATAATCAAAACCTCCCTCTTCTCCCAGATAAGCAATACTAGAATTATTTAAGTTTGATGGTACCGAACTAGTACCAAAATCAAATTCAGTTCCAAGTGTTATATCGTTACCTGCACCACTAATAGTAAAAGTCTTAGCCCAATGAGTCCATACACCACCTTGATGATTCAAATAAGAAACAACACCACCTCCCTTTCCGTTACTTACAACAGTACAGTTAGTTGACGGAGGAGTATTAAGATTGATATCAACCCATGTTGAATTCCAAGTTACATTCATACCTGAAACCGAACCGACTTGAAGCTTTATCCTGTTATTATATGTGTATGAAGGATCTGATGTATCAAGTTTCCAAGCTGCAATTACAACATTTTTGCTAGGATCCCAAGTCGCACTCTCTACTTCAGTTACCTGATTACCACCAGCTCCACCACCAGAAGGAACTGGAGTAGCGTCAAGAAAATAATCAAATGTCGAAGCCTGAGATCGTGCTACGCTTGTAATTGATTTAGCTAGTCCAGCATTAGTTAAAATTACAGGTTTATTAGCCTCAACAGTACCATCAGCAACAAGAGAAAGAGCTGATGTTGCTGTTGTTTTTTCTACCCATTCAAAACCAGTTGAATCACCATTTGTTGCTAATATATAATTATTATTGGTACTGTGATCTAAAAAACCAGTAGTATCTGTAGCAGTTTGAATTACTAATTTAGGGAACTCACCACTACCACCAGATAATGATGTTGCAGTACCAACTACATTACCCTCAACATTACCCTGAACATTACCCTGAACATTACCACTTATATTACCAGTAACAGAACCAACAGTGGTCACTGTGGTCACTGTGGTTGCAGCATTAACTGTACCACCTACATTACCACTAACACTTCCGACTGAACCACCTACATTACCACTAACACTTCCGACTGAACCAGTTACATTACCATTTAAAGTACCTTTAAAGGTAGTTGCTTCTACAGTACCATTAATACCATACATTGTAATGGCAATACCAACACTAGAAATACCACTTACATTTAAATTATCAATATTATCAATATTCTTACTATTACCATCTAAGTTTCCACCTAACTTAGGTGCAGTATCATCTTGAACTTTTTTTAAGAAACTAGATGATATTTCATCATCACCAATAGCATTTCCTTTCCAAGTACCATAATACTCAGTGGCACTTATAATACCAGTAGTACCATACATTGTAATGGCAATACCAACACTAGAAATACCACTTACATTTAATGAACCTAGTGTACCAACTGATGTGATATTAGTTTGTGCACCAGTTTGTAGTGTACCTGTTAAGTCATTACCAGAGAACGCAGTAGCACTTACAGTACCAGTAGATGGATTGTAAGTTAAATTACCATCCATTTCTAGTGAATGCTTACCATACTCATGTCCTGCATCCGCAACAAATGTAATTAAATTACTTTCATTCTCCTCTTCATTATCAGTAACGTATACCTGAGTAGCACTATCAGCATTACCTGTTACAGCACCAGTAAAAGTTCCATCAAATTTAGTAGCAGTAATAACACCAGCACTAGCAGTGATACCAGTTCCTATTTTAAGAGTATCAGTTACGGTAGCAATACCAGTTACCTTTAAATTCTTAATATTATCAATACTCTTACTATTACCATCCAAATCCCCACCTAACTGAGGCGTAGTATCACCGACTATATGAGTTACAACACCAACTAAAGACGTATAACGATACTTAGTAGCATTTGTTAAATCAAAGGCTGGAGTATTATTTGTAGAACCTAAATCTACTTCCACTCCACCATAAGAAACAGAATCATGTTCTAACTTATTATTAGGAATAGAACCTTCTAACTGAGTATTAGATATTGTTCCACTTAAATTAATGGTTTTTAAACTACCATCAAAAGTTGTAGCAGTTATAACACCAGCATTAGCAGTGATACCAGTTCCTACTTTAAGAGTAGTACCATCAAAAGTTGTAGCAGTAACAACACCAGCATTAGCAGTGATACCAGTTCCTACTTTAAGAGTAGTACCATATACAGTACCGACTGCTAATGTGGTAGTATTATTTGTAAGAGCATTAGCACCAGTAGGATTATCAGTTCCAATACCAACATCACCACCTGATGTGATGCGAACTCTCTCCACTTCATTAAGTGAAACTGCAAGTGTATCAGTTGCTGGTCTGAATATAGCTGCTCCTGTTTGTGGTGTTGATACATTACCAGAGAAATCAATATATGAATTGTTTATATTCAGACTTCCCTTAACAGTTATAGTATCAGAAGATGCATCACCTAATGTTGTATTTCCATTTACAGTTAAATCATCATTTATTGTTACACTTCCAGTAGGAGTAAGTGCTCCTGTAATTGGACCGTAAATCTGCCTGGCAGTAAGAATACCAACTGCTAATACTGCCTCATTAGCAGCAGAAACGGCATTAACACCAGTAGGATTATCAGTTCCGATACCAACATCACCACCTGATGTGATGCGAAGTGTTTCTTTTCCATCAGCCTCAAATTTGATATAACCACTTGGGTCTACATGTATATCTTCATTACCATCCTTCGTCATTAAATGAACACTACTACCTAAATCTGTAGCCTGTACTCCACTCTGTGTTCCGTTCTCAAATAATTTTGCTTTGGCATTTAATCCAAAATTTAAATCACCGTGAAATGTTCCTATTCCAGTATTATTAATGCGAAATCTTTCTGTACCTCCAATCTTCCAAACATATCCACGAGTTCCCATATCCCATATGAGTCCACCAGCAGCAGAACCACCTGCCCATTTAACATCTTTAACACTATCAAATGATAAGGTTAAACCTTGATTATTGTCACCATCAGAGTTCGCAAAATATGCAAGGTTTCCACCACTACCAAGATCTTTTTGAACAGAGAAAGGATAAGTAGTTTGAGTGAAATCATCTCCAATATTTACATTACCACCACTTGTGATGCGAAGTCTTTCTTCACCTGTAACGGTATCAACAGCAGCAGTTCTGAATATTATTCGTGTTGCTGCATTATAATCCTGAGATCCACCACCAAATTCTAATTGATTAACTGCATCTTCCTGTTGGAATTGCATATACATCACATCTTCTTCACCACTGTCGTGTGAAGGCATTAAGAATCTACCTAATTTATTATTAGAATTAGCAATAGTACCAGCTAATTTTAAGTATCCATCTGATGTAATGCGAAATCTTTCTGCAGTTT
>Ga0163179_10003188_pt1 | contig 11204 bp, 22 predicted proteins | sample AtlANTMetagenome_FD_109643 | JGI IMG/M metagenome (GOLD analysis project Ga0163179, IMG submission 109643) | Marine eukaryotic phytoplankton communities from the Atlantic Ocean - Atlantic ANT 2 Metagenome | ecosystem: Environmental > Aquatic > Marine > Oceanic | place: North Atlantic Ocean... | reverse complement strand
TTTCCACATCTAGGACAATTTTTAAAATTTTTCGGAAACGGTGGAGTGCACCATTGGCATAGCCTTTTTCTTACTTGAGTATAATAATAAGAAGGATATATTGGAGAAACTCTCATTTTACCACCCTCTTGGATCGTTAGGTCTCCAATCGGGATCATCGAATGGATCAATTTTTTTATCTTGGCTTTCTAATCGAGCTTTTCTTTCAATTTCTGACTTGACTTGACTAGATATAAGTTCAGATATTCTACGGTTTTCTTTAATTTTTTCTGACATATCTTTTGGAATATAGCAATCAGACTTATCGTCAAGCTTATTTGCATTAACGGTGAGACTGTCTATAACTTTCTTAACATCTTCTTCGCTAAGTGTAATGTTTAACACCTTACTTTCTCCATTCCCTCTAGGGTAATTGTGTACCCTGTTTTTCCATCATCACGATTTACCCTATTCCAATATCGGCCACAAGGGTTCCTCGGCCAACGGTATCTCCCACCAATCCAGCCTTTACAAAAGTAGGATGTATATTGCCCGCGCATTTCAGTACCATTAGTCCACTCTTTTCCATTATTCAAACACAGAGCTTTTCTAGCTTCTCCAGAAGTACACCCCGGGTTTTGAAAAATAAAATTACAAAGAAAATTAATGTTACTTCCCCAAGGAACTTGTACCTTGCCCATTTACTTATACTCCTTTGCTGACTACTTTTATATTATATCATACAAATATGATTTTTTTACTATTTTATTGAATCAATTTGATTTTTAATAAGTGATTCACTCCAGCCAACTGTCCCATATCTTAAAATCATTTCACGGTCAATGATTACATAAGTCGGCCAGCCTGAAACTGGATATCCAGTTTGTGCAGTGTTATCTATAATAGATCTGTCTGCGCCTAAAACATGGCCTGTGACCCCGTTAGCGTCAGCCCATCTTTGTAAGTCTTCTACCGAAGGAGGTTCGCCAAACTCGGTTTCAACAATTAAAGTTAGCCACTCTATATTTTCTCTTCCATATTGATTAACAATATCGTCAGACCTCTGTGACATACTTGCGCATGGTCCGCACCACATAGCTGCTAAATCTACTACAATAATTTTTCCATAAAAATCATAAAGCTCAACAGTATCATCGTTTTGATTTTTTAAAGAAAAGTTACAAGGATGGTCATCAATTGCTTGAGAGCACGAATCCCAAGTCAACCACGGCCTTTGATCAACAGTTTCTTCTGCAGTTTCTTTTGATTGTGGTTTATCATTACAGCCGCAACCTAAAAGTAAAGATAGAAAAGCATATTTAAGATACTTCATTTTTTTAATTCTCCATACAATAAATATGGACAATTTTAATTTTATTGAAAATCTTTACGATATTTGAATAATGCTCTTTCTTTTGCTTTGCATTCTAGTACAACATCTACATCTTCTCCAAAAGCTTCAAATGGAGTATAAAACCAAGTTGAATGAGATACCCTATTGGCTTTTGGGTCTTCATAATTTTTCTTTGAGTTTGAGTGGTGGCACTGCTGCTTGACATTACCCCAAGTATCTCTAGCTAAGTAAAAAGAATCATGGTAATCTAAATCTTGCGGTCCGAGAGCGTGATGGTGCGAATCGAAAACAATAGGAATACCAAGCCTTTTATAAACCCCATCATATAACATTTTAGTTGAAAACACGTTTGGTTTATCGTCGTTTTCTACTGTAAGTCGCGCCATCGTTGAATCTTTCAGATGCTTGGTAGCATTCCGACAAAATCTATCAAGAGCTTTGTCATGTTCTCCATAGGCTCCGCCAACGTGGATATTAATTTTAGCCCTTGGAGATCTAGGTAGCTCCATAATATCCATCATTTGAGCATGCTTGTTTAGTTCATTAGCGGCGTTGATGACTACTTTCTCCGTTGGGCTAGCTAAAACACAAAACTGTCCTGGGTGGAAACTAAGCCTTTGTCCGCCGTCTATTGCAATTTTTCCAGCTTCTTTCATAATAGAAGAAATGTCTTGATAGTCTGGAAGATCTTCAATTTCATATTCTGATACCCATGGAAATAAGCAGGAAGTCATTCTATAAACTGAGATATTATTCTGATTATTCCATTCAATAACTCTTCGCATTGCTTTTACATTTGATAGAGCTAGCTCACTAGCATAAGAAATCCCCTTGGCTAAAAAAGTTCTTCTAATCATGCTTCTATTGCATTGAACTTTTTCGTTTTCTTGAAGAGTCATGTTTATACAAGCATAGCCTAAGTTGATACCAGGTTCCATAAAAAAACCTCCATAGTTTATTTTATTATTTTATGAATAATGTACAGATATTATAAAGGAAGATGCTTACTAGCTACTACGCAGTTAAGATCCCGAGACGTCCCTCTGACGTCGTCAACAGTTTTAGAGAAAGTTTCGCCATTGTCTGTACTTTCATAGATATCGCCGCCGTCAGTGACGGCCATGAAAGTATACCCATCTGTTGCAATATCTCTAAAATGACTACCGGTGTATGTGGGGTTCGCCAAGTTACTTGTTGTTGTTCCATCGACATCAATTCTTGCTATTTGGCTTCTTCTATTGCAAACAATTACGACTCTCCCGGAAGCAGCTGCAATATTTGCCCTTGGTCCAGGGTCGTTATTTCCAGTGTTGGCTTGAGGCTCGAGGATACCAGTGTCAATTTCACTGCTCCAAGTAGTTAGGTCTGAATCTGCCGCTGTTCTAAGATAAAGCTTATCTTCGCCAGTCTTCTCGTATGTTACAACCCAAGTTGAGTTAGTATATGCTACTCCACATATGCGAGTCGTAGTAAATGGAGTTGATGATGAAAAAGTAGCTCCATTATCAGTGCTTATAAGCAGTCTGCCCAGTTGCCCTGTTACAAATTTTCCTGTGCCATTTCCAGCCATAGATAAAATCGCCGTTCCGCTATCACTTGGCGTAGTAATTTTAGACCAAGAAGCTGCACCGTCGGTACTTCTGTATATTTCGCCATCTTCTTTACCAGCCAGCCAAATTCCTGAAGTAGAACTAGAAGAGTCATTTGCCCAGCAAACAGTGTCAAAGAAATCGCCAGATCCTCCAACATTAATAAAAGTCCACTGATTTCCATCAGTGATATCAGTAGAACTGACTGCTAGCTCTTTAGTGCTAGAAGAATTACTTATAACATATATCCCGTTACCACTTCCATCTTTTCCATATGCTGCATCAAAACTTGAAGCGTCAGCTGGGGTCTTATCATAAAACGTCCAAGAAGTTCTATCACTATTTGCTGCATAGCCAACATCCCCTGTTCCAGCGTCTTCTCCAACAACCCAGTAAGTCGCTGCCGGCGAGCCATTAATTACATGTAGCGGACCGGTTACTGTTAAATCTCCAGATACAGTTAAACTCATAATATATTTTCTCCAAATTTAAAATTATAATTATAGTTTAAGACTTCTTTTTCTTAGACTTTGTATATTTTTTATACCATTTATCCCACTTCGCTCGAGAAGCTTTAGCATCTTTAGAATTATCTGACATACAGTCTAGTGGAGATACTCTGTACATTCCAGAAACAATATCTCTTACGCTAGCGCAAATTGATATATCATCCTTTAGATGAAACTCAATAACTTCGCATTTTACTGCTTTGCTCTCTCCAGAAAAAACTACATGGCAAATATCGCCAGATTTCCAGCCTTTATATTCTGTAATCATTTCTCTTACCGGGAGTTTGGTTTTTTTCTTTCTAGCCATTTTAGAAAAATCTAACTTCTGGGTGATTGCCTTTAATTAGCGCAAACAAAGATTTTTCAAAGTTTTTGTTTGCATATGTTTTAGCATCATCAGCACTATTATACTGTGTTGAAAATACTTTAACAGACTTATCATTAAATATTGCAGTCCAAATCATTTTTTCTCCTTAGCGTTTCGCGACGCAGTCTTGACCAATAGTTTCTACAGAGCCACTGATAATCCAATCATTTACAATAGACCCAGTATCTGAGATATATGCATTCTTAATACAGAGTGCCATTGTTTTTTCTCTATTTCTCGTGTAATATCCAACATCACCTTCGCTAAATCTTGGATTGAAAAGCTTTTTCAACCTAGAGCTGACACCCTTGGTGAGTTTCACATAGTGATATTCTTCGATATATTCAACATTCCCAGCAAGATAATTAACAACTCTTTCCCGAGCTTTAGCCAAAGCCGGCCGTTCCAGTTTCCACTGGGTTGTATAACCAGACCAAAGAGCGGCTGCAGCTTCAAGTTCTTCTTTCATCCTGCTTGTTACTTCAAGATGATTCTCTCCGCTATCAATCATTTTAGCTTTATTTACAAGCTTATCAACCAATGCTACTTGCTTAATAGAAAGCTGCCAGCCTTTTGATTCTCGATACATAAAATCGCCAAGGACATTAATTTCCCAAGCTTTATCTGGATCTTTAATAAAAATATTTCTAGCTTCTTCCAACTTTTTATAAAGAGCACTTGGATCCTTTGGCTTAGGTACTCCTTCTTCAATAATAGAGTCAAGCCAAGCACGTCGTTTCGTACTCAGACCCTTGTTGTTAGACAACCGCCAATACATATCTTTAGCAAAGCGACAATTACGATTATCACTTAGACCGGCTGCTTCATAAGCGGCAATTAGGTCTTTTGTCTGCTGGGTTCTTAGAGCTTTAGACTTACGAGGCATTTATAATTTCCTTTTTTAAGACGTTCAACCTCAACTACATTTATATTATATCATATGCAGCTCTAAATTTTACAGATTCATTTTTTTTACCAAGGCTCTGAGCTATTATTTTCTACATTTTTTATTCTAAATAGAAATCTTAAAATAATTTTTTTAACCATCTTTTTCGTCTACTTGAAATATTCTTACGACTTTAGTACTATTTGGTTTAACCATAGTAAGTGCCCCCTCATTAGTAACGCATTCCATTATCTCTCCTCGATACCCTAGAATTTTTACTACTTCTGTTCCTCGAAGTTCACTTTTAATCTCTGCATAAGCTCCAGGTTTTAAATTTTTCTTTTTATTTTTCTTCATCGAACAAAACTCCTATATTATAATTCTATTAATTTCTAAAAGAATGTACAAAAAAGCACCAAAAAATTAATTTTGGTGCTTTAATAAAAATATAAAATAAGCTTTATTTAGAAAGTTTTTCTTTAATTCCTCTTAAAAAAGCTAAAAGCTTTTCATAAACTAATTTTATTTTGCTAGAAACAAAACCCCATGATTTATTTACCCAACCAAAAATAACTTCTTTTACATCTATAACTATTTCTATTAATTGATCCCATGCAAGATCTAATACATCTACTACTAGTTTTAATGGCGAGCTTAACACTCTTAAAATAGGGTGCTTATCTCTTCTTAGTAAAACCCATGCAAGGGCTACCCCAATTAATAAGCCTTCTAATCTTGGAGCGTCTAAATGAAGGTGATATAAAACCTCACCTATCCAAGTTAGTAAAACTGCTATTAATTGCCAGATTCCACTTAATAATCCCCAAGCTAAATCAAGGGTAGATTTTAAAATTTCTATCATAATTTTATTTTCTCCTTATTACTTTCAAAAATCTGTATTGAAAGCTGTAAGTAATTATTAATGACTTAAATTAGTGCACTTTAATCGTCATAGCCAGCAGTAAGAGCCCACTCACTATCAGCGCTAGCTTGAGATGCTTCAAAAGCTTTATATAGAGCTTCTCCAGCTTTTGGAAATGGCGCCTGACCAGATAAAGCATCTCTAATCATTATAGCCACATCCGGTCGACCTGCTAATAATCTACCCATTGCTTTTGCGTGTGGTATCATATCTTCATCTGCTGCACTAAAGTCAAAAAATTCTTTAAGAATCTTCTGCTTCTCTTCTTTGATAATTCTTCTAAGTTGTCTTTTAGATATTTTCATTTTAGTTTTCCTATTGTTTATCAATATTTTGATTTTTGGTTTTAATTTAAAGTTTAACTGGTTCATCATCCGGGTGTTCTTGATTATAATGTTCTACTGCAAAACCGACTAGCTCTCCTGCATTATCGTTAATATACTCTAAAACAGCATCTTCAGAATCAAATTTATCTTGTTCACCTTTAAGTTTCTCTCCCATAAAATTAACTAGAGATTCCCAAGTTTCTGCATCAAGGTAATACTTTCCGAGTTTTGCAGCTACCAATGGACTCTTAAAAGCTTTTGCCATTACTTTAACTACAGCTTTTTTAGGAACTTTTGCAATTAATTCACTTATGCTTTGTTCCAACAAAATTTCTTCTTTTATTATCTTTCTAATTTGACTTTCTTTTATAATCATTTATCCCCCCAAGTCGTCTGCTTCAGGAAGATCTTCTAGATCTTCTTCTTCTATTTCAAGATTTACATTTTCATAATTATTTGTTTTTAATTCTGGAGTTTCTTTTTTTGGACAGCCAGTTATAAAAATAGCGCAAACTAATAAAATACTTTTCATTTTAATTACTTTCCTCTCCAGAGAATAAGTCAGTGTCAGTGTCTGGAGAATCAACCCCAAGCTTATCTAATAAATCGCCATCATCTTTTAGATCAGATATAACATCGTCAGAAACATCAGGGTCATCTAAAACTTTTTGTAATAAATCTGGATCATCTTCAAGCTGTTTTGATATATTTTCAGCATCAGGCTTTTCCAAGTTAGAGAAAACATTATCAAATATTTCCTTTTTTTCATCATCTCCTAGATCACCTAATAAATCAGTTAATAAATCTACAGCAGAAGTCTGCTCAGAAACTATCATGAGTATTTCTTTGTTTTTTGACTCAAATAAAAGTTTAGATAGTTTGTGCTTGTACATTATCCCACCTTAAATGCATCTAGAGCATTACTACCAGTTTCACCACCATCGTCGCTTGTGGTTTTTTCTTGGCTTGCTTGCTGAGCTTTTAATATCTTGGGTAAGATCGTCATGGTTTTTCTAAGAAGTTGTTTCGCTTGTTTTTCATCATTATCACTATAACTTAAAACAAATGCTGCTATTGCTATTGCTTGATGATTAATATTTCCGCTAGCATCTAATTTTTGATCTAAATCCATAAATTTAACAGCCGTGATATCTGGGTCTAGTAATTTTTTTAATGGAGCTGGAATATTAATGCCTGCTAGCTCGTCCGGGTCGAAGTCACTATCTTCTTTTTCTTCGGGCTGTTCTAATATAAAGGATTCTCTAATTATTTTCCTAAGCTGGCGTTTTGTAATTTTCATGAGGGTTCTCCTACAAACCCACTATTGATATCTTTGATTATATTGTTAAGCAAAGCTATTAAACCCTCGTTCTCAACGCCGCCATTCCAAAGCGAATTAAGAATGTTTTCAATTTCTGCTTGCGCCGCGGCGACATCTTCAAGATTTCCAGCATACTGGGCTTCTTCTTTAATAATTCTTCTCAGTTGTCTTTTTGTGATCTTCATCTTAATGCTCCACTACCTCTGATTAGGCCGCCCAATGCTTCAGCATCTCTATAAAGTTGTTCTAATTTTTCAGCGACTCCATCTGCAATGACATTGCCTTCATTTTCACCACTAAATAACCATGCACTTGTAACATACTTGTCCGCAGCCATGTCTAACATTTCTGAAATGTCATCTATTTGATCGGACAGATCTTGCCACGAAGGATAATCAGAATACTCTTTAAGAAGCGCTTGTTTCTCTTCTTTAATAATCTTTCTAAGTTGTCTTTTTGTAATTTTCATTATTCTCTCCAATATGCTAAGCTATCTTGAGCCCATGGTAACAAAGCTTTGATTTGATCTACTTGCTTCTTACCGCCTGCAACCTGGTGACCGGCGTGGCTCGTTACTAAATCATTTAGTGCCTGAAGGTGTTCAACGATTTTTTCCCATGTTTCGATACCAAGGGTCAAATCATTTGGGTCGTCAAGGCGTGGGTCTCTATTACCACTTGTCATGCGGTCGATACCAAGCTCGGCAATGATTCCCCTAAGCTGGCGCCTGGTAATAGAGAAAGATTCATTCTTTTCTTCTTCCTCTCTCTCTTCACGATCTTCTACTGTTTTATCAATAATGCCTTTCTGCAACGCGTCGGGCAATTCATCTTGGTCTCCCTTAAGGGCAGAATCGTCGTCATATTTCTTAGTTGATTTTGCTTCTTCTCTAATGATTCTTCTGAGCTGTCGTTTTGTGATTTTCATTTTTTCTCCTTAAGACACTTGCCTAATATTTGTTGCCACGCAGAAGGCATCTGATCTAAAGAAGCACCTTCGTTGTAAGGGTCTCCATATTGATTAATGTATTCTTGGTTAGCATTGTCCTGATCCGCTTCATCCCACTCAGGTTCATCACCTGCATCAATTTCTGCTTGCAAGTCATCGATTAAAATTTGTAATTCGTCCCTAGCATTTTCTGGACTCGTAAGCTCAGCATACGTCTCAACTGCTTGCAGCATATCTACAAAAGCGCTCATTTTCTGTTTCTTTTCGCGGGGTTCTTCACGAAGCTTCTGCTTCTCTTCTTTAATGATTCTTCTAAGTTGTCTTTTTGTGATTTTCATCTCATACTCCTAACGGCACGGATAATTTCTTTTGCAACCAAATCCGGATGATTCAATAAAGCTTCCTGATATTCCGGCTGATCAAGTGGTGCTGGGACGTCATCTGATAAATAGTAATTAATAATCATGGGAGCGAACTGCTCTGGGGATCCATCATATTCGGGCTCATATCCCCCGGCTGCTCTATCAGCAAGGTCTTCAACAACATCCATTCTAAAGCCTTGAGGTCCAGCCATCTTATCCCGGCCAGAATACATTGATTCTTTGATAATTCTTCTAAGTTGTCTTTTTGTGATTTTCATTTTAGTTGTGTTCCCATGGTCGGCCAGCGGCGTGACCAAGCTCGTCAAATTCTTTTTGTTGTTCAGCTTCCGCATCTTCAAGATTGTTTCGTAGTAGACCAAGTGTCCAGTCTGGTTCTCCCGCCTCAATTGCATCTACGATATCCAAGAGATGATCTTGCCGATCTGATCTGTCTATAGCGATGATTCTGTCCATCAATTCTTGCGAAACTGTAGTGGGTGTATATCGAAGCGCATCATCGATAGATTCTGGATTATCTGAGGCATAGCCTTTCGCCATCCGATCGTACGCTGCTGCCGATGTCGCGGCGAATTCTTCATCAGATACAGTTACAAAGTCTTGATCATCACTGATTGCTTCTCTAATGATTCTTCGAAGTTGCCGGGTTGTGATTTTCATTGTTCCCTCTACATACCTTTCAATTCCTCTTCCTGCTGGTATAGATTCCGGTTCCATATTAGACAGAGATTCTAAACTATAAGGAATATCAGTTTTGCTTCCCGGAGAACCAGCAATCATGTCTAATATATCGTCTAGTTCATCTTGGTTGTAAGCAATTTCTGACTGCCCTTCATATCCTACGACAATTGGAAAGTCAACATCAGTAATATTTTTTCCCAAATCTTCGCGTGGATGAGCTGGAATTTCTGAATATCTTCGGCCCCCGCCAATTCTTTCAATGATTATTCTAAGCTGCCTCTTAGTGACTTTCATTTTTTACCATTCCTCGTTGTATTCTATTTCTTCTACAGAATGATTGTTTCTACGAGCATAAAGTTTTATAACACGATCAATATCTACATTATAATAATCAGCAAAAACTGAAGCGTCCCAATTTTCTATAGCCCCTTGCGCATTTTCTTTATCTTGCTTTAAAAGTTTCTCTAAGGACTCTGGAGACACTCCTTGTGGAGCATAGAATATATCATCATCTCCAGCATCTAAAAGCGCTCTGATCATTTTACCAACCCCGATAGGTTCACCATCTGCTTCAATAGACACACCGCCATAAGGCACTTGCTGAACAGTCAAAGCACCTTCATTGATAAGCATTTCTTTAATAATAGATCTTATTTTTTTTCTTGTAATTTTCATTTTTAACCAGCGGTGTGTTTATAATACTTGATGTTAAGTTGCATACCATCATCTGATACAGAAGTAGTATGGACCCCTCCAAGGGCTGCCATTGGTCCACCGGCTCTTCTTTCTTCATCATCATGTTTTTGCAATAATGAAAGATCGGAGCTTGGAATAGGCTGATCATCTACTCTTTTATAAACAGTAGTACGTCTAACATCTCCTCTATTTCTCCCGTATGGATATCTAGTATCTTCATCGACTACTACATAATCCCTATCTAGCAAATCTCTTTTTTCTGATCTTAGTGCTGATAAATTTTCTGTTAAAATAGATTTTCTAACAATTGATCTTAGTTTTCTTTCTGATAACTTCATTTGATTTCCTCTGTTGTATCCTGCTGCTAGTTTCATGTCACTTAAGTTCCAAGATTCAATTTCACCGGACATTTCTTTTTCTAGCGGTGTCATTTTTGTTTTCATTTTTAAATATTTTTCTGGATCAACAAGCTCTTGAAATATTACTAATCCAGCCATTAACCAACTCATAAGTTTTCTCATAACAGCGACAGTTGTGGGTATCCATTCATTTCTGAACTTATCTAAAAATCCTCTAACTTGTGGGATGCCCTCTTCAGATAAAGATAAAATAAGATCAGCATTTCCCTCTTTAAATGAATCTGAGTAATCTTCCAAAGCAGCGCTAATAGCTTCATCTTGCTCTCTATTATATTCATCACCCTTTCTAGTCACTTTTCCATATGCTTTTTTAGCTACTGCAGCCTGTGTTCTGATACTACTTGTAAAACTCTTTTTAGTCTGATCAGCTCTCCTACGAAACTTATCTCCCGCAGTCTCAGATTCAAGCTTTTCTCTTTGCGATTCTGCCCATTCTGATAAGCCATCAACATACTCTATCATCGATGTTGAGATATTATATAGAAGATCTTCTAAAGCATCTTTATCTATTAGATATTTACCGGCGCCCATTGGAAGAGCTTTTATACCAGTAATTACAATTTTATAAATGTTTTCGCTTGATTTTTTAAGCACTGCTTCGAACAACGCTTCAAACGCCGGCCCACCTAAACCAAAATCATCTGGTATAAGAGCTCCTACCCATTTACCTATAGCTCTAGCTATTTTTTCTAAAATTTCGTTAATTTTTTTCGAAGCATCAACCATGAATTCTTTAGCTTTATTACCAACAATTTGATTTTTAACTGTAAGAGCTAATAAAGCTTGAACTTTCTTTTCAAAAGCTAGAGATCCGTCAAAATCTAAAT